>Ga0116109_1000013_pt1 | contig 59401 bp, 48 predicted proteins | sample June2015DPH_8_10_2_FD_89718 | JGI IMG/M metagenome (GOLD analysis project Ga0116109, IMG submission 89718) | Peatland microbial communities from SPRUCE experiment site at the Marcell Experimental Forest, Minnesota, USA - June2015DPH_8_10 | ecosystem: Environmental > Terrestrial > Soil > Wetlands... | reverse complement strand
GCGCCGCGGCGCAGGCGGGCGCCCGGGTTGCCGTGTTCGACGACAATCCGCGCGTCGGCGGCCAGGTGTGGCGGCAAGGTCCAAGGCATGCGCCCCAAGCGCCGTTGCGTGAGGTTCACGCGGCGCTGCAGGGGCTTCCGGATGTGACGCTGTTGTCCTCGGTGCGGGTGGTTGGGCTCCTGGCGCCGCGCGCGTTGTTGCTGGAATCGGCCGAGCATGGCGGTATGCGTGTCAGTTATGGTCAACTAATCCTGGCCACCGGCGCCCGCGAGCGTCTGCTGCCGTTCGCCGGCTGGACGCTGCCCGGCGTGACCGGTGCGGGCGCCTTGCAGGCGTTGATCAAAGGCGGCACGCCGGTGCGCGGCGAGCGCATCGTGATCGCGGGCAGCGGCCCGTTGCTCCTGGCTTCGCTCGCTACCGCTCGCGCCGCGGGCGCCCAGGTAGTGGCGGTGGTCGAGCAAGCTTCGGCGTCCTCGCTAACGCGTTTCGTCGCTTCGCTGACGGCAACGCCTTCGAAGTTGCTGCAGGCCGCGCAGTTGACGCGCGGGTTCGCAGGGCTTCGCTACTGGACAGGTAGTGTGGTGCGCGAGGCGCGCGGCGCGGGTCGGGTTGAGCAGGTAACGATTCTTCGCGGCGAACGCCAGATCACGCTCGCCTGCGATCGCATTGCGTGTGGCTATGGCCTTGTGCCGAATGTCACGCTCGCGCAGGCGCTGGGCTGTGCGCTCGACGAGCGCGGCGCGGTCCGCGTCGACGATAGGCAGCGTACCTCCGTGGAGGGTGTGCTTGCCGCGGGTGAGTGCACCGGCATCGGAGGAATGGAGCTGGCACGTGTCGAAGGCGAGATTGCCGGTCACGTGGTGAGCGGCGCTACGCCAGATTTGAGCACGCTGCGCGTGCAACGCTCACGCTGGCAACGTTTTGCGCAGCGTGTGGAGGACACGTTCGCGCCAGGCGAGGCGGCCCGCGCGCTTCCGTCTGACGATACCGTGCTATGCCGCTGTGAAGACGTGACGATCGGCGAGGTGCGCGTTTGTCGTGAATGGCGCGACGCCAAGCTGCACACCCGCTGCGGGATGGGTGCCTGCCAGGGGCGTGTCTGCGGCGCGGCTGCACGCACGTATTTTGGCTGGCAGACGACGCAGCCGCGTCCACCGTTTCATCCGGCGCAGATCGGCACGCTTATTCAGGCGGTCGATCACGAGCCGGCGTCGACGGAGTGAGGCCTCGTCGGCTTGCCAGCCGGGGCATTAAGCACGGTCGTCACGCGGAGCGCCGCGACTCGTGCTGCGTGCCTGCGCTTCCTGTCCCGTCAAGTTCACGGATTTTTTCACCGCCGCCCGCGGCCCTATAATCGAACGCACAAGATCACTGCACCGGATGCACGGGACACGCAAGATGAACACGCTGGCTCACCCGCTCGACCCAGCCGACGCCACGCTGACCGGCATGCTCTCGCATTTCACACTGCTCGAGCCGGTCTTCGACGCAATGCCTGACGTCGTGTTTTTCGTCAAGGATGCCGAAGCGCGCTACGCGCTGGTCAACCGCACGCTGGCCTCGCGCTGCGGCTACAAGGACAAGACGGCGCTGCTCGGCAAGACCGCCGAAGATGTATTCCCGCGCCGCTTCGGGCGCATCTACACGGCGCAGGACATCGCGATCATCAATGTCGGCAACCAGATGGTCGATCAACTGGAGCTGCATCTCTACCCCGGGCGGCAACCGGGCTGGTGTCTGACCTGCAAGCAGCCGCTGCGCGATACGGCGGGGCGGGTGGTGGGGCTGGCGGGCATTTCGCGCGATCTGAAAGCGGACGAGGGCAGCCACCCCGCATACAGCCGGCTCGCCACGGTCGTGCAGTACATTCAGGACAATTACGTGCAGCCGCTAAACCTGAAGCAGCTTGCAGCAATGGCGGATATGTCGGTTGCGCAGCTCGAACGTTATTTCCACAAGGTGTTCCATCTCACGCCGCGCCAGGTGCTGCTGAAAACGCGGCTGGATGCGGCGACCGCGCTGCTGGTATCGCACGACAAGGTCACCGATGTGGCCGCGTTGTGCGGCTATACCGATCACAGCGCTTTCACGCGGCAGTTCAAGGCGACCGTTGGCATCACCCCGACCGAATACCGCATGCTGCTGCATGGCACCACGCATAGCTGATGCATGAGCAATGCGCGGCTGCTGCATGACGGAATGAAAGCTGATATACAGCCGGTTTAACGTTGATTTGTCGCCCGCATCGCATGGCCCGCCGTCGTCCGAGTTACCACTATTACGTTTATGTCGTCGCGTTGTCGGACACGGTCTGGAACGAGGCACGCTTTCGCCGTTCGAACCCGGACTACCGCTTCGAGCGGCCGTGCGTGTATGTCGGTATGACGGGGTTGGATCCGGATCTGCGCTTTGACCGCCACAAGGCGGATGTTCAGGCGAATCGCTTCGTGCGCGACTATGGCCTGCGCCTGATGCCGGAACTGTATGAGGTGTTCAATCCAATGCCTTACGACGGCGCGCGCGACATGGAAGTCGAACTGGCGATTGGACTGCGCGAGGCCGGTTACGCGGTATGGCAGGCCTAGATACGTAAAGACGTAGCAGGCGGTAAAGCTGAAGCCTGGCTCTTACCGGATGCCCAGACCGCGCAGGACGGCATTGCCTTCCGGCGTCAGACGAATGCTCGGTGCACCTGCTTCACTTGCCACCGTCTCCACGAGGCCAGCCTCGTGCAGCATCGGAATCTCGGGTTTGGCGAACGCGTCAATCGGCGCATGCAGCAACAGCAGCAACGTGGCCAGTTCGTGGTGGCTCAGAAGCCGACGCAAAATAGTCGGCCGCCTGGCCGGCGCCGCCGCTTCGTTTGTGTCGCGCGTTGTTTTGCTCATGGTGCGAACCTCCTGCTTTTTCATTGTCCGTGGATCATGGAGCCCAAGTCTTAAACCATTATTAAGACTGGGGCCTGAAGCGACAGGTTCGCGGCGTTTCGATCCGGTATTGCTTACCAAACCTTATGTTACGGCGCGCAGGTTTTGCTCGCGCCCTCAATCCACAGATTGTCGACGTGGCGCTTGCCTGCATAGAAACGATAGGTGGTGGCACCATTGTCCGCGCGGATCTTGACGACGTTCGAGTCGCCGAAATCCAGCATTTGCCCTTCCGGCAACGGCGTGGTTTTGAACGTGGCGTTATGTTTGGCGGCTGCCTGCGTCATGCAGGCCACCACATCGCTGACGGGGCGCTGCGTATTGCCGTCGATCACGGGCTCGCCCGAATCCGGGTTCTGGAAATACGCGCATGCGCTGAAAAAGAGGGGAACGGATAGGACTACGGCGAACTTCTTCATAAGTCTCCAGATGGCTTCGATCCTGGTGGCGCGTGGGTGCGGCGCCAGACGGACCATGGCGTTGAAAGCGCGCTGTATGGAACGCCCGTGTCGGACGACCCGTATGGGGCGCCCTGCACGGGATGGGAGGTCAGGCTGCATTATATCGGCGCATAACACGTGCCTCGAGTAGACCAAGGCGCGCCTTGGAAAACCATGTCATCGGTTAGCTGAACTCATGCTTGCGATGCTGCGCCTGTGCAGCCAGCCGGACTGCGGCGTTCCCGGCGCCGTAGCCGTCATAGCCGCCGCGCCGTTCCACGATCTCGAGGAAAAAGCGCTGATCGAGTTGCGCGGTGTAGGCGTGGAAAAACTCGCCGCCTTTTTCGTCGCGGTCGTACAGGATGTTGCAAGCGCTTAGCGCCTCGATCGTCTCGTCCGGCAGCGCATAGCGGGCCGCGAGATCGTCGTAATAGTTGCGCGGGATGCGCAGGATCGGCAGGCCGGCGGCGACGAATTGCGGAATTGCCGAGAAAATGTCGCCGCTGCGGAATGCCACGTGGTTCAGTCCCGAGCCGCGGTAGGCATGCAGCGCCTCCGCCACGGCTGTATGCCGGTCCATCGACGCGTTCAGGGCGATGCGCACCGAGCCATCGCGGCTGCGCAGCGCCCGGCTGCGCACCAGCCCGTATGGGTCTGGCACCAGCCAGCTCGGCTCCGCGTCGAAGCCGAAGGCCGTGCGGAAGAACAGCACCCACGTGTCGAGCGAATCCGCCGGCAGGGACAGGACGACGTGGTCGATGTCCGTCAGCAGTACTGGTTTAGCCGGGGCGTCGCTCTTGTCCAGCAGAAAATCGGCTTCGAACAGCGTCGGTTCGTCGGGCGTTTCGTCGACGAAATAGTTAAGGCTGCCGTCTGGCGCACGCACGGCCGGCAACACACGTTCATTTGGTCCCACCTGGCCTGAGAACGGCGTATAGCCGAAGCCCGCGGCGCGCTCGAAGGCCAGCTTGGCGTCGTCGACACGCAGTGCCGACGCGCACAACGACAGCCCGTGTTGCTGGAAGAACGCGCTGGCGAACGAATCGGCCTCGGCGTTGAGCACAAGCGACGCGCTGCCGTGCTGATAGAGCGTCACATCTTTCGAACGATGCCGGCCGGCGCGCCTGAATCCGAGCTTGCCGAGCCAGTCGGCGAGCTGCGTGCGTGCCGCGTCGTCGACGGCGAATTCGAGGAACTGAAAACCGATGTGCGTAGGGGCAGGCGACGGCTGGTAGAGCTGCGAGGCCGGCTGGCCTTGCTGGATCAGTTTGGTCCGGGTCTGCTCTTCCAGAAACAGCAAGGAGCGATGCCCGTCTGTCGCCGTCGCCGCAGTCGGAGCGGCGCGAAAGCCGTCGTTGAAAATCTCGAGCGAAAGCGGGCCCCGGTAGCCGCTTTCCACCACGCGGGCGGTGAAACCCGCGAGATCGAAGTCGCCTTGGCCCGGAAAGCAGCGGTAGTGGCGGCTCCACTCGAGCACGTCCATGGCCAGCTTCGGCGCATCGGCAATCTGGACGAAGGTAATCCGCTCGCCGGGAATCGCCGCGATTTCATCCACCGGGTCGTTAATCGACAGCGTATGGAAGCTATCGAGCACGATGCCGAGGTTCGGATGATTGACGGCATTCACCAGACGCCACGCATGCCGGTACGAATTCACATGGCGTCCCCATGCGAGCGCCTCGTAACCGGCGATCACACCCGCCCGCTCCGCGGCCTGCGCCAGCGCACCCAACTGATCGACGATCAGCGCGTCATCGCGCAGCGTATCTGGCGACACGTTGCTGCAAACGAGGATGCGGTCGGTGCCAAGTTCATGCATCAGATCGAACTTGCGCTTCACGCGGTCGAGATTGCGAGCGAGCCGCTCGGCGCTGACGCCCTCGAAATCGCGAAACGGCTGGAACAGCATGATCTTCAGGCCGAGGTCGGCCGCGATGCGGCGCACTTCGGCCGGCGAGCCGTCGAAATACAGCAGATCGTTCTCGAAGATTTCGACGCCGTCGAAGCCTGCGGCCTGAATCGCGGTCAGCTTTTCTACCAGTGTTCCACTAATCGAAACGGTAGCAATTGATCGTTGCATGAACGGCTCCTGCGGGCAAGAAATGGACCAGCCTGTTACTTCTCGACATCGAACCAAGGGTCAGTATCTGCCCCATTAGCTCGTGTTTGTGGGATTCTATATAAACTAACTAGATCGTACAAATTCGTATAAACCCCAGAAGACCGTACCCATAAACTGGCGCACACTAGTGCCACAGTGGGGAACAGAGTAGCCGTGACGGCTACACGCCCCGGACTCGAATTTTATGGAGTGGCCGCAATGAGTTTCGCCTCGGTGCTGGTCCTGAACGGACCCAATCTCAATCTGCTCGGCACACGCGAGCCGGCCATTTACGGCTCTGAGACGCTCGACGATGTCGCGCGTCTCTGCCGCGATGCGGCAGAACGGCTCGACCTGGCGCTCGATTTTTGCCAGTCGAACGCCGAGCATCAACTGATCGACTGGCTGCACGCGGCCCGTACGAGAGTGGACGGCGTGGTCATCAATCCTGCTGCTTACACGCATACGTCTGTGGCGCTCGCCGATGCGTTGACTGCGATCGACAAGCCGGTGATCGAAGTGCATATTTCGAACGTGCATCGCCGCGAAGCCTTTCGGCATCACTCGTATGTGTCGGCTATTGCCGAAGCGGTGATCATCGGCTGCGGCACGCAGGGTTATGTGCTGGCGCTGGAACGGATGGTGACGATTTTGAAATCGAGGACTGCGAAATGACCAGCACAACTAATAAACAATCGTATCTGGTGGGGCTGATCGGTTCCGGCATTAGCGGCTCGCTCACACCGGCCATGCATGAGGAAGAGGGCCGCCAACTCGGCCTGCAGTACGTATATCGCCGCATCGATCTGGAAGCGCTCAAACTCGAAGTGTCAGCGTTGCCGGATATTCTGGTCGCAGCCGAACGGATGGGCTACAACGGCCTGAACGTCACATATCCGTGCAAGCAGCAGATCATCCCGTTGCTCGACGAACTGTCCGATGACGCGCGGGCCTTGGGCGCCGTCAACACGGTGCTGCTGAAAGACGGCAAGCGCATCGGCCACAACACTGACTGGTCGGGTTTCGCGCGGGCCTTCCAGCGCGGCTTGCCGGACGTGGGGCTCGAACGCGTGGTGCAGCTTGGCGCCGGCGGCGCGGGCGCTGCGGTCGCTCATGCGGCGCTGATGATGGGCACGCAAACGCTGACGCTGTTCGATGTCGACGCCGCCCGTGCGCATATTCTTGCGGGCGAACTGCAGCAGCGCTTTCCCGCTTCAACGGTGCGGGCCGGCGAATCGCTGGCCGATACACTCGCGCATGCCAACGGCCTGATTCATGCCACACCCACCGGCATGGCCAAGCTGCCCGGCCTGCCGTTACCCGCGGAGTTGCTGCACCGCGGCCTGTGGGTAGCCGATATCGTCTACTTCCCGATCCGCACGGCCTTGCTGCAGGCAGCCGAGGCGGCTGGATGCCGCACATTGAGCGGCGGTGGCATGGCGGTGTTTCAGGCGGTCGACGCCTTCCGTATTTTTACCGGACTGGAGCCGGATGCCGAGCGGATGTTCGCGCACTTCCAGTCACTGCTGCCGCGTGAATAGACGTGTTGTATAGACGTGCTGTACAGACGTGCTGTGCAGCACATCCAGCAACGCATGGAGGAGACAGACATGACGCATCCGATTCATCCCGCCCATCCCGACCTACCGGAGCAGAGCGCACTGCCCGCTGGCGCCGCCGCAACCGGCGTGCGCCGTTCGAAGGTGCGCTACCGGATTCTCGCGCTGCTCGCGGTCGGCACGATGATCAATTATCTCGACCGCACGGTGCTCGGTATCGCAGCGCCGCAATTGACCAAGGAACTCGGCATCAACGCCGCGCTGATGGGGCTGATGTTTTCGATATTCTCCTGGAGCTATGTCGCTTCGCAGATACCGGGCGGCCTGTTTCTTGATCGCTTTGGCAGCAAGGTGACGTATTTACTATCGATGACGTTCTGGTCGCTGTTCACCCTCGCGCAAGGCCTGGTGCACGGCATTGCGCCCTTGTTCGCATTCCGGCTCGGACTGGGTGTCGCGGAGTCGCCGTGCTTTCCGACCAATAGCCGCGTCGTGGCGACCTGGTTTCCGCAAAACGAGCGAGCCATGGCGACAGGCACGTACACAGTCGGTGAATACATCGGCCTTGCGTTCTTCAGTCCGTTCCTGTTCGCGCTGATGGGCGCTTTCGGCTGGCGTTCACTGTTCTATGTGGTGGGCGCGGTGGGTCTGGTATTCGGCGTCGTCTGGTGGTTCAGCTATCGTGAACCGCGCGATCATCCGGCCGCCAACGCCGCTGAGCTCGAGTACATCGAGGCGGGCGGTGGCCTGACGCACCGCAAGAAAACGCCAGGTGAAGCGAAGCCCAAGTCGAGCGGTTTTGAGTGGAGCACCATCGGCCGGTTGCTCAAGCATCGCCAGCTCACCGGCATCTGCCTCGGTCAGTTCGCGGGCAACTCGACGCTGGTGTTCTTCCTCACGTGGTTCCCCACCTATCTGGCCACTGAACGTCACATGGGCTGGCTCAAGATCGGCTTCTTCGCGATCATGCCGTTTATCGCCGCGTCGATCGGCGTGATGTTCGGCGGCGCGTTTTCGGACTGGCTGCTGCGGCGTGGTGTCTCGCCTAACGTGGCGCGCAAGCTGCCGATCATCGCCGGCCTGCTGCTCGCTTCCACGATCATTCTCGCCAACTATGTCGAGAGCAACGTCACGGTGATCGTGATTCTGTCGGTGGCGTTTTTCGCGCAGGGAATGGCGGCGCTCGGCTGGACGCTCGTGTCTGATATCGCACCGGACGGCTTGCTCGGGGTGACGGGTGGCATCTTCAATTTCGCCGCGAACCTCGCCGGCATCATTACGCCGCTGGCGGTGGGACTGATCGTGGCGTGGACCGGCTCGTTTGTCGGCGCGCTGGTGTTCATCGGCGTGATCGCGTTGATCGGGGCGCTGTCGTATATCTTTGTCGTCGGCGATATCAAGCGGATCGTCCTGACCGATTGAGACCGCAGCCGAACGCAGTGCGGTCGACGAAACGAAGCGAGACGATACGGAAGCGAGACGATATGAAAGCGAAAAACGCCTGCGGGCCGCGAGGCCCGCAGGCGTTTCTTGTTAGCGGCATACGTATCAGGCTTCGTTACGCAGAAAGCGCAGCACGGCGTCGACGATCATCGCCCGGTGCCGCGTGCGCAGCCGTGGATGCGACGGATCGCGGCCGAAGGCGGTGCCGAACGTATGGCGATTGCCGATGCGGTGAAAACACATCGAACTGATCAGCAGGTGCAGATCGATCGCATCCACGTCGCTGCGAAACTGGCCGCTTGCAACGCCGCGCGCCAGCAGATCTTCAATGGTGTGAATTGCACTCGCATTGCTGTTCTTAAACGTCTTCAACTGCTCGACGTACTTCGCGCCGTGAATGTTTTCGATCGTGATGAGACGCACGAAGTCGCGATGGCGGTCGTGATAGTCGAAAGTGAATTCCACCAGCTTGCGCATGCCTTCAACCGGATCGAGTTCGCTGACGTGCAGATCCTGTTCGAGCGCACGAATGTCGCCGTACACTTTCTCCAGCACTGCCTGGTACAACCCTTCCTTGCTCTCGAAGTAGTAGTACAGCATGCGCTTGGTGGTGTTGGTGCGCTCGGCGATGGCATCCACGCGCGCGCCGGCCAGCCCCATGGCGGAGAACTCCTGGGTGGCGACTTCGAGGATGTTGCGCTTCGTCTCTTCCGGATCGTACTTGCGGCGGGCGTCGCCGCGCCGAGGTTCAGACGGGATGCCGCTGTGATCGGGCGCGGCGGCCTTGCTTCCCTTTTTCATTGTGTATTTCAGCGGCGATGACGGCGCATTCTAGCATGTCGGAATTGCTGTCCGCGTTGCATGGACGGCGTATCCGGCGGCATATCTGGCCGCGCATCGGGCCGCCTCACCAGACGCGTAACGTGCAGCAAAGCCGCGGGCCGGACCACACGCGTTCTGCGTCAATTCAGGAGCGCGCCCGGCGGCGCGCAGCCAGCGCATCGCGCGCCTGCATCGTCGTGTAGGTCAACTGAGCGGCGGCGAGGCCGAGCGTACCGAAGGTATGTGTCAGGCCGAACGCGGCGAAGGCCTCGGGAACCGGCCGCTCGCCGGCAATCGCTGCTGCCAGCAATTCGCCGGAAACGGTAGTGGGTGCCAAGCCGTGACCGCCGAAACCGACTGCATACCAGACGCCGTCGGCGCTCTGCCCGATTTGCGGCATCTTGTGCCGTGCGTAACTCATCAGGCCACCCCACGCGTGCTCGATTCGCACATCGTGAAGTTGCGGATAGACCTTCAGCAGATCGCGCCGCAGTAGCCGGGCAATGGCCTGCGGCTCGCGGTTCAGGATGGAGATACGTCCGCCCCACACGATGCGCGTATCGGGCAGCGGGCGATAGTAGTCGAAGGCGAAGCGGGTGTCGTAGATTGCTGCTGCGGTGTCGATCGCTTCTTTCAGACGCGCGCCTAGCGGTTCGGTGGCCATCACGTAGGTGGCGATCGGCAGCACCGCTCGTTCGACGCGGGGATAGACGTTGCGCGCATAGCCGCCGCCCGCCATCACAACGTGGCGGGCCTCGACAGCGCCTTCGGCCGTTTCGACCAGAAAGCCGCTGCCTTGCCGCTGCAATCGCACGACCGGCGAGTGCTCGTAGATCTGCGCCCCAGCGGTGGCGAATGCCGTGGCGACTCCGAGGACATACTTCAGCGGATGGAAGTGGAACGCGTTGCGCTCGAGCAGGCCGCCGTGATAGCGGCTCGTCTTGAGTTGGGTGGCGAGCGTGGCAGGGTCAACCGGTTCCCAGTCGACGCCGAATGAGTCTTTCATCAGGCGGCGTTGTGTCTCCAGCCGGGCGGGCTCGTCGAACCAGTTGGCGAGGATCACGCCGGCGTGAGTCGCGTCGCATTCGATGCCGTAGCGCGTGATACGCCGCTGCATCAGATCGACCGCGTCGGTGGTGAGCGCGTAGAGCTCGCGGGCGCGCGCCGCTCCGAGGATCCTGAGCAGATCGGCGCAGTCGAGACTGTAGCCGCCGAACACGAAACCGCCGTTGCGCCCGGACGCGCCGAAGCCCACCTGCTGGGCCTCGAGGACGACAACGTCGCGCACGCCGCGCTCGACGAGGCCGATCGCCGTCGACAGTCCCGCGAGGCCGCCGCCGATAATGCACACGTCAGCGGCACGCTTGCCGGACAAACGGACCCGTTCGGGCCGTACTACTGTTGCTTCGTAAAAGCTTTGCATCATAAAAGGCGATTATCTTGCAAGGGATCGGAGTCAGCGCTTTAGCACTAACTCCGATCGACAGGAAAAGGCCGGACCTTCCTTTTTCATTGGCAGGCGCCGGCGTAATACGTTGGGATCAGGATGCCGGCAACAGTTTGCCGCTAAATACCACCGGACCGCTTGGGGCGTTGGGGTTCGTCGAGCCGCCCGGCGGTTCGATCGAGATGGCAAGCGCCGCGTAGCTTTCCGGTCGTTGTTGTGCGGCGCTGACCTGGCCGTTGCCGCTGTTGGGCAGCACGCCGAGCGAGACCGGATGGCCGCTGGCGGGGATGCCCCACAACTGCATTGCCCGGTCGGGCGGCAGCTGGACGTCGCCGAGCCGGTGCAGCGTCATCGTCGAATGGGCTTCGTCCCACGTCACCAGCATGATCGGCTGAGCGTTCTTGTCGTTGAGCACCGCGACGTGCGACACCTCGGCCTCGGCTCGCTGCGCAACCGTCTGCGAGGGTCCCGTCGTAGGCGCTTCGATCAGCAGGAGGGAACGCACGGCGACGACCGCCGCAATCGCCGCGATAGCGGTCGCGCCGATGGCCCAGCCGCGCCAGAACGCGAGGTTGTCGAGCCAGTTGCGCGCCGGGCGGGCAGGACGCGTGGGGCGAGCAGGGCGAGTGGGACGAGTAGGGCGGTCCGCCTGGGTCGGCGGGCGGGTAGGCGCCCCGCCGCGGTCGGTGACAATGCCCAGCTGCTGTTCGATGGCCTCCCAGACTGTCGCAGAGGGCATGCGCGGGGGCACGAGTTCGGCCAGCGGTGCGAGCCGTTGTTGCCATTCTTCCAGAGACTTGCGGATCACGACGTCATGTTCCGCGTACTGTTGCAGCCGTCGCCGTGCTCCGCCGCGTAAGGTACCGAGCGCATATTCGGCCGCCAGCAGGTCCACCAGTTGAGGATACCGATGCAAATTCATCAGACACCCCCGCCCAGGCAGCTTTTCAGTTTGCTGAGGCCGCGCCGGATCCACGACTTGACGGTGCCGAGCGGCACGATGAGCGTCTCGGCAATCTCGCTATGGCTTTGGTCGCGCAGATACGCCAGCGCGACTGCTTGTCGCTGCGCCGGTTCGAGCTGCTGCATGCACCCGTCCAGGAGCCGTGCCTGCAGGCTGACGGCTGAGAGTGTTTCCGGATCGGGATCTCCCGTAGCCACAAGGTCGTCCAACGCCTCACTCCATTCTGTTTCCTGCGTGTTGACCCGCCGCAGGTGGTCGAGCGCGCGGTTGCGTACGATCGCTGACATCCACGTCATGGGGGCCGACAAATCGCGTTTGTAGTCGCCCGCAAAACGCCAGATGTTGACGAAGCTGTCCTGCAAGACCTCTTCGGCCCACTCGTGCCTGGTCAATATACGGAGCGCGAGGCCAAACAGTTTCGGGGCAGCGAAGTCATATAGCTCTCGCAATGCCGCAGCGTCCTCTTTGGCAACGCGTTCGAGGAGCGCGGCGAGCGTTTCCGGCGTGAGTTCTCGAGTGTTTGCGGTCATGGACAAGTGAGTGATGGCATGCGGGGCTATGTTACTCAATTTCCGTCTGCGGTTATATCTGGTTTTTCTACGTCCGCGTGCATCCGGTTTGCCAGAGGCTGCGTATACGGCGGTGTAAGCAGGTCTGCGTCAAGAGCCGGAGCGCTTTCCGACGGCCGGGCGCAGCGTAGGGAGGACGGGGGTAGTCGTGGTGACCAGCGCTGTTGTCCGGCTTGAGCAGGTGCCGGGCGCGGCTTCATGTCAGGCGGGACCGCAAGCGCCCGGCAGAAAAGCAGTCATGATGGGTAGGGAAGGCTCATTCGGCATCGAGGTCAGGCCAGTCATTCAAACATCACGACTGGCCTGACCGGAATGGGCGATTGTCGCATCAATTCGATGCGCTCGTTATTTGCTTGCGTGGCCGCCGGCGTGGCGGCCCAGATGAACGCGAGGCGCAGGACTTACTTGCCCCAGCTTAAGACCACTGGGTCGAGGCGCCGTGCAATCGTCAGGAGACCTGCGCGGGTTGCGGGATGCATCGGCAGCAGCGGATGACGGAGCGCATCGGATTTGATGACACCGCCTTCTTTCATCAATGCCTTCGGCGTCGCGAGACCGCCCTGGCGATTTTCGTAGTTGATGAGCGGTAGCCAGCGCTGATAGTGAGCGGCAGCGAGTTCGGTGTCGCCTGCCGCGTATGCGTCGATGATCAGGCGGATGCCGTCGGGATAGCCGCCGCCCGTCATCGCACCGGTTGCGCCTACATCCAGATCGGCCATCAGCGTGATCGCCTCTTCGCCGTCCCACGGGCCGACAACGGCGTCGCCGCCCAGTTCGATCAGCTCACGCAGCTTCGCGGCGGCCTGCGGCACTTCGATCTTGAAGTACGAGACATTGCTGAGCTCGCGCGCCATCCTCGCGAGAAACGGCGCCGACAGCGCCGTGCCAGCCACCGGCGCATCCTGAATCATGATTGGAATGTCGATCGCTTCCGAGACCTTCTTATAGAACTCGTAGATGCCACGCTCGCCAACGCGGATCGTCGCGCCGTGATACGGCGGCATGATCATCACCATCGCGGCGCCGGCATCTTGTGCGGCGCGGCTGCGCAGCGCACACACGTGCGAGCTGAAATGCGTAGTCGTGACGATCACCGGGACGCGTCCGGCAACGTGTTCGAGCACCACATGCATCAAGGTGCTGCGCTCGTCGTCGGAGAGCGCGAACTGCTCGGAAAAATTCGCGAGGATGCACAGGCCATTTGAGCCCGCATCGATCATGAAGTCGATGCAGCGTTTCTGGCCTTCGAGGTCGAGGCGCCCTTCATCGTCGAAGATGGTTGGCGCGACGGGAAACACGCCGCGATACGATGTCTGGCTGGATGCTTGATTCATGATGTTTCGATCTCCCTGGCGATAGATTGACGATTGAATGACGATGGCCTGGAGAGGAATCAGGTGATAGCGCCGATTTGCCACGGCACGAATTCGTTCTGGCCGTAGCCGTGAATCTCGCTGCGCGAGAGCGTGCCGGAGGCGGTGCCGAGCATCAACTGGAACAGTTCGGCGCCCATCTCTTCAATCGACTTCTGGCCGCTCAGAATCGAGCCGCAATTCAGGTCTATGTCTTCCTGCTGACGGTTCCAGAGGGCATCGTTGGTGGCGATCTTGAGCGAAGGCGTGGGCGCGCAGCCGTAAGCTGAGCCGCGTCCGGTCGTGAAGCAGATCAGGTTGGCGCCGCCCGCCACCTGGCCAGTCGCGGAGATCGGGTCGTAGCCAGGCGTATCCATGAAGACGAGGCCCTTCGCGTCCACATGCTGTGCGTATTCGTAGACCTCGACCAGATTCGTATGGCCCGCCTTGGCGATCCCGCCAAGCGATTTTTCGAGCACGGTCGTAAGGCCGCCCGCTTTGTTGCCGGCCGACGGATTGTTGTTCATCGCCGCGTTATGGCGAGCGCAGTACTCTTCCCACCAGCGGATGCGGGCGACGAGCTTTTCGCCGACCTCGCGCGTCACTGCGCGGCGCGTCAGCAGATGCTCCGCTCCGTAAATTTCCGGCGTTTCGGAGAGGATGGCGGTCCCGCCATGCGCGACCAGCAGATCCACCGCGGCGCCGAGCGCCGGATTGGCTGAGATGCCGGAGTAGCCATCCGACCCGCCGCACTGCAAGCCGACCACCAGATGTGCGGCGGACATCGGCTGGCGGTTGACCTTGTTGGATTCGGCCAGCATGCCCTTCACGAGTTCGATCCCGCGTGCGACGGTTTTGGCGGTGCCGCCGGTTTCCTGAATGTTGAAGGTTTTCAGGAACTCGGCTTCCTTGAGCCCTTGCGTCTCCATGAGGCGCGAGATCTGGTTGGTTTCGCAGCCCAGTCCGATCACCAGCACGCCGGCGAAGTTCGGATGCGCGGCATACCCGCCGAGCGTGCGTTGCAGGATGGCCAGCCCTTCGCCCTCGGGATCCACCGCGCAACCGACGCCATGCGTCAGCGCCACGACGCCGTCGACATTCGGAAACGGCGCCAGCACTTCAGGGTGAATGTCGCGGCGGAAGTGATCGGCAATGGCGCGGGCGACGGTGGCCGAGCAGTTCACCGAAGTCAGCACGCCAATGTAGTTGCGCGTGGCAATCCGGCCATCAGCACGCACGATGCCGTTGAAGGTAGCGGGCGTGCTGGCTATAGGCGTGGCTTTTGTGTCGGCGCAGAACGCGTAGTCGCGGGCGAACTCGCCCATCGCGACGTTGTGCGTGTGAACGTGTTCGCCCACTGCGATCGGCCGGCTGGCAAAACCGATGATCTGGCCGTAGCGGCGCACCGCCTCGCCCTCGGCAATGGCGCGCACGGCCACCTTGTGACCCGGCGGAATCAGGCCCGAAACCGTGACGCCTTCGCCAGGCAAAACCGTACCGCCGATCAGCTGGCTGCGCGCGATGACGACATCGTCGCGGCTGTGCAGGCGGATTGCAGGGGGCGGTGTCACGGGGGACAGGGTGACGACGCTGGCGTCGTCGCTGATGGATGGCATGTCGAATCCTTCTCTATGGCGCAGCGCAAACCGGGGTAGCCGCGCGGCGTGCGCGCCCCGGCAGGGCGGGTTGGTTGTCTCCGGCACCGACTATACGACGGCCTGTTCCGGCCTGTATAGTGAATTGTTTCCATGCCGTGATCACTTTTACGACTCACATGAAAAATACGCTGAACGTGCTGCTCTCGCGCTTGCGCATGAAGCAGTTGCAACTGCTGATTGCGCTCGACGACCACAAGTCGCTGCACAAGGCGGCGGGCGCGATGGCCATGACGCAGTCGGCGGCGAGCAAGGCGCTGCAGGAATTGGAGTCAATGCTGGAAGCACCGCTCTTCGAGCGTTCGAAGAGCGGCATGATCGCCAACCAGTTCGGCCATTGCGTGATCCGCTATGCACGGCTGCTGGCGACGGATTTGACCTCGCTGTGTCAGGACATTGCTGAAATCCGCTCGGGGCGGGGCGGTCGTCTGGCGATCGGCGCGATCATGGGCGCAATTCCGGACGCCGTCGTGCCGGCGCTCAACACGCTGCATGCGAGCCAGCCGAATCTCTCGATCGAGATTGTCGAAGACACGAGCGCCCGGATGCTGCTGCAACTGGACGAGGGGCGCCTCGATCTGGTGATCGGGCGCGCCGCGGTCAGCGCCGATCCTTCCAGATATCAATACCAGTCGCTGGGTGACGAGCCGTTGTCGGTGGTCGTGGGTAACAGCCATCCGCCGATGTCGCGCAAGGATCTGAGCCTGCGTGATCTGACCGGACACCGCTGGGTGACGTATCCGAGCCATATGCCGCTGCACGCGCTGCTGGAGCGCGAAATGGACCTGGCCGGCATGAGCATGCCCGTCAGTCCGATCTCGACCGCGTCGACCTTCGTGACGGTTGCCCTGCTTCAGCAGGCTGCGGATCTGGTGTCGGTCTTGCCGACCGGCATCGCCGAACTGTTCGCGAAGCACAAGATGCTGCGTATCTTGCCGGTCAGGCTGAAGTCGCAGTCACAAACGTTCGGGATTGTGTCGCGCAAGGGTGGCGTGCTGTCTCCGCCTGCCGAGCAGTTCGTCCAACTGTTGCGCGAGCGGAAAACGGCGCTGTGAGGGAAGCTAGGGGTATGCCGGCGCTTTTGGGAATTTTGACTTTCTGAGCGCGGAAACCCTGAATATCTCACTTCGCTCGCTACTGCGCCATGTCTTGCTGAAATGGTGTTGTTGGCGCGAGACTTTGGGGTAATTCCGTACCCTTTAGATTTTCCCGTTCCGAGCTACACTGAGCAGGATGCGGGCCTGATTTTCGGATGCGTGCCTGCGAGGGAGATTCCGCCATGAATCGGCCACTCGTTCGGTTTCCGCTTCGCACAGCCGGCGGTAGGTCGGCGTGGAAGTGGTTCAAATGGTCGCTGGTCGCCGCCCTGCTCGTGGCGCTGGCAATCCTGGCAAAGCTTTGCCAGATCGAGATCGAAACCTCCCGCCTGCAGGCGCGCTACCTGTCCGAGCTGACACGTGACGTGGATTTCACGCTCGCAGATGGTGCAAGCCCCAATATCCGCTTTCCTACCAACGGCCCGTACGACGAGCGGCTCGGCTACGCATTGCTGCCGTCGTTCCAGCAACGCCTGACCGCGCGCGGTTTCGCGGTGGCCTCGCAGGCGCGCGACTCCGAACGCATGCTCTCTCTCGCCGACGACGGGTTGTTTCTGCCGTATCAGGAGAAAGATCAGGCCGGCCTGCAACTGTTCGACGGCACGGGCGCGCCGCTTTTCAATGCGACGTATCCGCATCGGATCTACGACGGTTTCGATGCGATTCCGCCGGTCATCGTCAACTCGCTGCTGTTTGTCGAGGACCGTGAGTTACTCGATCCCAACCAGCCGAACCGCAATCCGGCGATCGACTGGGGCCGGTTTGGCCATGCAGTGCTCGACCAGGGTGTGCGGATTTTCAACCGGCATCAGTTGCAGCCTGGCGGCAGCACGCTCGCCACCCAGATCGAAAAGTTCCGTCACTCGCCGGATGGGCGCACCACCACCCCGCCGGAGAAGCTGCGGCAAATCGCGTCCGCTTCGGTGCGCGCGTATCTGGACGGGCCGCAGACCATGCCCGCGCGGCGCGAAATCGTTGTGCAGTACCTGAATTCGGTGCCGTTGTCGGCGCAACCTGGCGCCGGCGAGATCAACGGCATCGGCGACGGCCTGGCGGCGTGGTATGGGCGTGACTTCGGCGAGGTCAACGCGATTCTCAACGCGCCATCCTCGGCCGATAACCTGACCGAACAGGCGCTGGCGTTCCGCCAGGTGCTGTCTCTGATGATTGCGCAGCGTGCGCCGTCGTATTTCCTGCACCACGGATACGGCGAGCTCGGGCGCATGACGGACAGCTATCTGCGGCTTCTGGCCACGGGAGGTGTCATCTCCCCATCGCTGCGTGATGCGGCGCTCAGCGCGCAGATTGCATTGAACCCCACGCCGGTGCGGCAAGCGGACGATTCGTTTATCAGCCGCAAGGCGGTGACCTCGATGCGGGCGCATTTGCTGGACGCGCTCGGCCTGCGAAGCTTTTATGAACTCGACCGGCTCGATCTGCAGGCTACCGGCACGCTCAATAACGCGGTTCAACTGGCGGTGAGCGAACGGCTCGCGGCCGCGGGCACCAAGGACGGTGCGCAGGCGGCGGGGCTGTATGGGTTCGAAATGCTGCGTCCCGGTGATGATCCGTCGAAGATCACGTACAGCCTGACGCTCTATGAACGGCACAACGGTGCCAACCTCGTGCGGGTGCAGACGGATAGCGTCAATGAACCGTTCGATATCAACTCGGGCGCGCGCCTGAATCTCGGCTCCACTGCCAAGCTGCGCACGATCATCACGTATTTGCAGATCGTCACGGACCTGCACGACCGCTATGCAGCGCTGAGCGTGGCGGACCTGAAGCGTGTGCAGCCTGATCCGCAGGACGTGCTGACGCGTTGGGCGCTCGACTATCTGATCAAAACGCCGGACCATTCGCTGCAAGCCATGCTCGATGCTGCGGTGGAGAGAAAATACTCGGCCAGCGCAGGCGAGACGTTCTACACCGGCGGCGGTGCGCAGACCTTCACCAATTTCGAGTCGAGCGACAACAGCCAGATACTGACTGTGCACCGCGCCTTCCAGCACTCGGTGAATCTGGTGTTTGTGCGCCTGATGCGCGATGTCGTGCGCTACGAAATGATCCAGACCTCCGGGCCGTCGACACAATGGCTCGACGATCCCGCCGCGCGCCAGCTATACCTGAGCCGTTTTGCCGATCAGGAAAGTCGCGTCTACGTCAAGCGCTTCTACACGAAGTACCACGGCAAGACGCCCGACCAGGCATTGGCGGTGATGCTGCATAGCGTGCATAAGTCACCGCCGAAGATCGCCACGGTATTGCGCAGCGTGGCGCCCAATGGCGCGCAGGGCTGGTTTGACACGCAAATGCGCGAGCAGCTCAAGAACACACCGGCTCAGTGGCTCACCGACGACGATCTCGCCAAGCTCTACACGAAGTACGGCATGGACCGCTTCAATCTGAACGACCGCGGCTATATTTCGCGCGTGCATCCGCTGGAACTGTGGCTGGTGAACTATCTGCGCGAACATCCGGACGCCACCCTCGACCGGGTTCAGGACGCGAGCCGCGACGTGCGCGTGTCGACCTATTCGTGGCTCTTCAAGACCCGCTACCACGCCACCCAGGATCGCCGCATCAAACGCATGATCGAACTGCACGCCTATGCTGCGATCGGCAAGTCGTGGCAAGCGCTCGGCTATCCGTTTGCCAATCTGACTCCTTCGTATGCGGCGGCAATCGGCGCATCCGGCGACCGGCCGGCAGCGCTCGCGCAACTGATCGGCGTGATTGCCAACGGCGGCGACAAGGTGCCGACCGAAAGCATCGCCCAACTCGATTTCGCCAAAGACACGCCGTATGAAACGCATTTCTTGCGCGCGACAGTTGCGCCGCAGGCTCAGTTGTCGCCGCAGATCGTCAATGTCGTGCATGGGATGTTGAGCGATGTGGTGCAGGGCGGCACGGCCAAGCGCCTCGCGGATGGCATGACCTTCCCTGACGGGAAGACGCTGCCGGTGTATGGCAAGACCGGCACGGGTGATCAGCGCTTCGAAGTGTGGGCGAAAGGCGGCCGCCTGATCGAGTCGCGCAAGGTCAATCGCAGTGCGACCTTTGTGTTCATCATGGGCGACCGGTTTTACGGCACGCTAACGGCTTATGTTCACGAGCCTTATGCGGCACGCTATGACTTCACCAGTGCGATGTCGGTACAATTGCTGAAGTCGCTTGCGCCGGTGTTGCAGCCGCTGGTTGAGCAACCGAAGGCGCCTGCTGCGCCGAGTGTGCCCGCGGTGAAGCGGAGTTGATGGGGCGACGGTGGCTTAACCGCCAGTCAAGCGCCGCCTCAATAACCTGCTTCGGTAGCCGGCTTAAGAAACAACTCATGCACCGGCGCAAAGTGCGCATAGAGCGGCAAAATCGCCCCGCCCATCGCGCGGGCGTCCGCGCCGATGGTGCCTTCCAGTAGTTGCGGACGCACCATGCCTTCCCATTCGAAGCCATCCAGCACACGCTCAGTACGGCGAATGATTTCGCGTACCAGTTGACGGTCGAGTTCGCCGTCTATCACCACCGCTTCGAGGTCGAGCAGGGCGGTCGCGTTGATGAGTGCGCCGGCAATTGCCGGGCATGCGGTATCCAGCCACTGTTCCGTTAGACGCCACCACTCCGGCGACAACGCCCGATGATCGTGTGCGGCGGTGGGCGGCGCGCCTGCATCGCTAAGTAGTCTCTCGAGCACAAAACCAGACGCCGCATGGAGCAACTGACGCGCTGCTTTAGGCTCCGTTTGAGGCCCCACTTGACGCCCCACGCCAGCGCCCGCAAGCGGAATCGAGCCCACGGCGCCTGCGTTATTGTGCGGGCCGCCGTGCAGCCGGCCGTCAATCACAAGCCCGCCTCCGATGAACGTCCCGACGAACAGATAGAGGAAGTTATGAATGCCACGCCCCTGGCCCATCACGAGTTCGGCGGCGCAGGCGGCGGTGGTGTCTTTGGCGAATTCGACGGGCAGACCGGTCATGGCGGCAATCCGGGCGCGGATATCGATGTCGTGCCACGCTTCGAGCGCTTCTGGCGGCGCCCCCAGGAAATCGCGCCACCCGCCCAGCCATAAAGGCGCAGCCACGCCCACGCCGACGACCTGTTTGGCCCGCTCGCCGAGCGTTTCGTTGACGCGCGCGAGCTTGCTCTCAAGCGCCGGAAACAGCACTCGCGGATCGGGATACGCATACTCGAGCACATCACGGCTGCACACGTGCCCCACGAAGTCCATGGCGAGCACATCGAGGCTGCGGCGCCCAACCTTGATGCCGATCGTGTAGGCGCCTTCGGCTCGCAACGCAATCGGCACCGACGGCTGACCGATGCGCCCGCGCACGCGTGGCTGCCGCGCAAGCAGGCCGTCGTCGATCAGACGGTCGACGATCATCGAGACGGTCTGCATCGACAGGCGCGTCAGGCGGCCAACATCGGCTTTTGCGAGCGGCCCATGCAAGCGGATTGCCTGCAGCACGATCCGTTCGTTGAATTGCCGCATGCCGACCTGATTCGAGCCGACCGTGCGCAAGCGCTGCGAGCGGGCGCCGGTGGTATCCATCGTGGCCGCCCGTCAGCAGGGAACGTGCATCATGCGATGGCCTTGACGTCCGCTTCCTTGGCGCCGGTCATGATGGCGACCGCCTCGGACATGTGAATGTCCTTGGTGTTGACGAGGGCCGCGCGCCGTCCCAGCCGCTGGATGTGAATGCGATCGGCAATCTCGAACACGTGCGGCATGTTGTGGCTGATCAGGATCACTGGCAGGCCACGGTCGCGCACGCGCCGGATCAATTCGAGCACCATGTTGCCTTCCTTCACGCCGAGCGCCGCAGTCGGTTCGTCGAGAATCACCACATGTCGCGCAAATGCAGCGCTGCGCGCCACCGCGACGCCCTGGCGCTGGCCGCCGGAGAGTGTTTCGACCGCCTGGCGCATCGAACGGATGCCGATCTGCAGACCCTTCATATGGGCGGTGGCTTCTTCCAGCATGCGGCGCTTGTCGATCATCTTGAAGATCGACCCGCGCCAGCCGGGTTTGACCAGCTCGCGAGCCAGAAACAGGTTCTCGGCGATGCTCATGGCGGGCGCCACCGCGAGGTCCTGATACACGGTTTCGATACCTTGTTCACGTGCATCGAGCGGGCTGCGGAATTTGACCGGCTTGCCGTCGAGCAGAATCTCGCCTCCATCGGGCACGGTCGCGCCGGAGAGCGCCTTGATCAGCGACGACTTGCCGGCGCCGTTATCGCCGATCACAGCCATGATTTCGCCGGGCATGACTTCGAAGTCGCAGCCGTCGAGGGCCGTGACCTGGCCATAGCGCTTGGTGAGTCCACGTGCCTGGAGGACGGGCGTCGCAGTAGCAGCAGTTTGGGGAGTAGACATGACAGGCTCCTGGTGGATCATCGAGCGCCGCGGTGGGACAGCTTGTCGGCAGCGACGGCGAGAATCACCAGCATGCCGGTAATCAACACCTGATACACCGATGACACGCCGATCAACGTCAAGCCGTTGCGGAACACGCCGACGATCAGCGCGCCAAGCAGGGTGCCGACAATCGATCCTCGCCCGCCAAACAGACTGGTGCCGCCGAGCACCACCGCGGTGATGCTGTCGAGGTTTTCTGTTTGCCCGGCTTGCGGGTCGCCCACACCCGTGCGCGAGACCGACAACAGGGCAGCGATGCCATAGATGGCACCGGCCAGCGTGTAGACGGTGAGCAGGATGCGCGTCGAAGACAGGCCCATCAAGCGTGCCGCTTCAGCGTTATTGCCGAGCGCGTACAGATGCCGGCCGGGGACGGTGTCGCGCAACACGAACCAGGTGGCCAGATACATCAGCAGCGTGAGCACGGTGCCGTAGGTCACCTGGGCTGGACCGATGCTGAATGTGTTGCCGAGGAACATGATCGCGTCAGGCAGGTTCGACACGCTTTCGGCATTCGAGTAGATCTGTGTGAGCGCGAAGGCAATATTCAAGGTGCCGAGCGTGACGATAAACGCAGGCAGTTTGATACGCGTAATCAGGACCCCGTTGAGTGCGCCGAACAGGGCACTGGCAGCAATGCCGCAGACGATCGCGAGGATTGGCGGCACACCAAGATTGACCGCGAACTTGGTCATGATGATCGAGCCGAACGCCATTACCATGCCGCAGGACAGATCGATGCCGCCCGTCAACACGATCAGCGTCTGGCCGATCGCAATGACGGCGACCACCATGGTCTGCTGAAGAATCAGTGAGAGGTTCTGGAACGACAGGAAGCGGTTGCTCTGCGAGATAAAAAACCCACAGGCAAGGACGAGCGCGATAAGTGGACCAATTTCGGCGAGCGAAGGCAGCCGCTCGGATAGATGGCGATGGCCGCCGGCCGGTGTAGAGTGAGTCGACATGATGTGTTTCCTCGATGCTGGCGCGTGGCGCAGGGGCCACGCGGCAAATCCGTTGGAGACCCATGGGGCGGGGTCTCCCTATTGATAAGGAAAGCTTATTGACCCCAGCAGTTGGCGAGACCAAATGTGGTGTCCTTGCTGTCCACGCCGTTCATCGCCTTGTCGGTGATCAGCGTCACGCCGGTGTCTTTGTAGCCCGAGACCTTCTTGCCCGTCTTCGCATACTCGGCGCCGGCATCGACGCCAAGCGAGGCCATCTTCAGCGGATACTGCTGCGACGTCGCGGCAATGGCGCCGGCCTTGACGTTACGCACGCCTTCGCAACCGCCGTCGATCGACACGATCATCACGCCCTTGTCTTTGCCTGCCGCCTTGAGCGCGCGATACGCACCTGCCGCAGCCGGCTCGTTAATCGTGTAGACCACATTGATGTCGGGCGATTTCTGCAGGCAGTTCTCCATCGCCGTCTGTCCCTTCGACTGATCGCCGCGCGTGTCCTGGCTGCAGACGATGGAAGGGTCGCCTTCCTTGACGCCGAAGCCCTGCAGGAAACCGTTATGACGCAGCACACCCACTGACACGCCCGGCGCCAGATCGAGCGTGGCGATCTTCGCCGGCTTGCTGCCCAGCGCGGCCTTCGCGTACTGGCCGATCAGGACGCCGGCCTTGAAGTTGTCGGTGGCGAAGAGGGCGTCCGTGGCGTCTTGCGGTTCGGTCGGCGTATCGAGCGCGATCACCATCACGCCGGCGGCGCGGGCTTTCTTGATGCTCGGGACGATGGCCTTGGTATCGCTCGGCGTAATCAGAATTGCTTTGGCGCCCGCCGTCATCATGTTTTCGATTGCGGTGACCTGGCTCGCGTTGTCGCCGTCGAACTTGCCGGCTGCGGTCAGCAGCTTGACGCCATCCTTCTGCGCGGCGGCTTCTGCGCCTTGCTTCATCTTCACGAAGAACGGGTTCGTGTCGGTCTTGGTAATCAGACCGACGACGGCCTGGTCGGCGGCCTGGGTGGCGCTGGCGCACCATACGGCGGATGCCGTCAGGCACAGGGTGACGATGCGACGGGCGACGGGATGCCTGCGGGATTTCAGATTCATGGGGACGCTCCTCCGGATAATTGACAACGACGTTGTGGACTACGGTCGATTCAATAACTCATGGGCGCTGGGGGCGCCTCTGTTGGCCTTGCTGGCTGCGGCGGATGACGCGGGGCTGGCTGGCTCTGGATTAAATCACTTTGGTTTATTTAGTACAGCAGGGCGGATGAGGAGTGTCAAGAAGCGGGAATTGGTGCGCCGCGGCTTGGCTGGTTGGTTTGGCTTGCCCGGAGCGGCATGGCCGGAGCGGTATTGAGGGGATTGGTGCGACGCGGGAATTGCGGTGGCGGATTGGGGTAAGTCTGGAGCTTGGAAAGCCGTTTTTGAGGTGATTCGAGTGTTATTTGTATGTAAGAAATGAATATTTGAGGGATATGTCTAAGAAATTCATTTTGTTTTGTTGCGCTGCGGTAGGGTAGGCCTATAATAGGGTTATTACCTAGGTAGTTAACCCTATCCTGAACTGGAGCACGCCATGAGCCACATCACCACGACTTCTACCCCGGCCGCTAACGGCTGGCTCGCCCGTTTTGCAGCTGTCGCGCGCCATGCACTGCAACTGCATTTGCAAACGTGCGCCATCATCGCTGAAGCGCATCGCCGCCCGGAATAAGCTTCGCTTCGTTGCGGTGTCCCGCGCCCGCCCAGCGCGCCCGAGGCCGTCGAAGCCTTAAAGGTCCAACACAACGGTGGACTCTTTGCCTGCGCCAGTCTGCGCAGGTATCGCACAGCAAATCAGTGCATGACCCGGCTCGATCTCGGCGTCGGTCGGTGCGGGGTAACTCACCTCGCCTGAAAGCACGCGCGTCGAACAGGTTCCGCAGAAACCGGATCTGCACATGGACAATGGCGTCAGGCCGTTCGCTTCGGCGAAGTCGAGAAGGCTTCCATCCTCTTTCGACCACATCGCGTCGCGCCCCGTCTTCTTAAACACGACTTTCGATAACTGCGTCGAGTCGCGCGGCGCCGCCGCTTGCTCAACTGGGGTGTCCACAGCAGCCGGAACAACCGCAGCCGGAGCAACCACAGCCCCCACGGCAACAGCGGCGCTTACGCCACGTTTGACGCTCGCCGGGCCGAATGCCTCGAAGCGAATCCGTTCGTCTGCGATATTGAGTGCGCGCAGTCCGTTATAAAGATCCTGCATGAACGCACCGGGACCGCACAGATAAAAGTCATAGTCGCCGAACGGCAGCACGCGTTTGAGAAACTCGACGTCGACTCTTCCCACGGACTGCGAAGCAATCGTATTGCCGGGCCCGACGGGCTGACTGTCACGGAAATAGACGGACAGGCTTGGGTGCGCCTGTTCCGCTGCTCTTAATACATTGGCGAACGGATGCTCGTTGGACTGGCGCGCGCCGTGAATGAAATAGATGTGCTCGGGCTGCGCTTGTCCTTTGGAGTCAGCAAGCAGGCTGTTCAGCATCGCGATCATCGGCGTGATGCCTATGCCGGCAGACAGCAGAACCACCGGGCGTCGAGTGCCGCGGTCCAGCGTGAACGCGCCGCCTGGTACCTTCGCCTCAATCTCCATTCCAGCCCTGATCTGCTCGTGCAGCCAAGCCGACGCGGCGCCTTCGCGTTTGACGGTGATGCGGTAGTGACGGCCGTGATCCGCATCGGACAGGGTGTAGGTTCGAATCAACGGCGCGGCGAGCCCAGGCACGTGCAAACGGATCGGCAGGAACTGGCCGGGTTCGAAATGGGGCAGAGCGGCGCCGTCGACGGATTGCAAATAAAACGAGCGCGCCGAGGGCGTTTCGTCGCGGACGTCGACCACCTTCAGCTTGCGCCAACTGCTTGAAGGGGAAGCCGAAGCCACCGCCTCCTGGGTCTGCCAACTTCCCATCTTGGCAAGTTGCGGCGCGTATTGCACCGCAGACCAGCGAAACGGCAACGCGCGCGGGCTGCGCCGAACCTCGCGAACATGAAAGCGCATGAGCCGCTCTGCGCCTTCAAACGATGCGAGCTCCGCGCCGTCCCAGATGATCTCGGCATCCACGGCGAGATACAGCAGATCGCCGCTTTCGAAGTCGATCACCAGCAGGCCCGCACGTGGATCCTGCGTCAGGTTGCCAATCGTGTTGAAGAACAGATTGCCGCTGAAATCCGGCGTGGTTAGCGTGTGTGCGTCGTCGACGCGAATGAAACCGGGCTTGCCGCCGCGATGCGATACATCGGCGCCGCGCGCGAGACCGGCATCGCCGGATGCGTTGGCGCTGGCAATAAAGAATGTGTCAGCACGCGCAAGCAATGCGCGATCAGCGTCACCAAGTGCGGGCGAAGACTCCTGCAGCGCGCTTTCTTCAGGCTCGGATACCACGAAGGTGGGCACGCGGCTCTGGATATACTTCGCGCAGTTGCCAAAGCTCTGACTGACGCTGACCGTCAGCACTCCGCCATCCATGGCGGTGATTACACCATTGACGCGGTTGCGGCGCCGCGTGGCGGGCTGGATTCCCAGCCCACCGATCAGCGCGCCCACTTGCCACGCTGCGGCGAGCGGATCGCCTCGCAGACCTCGGCCGGCAATACGCAGGGTCTGCTCATCCGGCGTCGACACGAACCCGGGCTCACCGACGCGCAACGTAGCCCACGGTTGTCCGCTCGCATCAAGTCCGCTCAGCACCATGAACGGCTGTTCCGCGAAGAACCGTCGATGCTGCTCCGGCATGTAATCGCGAATCCCGCGGCGGGCATCGACGTTCATGCGTTCCCGCACGCCCGCGCGCTCCTGCACAGCGAGTTCGCCGGCATGAAAGGGTGATTCGGCAGCGCGCCAACCAGGCGAAGGGGCAAAAGCGGGCGTTGACATGATGGACTCCCGTGCTTGGAGCGGTGGTGAGAGCAGGCAGGTGCTGGATTATTTAGCCTCAGCGAGCAGCCCGGCTTTGCTGGCCGGCATCGGCAGGAAACGCGGCAGCGCTTCGATTCGCTTGAGCCATGCTCGAATATGCGGGTACGGTTCGAGCGAGATGCCACCTTCGGGCGCATGGGCGATGTACGAATGGGCGGCGATGTCGGCAATTGTCGGCGTCTGACCAATTGCAAAAGGCTTGTCGCGCAACTCGTCTTCGAGCACCTTAAACAGCTTCACAGCAATCTTTTGCGCGGTTTCCAGATGATGCGGCGCCCCGAATACCGTGACGAGGCGCGCTGCGCAGGGGCCGTAGGCAATCTTGCCAGCGGCGAGCGAGAGCCAACGTTGCACGGCGGCAGCGCCGAGCGGATCTTCGGGCAGCCACGACGAATCACCGTATTTGCGTGCGAGGTAGACCAGGATTGCATTCGAGTCGCTCAAAACCACGTCGCCGTCTTCGATCACCGGCACTTCGCCAAACGGATTCAGAGCAAGGTGCGCTGGCTTGCGGTTGTCGCCAGCCGCCATATTGAGCTCGATCGTGGTGAACGGTAGGTCGAGCAGCGTCAGGAACAGCTTGACGCGATGCCCGTGACCGGACAGCAGGGTCGTGTGCAGTCGGATGGGCTGGGCGGGCTTGGGCGAGGACATGAAGCGCTCCTTGAAAGCAGGGAATTGTGGTTAGTGCAGGTAGCTTATGCCTCGCCGAATGGTCTGAGAAGACGGATAATCGTGGTTACTCTATCCTCTCAAAGTGGACAATAGAATGGCTAGCGCGAGCGATGTGAACCTCAACCGGCTGGCGGTTTTTGTGGCGGTGATCGAGGCGGGTTCCTTGACGGCTGCCGCCGACCGGCTCGGGATCGCGAAGACCATGGTCAGCACGCATATGCAGCGGCTCGAGGCGGAAGTGGGGGCCAGTCTGCTTGTACGCACTACGCGGCGGATCAGCGTCACGGAGGCGGGCACGGCATTCTACGAAGCGAGCCGGCACATCCTGAGCATTGCCGACGAGGCGCTCCAGGCAGTCGAACAGGGCAGCGGCGCGTTGCGGGGGACGCTGCGTGTCGCCACGCCGGTCGATTACGGCACCATTGTGGTCGCACCCGTGCTGGTCGCGCTGCGGCAGCAGCATCCCGAGCTCAACATCGAACTTGTGTCGAACGACCGTCTGGTGAATCTGCTGGCGGAGGGGGGTGATGTCGCGATCCGGGTGGGACGGCTGGCTGATTCGAGCCATCGCGCGGTGAAGATCGCAAGCTACTCGCGCTGGCTGGTCGCCAGTCCTGAGTTTGTGGAGGCGTGGGGCACACCGTCTACGCCTGGGGCGCTGGCGGGGTTGCCGTATGTCGGCATGGCGGTGTTGGCCAAGCCGCTGACCGTCTCCTTGGAAAACGCCCGCGGCCGGAAGCAGACCGTGCGCTTTGGAGCGGGGTTTCTTGCGGATACCGCCCCGGCATGCCGGGCCGCGACGCTCGCGGGCGGCGGCGTCGCGGCGCTGACGGACTTTTCGATTGGCGAGGATGTCGCAGCGGGGCGGCTGGTTCGTCTGCTGCCGGAGTGGTCAACGCCGGCAGCAGGCATTCACGCGCTGTTCCCGTCGGCGCGGTATCCGGCGCCCAAGGTGCGCGTGTTTATCGATGCGCTCAAGGCGCATCTCGGTACCGTTCCGTGACGGCGCGAGTTTTCGCACGCCTGGTCGACGCATTGATGCCGATCACCCGGCCGGCGCGGCCATCTGCAGCAAAACCCAGCGCCATGCCCGCCTGCGTGCCGCCGGTCACCGAGCACACGACGCCGGTTACGAACCGCCGCGCATTCACTGCCAGTCCGTCGCGACGTCATCCGGGTCGACCAGCGTCAGTCCTGAGGCCGGCAGCGGCAGCGCGGTCTTGTAGCGCACCTGTTTGAGCGCAAAGCTCGAGCGGATGTTGGAGACGCCCGGTATTTTCGTCAGATGTTCGAGGATGAAACGCTCAAGCGTCGGCATGTCCGGCATCACCACGCGCAGCAGATAGTCGGCATCGCCCGTCATCAGATAGCACTCCATCACCTCAGGCCGCTCCGAGATGGCCTGCTCAAAGCGCTGCAGCGCGTCCTCCACCTGCTTCTCCAGACTCACCTGAATAAACACGTTGATCCGCAGCCCCAAAGGCTCGGGATTGAGCAACGTCACCTGCTGCTTGAACAGGCCAAGCTTTTCGAGCGCACGCACCCGGTTAAAGCAGGGCGTAGGCGACAGGTTGACCGCACGCGCCAGCTCGGCATTGGTGATGCGGGCGTTTTGCTGCAACTGGCTGAGGATCCCGATATCGATGCGGTCGAGCCGTTTCGGCGGCGTTGTCATAGATGAAAGATTCCGGAAATTGAGGCGAATACAGAATAAATACACTATCGCCGTCAGGAATGACAAGCAAATGAGAGGCATATTTTGCAGATTGATGGTTACCATGGAGTCATTCGTTTTTGAACCAGATGCCTCCTTGCAGGAGTGATGCCATGACGGATTTGTCGAGCGGTGCATTGCAGTTGGGCGCTCTTGAGCGGGGTCGGCAAGACAGCGATCCCGAGGAAACAGCCGAGTGGCTGGAGGCGTTGGATGCGGTCGTGGCGCACGTCGGCCGGGAGCGGGCTCAGTTCCTGTTCGACCGGCTTGCGGCACATGCGCAGTCACTGGGCGTCGACTCGCCCGGCGCGCGTGTCACCCCCTACGTCAACACGATCGCATTCGACCAGCAGCCGTGTTACCCGGGCAATCTCGAACTTGAGGAGCGGCTCGCGGCAGCGCTGCGCTGGAATGCGCTCGCTATGGTGGTGCGAGCCAACAAGGCGTACGGCGAACTCGGTGGGCACATTGCGAGTTATGCGTCGGCGGCGGATCTGTTTGAGGTGGGCTTCAATCACTTCTTCCAGGCGGCTGCCTCGGACGCAGGCGAGGGCACCGGCGGCGATCTCGTCTACTTTCAGCCGCACTCGTCGCCGGGCGTGTATGCGCGAGCGTATCTCGAAGGATTCCTCAACGAAGAGAACCTGCAGCACTACCGGCGCGAAATCGCCGGGCCGGGTTTGTGTTCGTATCCGCATCCGTGGCTGATGCCGGATTTCTGGCAGTTTCCGACCGGCTCGATGGGCATTGGGCCGATCAACTCGATCTATCAGGCGCGCTTCATGCGCTATTTGCAGAACCGCGGCCTGGCGCAAACGGAAGGCCGCAAGGTGTGGGGCTTTTTCGGCGATGGCGAAATGGACGAGCCGGAATCGATGGGCGCGTTGTCGCTCGCCGCGCGCGAAGGGCTCGACAATCTCGTGTTCGTGATCAACTGCAACCTGCAGCGGCTCGACGGCCCGGTGCGCAGCAACGGCCGCATCGTCGACGAACTGGAGGCTCACTTCAGCGGTGCCGGCTGGAACGTGATCAAGGTGGTGTGGGGTTCGGACTGGGACGCGCTGTTTGCGCGGGATCGCACCGGAGCTTTGGCGCGAGCCTTCGCGCACACGGTGGATGGCCAGTTCCAGACCTTTTCGGCGAATGACGGCACCTACAACCGCGAGCGCTTCTTTGGTCAGAACGCCGAACTGGCGGCGCTGGCCGCGCAACTGAGCGATGAGGAGATCGACCGGCTGCGCCGCGGCGGCCACGACGTGCGCAAGCTGCATGCGGCGTACGCGAAAGCGCTGGCGCATCGCGGCCAGCCCACGGTGATCCTTGCGAAGACCATGAAGGGCTTCGGCATGGGCACATCGGGGCAGGGCAGGATGACGACCCACCAGCAAAAGAAGCTCGATTTCGACGACCTGAAGGCATTCCGAGATCGCTTCCGCCTGCCGCTCTCGGACACGGACGTCGAGCAGGTCAAGTTTTACAAGCCAGCAGAAAACAGCCCGGAAATGCAGTACCTGCATGCACGCCGGGCTGCCTTGGGAGGCTATCTGCCCAGAAGGCGGAGAGTCGCGGCGAAGGGCCTGACCGTTCCTTCGCTGCACACCTGGGGGCAATTCGCGCTGGATGCGAATGGACGGGAGATGTCCACAACGATGGCGCTGGTGCGGATGCTTACCGCGCTGTTGAAGGATGGAGAAATCGGCCAGCGCGTGGTACCGATTGTCGCCGACGAGGCGCGTACCTTCGGCATGGCGAACATGTTCCGTCAGGTTGGCATCTATTCGCCGCACGGGCAGTTGTATGAGCCCGAAGACCTTGGATCGATGCTGTATTACCGTGAGGACACCAAAGGACAGATTCTCGAAGAGGGAATCTCGGAGGCGGGCGCGGTATCCTCATGGATCGCGGCGGCGACCTCGTATAGCGTTCACAACCTGCCGATGCTGCCGTTTTACATCTACTACTCGATGTTCGGTTTTCAGCGGATCGGCGACATTATCTGGGCCGCTGCCGATCAACGTGCACGTGGCTTCCTGATTGGCGCCACCTCAGGCAAGACGACGCTGGGCGGTGAGGGCTTGCAACATCAGGACGGCACTAGCCATCTCGCCGCATCGACGATTCCGAATTGCCGTGCCTACGATCCGGCGTTCGCCTATGAAGTGGCGGCGATTGTCGATGAGGGTATGCGTGAGATGGTTGAGCAGCAGCGCGATGTGTTCTATTACGTCACGGTGATGAACGAGAACTATGCGCAGCCTTCGGTGCCCGAGGGCGATTTGCAGCGAGTACGCGAAGGGATACTGAAGGGGATTTATCCGCTGCGTTCTGACGCGGGCGAAGCGGAGGCGGTTGAAGCCACTGAGGCGGCGAGTGTGCAACTGCTCGGTGCTGGGGCGATTCTCGGCGAGGTGATCGCCGCAAAGAAAATGCTGAAGGACAATTGGGGCGTCGACGCAGCGGTCTGGAGCGTGACGAGCTTTACCGAGTTGCAGCGTGATGGAATGGCGGCTGAGCGGATTTCCAGGCTTGGTGAGGCTGGTGCTGTGCCGTATGTCACGTCGGCGCTCGGTGCGTCGAAGGGGCCTGTGATTGCCGCCACCGACTATGTGCGGGCAGTGCCGGAGCTGATTCGGGCTTACGTCCCGCGACGGTATGTAACGCTTGGCACCGATGGCTTTGGGCGCAGCGATACACGGGCCGCACTGCGGGAATTCTTCGAGGTGGATCGGGCGTCGATTGTGATTGCGGCGTTGAAGGCGTTGGTCGATGAGGGAGAGCTCGAGGCTGCGGTGCATGCGGAGGCAGTGGCGCGATATGGAAGAAGCAGCCGCGACAGTGGGGCGTCCTGGGAGCGGTGAGCGCGACAGGCCGTCATCCGAGCCCGGCCGCTTGTGCGATCAGCAGCAACCCTGACCCGACGACGACCGCGCCGATGGCTCGCGCCACGCGTTCGCCGGCCGGTGTGAGACGTTCGACCGTGACGGCTGCGGTGACGGCCGCCATCGCGCGCAAGTCCATGACGCCCATGACGAGCAGGATTGCCGTCAGACCGGCGCAGCAACAACCGCAGTTGAGGCCGAGACGCAGGCCGTGTTGCCAGGCCACAGCGGCGTTCGACGGCAACGTAAGTCCGCACCCTGACACCTTGCGGCAGCAAGCAAGATGACGCGCCTTCCATGTCGTTAACTGGAGTGCGCCGGCGGCGACGACGACCACGGCGGCCGCGGCCGGAGCAGCGCGCGCCAGCGCCGGCCATTGCATTTCGAACGCCGCGACCACCACGCCGAGAGCAAAGGCGGCCACGCCGAACGCGCTCCATACCAGGAAGTATGCGAGGCCGATTACTGCGGTCGGCCAGGTGAGACGCGTTGCGCCTGCCCTGCCTAAGGCCTCACGATAGCGCCACAACATGGGCGTGAGGGTTGGCAGCATCATGGCGACCATCATCATGACCCACATGCCGAGGAACGACGCTGCGAGGTCCAGCCACGTCTGTCCGCACATGCGCGTCCATGCCAGCGACATCGTCCAGCCGCCGGGCATCGGCATGCGGCCCATTGACGACATGGACGCGCTCCAGACGATCGTCGCTACTGCGCTGGCGGTGAAGAGCAGCGCAGCGATGCCGAAAAAGACGCACTGCGAAGCGCGTCCGGAAACCCTGCGTCGTGACATCACCTGTCTCCTTGCGCGGTAACCATACCCACGACCCGGCTTAGCGCTGGTCGTACTCATCATGACGGCGCCACCAGATGCCGGTCTCGTTGCGCCCTTTGGGCGCGCGGTCGAGCCACGGATACATGCCCCAGATGCCTTCTACGCCACGGGCATAAGCGGAATACGTGTGGTAGATCACGCCATCCTCGAGCACGAACGCACTCATGCCGGGCCTGTCGCGTGAATACGTGAGCGAGTCGGTCCCGCAGGTGGCTGCGAGCCCGGTAACGGGCTCTGGAGTCGGCGTCGCGTCCATCGCGTGGCCGCCGCGCTGGTAGTTATATTCGACGCTCCCCTCGCGCTGTTGCGCCTCGGTGAAGGCGATGTTGAAATCGAAGTTGAAGTCACCGCCGTGCGAAGAGGCCCACGGAAACGTCCATCCCATCCGGCTACGGTATTCCAGCAGTTTCGCGAGCGGCGCCCGCGATACCGGTAACAGCGTGACGTCGTGATTCGCCAGATGGACGACATAACCGTCGAACCCGTCCGCGATCGACGAGCAGGAGGGGCACCCCGCTTGGTAGTCGGGCCCGAACATGAAGTGGTAGACGAGGAGCTGCGAGCGTCCTCTGAAGAGGTCTGCCAGCGAGCCATTCCCCTGCTCGGTTTCGAATCGGTATGCCTTGTCGACCCGAACCCACGGCAGCGCCTGCCGTTGCCGCGCCACTTCGTCGCTGCGCCGTGTGAGGTCCTTCTCTGCCTTGAGCAGTTCGAGACGCGCTGCGAGCCATTCTTCGCGTGTCCCGCTTTGGTGTGTCGTAGCCATGCTTTCGCTCTCCTTAGGTGTCCTGCGTCGTTCGCTCAATTCCCGATACGACGAATGATTGGTGGGTCGTGATAGATTAGTTGCGGGGCCTCGAACGGTGGGAGTGACAAGTGTGGCGGGATTCAAATAGGTGATGGACTCGCTAATCGCGGCCGCGGCGCGTGCGCTTGCAGCGGGGGACCCACTCGGCGCACTGAAGCGCGTCGCCTTGCGCGACGACCCGCCTGCGCTCGCGTTGCGAGGCATCGCGATGGCGCAGCTCGGCGATCTGGTGCGGGCGAAGGCCTTGTTACGAAGTGCGGCGCGCGCCTTCGGTTCGAAGGAGGCGGTGGCCCGCGCGCGATGTGTCGTTGCTGAGGCCGAAATCGCGCTTGCCTCACGCGACCTGAGCTGGTCTGCGAAGGCACTAGAGGCAGCGCAGGCGACGCTCGAAGTCCATGGCGATCATGTCAACGCCGCGCATGCGCGGTATCTCGAGGTCCGGCGTCAGCTTCTTATCGGCCGCCTCGACGAGACCGAGCGTACGCTCGCCGGGCTCGACCCCGCGCCCTTGCCGCCCGCGTTGAGAGCGGCTCACGAGCTGGCCGTGGCGGGCGTCGCGTTGCGCCGCCTGCAGACGAAGACCGCGCGCGCTGCGCTCGTGCGGGCCGCACATGCCGCCAGTCAGGCGGGCATTCCCGCGCTGACGGCCGAGGTCGAAAGCGCCTCCCTTGTCCTCAACACGCCCGCGGCGCGTCTGATTGCGCGTGGCGAGGCACGGCTGCTGCTGCTCGAGGAGGTTGAGGCGTTATTCGCGTCGAAGCTACTGATCGTCGACGCTTGTCGTCAGGTCGTGCGTGATGCCCACACCGTCGTCTCGCTCGCAAGGCGGCCTGTCCTGTTCGTGATCGCACGCGCGCTAGCCGAAGCGTGGCCGGCAGACGTGCCGAGGGACGCACTCGTCGAGCGGGCATTCCGGGCGAAGCGCGCCGATGAATCGCATCGCGCGCGCCTGCGGGTCGAAGTAGGGCGACTTCGTACCGTGCTGGCGACGTTGGCCGGCGTGGAGGCGACGCAGCGAGGGTTTGTGCTGGTGCCGCGCTGCGCTGAGCAGGTTGTCGCGCTGGAGCGGCCCGTCGAAGGGGAACATGCGGGGGTGCTGGCCTTGCTCGCCGACGGCGAGTCGTGGTCGAGTTCGGGCCTCGCGCTGGCGCTGGGCGCCAGTCAGCGCACCGTCCAGCGGGCACTCGATTCGCTGGCCGGGGCAAGCAAGGTGCAGCCGTTCGGTCACGGGCGGGCACGCCGCTGGGTGGCTTCGCCCGTGCCGGGATTCGCGACGACCTTGTTACTCCCCGTTCCACTGCCGGGTGAGTAGGATAGAGGCATGAATCGTTGACTGCTGAGGCCCCCACCCCGGCTCTTTCCTTAACTTGGTCCCCAAGGTGGAAACATGAATCGATCAGCGGCCGAAATCGTCGGTGAATATGGACCCTTTCCGGGTGTCGACAAGGTGGCCGGCGTCACCTATGACGGTCAGCAAGTCTGGATTGCCGCCGGAGACAAGCTGAATGCCTTCGATCCGGCGAGCGGGGAGACGTTGCGGACGATTGAAGTGTCTGCGGATGCAGGCACGGCCTTCGACGGGCAGCACCTGTTTCAGATCGCCGAGGAACGTATCCAGAAGATCGATCCGAAGACCGGTCGTGTGCTCGCCACGATCCCTGCCCCCGGCGGTGGCGGCGATTCGGGCCTGACGTGGGCCGAAGGCTCGCTGTGGGTAGGGCAGTACCGGGACCGGAAGATTCACCAGATCGACCCCGCTACAGGGGCGATTCTTCGCACCATTGAGTCCAACCGGTTTGTCACCGGGGTGACCTGGGTCGACGGGGAACTCTGGCACGGCACCTGGGAAGCTGAGCAGAGCGAGTTGCGGCGAATCGATCCTCAAAGCGGTAAGGTTCTGGAGAGGCTTGAGATGCCGCCCGGCGTAATCGTGTCGGGGCTCGAGTCCGATGGCGCCGATCAATTCTTCTGCGGCGGCGGGACGAGCGGCAAGGTGAGGGCCGTGCGCCGGCCCAGAGGGGACGCTGCAGCGCGCGGAAGCTCCGGGAGTTCCGAGGACTCCACGAGCGAGTAACCGAAGCGGGCGTGTCCGGGATCGGAGAGGGGGCCGCGCCTTCGAAGGCGCGGCCCTTCAGTCAGCCGCGCTACAGGGACCAACCCAGCTCCGCGATCGTATGCATCAGTCCATTGCGTGAGACCAGCACTCGATCCGCACGGCGGTCCCCGGTCCAGACGGATTGTTGTCGATCCGGATGGCGAAGTCATGAAGATCCGCGACAGCCGCAACGATACTCAAGCCGAGGCCGGAGCCGGGCAAATGACGGGTGCGCTCGCTGCGGTAAGCGGGCTTCAATACGAACGCGCGTTCCTGTTCGGGAATACCCGGCCCGTCGTCCGTGACGGTGAGTTCCGGGCCGCGCGCCCGCAGTGCCAGGCGGATCTGCACACGGCCGTTGTTGGCGGCGAACTTGACGGCGTTGTCCAGCAGGTTGCCGAATGCCTCGAACAGCAGCGCGCGATCGCCGAGGATCGCAGGCGCATCCTCGACCTCTACCACCCAGCTAACCCCACGATCCTCCGCCACCGGTTCGTAAAGTTCGCTGACGTCCCGCACCAGCGCGCTCAGGTCCATGGATTCAAATCCGCCACGCCGCCGAACGGCACCGATCTCCGAGATGCGCAGCAACGCGCGAAACCGGTTGAGCAGGGCATCCGTCTCCGCACGCGCCTGATCGATCATCCGCCTGGCTTCGGCTTCGCTGACCGGGCGAGCGTCGTCCGCCACGTTGGCAAGAAGCGTGCGAACGTGAGCCAACGGCGTGCGCAGATCGTGTGCGATGCCGTCGCATGCACCTTTGACCTGTTCCATCAGTTGCTCGATCCTGTCGAGCATGTGATTGACCAGATGCGCGAGCATGTCGAGCTCGTCCTGACCTCCGGTGGGCAAACGCTGATTGATGTCGCCGTCGGCGATGCGCAAGGTGGCGCGCCGGATCGCTTGCACGCGCCGCATTTGTCGGATGCTGAGCAGCGCGCCCGTCGCAAAGCTGGCGATCAGGCAGAGCAATCCCCCGCCGATCAGGGTGCTGAGGATCGTCTTGCGGATCAGCAAGACGTGCGAAAGATCGCGGGCTATCACCAGACGGGTTCCGTCCGGCCAGCGATCAGCGAGCGCGCGTACCGCCGGCGCGCGGGTTTGGCCGGCCACCACCAAGCCGCCTTCGAGGGTGCGTTTGGAGGTGTCGGGCGGCAGGCCGTCGGGCAGCTTGAGAATGTCGCCGATCAGATAGCGCCCGTCAGGGGCGAACAGGCCGTAATAGTTCGTATGCATGTGCTCGTGCTCCATCCGCTGGCGAATGGCTTGCGGGAGGTGCTGGCTGTCGATCGACTTGAAATAGATCAGTTGCCATTGCATGAGCAGATCGTTGTCCAGCTCCATTTTGGTGGTCACCGACCAGCCCATGAGACCCACCAGCACGATCAACGAGAGCGCAAAAATGGCGGCATAGATCGACAGCCACCGGAAGGTCGTGCTGTGCCAGTGGCGCTCGTTGTTCGTTGACGCGCGAGCGGAGAGAGAGGCGCCCAGGTGTTGATCAGATGAGTTCATTGATGGACCGAAGTGAATAGGCTGGCGACCTGCCAGTTGGCCCCGAGCCCGGCAGGGTGATCGCTAGCGGTTGCTTGAATGCGTTACCGCGTCGCCGGGATGCCATCTCGCTTCGGCGGGAATTGCCGGTATGGGCGGCAAGATTCGGATCGCAATTGATCTGCGAATTATTGTATGACCATCAGCCATTGATCACAATCCAGACGAGCGGTCTGTACGTCCCCCTTGGGCCAGGTCGGGAAAGACGCCTGCGAGATCTTCTTTGGCGGCGCGTTTGACAACCTGCTCGCGTCTTTAGCGCGGCGTTGCCACGAATCTCGTCAGTCCGAAGGTGCTGGGGAAAACCGGCGGTGCTGCCTGACGGCCTTGACGCTTGATTGCGCCTCAAATCAGTATTTCTCCGGCTGCATGGATTCAAGTAACATACCGCCCATGCACATTGTCAGACGGGAATACAAACATGGCAGCGGAAATGGAATTGGTGCGGCCCGAGACGCTGCGTCATCAGGTCGAACACGTGCTGCGGCAAGCGATCATGTCCGGGCGCTTTGCGCCCGGGGCGCGCCTGATCGAGCGTGAACTGTGCGAGTCGTTGAGCGTCAGCCGAACTTCGGTGCGCGAAGCACTGCGCCGGCTCGAGGCTGAAAAGCTGGTGCGCATCGTGCCGCACAAGGGGCCGACCGTCGCCGTGATTTCAAAGCAGGAAGCGGCCGAATTATATGCAATCCGCGGCTTGCTGGAGGGATACGCCGCGGCTGAATTCACCCGTCACGCCAACGATGCGTCAATCGTACGATTCGGCGAAGGCGCCCAGGCGTTGAAGGTCGCGGCACTGTCCGGCAATCAGGCAGCGGTGCTCAAAGCGAAGAGCGATCTCTACGACGTACTGCTGGACAACTGCGGCAACGGGCTGATCAAGGAAATGCTGAACAGCCTCTACTCGCGCGTCAATCTGCTGCGTGCGACCTCGCTCATGCACCCCGAGCGCTTGCCCGCCAGCCTGAAGGAGATCGACAAGCTCTATAAAGCCCTCAAGGCGCGCAATGCCGAGGCGGCGGAAGCTGCAGCGCGCTTGCACGTCGCCAATGCCGAGAAGGCTGCGATGCGGATGCTGGAAGCGGAGTAGGATCGCACGCCACGCGCAACCGTCTCCAATCGAGACCTCAGCGTTGCCGCACCAGCACTTCGTGCAGCGCATCGGAGAGCTGGCTCAAGATCGGCCTCAAACAGGAAAGAGATGTCATGGCACACCCCGAACAAGCCGGGCCCGTCACGCCAGCGGTCAGCGCTGGCATCCAGGCCGGCGTGACCCACGCGAGCGGTCCGCACGCCGCAGCGCGGCTCGACGCCGGCACGATTTCCGCGCGCCTTGATCGACTGCCGCCGACTCGAACCATCTGGAAGCTGGTCATTCTGCTTAGTCTTGGCTTTTTCTTTGAGCTCTACGACTTGCTGTACACCGGATACGTGGCGCCAGGCATCGTGAAGAGCGGCCTTTTGACTCCGACGACTCACGGCATATTTGGCACAACCGGTATTGCCAGCTTCATCGCCGTGCTTTTTGCGGGTCTTTTCATTGGCACCATCGCTTGCGGGTTCCTGGCCGACCGGTTTGGGAGGCGGGCCGTTTTCACTTATTCGTTGCTTTGGTATGTCGCTGCTAACGTGATAATGGCATTTCAATACACAGCGGCTGGCCTCAACTTTTGGCGATTTGTCGCCGGCATTGGTATCGGCGTGGAGCTTGTAACGATCGGCGCTTACATTTCGGAACTTGTTCCCAAACAGATTCGTGGCCGCGCTTTCGCCTGCGAGCAGGCGGTGGGTTTTGTCGCGGTGCCGGTGGTCGCGTTTCTGTCGTTTCTGCTGGTGCCGCGTGCGCCGTTCGGGTTCGACGGCTGGCGCTGGGTGGTGCTGATCGGCGCCCATGGTGCGCTGTTCGTCTGGTGGATCCGGCGTGCGCTACCTGAAAGCCCGCGCTGGCTTGCGCAACAGGGGCGGCTCGACGAAGCCGACCGCGTGATGAGCGCGCTCGAAGCGAAGGTGCGTAGCGAATATGGCCGCGAGTTGCCGTCGCCTGCGCCGCCGATGCCGGTCGCGCCGCGCGGCAACTTCCGCGACATGTGGGTGCCGCCCTATCGCGACCGCACGCTGATGATGACGATCTTCAACGTCTTTCAGACCGTCGGCTTCTACGGTTTCGCGAACTGGGTACCGACGCTGCTGATCAAGCAGGGCATTACCATCACGAACAGCCTGATGTATTCGAGCGTGATTGCACTGGCCGCGCCGATTGGACCGGTCATCGGCCTTTTTATTGGCGACCGCGTTGAGCGCAAAACGGTGATTGTCGTGATGGCCGGGGCGAATATCATCTGTGGACTGTGGTTTAGCCAGGTCGCGAACGTGGTGCTGCTGGTGAGCCTCGGCGTGTGTCTGACGCTGGCAAACAACATCATGTCGTACAGCTTCCATGCCTACCAGTCGGAGCTTTTCCCGACCAGTATCCGGGCGCGCGCGGTAGGCTTCGTCTACTCGTGGAGCCGCTTTTCGGCGATCTTCACCGCGTTTCTGATTGCTTCGGTGCTGAAGGGCTTCGGCACGACCGGCGTGTTCGTGTTGATCGCCGGTGCGATGCTGATCGTGATGCTCGCGATCGGTCTGATGGGGCCACGCACGAAGGGTCTCGAACTCGAAAAAATATCTAGATAGTCAATCGTGGAAGAAGTGGAGTGGGGCTCAGCTTGGTGCCAAACCCGGGGCCAGGCGTGAGTCGCCGCAGGAAAATGCGCGCGACAGGCAAACAGCGGTTGAAGCTCGGGACAACGGATCCGCAACAGAGTCGCCAAGACTCGAACACCAGCTTCCTGGATGCCTCGAGGTATCCAAACGTATAAGCGCACTATGTCTACGTAGAACTGCATCGACCGTTCGTAGAATGGTTTTCCTGGCGTCGTCCGTCTATCTTGAACCGTTCGTCCTGCTGCGCCAGTCCCGCACCTGGTCGGCTTAGGAATAGCGACGTTCGCACACCGTTTTTCGCAGAATCTTGAGAAGACATTTATGATCGGCTTACGTTATACCCGCAAGTCACGCGACGGTTTGCGTTTGATTTCGGTTGCGGCTGTCTTTGGTCTTGCTGGTATCTGTCACGCGCAATCCCCAGCAAAGGTTCAGGATACTGGCGTCGATGCGAATCTACCGTCCATCACAACGTGTGTCGCGTGTCACGGCGCACTGGGCGCAGGCACGGTAAGCGGCGGCCCGCGACTTGCGGGCAACGATCCGGACTATCTTGCGCATGCGCTCACAATGTTCAAGGCAGGCACGCGCGCGAGCGACGCGATGCAAGCGGTAGCGCGCAACCTTTCCGATAGCGATATACACAAGTTGGCGTTGTTCTTTTCACAGCAAAATCCGCCGCTTGCCGTGGGAGCGGCTCCGCCGTCGCAGAGTCTGGTGATCGCCGGAGAGCAACTCGCCGAGACGGGTGCTGGACCCGACGTCGCGGCCTGCTTCAGCTGTCACGCGGCGGGTGGCAAAGGCGCGCGCTTTCCGGGCATCGCCGGCGAGCCGGCGCCGTTTGTCGTCGCACGGTTACACGAATTTCAGGCACGCGCGAAGGGGAAAATGCCGGCGCCAGGATCCATGACGGCGGTCGCGGCGAAGCTGAGCGACACGCAGATTGAAGAGGCCGCGGCTTACCTTTCGGTAACCAGACCTTGAGGCCTGACAGCGTCAGTAAGCGGCTTTATCCCAGCGACCGAGCGCGTCCCCGTTGCCAACGCTCGAAGCGCGTCGCGGGAAGTGCAAATGGAACTGCGTGGCCACCGCGTCGCTCTCGACGGCTGCGCTGCCACCATGCAGTTCCATAATGGTCCGTACAATCGCAAGCCCCAGGCCGGTCGAGCCGGACGAATTGCTGCGTGATTCGTCGACGCGGTAGAAGCGGTCGAAGAGTCGCCCCAGATGCTCTGGCAGGATCGGCGTGCCGGGGTTGGCGACCGTGACCGTTATTCCCTCCGGCGTCTCGTTTGCCGTGAGCGTTACCGCGTCGCCTCGCGGTGTATAGCGCAGCGCGTTTGCGAGCAGATTGCTGACTGCGCGGCGGAACAGATCGACGTCCGCATGCAACTGGCCGCTCGCCGTCACCTGAATCGTAATGCCCGCATCGTCCGCGATGCCTTCGAAGTATTCGGCCACGCGCTGCAGTTCGTCCCGCACCGGAAAGTCGGTCGCCGTCGTCACGTATTGCGGATTGTCTGCGCGGGCGAGAAACAGAACGTTTTCGACCATCCGCGAGAGCCGCTCGCACTCTTCGATATTCGACACCAGCAAGGCCTGATATTCGTCGGTCGAGCGCGGACGCGCGAGCGCCACTTCGCTAGCCCCGCGCATGTTGCCAAGCGGCGTGCGCAGGTCGTGCGCGAGGTCGGCGGTGAATTGCGAGAGCCGCTGAAAGCCGAGCTCGAGCCGCGCGAGCATCGAGTTCAGCGCGCCGATCAGCGCGTCGAGTTCGCGCGGTACACGTCCGGACTGAATGCGCATATCGAGTTTGCCGACCGTGACGTGCGCGGCGCTGCCGGCAATGTCGCGCAGCGGACGCAGCGACGTGCGCACCGCGACGTAGCCCAGCGCCGCCACCGCAAGCAAAGCGCACAGTGTCGTGAGATAGAGGGTGTCGCGGTAGCGGGCGAGGAGCGCCTCACGATCGCTCATCTCGCGTCCGACCACCGCGTGGACCACGGAGCCGTCACCTAGCGCAATATCCGTGGCGATGCCGCGCATGGTCAGGCCGCCGACGCTATGCCATTCCTGCACGTCGTGCTCGAAAATCCGGTTCGGCGCTTTCACTTTCTGCAGATCGCCAATCGCAAAGTGCGACGGATTGCGTTCGAGCAGCACGTGACCGCTGGAATCCAGCACTCTAAGGAAGAAGGCCTGATTGCCTATCACAAGGCTGTCGAGGCGGGACTCATGAAGCGTAATGCCTTGCGGCGAATCCAGCTCGCTTGTCAGGCGCCGCAGACGCTGGGCCGTCAGCACCAGGTCGAAATTGTCCTGGGCGCGAATCTGCTGGGCCAGCGTGCGATACAGCACACCGCCGCCGGCGCCAAACACCAGCGCGGTGATCAGCGCGAACCAGCTGGCCAGCCGCGCGGTCAACGAGAAGCGCCGCATCACGCGCCCTTCACTTCGAGCACGTAGCCGACCCCGCGCACGGTGTGCACCAGCTTGACCGGATAGTCGTCGTCGATCTTCGACCGCAGCCGCCGGATCGCTACGTCGACGACGTTGGTGTCGCTGTCGAAGTTCATGTCCCATACATACGAGGCGATCTGCGTGCGGCTCAGCACTTCGCCGCTGCGCCGCGCCAGTAGATGCAGCAACGCGAACTCGCGCGGCGTGAGGTCGATGCGCTGGCCCGCGCGCCGCACCTTGCGCTGGCTCGCGTTGATCTCGAGGTCGCCGATCGTCAGGGTATCGCTTTCGCGGGCCTGGCCGCGCCGCGCCAGCGTACGCACCCGGGCGAGCAGCTCGACGAAGGCGAATGGTTTGATCAGATAGTCGTCAGCGCCCAACTCGAGGCCGCGCACACGGTCTTCGATCTCGTCGCGCGCCGTCAGAAACAGCACCGGCGTGTCCTTGCGACCGCGCAACTGCTGCAGCACCTGCCAGCCATCCATGCCCGGCAACATCACATCGAGCACGATCACGTCATGCGACTCTTCCAGCGCGAGATGCAGTCCGTCGACACCGTTGCGCGCCACGTCCACCACAAAGCCCGACTCCTCCAGACCCTTCTTGAGGTAGTCGCCGGCCTTCGGTTCGTCTTCGATTACGAGGACTCTCATCGCAGTCGCCTTCCATCGGTTTGCTGTCGGGTTGCTGCCGGTTTGAGCCCGGTTCGAACCCGGCGAATGTCTTCGATGATACCCGGGCGGCGCCCCGCAGTTGATTACGAGTTTGTCATCTAGCCGCAATCCCGAGGCAAAACCCTGATCACTAGACTGCATTCATTGTTCCCTCCAGGCGCCGTCTTCATCATGTGGATCGTCAAAGTCGCTCTTCGCCGCCCGTACACGTTTATCGTGCTGGCGCTGCTGCTCCTGATCATCGGGCCGCTGATGATCATGCGCACCCCTGTCGATATTTTTCCGAACATCAACATCCCGGTGATCAGCGTCGTGTGGAGCTACAACGGGATGACGTCTGAGGATATGGCGCACCGCATCATCGCACCGTATGAGCGGGCCCTGAGCTCGGACGTTGGCGATATCGAGCACATCGAATCACAGTCGCTCAACGGCGTGGCCGTCGTCAAGGTCTTCTTCCATCCTGGCGCGGATATCACACGAGCCGAGACGGAAGCGGCGACGAGCGCGGAGTCGTTGCTGAAGATCATGCCGCCTGGCACGCTGCCGCCCATGGTGCTGACGTTCAACGCTTCGACCGTGCCGATCATGGAACTGGCGCTGTCGAGCAAGACGCTGCCCGAACAGACGCTTTACGACCTCGGCAACAACTTCATTCGCACGCAACTGGCGACGGTGCAGGGCGCCGCGGTACCGATTCCGTACGGCGGCAAGGTTCGCCAGATCATGGTCGACATTGATCCACACGCGATGCAGGCCAATCACGTGACTCCCGCCGATGTGGTCAAGGCGGTCAATGCGCAGAACCTGGTGTTGCCGGGCGGCACGGCGAAGATTGGCACGTTCGAATACAACGTGAACATGAACGGGGCAGCGCTCTCGGTGGCGGAGCTCAACAACCTGCCGATCCGCACGCAACCCGACGGCACAGTGACCTATGTGCACGACGTCGCCACTGTGCGCGACGGCTATGCGCCGCAGACCAACATCGTGCGCCATGACGGCAAGCGCGCCGCGTTGCTCGAGGTGGAAAAGGGCGGCAGCGTCTCGACGCTAGACATCATTTCCAACATCAAGAGCCTGTTGCCGCTGATTCGTGCGCAGATGCCGACCGCCCTCAATATCCAGGTCGTCACGGACGAGTCGGTGTTCGTCAAGTCAGCGGTACAGGGCGTGATTCGTGAGGGTCTGATTGCCGCCGGCCTGACGGCGGTCATGATCCTGTTGTTTCTCGGCAGCTGGCGGGCCACGCTGATCATCGCGGTGTCGATTCCGCTCGCCATGATCTCGTCGTTGATCATGTTGTCGGTGCTCGGCCAGACGATCAACATCATGACGCTCGGCGGTCTGGCGTTGGCGGTGGGGATTCTGGTCGACGATGCGACGGTTGCGATCGAGAACATGACGCATCACATCGAGCAGGGGCAGCCGCTATTGCAGGCGATCCTTGAGGGCTCCGGCGAGATTGCCGTACCGACTCTGATCTCGACATTGTCGATCTGCATCGTCTTCGTGCCGATGCTATTGCTGTCCGGTGTGGCCCGTTATCTGTTCACGCCGCTCGCCGAAGCCGTGGTGTTCGCGATGCTCGCGTCGTATTTTTTGTCGCGCACACTGGTGCCGACGCTGGCGATGTATCTGCTGCGCGGCGCGCATAGGACCGGTGAGGAGGGCGATCAGCCGGCGCGGCCGACGAACCGCCTGGTGCGTTTCCAGCAAGGCTTCGAACGGCGCTTCGAAGCGCTGCGCAGCCGCTACACGCGGCTGCTGGAAGGGGCGCTCGCGGCACCGCGGCGCTTTATCACGGGCTTCCTGATTGCGTGCATCGGCTCGCTTGCGCTGCTGCCGTTGCTCGGCCGCGATTTCTTTCCGCAAATCGACTCGGGGCAGATTCGCTTGCATATGCGGGCGAAGACTGGCACGCGTATCGAACAGACCGCGCGCCTTGCGGATGAAATCGAGAACAGCATCCGTACGGTGATTCCGGCAAACGAACTGATGACCATCGTCGACAACATCGGCCTGCCGACCAGCGGCATCAACCTGTCGTATAGCAGTTCCGCGCCGATCGGCACCGCCGATGCCGACATCCTGATCACGCTGAACGAGAAACACAAGCCAACCGCGCAGTATGTGGCGAAGCTGCGGCAGTCGCTTGGCCAGCAGTTCCCCGCTGTGACGTTCTCGTTCCTGCCGGCTGATATGGTCAGTCAGATCCTCAACTTTGGATTACCGGCGCCGATCGATATTCAGGTGGTGGGCATCAATCTGGACGACAACCGCCGCTTCGCGGATGCGCTGATGGCGAAGTTGCGGGGTGTCCAGGGACTCGTTGACCTGCGCATCCAGCAGCCGGCGGATCAGCCTGCGATCACTGTCGACGTGGACCGCACCAAGGCGTTGCAGGCTGGGCTGCAACAGCAGGACGTCGCGCAAAACCTGCTGATCGCGCTGTCCGGCAGTTCGCAGACCTCACCGAACTTCTGGCTCAATCCGCAGAATGGCGTGAGCTATCCCGTGATGACGATGGTTCCGCAGTACGACGTCAATTCGCTGCAGGCGCTGGCCAATATTCCGCTGAGTGCGACATTCATGCCGGGCACTGGCGGCTCGGGCAGTAACGCGGGCGGGGTCGACGGGATTCTCGGCGCGCTCGGCACCATCTCGCGCACGACGCAGCAGGCTGTGGTGACGCACTACAACGTGCAACCGGTGATCGATATCTACGGCTCAGTGCAGGGACGCGATCTGGGCGGCGTGGCAGCGGACGTCACACGCATCGTCGACGCCGCTAAAGCGAACTTGCCGCGCGGTGCGCGCGTGGTGATCCGCGGCCAGGTTCAGACCATGCAGAGCTCTTTCAACGGTCTCACGGCGGGTATCGCGTTCGCGGTGCTGCTCGTGTATCTGCTGATGGTGATCAACTTCCAGTCGTGGATCGATCCGCTCGTGATCATCTGCGGTTTGCCGGGGGCAATGGCCGGCATCGTCTGGATGCTGTTCGTCACCAACACGACACTGAGCGTGCCCGCGTTGACCGGCGCCATGATGTGTATCGGCGTCGCAACGGCCAACAGCATTCTGGTGGTGAGCTTTGCACGCGAGCGGCTGGCGCAAGGCATGGCGCCGCTACAGGCGGCGCTGGCCGCAGGCGCGGGGCGCTTCCGTCCGGTGCTGATGACCGCGCTCGCGATGATGATCGGCATGGTGCCGATGGCGCTCGGCATGGGCGACGGCGGCGAACAGAACGCGCCGCTCGGCCGCGCCGTGATCGGCGGCCTGATGGTCGGCACGGTCGCGACTTTGATGTTCCTGCCGGTGATGTTCTCGGTCGTGCATGGCTGGCTCGCGAAGCGTGGCCCACGCGGTCTGACGCAAGCCGAACTCGACCTTCTGAAATGAACGGCGCCGCGGCTCGCCCGGGTCTGATGCCGCAGTCATGCGCAGCATTGGGGTCGTCATCGGAACTGGGCCTCCATGCGCCGCCAAGCGTCTATAACCTGATCTGATTTGAATTGACCGGAGTACGCCGCATGTCCACTCAATCTCCCCAGTCCGCACCGGAGCTCGACCCCGCGTCACAGCGCCGGGGCGGCGCCGTGCGTATCGTTTTGATCGCAGCGGGCTTCGCCGTCGTGCTTGCCGTGGGCATCGTGCCCCGGCTCGGCGCGCGCGCCGCGCTGCAACAGCAGACCGAGGCGCTCGCGATACCGACCGTGCAGGTCACGCTGCCCACCGTCGCGCCACCCGGCCAGACGCTGGTGTTGCCGGGCGATATCGAGGCGTATCAGCAGACGCCGATTTTCGCGCGCACCAACGGCTATCTGAAGGCCTGGTACGCTGATATCGGCACCCATGTGAAAGCCGGGCAACTGCTGGCAACGATCGACGCACCCGAGGTGGACGCCGCGCTGCGCCAGGCGCGCGCCGATGAGCAGCAGGCGCAGGCGAACGATCAGATTGCGCAGGTGAGCGCGACGCGCTGGCAGCAACTGGTGCAGACGCACGCGGTCTCGCAGCAGGATACGGACATGAAGGATAGCGACGCGCAGGCGAAGCACGCGGCGCTCCTCGCGGCGCAATCGAACGTGGCGCGCCTCGCGCAGTTGCAGTCCTATGAGAAGGTCTATGCGCCGTTCGACGGCGTGATTACGGCGCGCAACATTGACGTCGGCGCGTTGATCGACGCTGGCAGCGCGGGCGGTCCGGCAAAAGAGATGTTCGATCTGGCTCAAACTGCCGTGCTGCGCGTGTACGCCGATGTGCCGCAGGACAATATCGGCACCTCGATCGACGGCACGTCGGCCTGCCTCGAAGTCTCGCAAATTCCTGGGAGTTGTCTGCCGGGAACGGTGGCGCGCAATGCGGGCGCAATTAATCCCGTCACGCGCACGCTGCGCGTCGAAGTCGACGTGCCCAATCCGGCCGGAGCGGTGCTGCCGGGTTCGTATGGGCAAGTGCAGCTGTCGGTGAAAGCCGCCCAGCCGGGCTTGTCGCTGCCGGCGAATACGCTGCTGTACCGGCCAGAAGGATTGCAGGTGGCCACGGTCGACGCGCAGCAAAAAGTGGTGCTGAAGACCATCAAGGCAGGCCGCGACTTCGGCACGCGTATCGAAGTGACCTCAGGGCTGGCCGCGACTGACCGGGTGATCCTCAATCCGTCCGACTCGATTACCAATGGCGAGGCTGTGCGGGTGTCGGCCAACGCCAATGCCGGCTCATCGGCGGCACACGCTAGCGGGGCAGGGAGCCGGTCATGAAGCTTAGATCGCTCGATCTTATCCTTATGCCACGGCGCGGGGTGCGCTCGCTGTTACTTGGCGCTGCCTGCGCGGCGAGTGTGCTGGGTGTGACGGGCTGCTCAATCGGGCCGGACTATGTGCGGCCTTCGGTAACGGTTCCGGCAGCCTATAAGGAAAACGGTGCGACGCCAGCCACTGGCACGCTCTCGACAAGCGCCGGCAAGCCAGCCACAGCAGCGGCGCATGCGACGCCTGGCTGGACCAGTGCCACGCCTGCCGATACCGATTCGCGCGGCGCATGGTGGACGAGCTTTAGCGACCCTCAACTCAATACACTCGAAGCACGCGTGAGCGTGTCGAACCAGACGATCCAGAAGGCCGTCGCGCAGTTGCAGGAGTCACGCGCGATGGTCGAATCCGCGCACGCCGCCTACTTGCCGACGGTCGGCGTGGAGGCGAGCCCGACCCGCCTGCACGATTCGCAATACGTGTTCGGTCATCAGCAGACGGCCGGCAAGTCGTACAACGACTATACCGTCGCACTCGATGCGAGCTGGGAGCCCGACCTGTGGGGCAGAATCGCGCACGAAAACGATGCCGCGCGGGCCGGCGCGCAAGCGAGCGCTGCCGATCTCGAGAGCGTGCGACTTGGCGTGCACGCCGAACTCGCGGTCGACTACTTCAACCTGCGCGGGCTTGATGCGTCGAAGCAGTTGCTCGACCAGACTATCGCTGACTACCAGCAGACGCTCGATCTGACCAAAAGCCGCTTCGCTGTCGGCGTGTCGTCGCAGGCGGACGTTACCGAGGCCGAGACGCAACTGCAGGCGACCGAGGCGCAGGATATCGACCTGGGCGTCGCCCGTGCGCAGTACGAGCACGCTATCGCCACGCTGACCGGCGTTCCTGCATCGACCTTCAGCTTGCCGCCCGCCACCACGGACTTCACGCCGCCGGCGATTCCAGCGGGGCTACCCTCCGAACTGCTTCAGCGCCGGCCCGATATCGCCGCTGCCGAGCGGCGTGTGGCAGCGGCCAATGACCAGATCGGCATCGCTGAGTCCGCGTTTTTCCCCGATCTGGTGTTGTCGGCCACCGGCGGCCTTGAGAGTTCGTCGTTGACCAACTGGCTCACCGCGCCGGCGCGCATGTGGGCGATCGGTCCTTCGATGGTCGGTACGCTGTTCGACGGCGGCCGGCGTCGCGCAATGACCGAGAAGGCCAAGGCGCAATACGATGCCAGCGCGGCTGACTATCGCCAAACCGTGCTGACAGCGTTCCAGGAGGTTGAAGACAATCTGGCCTCCTTGCGCATCTTGCAGCAGGAGGCAAGCAAGCAGGACGAGGCGATCGTGTCGGCCAAAAAGACTTTGCAGCTCGAGTTGGACCAGTATCGGATCGGCACCGTGGATTATCTGGAGGTGGTCACTGCACAGAGTACCGCGTTGGCGAACGAGCGCATCGCGGTCGACCTGGAACGCCGCCAGATAAATGCAAGCGTGTTGCTGGTCAAAGCGCTCGGCGGACTCTGGTGACTCTGGAAATGTCAGGACAGTGAAAGCAAATCACCACGGCCACTGTCATACGACCTGGTCCCCGGTTTGCTGCAATTAGCTTTTGACGGAATGCGTCCGGATTTATCTTCATTCGACGGCTTCTAAAGCATCTGGCTGGAGACGTGTTCAACCTGCGGGCGACGATCGGTCGTAGAATCCCATGTCTACAGGCATTTACTTTGTGACTATCTATCTTATGCAAAACCGGGCACTTATTATTGGCGCAAGCGGTATCGTCGGCAGCAACCTGGCCGACCAGTTGCTATCGAGCGGGTGGACCGTTTCCGGTCTCTCGCGCGGTCGCACAGCGTTGTCGCCAGCCATCGAACCGATCACCGCCGATCTGACCTCTGCGACATCCGTGAGCGACGCGCTAGCGGGAAGGTCCTTTAGCCATGTCTTCTTTACGGCGTGGTCTCGCCAGGCCACGGAGAAGGACAACATTCGCGTGAATGGCGGCATGGTGCGTCATGTGCTGGATGCTGTTGGACCGTCGGGCACCATCTCGCACGTGGCGCTCGTCACGGGCCTGAAGCATTACCTTGGCCCGTTCGAAGCCTATGCGACCGGCGCGGTACCCATTACGCCGTTCCGCGAGGACCAGGGCCGTCAGCCCGTTGAGAACTTTTACTACGAACAGGAGGACCGCCTGTTCGAAGCCGCGCAACAATATGGCTTTAGCTGGAGCGTGCATCGACCGCATACGATCATCGGTTTTGCGATTGGTAACGCGATGAACATGGGCGTCACGCTAGCCGTCTACGCGACCCTTTGCAAACACACAGGCCAGCCGTTCCTCTTTCCGGGCTCCGCAGCGCAATGGAACAGCCTGACCGACATGACCGATGCGCGGCTGCTGGCGCGTCAGCTCGAATGGGCTGCCACGTCCGTCAATGCGCGCAATGAGGATTTCAACGTAGTCAACGGTGACGTGTTTCGCTGGAAATGGATGTGGGCACAAATCGCCGGGTACTTCGGCGTTGAGGCTGTGCCGTTCGATGGCGAAGTACGTCCGCTTGAGAGCCGTATGCAGAACCTCGCGCAGGCATGGTCAGACATCGCGGCGCGATTCAACCTGAAGGAATCGGATATCGGCAAACTGGCGTCCTGGTGGCACACGGACGCCGATCTTGGCCGGCCAATGGAAGTGGTCACCGATATGACGAAAAGCCGCAACGCAGGCTTCCTCGACTATCAAAGCACGCCGGACGCGTTCTCCGCGCTGTTCGACCGGCTCAAGGCAGAGCGGATAATTCCGCAATGATCTGGCGGGGTGCGTTGCGCTGATTCAGGTAAGTCGATAGTTGTGTTCCGTTCCATTATCAACTGACCTATGTTAAAGACCTCGCGACACGTTGGTCGTTTCGCGAGGTCTTTGTTTGAGTTGCCAGATCGTGATCTCCGATCTCAGCCCTGGTCAGATCAGATAATCCGCCCGCAGCGGCTCCATCATCTTGTAGTTATCCGAATAGTCGACCGGGATTGCCACGACTACCGGCCCTTCGACGGCCATCGCGTTGCGCAGCGTCGAACGCAACTGGTCAGCCGATTCGACCGCAAAACCGGCCGCACCGAACGATTGCGCGTAGGCCCTGAAGTCGATCGGGCCGAATTCGACGCCTGAACGCCGGCTGTACTTGTCGACCTCCTGAATCTCGACCATGTTGTACATGTTGTCGACCCAGATCACGTGGACGATGTTGCTTTTGAGGCGCACGGCAGTCTCCAGCTCCATGCTGGACTGCATGAAACTGCCGTCGCCCGACACCGAGATGACCTTCTCGCCGGGACGCACGAGCGATGCCGCGATTGCCCACGGAAGCGCTACGCCCATCGTCTGCTGGCCATTGGTGATCAGGAGTTGGCGCGCACGGAAGCTGTGCAGATACCGCGCAATCCAGATGTGGAAGCTGCCCATATCGACGCACATCGTCGTGTCGGCGCTCACCACGTTCTGCAACTCCTGCACAATGCGCAGCGGATGAACCAACGAGCCTCCCAGCGTAGCGGAGCGCCTGGCCAGTTGCTGGCGCGCTGCGGCGAGTGTCGAGAGAATGGCGCTTGCTTCCGGCGAACGCGCGAAGGCCCCTGCCTCGGAGGCAAGCAGTTCGAGCGTCTTCGCGATGCTGCCCACGAGTTCCACTGCAGGCCGATAGTTCCGATCGATGTCAGCCGGGACCACGTCGAGATGAATTACCGTGCGCCGCGCATTCGGGTTCCACTTGCCCGGCTCGTATTCGACCGGGCTGTAGCCTACCGTGACGACAACATCGGCCTGATCGAGCAGCGCATTGCCGGGCTGGTTGTTCCACAGGCCGATGCGTCCGGCGAAATTCGCGAGTTGCGCCGAGCCGACCGCTCCCGCCGCCTGAAAGGTGCCGACAACGGCGGCGCCCGTCTTGTCGATAAAGCTTCGCACTGCTTCTGCATTCTCCGGTGTGCTGGCGAGCATGCCGAGCAGCAGGACCGGGTTACGCGCTTCCCTGAGCAGTTCCGCTGCCGCGCGAATGCTGTCGGCCGCGGCGGGGCCGAATTCCGGTGCGGCGACATGAGTCAACGCGTCGCCCGCTGCCGGTGCATTGACGATGTCCATCGGCAGACTGACGAAGGCTGCGCCTTGACGGGGCAACTCGGCAGCCCGGAAAGCATTGGACATCACTTCCGAAATGGTGGAGGAATGGGTGACTTCCACGCTGTACTTCGTGACCGGCTTGAAGAGACTGACCGTATCCATCGTCTGGTGGACATTCTTGAGCCGGTCGTCGAGCTTGACCGCGCCGCCGATCGCTACCATGGGGTCGCCTTCCGAATTCGCCGTGGCAAGACCCGTGGTGACGTTCGAGATCCCGGGGCCAGAGGTGCACAGCGCAACGCCCGCCTTGCCCGTCAGCCGGCCCACGGCCGCCGCCATGAAGGCCGCATTCGCCTCGTGCCGGACCACCACGGTCTCGATCGTCGAGTCGACCAGTGAATCGAACACACGATCCACCTTGGCGCCAGGAATGCCGAACACATGTTTGACGCCCTGCTCTTCAAGATTGCGGACCACCAGGTCCGCACCGCATTTCCACGACGTTTCGACGTCGGTTTGGCTCTTCAACATTTTTAACTCCATCAATACCGGTTAATCCATGAACGAACGCCAGCGTCGAGCCGCTGATTCGTTAATCGGTCCATCACCCTTCAGTCGCCTCGATCGCTTTGCTCATGTCCTCGGAGTGCAGCGTGGCTTGCTGAAAATGTCGGGTTTGCGGAAGGTCGATACGCAGCTTCGAGATCTTCGCGACCTCGAGCTTGCCTTCGAGCAGGCGGTAGTCGAGGACATGACCGCCACCGCGGCGATCACGGGTGATGTAGTGGACGTGAAAGCCCGCCACGTTGATGCCCTGGACGTACGCGGGGCAACGAAAACCGACCATGGTTCCCACGGTGTCCTCGAACCGGTAGGTCGGCTGCCGCTCGATCGCCTGAAGCATGGGTCGGTACGGCTTCATCTGGCGCGGCACCGTGCGCGTCGCGACGTGTTCGAAATGGCCGTCGATACGAAAGGCGCAAAACAGATTCGGCGAATCAACCAGTTCGTCGATAATCTTTTGCACGTCGACCTTATCGAGTGTCGTCGTCAGTTGACCTGACATGGTTGGACGAAAGTTCGTAATCACCGCAAACGGCGTCTTCTGATCCATCTCTGCGACGCGCGCGCTGCCATCCTCGCGCAGCTGGTGAACTTCGCTGTCGAACGCGACCAGTTCGCCATCGAGGTCATTGAATGTTCCAAGACCGAAATCGCCATGTTCAAGCAGTTCGGCGATGGTCATGTTGCCTTCATACACGCCGTCGATGAGCGCACTCATTAACGAGGTCTGATAGAGTTCAGCCAGTTGATGTTCGGCTTCCCTTTCCTTTAGATGTGCGAATGCTTTAGCAATGTCGTGTGCGCAAGAACAGGCGACTGTGGGTTCCATAATCCGGTTTTCCTGAGGCGGCATGAGTTGTTCAGAGTATGGTTCGCCGCAATGCGCACGTCCAATATGGTGAGCAAGCTCTTTCGAGACGAGATCGATATGGAATTTCGCAACCTGAAATATTTCGTGGTGGTTGCCGAGGAACGGCACTTTACCCGGGCCGCAGAGCGGCTCGGGATGGCCCAACCGCCACTCAGTCAACAGATACGCAAACTCGAGCGAGAGATCGGCGCCCAGTTATTTCGTCGACTGACGCGTGGCGTCGAGCTGACGGATGCTGGCCGCATACTGTACGAGGACGCAAGCCGCATCCTGGATCAGGTCGAGCAGGCAAGGAGCCGGGTACTGAGCGCAGCGCGCGGGCAGACAGGCCACATTCGCGTTGGCTTCGCAAGCTCGGTGGTGTTTCATCCCGTCATCGCGGAGATCGTTCGCGCGTATCGGACGTGCACCCTGACGTCAGGCTGTCTCCGTCCGAAAGCAATGTGTCCGCGTTGATCGAGGATTTGATGGCGGAACGCATTGACCTGGCGATCATCCGCCAAACCTCGCAGGAATCGGACCGTGTGAAGGTCGAGGCGCTGTTCGATGAAGATATGTTGATCGTGTTGCCGCCGCAACACGCGTTGAGCACGGCCCCGAGCATTAGCCTAAGCGAGATTGCAGAGGAGATGTTGATCATGTTCCCCCGTGCGATCGCGCCTGTTCTGTATGACGAAATCATCTCCGCGTGCCAGCGTGCCGGATTCAGCCCGCAGCTCGGACAGGAGTCGGCACAGATCACATCGGCCGTCAGTATGGTGGCGGCGGGATTCGGTGTCTCGATCGTTCCACACTCGATCCGCCAGGTGGCGGCGACTGGCGTCACCTACCATGCGATCGAGGGGCTGCAGCCGAAAGCGCAAGTCGTCATCGCCTATCGATCGACTGAGTTCTCGAAAGTCGTGCGCGATTTCCTTGAAATCGCCAAGCGGCTGTCCAGGAACCGTGACAGCCCTCACTGAGAGGCGCGGCCCCGCGTTATGCGGGCATCATGGCTCAGTCAACTTCGGGGATTAAGATCGTGTGCTGTCGTTGGATGTCACTCTGGTCCCACTGCGAGTTCAGGTGTGCACTTACTGCACGCAGTGGCACATTCCAGTGCCCGGAATAGGCATGAAACAAACCGCCGCAAATCGCGGATATGCTGATACTTGCGATGATAATGCGAAGCATAAGACACCTACATTGAGCTATTGTCGTCAGGAGGCCGACGGGAACCTGCAGAAATCACGAGCTGGCCTCGGATAATGTCCCTTGTACAGCGTGGCCTTTAACGAACGAACTGACTGCACGATTGAATGCCGCTGGATTCGCCGCATTCATTCCATGCGATGCGCCCGCGATCGTTACCTGATCAGCGAGCGGCATCCATTCAAAAAGCTTGCTGACATTGTTGCGGAACATGCGGGGACTCTTTTGTCCTTCGATCAACAATGTCCGGCACGCGACACCGGCGGCGGATGCGCGTGAGTTGCCCGGCAATGGGTCGTCGAACTGTTTGGGCAGCGTGGCAGCGTTGTCGATCGCCATTCGGCGAAAGGCCTGCGAGCTTCTACGCCACGCCCCTGGCATGCTGACGGAGTCAACAAACAGCTCCAGTCCTGCCTCTACTGCGCCGCTGAGGATCAGTTCCGCCACACGCATACGCAGGGTATTGGTCGCTGGTGGCAGCGAAGCATCATCTTGATCGTCCAGCTGCAACGGTCCGCCCGGGTCTGCCAGGACGAGTGCGCTGACCAGATGGGGATACCGGCGGGCCAACTGGTAGGCGATACAACCCCCTCGAGAATGCCCGACCAGATTGACGGAGGTGAGCCCCATCGCGATGATGAATTCGGCCAACTCCGATAGATGGGACTCCCACCCGAAATCCTGCTGAATGCAAGCATTCGCCGCTGGCCAGTAGTGGCTCAGGCTTGGCGCTATGCATCGGAAGTTTTGCGAGAGCGCGCTTAACTGAGGAGTCCAGTAGCGATAGTCGCACAGCGAGCCGTGCACGAAAACAAGCGGGTCTCCGGAGCCGCACTCAATGTACGGGACGCAAAGGCCTGAAGAAAGGGTCGCGAAGCTGATGTCGGGGTCGACTTCTTCGGATGCGTAGTATCTCTGGTTCACAGCGGTTGCTCTCAAGTCGGATCACTGAGTCACACTCTGCCGTAAGTTGGAGAATAAGAAAAACGCGATATTCTGAAGAAGCTAATCAGCTTTTCTGATGGCAAGGGAAGGCGTACCTTCTCTGTACGGTATTGCAACAGTCGCCACGCCTCATGCGCGGGCTGCGAGGCCCTCATCCCAGTACGGTGGTTCGCCCATCACATCCGCATAGAAGTCGACAAACGAGCGCACCTTCGACGACACAATTTTCTTCGGTGGATAGACCGCCCAGATAGCCGCTTCGGCCTTACCTGTGCGCGCTTCCCATTCGGGAAGGGCACGGATCAGGCGTCCATCGCGTAGCGCTGTGCCCACGAGCCAGGTTGGCAAGAGCGCGATGCCGCATCCCGCCAGCGTGAGGTCGAGCACCGCCTCGGAGTCGTTGCCACGCAACCGGCCTTTCAATTCGACAAGTGTCTGCTCCAAGGCCGTTTTAGTATTTCCCGTGCGGTTGAAAACCCATTTGTCACCGGGCAGCAGCGACAGACGGAGTGATTCATGAGCCACGAGATCAGCAGGGACGGCGGGCATGCCGTTTTGATCGAAATAATCCGGACTGCCGCAGACGATGCGCCGATGCGGGGCCAGACGTTTAGCCATTAACGACGAATCGGACAGGACCCCAATGCGAATGGCTACGTCAACCCCGGCATCAATCATGTTCAGGGTATCGTCGGCCAGCACGAGGTCGAGGTCAATGTCCGGGTACCGCGTCATGAACGCTGGCAGATGCGGCACGATGTGCCGTCGCCCGAATGCGGATGGCATGGTAACGCGTAGCAGACCCTGTGGCGTGCTGTTCAGGGACGATGTGGCTTGCCGGGCGTCATCGAGAGCATCGAGTGCCAGGATCGCGCGCTCACGAAACACCCTGCCGCCCTCTGTCAGCACGAGACCCCGTGTCGAGCGATTGAAGAGGGCGATACCCAGATCTTTCTCAAGGTCGCTCACATACCGCGAGATGGTTGAGGTTTTTACAGCCATTTCGCGCGCAGCTTTGCTGAAGCTTTGCAGCTCCGCCGCACGTACGAAAGCGTGTACTGCTGAAAAGTAGTCCATTGATGCTGTTGCAAATCTGATTTGCAGAAACTGGAATTCACGACTCGAAGACAGAGACGCGCTAAAGCCTTTTTGTCGAGAAACAAAAGAGAAAGGGGCGGGATGCTCCTGACTGTGCTTTGGGCCACAGTGTACCGGTCCGGCGCCGCTGACGTGCGCTAGGCGTGCTCCCACTGGCGGATCTGCCCGGCTCTGCGAACCATTACTAATCTCTTTGAATGTCGCTACGCTCGCCCGCCAGGCGATACCACCGCGACCAACGGTGGTTATGTCAGCCGGGCAGCTTTGCCGCATGGGGTTGCCAGTCGGCATGCAGCGTCTGGGCCCGTGCGTACACTTTCTCCATCTCTGCGCGCAGCGGCGCGACCGATTGATCGGCCAGGTCAAATTCGGTGCTGAGTGCTTCGTAAGCGACGCTAATTTCGCGCATCAACGCCGGCTCGTCGACGCGCGTGAGTCGTCCGTTCTGTATCACCGTTTCGCCCGCGACGAAGACGCTGTCGATGGACGCGCCACGTTCGGCATACACCAATTGCCGCACCGGGTCAGTCAGGGGGGTAAAGCTGATCGTATCGGTGCGATAGGCGACCAGGTCGGCACGATAACCCGGCGCGATCGCGCCAAGCTGCCCGCCGAGTCCGAGCGCGGTCGCTCCGCCGACCGTACCGGCGTGCAGCGCTTCGGACGCGGACAACCAGCGCGAATAATCGTCGCCTCGTATCTTCGAGAGCGCGGTCGCGCTCCCTAGCACGTTGAGCATGTTGCACGTGACCGTCGACGCGCAACCGTCGGAACCGAGACTGACATTGACGCCTGCATCGAGCAGGGCCCGTACCGGTTGCACACCTGAGCCGAGCATCAGATTGCTCCAGGGGTTGTGCTGCACGGTTGCGCCCGTGCGTGCCAGACACTCGATCTCCTCGTCCGACAGCCAGACCGCATGGATTAGCGAGGTTCCCGGCCGTAGAAAACCCAGTTCATCAAGGCGCATGACCATAGGTTTGCCATAGAAGGCTTGTGCCGTGACGACCTGCAGGCGGGTCTCCTGTACATGGATGATGACAGGCAGTGCATGCGCGTCGGCGAACGTGCGGCAACGTGCGAGGAATTCAGGCGTGCAACGCTGTGGTGCCGAAGGCGCAATCGCGAGGCCGACCCTGTCGTGCTGGGGATGGTGTCGCGCGAGTTGGCTTTGCAGCAGCGAGAAGAATGCGTCGGGCGAAGGCCGGGGCTGCGCGCGCAATTGTGCGAGCAGATCGGGCGGGAAAATCGTATCGACGCCCGGGAAGTTGTCGACGATCGCGCGGTCCATCATCGAAAATCCGACCAGTGCGCGAATGCCGGCATCTTCGTACGCCTGGAAAATGGCTTCGACGGTTTCGGGGTCGATCGCCTGGCCGAGACTCACGTCGTCAACCAGGGTCGTCGCGCCGCTGCGCAAGGACTCAAGCGCGCCGATCAATGTGCGCAAATAGACCTGGCGCGGCGTGAGCTTGACCGGGCGAGGCGCGCGGACGTAATGCATCCATAGTTCGAGCGGGAGGTTTTCGAGCCGTCCCTTGTGAAAATGCTCGTGTGAGTGCTGGTGACCGTTCACGAGCCCCGGCACCAGCAGGCAGCCGTCGAGCGGCACCCGCTCACCGTCGGTCGCGCTGCCGCCTGGCACGACCGCGGCGATGTGCTCGCCCTCAATCACGATATCGACAGCACGTGGCTCGTAGCGCTGCGCGGTGCCCAGCACGGCCTTGACGTTGGAGAGTATCTTGCGCAAGTTTTCCGCCTGATTGAGAGGAGGGTTCGCGGCAGCGGCTAGCGAAACTGTCGGGACAGTCCGGCCAGCCGCTCCATCAGCAACATCGAGATCAAGGTAGCAACGATCAGCACACCTGACGCTGCGGCCGCCCGCACATCAAGGCTGTCCTCAATGATATGCCACAGATGGATGGGCAACACTTCGGAGCGAGCGTCGGAGAGGAACAGCGACAGCGCGACATTATCGAAGGAATTCATGAAAGCAATGAAAGCGCCCGATGCGATGCCCGGCACGAGCGCCGGCAACACGACACGCCGGAAGGTGAACCAGCCGCCCGCTCCGAGGCATCTCGAGCTATCCAGCAGGGCGGGATCGAGTTGCGCATAACTGGCCGACGTGGTGTACAGCACATAGGGCGCGCACAGGGCGATGTGTCCGGCGAGCAGGCTATAGAACGACAGGCCGGCGCTTTCGAGGTTGAACAGGATCAAGATACCCAGACCGAGTGCGAGCGACGGGATCGTCAGCGGTGCCATAAAGAACGAGTCGAGCAGTCGCGCGGCCAGCGTGCGGCGGCGTGCCAGGGTCACGGCGGCCGCCACCGCCACCACCGTAGCGCAGGCGGTCGCTGCTGCAGCCAGTTTCAGGCTGAGGAGCAGGTCGTCGATAATCTCTGGCGAATCGAAGATCAGCGCTTCATACCAGCGCAGTGACAGACCCGGTGGTGGAAACTTCAGCGAATACCCCGACGTGAGCGACGTTACCAGCACGATGAGAGTGGGGCCGATCAGCATCAGCAAGCCGAAGCCGCCGATCAGGCCCATCGCCGCATTGAACGACCACCGTCCAGGCTGGCCACGCTGCGCCGGCATGACGGGCGCTGCTGCAAGCGTAGTTTTAGCCATGGATGAACCCCCTGGTTTTGCGGCCGAAATAGTTGAGCAGGGTAACGATGACGAGAACGCTCAACAGGAGAATCATCGCGAGCGCCGCGGCAAACGGATAGTTTTGCGTCTG
>Ga0116109_1000012_pt1 | contig 61234 bp, 58 predicted proteins | sample June2015DPH_8_10_2_FD_89718 | JGI IMG/M metagenome (GOLD analysis project Ga0116109, IMG submission 89718) | Peatland microbial communities from SPRUCE experiment site at the Marcell Experimental Forest, Minnesota, USA - June2015DPH_8_10 | ecosystem: Environmental > Terrestrial > Soil > Wetlands... | reverse complement strand
GTTTGGCGGGTCTGCGTGGCGATCATCGCCGGGACCGTCTGCGAGAGATCGTAGTCACGCTGGGACGCATTCAGCTCGTCGCGCAGGTGACGAATCTCGTTTTCGCTCAGCAGAGGCAATGCCGCGACCGGCGTTTCGGCATCGCGGGCGATCGCCGTCAGCAAGGTTTCGTAGTAGCCGAGCCAACGCTGAACCGTCGCCTCGTCATAGACGTCGGTGTTGAAGTCGCAATCCAGACGAAGTCCCTGCGCCGATTCGATTACGTTCAGGAACAGATCGAAGTTGCTGTAGGCCTTCGCGTTCGGCGTAAAGCGCGTGGCCACGCCGGCCATGTCGAGCTGTTCGTCGACCTTCTCCAGATTGAACTGCAGCTCAGTCAGCGGAAGTCGATTGAAATCACGCTTGATACCGAGATCGCGCACCAGCGCGCCATAGGTGTAGTTCTGGCGGTCACCCGCGTCGAAGACATGATCACGCACCGCCTTCATGTGCGCGGCGAAAGGCTTGTCGCGGTCGAACCTGACGCGCAGTGGCAGGAAATTGACGCAGTGCCCGACCAACAGCGCCTCGCCGGCTTGAGACTGGCCAGCCATCGGTGCGGCGATGACGACATCGTCATTGCCTGATAGACGGCCAAACAGCACCTGGCTCGCGCCGAACAGGGTGGCAAACAGCGAGCAACCCTGCTTCGAGGAAGCGGTCTTTACCTGCTTGAGAAGATTGGCACCCAACTGGCGTGTCGTCGAAGCGCCGCGGAAGCTCTTGATCGCCGGGCGCGGGCGGTCGCCAGGCAAATCGAGTTGCGGCGCGGGGTCGCGATGGAGGTTCAGCCAGAAGTCGCGCGTCTCCTTGTCGACACCGGCCTCATCCTGCGCCTTGGCGAAGGCGAGAAAACTCTGCACCTCATCGAGTTCGGGCTCCTTGCCCGAAATCCCGGCCGCGTAGAGGGCCCCTAGATCGCGCAGGACGATGTTGATCGACCATCCGTCGCAGACGATGTGATGCGCGGTGAACACGAAGGCCCACTTCTGGGTTTCCAGACGCACCAGTGCGGCGCTCACCAGCGGAGCACGGGTGAGATCGAAGACCTCACGCGCTTCCGCATCGATCAGGGCCTGGAGTTCTCCGGCCGCATCGGGGTGGCCGGAAAGGTCGATCCTTTCCAGCGGAACAGTCGTTGCCGCATCCGCGAACATCGTATCGCCGACGCGCGAGAAATGAGCGCGCAATGCATCGTGGCGGGCAATCGTCGCCGCGAAAGCGCGTTCGAAAGCGGCCTCGTTCAAGTGGCCCGTGAGCTCGAGGGTGAAGGACTCATTGAACGCGAGCGATGCTTCGTTGCCCAGCTGAGCCGACATCCAGATTTCTTTCTGTGGCTCGGTGAGCGGAGACTCCGCGGGTTGCTTGCGTTCAGCCGGCGGCGTGAAAGCCGGGGCTTCCTTCGTACCGCCGAGAATGCCGACGCTTTGGAGTGCGTGAATGCTTTCGACGAAGGCATCTCCGATCTTGCGGATGTCGTCATCCGAATGGCTGGTCGTCAGGAAGCAGGGGAAGCCTTCCATGATGTGAATGCCGAGGTAGCGCATATAGGCATAGAACAGACTGCCCAAGCGGTCTTCGCCTGCAAAGCTGATATAGAACCAGCTCGAGAAGGATTCCGCCCGCGTGGCGATGCCGACTTTCTCCAGATGCGTATTGATGCGCTGCACGAGGCCGTCCATGCGGGCGCCGAGCGATTCCTGCAGCGCCGGGCCAGCCTCCTTGAGGTGCACGAGGACGGCTTTCATCGCCGCCAACACCACAGGATGGCGCACGAAAGTGCCGGCGAAGAAGGTCGGCGGGACTTCGGGAACCGATGCGTCGCCGAATTGCCACTGGCCGCCGTCGAGCGCATCCATGAACTGGGCGCTGCCGGCGAGCACGCCGACGGGCAGGCCGCCGCCGACCACCTTGCCGTAGGTCGCCATGTCGCCCTTGATACCCCAATAGCCTTGCATGCCGGCCGGATGGACGCGAAAGCCCGTCACGACCTCGTCGACGATAAGGGCGGATTCGTTGGCCGCCGTGACCTCGCGCAATTGCTGGACGAACTCCTTCGGTCGCAGATTGGGATGGCGCGACTGCACAGGCTCAATCAGAACAGCGGCGATATCGTCGATGTTGGCTTTGATCCACTCGAGGCTTTCGGACCTGGCGTAGGGCAGCACGACCATGTTGCCCACGGAGCTCTGCGGGATGCCGGGCGCGAGCGGGAAAGCACGCGGCACGCCCGCTTCGCTTCCCGGCTTGACGAGGACTTCGTCGAACTGGCCGTGATAGTCGCCGTCGAAGCAGACGACCTTCTCCTTGCCTGTCACGGTGCGCGCGAGGCGCATCGCTGCCATCACGGCTTCGGAACCGGTATTACAGAAGGTGACGCGCTGATGCCCCGTCATCTCGGCGAACATCTGCGCGACCTCGCCCGCAAGCGGCGACTGCGGTCCGATGGCAAAGCCTTCCGCCATCTGTGCGTTGACCGCCTCCACGACGAAATCCGGCGTATGGCCAAACGCGGTCTGGCCGTAGCCATTGACCACGTCGATATATTCATTGCCGTCGACATCCCAGATCTTCGAGCCCTTGGAGCGCTGGGCGACGATGGGATAGACAAGCTCCTTCCATTCCTCGCGGAAGCCGCTGGCGGTACGCGGATCGGCAAGCACAGAACGATAGGACTGCGTACGAGACTTGGAGGTGGCAGTCTTCGCCGAGTAGCGAGCCGACAGGTCCGCGATGAACGCCGTCTGGACCTCGGTGATCTGCGCCGAGCTCGTTGCGCCCGGCTTGAACGCGGTAAAGCGCGTCGGCCGATTCTCCTCGAACTTGATCTCGGGGCCGGTGGGCCGCGCGGCAGCCGCGGCCGGCGTGCGCGCCGCGGTCAAAGCGGGGGCCTGGATCGCCGCAGCAGGCTGCTGCTGGACCGCCAGCGGCGCGCCCTGGATCACCTGCAGCTGACGCTCCATCAGGGACTGCATCGCAGCGAGCTGGTCGCGGATCACCGACTGGATGTCGCCGGTGGCCGGGGCAACGGCCATGACGGGAGCGGCCGCGATGGAAGCGGCCGGCGCCGCAACGGCGACTGGCGCGGCCTCGGCTGCGGCCGGTACGAGCGGCACTTCCGGATCAGGCGGCAAAGCGCCATCGAGGAACTGCGCCAGGGCGGGTAGCGTCGGATAGTCGCTCATGATCTGCCGGAAGCTGATCGTGACGTCGTAGCGGCGGCGAATCTGCCGGGAGACTTGTCCCATGAACAGAGAGTCGTAACCGAGATCCCAGAAGGTCACGTCCGGATTGGACGTATCCGGCGCCTCGCCGGACATCTCGGCAAGAAGAGAGGCCAGTTCGGCAATGAGGCGCGGTGTGCGGTCGATTTGGACAGTTTGGGCCATGGCGGTCTGAGGAATATCGGTTATGGCTTCGGACGAGGCAGGAGCGGCAATCGCCGTGGCTTCTGTCGTCGGGTGAAGTGAAGCGGCAGTTACAGGGGCGTCGATCCAATGCCGTTCCGGTTCGAACGGATAGGTCGGTAGCGAAACACGGCGGGCGGCCTCGGTCTGGACGGTTTTCCAGTTCGGCGTGACGCCACTCAGCCACAGCCGCCCGGTCGCCTCGGCCAGCACGGAAAGCTCCCGGTCGCGCATGGCGAAATCAGGCAGGGAGGCAATCGCGCCCAGATGTCGGTCTTTGGGCAATCCCTGCATGACAAAGGTCGACAGCGTTCGGCCGGGGCCGATCTCCAGGAGCAGAGGCCTGCCCTCTGCCGTCAGCGTGGTCAGCGCGTCACTGAAGCGCACCACATTACGGCAGTGACTGGCCCAGTAACGTCCCGGCACCGGCTGATCCATCGCTGCCCACTGCCCGGTCACTGAGGACACATACGGGATCTTCGGCCGTGCGAAAGAAAGGGTATCCGCAAGCCTGGCAAGATCTTCAACGACGCCGGACATCATGCGCGAGTGGAAGGCATGAGAGGTATGCAGCCGTCGATGCTCGATATCGCTCGCCTTCAGCGTGGCCTCGAAAGCCTCGATGGCCGCGAAGGGGCCTGCCACTACGCTGAGCGATGGCGCATTGACTGCGGCCAGGTCGACATCCTCGGGCAGAATGGGTGCGAGGTCGGCCTCTGACAGGCGTACGACCAGCATCGTGCCTGGCTCGGCCGACTGCATGAGCGCGCCACGCTTGGCGATCAGGTACAGCGCATCCTCGAAGGCGATCGCCTCGGCCACGCAGGCTGCGACCAGTTCGCCGACGCTATGGCCGATCATGGCCGTCGGCTTGATGCCGCGCGATATCCACAGCTGTGCCAGCGCATATTCGACCAGGAACAGGGCCGGCTGCGCGTAAATCGTCGAACGGATAGGGTGCGGGGTGTCGTCGCCGTCCGGGGACTCGCTGAACAGCAAGGTCCGGATATCCAGCCCGACATGCGGAGCCAGCACCTCGGCGCCCTTGTCGATCCACTCACGATAGACCGGCTCGGTGCGATAGAGCGCTTCTCCCATGCCCGGATACTGGGCGCCCTGGCCGGGAAACATAAAGACCACCGCGGGCGCAGCCTGAGGGGCTTGGGCTTCGATGGCCCCCTTTTGAAGCTTCGCCTGAGCCTGATCGAGGCTATCGGCGATGACCACGGCGCGGTGGATGAAGGAGCGGCGGCCCGTTTGCAGCGTCTCGGCCACGTCGGCGAGCGAGAGCCTGGGATGGGTCGCCAGATGACTGGCGAGACTGGCCTTCGCGCGTTCGAGCGCTGCCGCGCTTCGGGCCGAGAGCGGCAATATCTGCAGTCCCTGTTGCGGCGCTGCTTGCGACGCACCTGCAGCGTCGACGTGGCGGGGCGCTTCCTCCAGCACCACATGGACATTCGTACCGCCGACGCCGAAGGAACTCACGCCGGCGCGACGCGGTGCCGGGCCATCAGCCCAGGGACGCGCGGCCTCGTTGAAGAAGAAGGGGCTGTTAGCCGAGTCGATACCCGGGTTGGGCGCACGGAAATGCAGGAGCGGCGGCAAGGTACGGTCGCGCAGGGCGAGCGCCGCTGCTATAAAGCCGGTCACGCCAGCGGCCGCGTCAAGGTGCCCGACATTGGCCTTCGCCGAGCCGAGGGCACAGAACTGGCCGCCCTCGACGCCGCCGAGGCGGAATGCCTGCACCAGGCCGGCGAATTCAATGGGGTCGCCGAGCGGCGTCGCCGTACCATGCGCTTCGATATAGCCAATCGAGGCCGGATCGACACCAGCTTCGGCGTGCGCGATGGCAATGGCGCGAGCCTGCGCATCGACGCTGGGAGCCGTGAAACCGACCTTGTCGGAACCGTCGTTGTTGATGCCAACACCACGGATCACGGCATAGATCGGATCCTCGTCAGTGATGGCGTCCTCGAGACGTTTCAGCAAGACAACGCCCGCGCCGCTGCCGAACACCGTGCCGCTGGCCCCGGCATCAAACGGGCGGCAAACCCCATCGGGCGCACCCATCCCACCTTCCTCATAGAAATAGCCGCGCTTCTGGGGGAAGGTGATCGACACACCGCCGGCCAGTGCCATGTCACAGCGTCCCGATCGAAGGTTCTCTACTGCCAGGCTAATCGCAGTCAGCGAGGTAGAGCATGCCGTCTGTACCGATATCGCAGGCCCCGTGAGGCCGAGCTTGTAGGCGGTGCGGGTGGCGACGAAATCACCGGCCCCGACCAGCTTTTGATACTCGCCGATCTGAAACTGGCTCGTGAACTCGTCGATGACCCGACGGTCGGACAGTACATGCTTGAGGAAGTAGGTATTCATCGAGGTGCCGGCGAATACCCCGACGGCGCCGGCGATCGTCGCCGGATCATATCCGGCATCTTCGAACGCCTCCCAGGCGATCTCGAGGAACAGGCGCTGTTGTGGGTCGGTCAGCGCCGCCTCGCGCGCCAGCATTCCAAAGAAGCCGGCATCGAAGCGGTCGACGTCCGGGAGTATCGGGCGCGCCTTGACATAGCGGTCTTCGCGGCGAGAGCCATCGTCGAAACTGTCTTCCAGTTCCGTCACGTCGAAATGCGTGATGCAGTCGCGCCCGGCGAGGATGTTGGCCCAGAGCTCGGAGACATTGCGCGCACCTGGAAACCGTCCGGACATGCCGATGACTGCGATAGCCCCGCCTTGCGTGTCCCGGCGCAGCCGGATTGCCTCATTCTTCGCTACCCCGAGCGTGGCACGTAGATGCGTGGCCAGCGCCTCGACATTAGGATGGCGAAACAGATCCACCAGCGCGACTTTAGCCGCCACGTCTTGCGCGATGATGGCGTGTGCCCGCATCAGATCCAGCGAGCGCAGTCCAAGGTCAAAGAAATTCGACCGGCGATCGACGGGGTTGCCAAGGAGTCCCTCGAACACAGCCGCCAGCTTCCCGGCGATATCGTCGTCCACCGGCTCGGCTGCGGCCGACGCCGCGGCAGGCATATCAAGCCCCTCGAGCAGGGCTTTGCGGTTGACCTTGCCATTTGGCGTCAGAGGAAAGTCCGGTAGGACACGCAGCTCCGCCGGCACCATGTAGTCGGGCAATGCAGCCTTGAGGTAAGCGCGTATCCCGTCCAGGAAGACAGTGGCAGCCGCCACATCGGCCTTCACGAAGCCGGCGATGGACTTCCCCCTGCGGCCCTCGAATGCCGCGACGGCTGCATCGGCTACGCCGGGAGCCACCCGCAGGGCATGTTCGATTTCATCGAGCTCGATACGTTTGCCGGCGATCTTGATCTGCCGATCGTTGCGACCCAGGAAATCAATGGCCCCGTCGTGGCGTCGGCGGACCAGGTCACCGGTGCGATAGAGTTTGGCGCCGGGGGTGAAGACGTCGTCGACGAATTTCTCCGCCGTCAGTTCGGGACGATTGAGGTAGCCGAGCGCAACGCCGTCACCGCCCACGACGAGCTCGCCGACTTCTCCCTCGCCAACTGGCGCAAGCTTATCGTCCACGATGTAGACGCGCGTGCCCGCGATGGCGTCGCCGATGGGAATGGCGTCGCCATTCGCCAGGGCCTCGCCGCCGCGCGGAATACGGTAGCAGCAGGAGAAGGTCGTGTTCTCGGTCGGGCCGTAGCCATTGACGATCTGTAGCTGGGGATGGGCCTCCATGACTTTGCGGACATGGACGGGCGACAGCACGTCCCCGCCCGTCAGCGCCTCCTTGAGGGGAAGAAAGGCTTCCAGCCGATAGTCGGCAAGCGCATTGAAGAGGCCGGCCGTGAACCAGGCATTCGTGACGCCGAGTCGCGCAATCTCAGATGCGATGGTGTCGAGCGAAGGCTGAACCTCGTTGACGATAGCGGCGCAGCCGCCGTTCAGGAGCGGCCCCCAGATCTCCAGCGTGCTTGCATCGAAGGCGAGCGGCGCGAGGTTGAGAAACCGCGTCTGCGACGAGAGGGCGGCGAAGGTCTGGCCATGCACCAGGCGCAGAATCGCGCGGTGCGGCACGATCACGCCCTTGGGCTTGCCGGTCGAGCCGGAGGTGTACATGATGTAGGCAGGGTCGTCGCCACCGGAAGCCTGCAGCGGAGCAGGATCGGCAGCCTCTGACGCTGCCACGAGATCCGCTAGATCGACCCATACTCCATTCAGGTCGCCAACGCTGGCGAGAGCAGCCCCTGCTGCGATGACGAGCTTGGGCGAGCAATCGGCAACGATGAAATCGAGCTGCGCCCGGGGATAGGCCGGGTCGAGCGGCACATAGACGGCTCCCAGACGCAGGATCGCCAGAATCAAAGCCAGCGTGTCCCGGCTGCGCGGAACCATGATCGCGCAGCGCTCGCCTCGCTCCAGTCCCATACGGTGCAGGATGGTTGCAAGACGGGCCGAACGTTCGCCGAGGGCGGCATAACTTTCTTCACCCGTTGTGTCGATCACAGCAAGATGATTGCCAAACTCCGCAGCTACGGCATCGAAGCGCGCTGCCACGCCAGGTACATGACCCGTCCCGTTCGCCAGGTCCCCTTGATATCTGTCTCTGTGTAACATTTGCCGCTCTCTAATAAATTTAGACGAAGGCCTTGTACTGAGCTACGCCTGGCGATAAGCGTGCAGCTAGCGCACATAACGGCGGCCGGTCCCGCGAGTCGCAAGTAGCACGAGGCAATCCGCGCCTAGCCCGTGTTCTCAAGCGCGAAAGTTGCTGTAAGTGAAAGTTAATCTTCCGCAGCGCACCTATCCGTACGCCGTCGCACACACGAACGATGCAACAACACATAACCGCGAAGAGCTCGCGCGCCCAGAGCGGTGTCAGGCACTTTTGATCAAACCTGGCGGGGGACAGGGACAGACCGCACGCCACACCCGACCGACGTTTCGGACGAGGCATGAAACTGAGCCGCTCTATGGCGCAAGCAGGTGCGTCGTGATGCAGGGCGTCGTGTGCGATGTTTGAAGTGTCAGGAAGCGTTGCCGGTCTCAGGAGCTTCATTGCTGCAAGCCGCAAGGCGCGGCCGGGTTTGTTCCAGCATTGCTTGAAATTCGCCCGTGCTGGTTTCTCGCCGGGCGGACCGTTTCTCTGACGCTGACGCAGACGCCGTCTGTCAATTCATTTTGACCATCGACCAGTCCGTGCGTCGGGCCGCCACCGCTCCCGCGCAGGTCGGACTGGATGACAGGGCGCAAATGCGCCAATGCGTCGCTTCCTCCGCCGTGCCGCCGACAAAGCGGGGTGTCGTGTCGCCGCGGATGGAGAGATCGAACTCGAAATGGGCCGGTGGCAGGGTAAAGCCGGTGCCGAGCGCTTTCAGGCAAGCCTCTTTGCGCGCCCAGCATTCAAAGAAGGCCTTTTGCCGTTCCGCATCCGGCAACGCGGTGAATTCCGCGTGCTCCCGGGGCGAGAATACTTCGATCGGCACGTTCTCTTCGATCGGGCGGACATGTTCTACGTCGATGCCGACCTCGAAGCCGCTCGAGATTGCGAGAACCACCGTATTCTCGCTGTGGCTGAGGTTGAAACAGATCCTCCACTCAGGAGGCTGAATCATGCAGAAAGGTTTGCCATCCGAACCATAGCCAAGAGCGACCTCCCGCGGTGATGACCGGAGATAGCGGCTGAGGAGCCGCTTGAGTTCACCTCGCCCTGCTACGAAGCGACGGCGATGCCGTTCGAAGCGGAATTTGTCGGCGCGCTCGCGCTCTTGCGTCGATAGCGTTGCCCAGTACGACTCAAAATCGCCACCGCAGACATCGAGATCCCACTGCCAGACATGCACTTCTTGTGCAGAGGGCGGTGTAAGAAGAGAAGAGGACATTTTCGAGCTTTGGCAGTCTCTTTGAAATTCCCGAAGGTTGCTCTGCCGGGATTGCTGCGAAGTAGCTTAGGGACGCGCTCGGACGCGGTCGAAGGCCCGGCACGCCGAAGACGATCGCGGCCAGCAGGCAGTCACACGTTCATTCCAGCAACGGGTACTCGCCTGATGGCTGCGTCCGGGGCAGCGGCGTCACTCTGCGAAGCAAGCATATTGAAGTCAAAGTTCGACAAGCGCGATGTCGGCTCGCTGCGGCGCCTGACGAAAGGCAAACGCTACCGCCTAGCTCACCGCCTCGGCTTGATGAAGGCGCGGCAGCAGCCGGTCGAACTCGCGCTTCACGAGCCCGTAACATTCGCATGCTCGCGCTTCCAGCGCCTTGCGGTCGAGTACCTTGATATGGCCGCGGCTGTGATGAATCAGGCCTTCGTCATGCAGCTTGCCCGCTGCTTCGGTGATGCCCTCGCGGCGTACGCCGAGCATATCCGCGATCAGTTGCTGCGTGACGGTCAACTCGTTCGTGGCGACGCGATCGATCTCGATCAGCAGCCAGCGGCATAGCTGCTTGTTCAGTGAGTGATGGCGATTGCACGCGGCTGTCTGTGCCACCTGGGTCAGCAGCGCATGCATGTAGAGCATCATCAGGCGGCGCACCAGATCGGAGCGCATGAACTGCTGACTGAGCGCTTGCGCCGTCATGCGGTAAGCGAAACCAGCACTTTGCACCTGCACGCGGTTAGGCATGGTTTCGCCACCCGTCAATACCGGGACGCCTGTCATGCCTTCTCGTCCAACCGCAGCAATCTCGACCGAGCTACCATCTTCCATTGTCGACAACATTGAGATGATCGCGGTGGTCGGAAAATAAACGTGATGGATACGTTGTCCGGAATCGCATAGAAGCTGTTCGGTGCGCAGATGTACCAGCTCGAGATGCGGAGCCATGGCTTGCCACTCGTGGGAGGGCAGTGCGCCAAGCAAATGATTGCCGTGCAGATCGGATTGAAGAGTAAGCATGATCGGTCCTCGCGCGGAGCCGCGTGAGGCAGCTCCTTGATTTTTTTACCCGTCACTGCATCCGTGTTGTGTTGCCGCCTGGTGAGCGGCTATGGATGAACAGTGGGGGCCCCGTATGGCCTTTGCGCGCCGGCGCTATTTTGTGTTGTGTACGCCGGCGTCAGTGTTGCGCTTCTCATTTAGCGAGGACCGTGCCAGTGAGCTCAAAAGTGAGTACTGGTGCGGCGCAGCGAAACGGTCAGTGGTGCATTGCGCTGCAAAATCTGCGTTTTTGTTTCAATTCTGCACCACCCGTCCGCGCAACCGAAACGTTCGCAGAGCGCAAATTTGTATGTGCAAGTCGTTGATGTTATTGAATTAATGTTTGTAAAGATGGCGCCGGAGGCGCGTGAGTCAACCCGGAAATGCCAGCTATACAGGCACTAAGCGAGGCCGTCCGGGATGACTCAGAATTGATTCAGATGTGTTCCACCCGTTACGTGGGTTGACGCACGGAACCGATTTTTGGCGACGTGTTAGAGGTTGAAACACGCTTCGCGAAATGGCGCGAAAGATTCGCGTAGAGCGAGGTTTTATGCGCGTCGTGGAGGAGTTGGGTGTTCAGCTTGCAGCGTCATCGATAGAAAGCCGACGTGCCAGTATTGATTCCGCATACCTCGCCTGCGGGTGCGGCTTCTGTATCGTTCGCGTTAAACGGCACGAGGCGAATCGTTCGGGCAGGTAGAACGCTTGCGACCCGATCTATGCGCTTGCCGTGTTGCGCGAGGTTGACCGTGGTAGTTGCCGATGCAACCTTCACACTACCGTTGCTCGGGCAGAAGGGTTCAAGTTGCGTCTGCAACGACTTATTGGTGTCATTGATGAGGTGTAGGCCGAGACCGTTCAGGCCTTCGTCGGTGATGACAAGCTGGACCGGGCGCAATACCTGCGCGAGAGCGTGCCATGCGCTTGTGGGCCGGACGAGCGAATCGACTACACCCCGGCTCGCGTCCGGCTGTTCACGCCGGTTGTTCGCGTTTAGCTAATTGTGACGTCGTATCGTCGGTGCGATTGCGCACGGAGTTGGAACGGGTGGCCAGCGTACCTTGCATGCATGGCAACGGCCTGGTTTCGACGAGTGAATCGTCGGAAAAACGTGATGAACTGGAAGACGCTCGAATTCGAACAGTGCACGGTGCGTGAGCTGTATCTGATCATGCGCGCGCGCAGTGCGGTGTTCGTCGTCGAACAGTCACATCTGTGTCTCGATGCCGATGGGCACGACGAATGTGCATTGCATATTTTCGCGGCCGAAGATATGTCTCGTCCGATGCCCATCATCGCTTACGCACGGGTCCGGCCCGGCGATGCGGAAGCTCCGCAAGTGGTGCTTGACAAGGTGCTGACAAGCCCTGCGAGGCGCTGCGACGGCACGGCTGAGGCGCTGATCGAGAGGGTTCTGCGGGCGACGGCGGAGCGCTGGCCAGGAACCGTTGTGCGGGTGACTGCGCCAGTAGGTCTGTGTGCCTTCTATGAGCAGTTCGGCTTTCGCAAGATGGAAGGGCCGTTCCTCGATCACGGAGCGCTATCGGTCGGTTTGACATGTCGTGTGCGTAGCGGCCGGGCGATGACGGGGCATCAAAAGTTCGCGGGTTATCCGATCAGATAGTAAGAATTTTAATTATTTCGGCATTCTAATCGTTCTTCATGGGTGGCCGAAAGTTGCGCCGAGATGCCTTTTCTTCATCGGCGCTCGCGCGTTCGCACGGGCGAGTCGAACAGCTGCCGGGCCGGCGCGGCAGTGTGGGGGTGCGAACAGATGTGGGTCGCTTGCGCATGCTCCAATCGAGCTATCACACCTGATGAATCGGATTTAATCCGGGTCACGGGGTTCCGGGATTGTGCATTGGGGAGAGGATCGAATGAACGATTTTGCATCGCCGGTCACGCAGCACACGCTAGTATCCGAAGCAATCGAAGGCTGCACCGTCCAGCCGGTGATTCTCGCGGGCGGCTCGGGCACACGGCTTTGGCCGTTGTCGCGCGAGCAAAGCCCCAAACAGCTGATCAGCTTGTTCGGTGACGAATCGTTACTCGAAGCGACGGTCCATCGGCTAGAGCGCCTCTTTGCCGGGGACCGCAAGACGCAAGCTGGACCGCGGTTCGAACGGGCTGCGCCGATTGTCGTATGCGGCGACGATCTGCATCTGGCGACGCTCGATCGGCTTCAGCGGTGTGGCGGTGCGCCTCGTATCCTGCTCGAACCGGCACCGCGTAATACCGCACCGGCGTTGACGCTCGCCGCGCTCGCCGCTCGAGCCGATGCACCGGACGGCACGGATCCCGTGCTGATCGTAGTGCCGGCCGATCACCTGATTGCTGACAACGGCGCGTTCGTCGCCGCGCTTGCGCAAGCGGTATCGCATGCCGCGCAGGGCGCGATCGTGACGCTTGGCGTGCCGCCCGAGCAGCCGGAAACGGGCTATGGCTACATCCGTATCGGCGCGCCGGTCGGATTGAATGGGGCGCGCTCGATCGATGGCTTCGTCGAAAAGCCGGATCGGGAACTGGCCGGGCGCTATGTCGCCAGCGGCGAATACTGGTGGAATAGCGGCATGTTCGTGGTGCGCGCTTCGGTGTGGCTCGCTGCCATCGCGCGTTGCCGTCCCATGATTGCATCGGTGTGTGAGGAGTCGTTTGCGCGGGCGTCGTTCGACAGCACCGGCGCACGTCGCCTCGATCGCGCGGCCTTCGCCGCCTGTCCCTCTGATTCGATCGACTACGCGGTGATGGAACAGATCGGTTCTGAGGCGCGCCTGCCGGGCGTCGTCGTGCCGCTCGTCGCAGGGTGGTCCGATGTCGGGGCGTGGGACGCGGTGTGGCAGGCGTCCGAAAAGGACGCCGAGGGCAATGTTGCGCGTGGCCGCGTGCTGTTCGAAGGCTCGAGCGACAGCTTCGCGCATTCGGACGGCCGACTGGTCGCCTGCGTTGGCGTAACCGGCGTGGTGGTGATCGAGACAGCCGACGCGGTGCTGGTGGCCGCGAAGGATCGCGTGCAGGAAGTGCGCTCGATTGTCAGCCGTCTGAAGGCGGAGCGTGGTGCGGAAATCCATGAGCACCGCAAGGTCCAGCGTCCATGGGGTTGCTACGACTCGATCGACCGCGGCGAGCGCTTCCAGGTCAAACGCATCGTCGTGAAGCCGGGCGGCCGGCTTTCCTTGCAGATGCATCATCATCGCGCCGAACACTGGGTGGTGGTGCGCGGCACGGCACGCGTCACGCGCGGTGACGAAAGTTTCCTGCTGTCGGAGAACGAGTCGACCTACATTCCGCTCGGCGTCACGCACCGGCTCGAGAATCCGGGCAAGACGCCGTTGGAAATCATCGAGGTGCAATCGGGCAGTTATCTCGGCGAGGACGATATCGTGCGCTTCGACGACCAATACGGCCGGGCGCAGGAGAGTGGCAGTAAGCGCGAGGGTGCTGCCAGTCAGTGAGTCGGCTGCGGCCGCCGGCGTGGCCGGTGCGAGGCCGCATCGGTCCCTTGGACCCATTGGCGCCATTTCGCCCTACGGGCCCGTCTGGCGGGTTCGACGAGCGCCGCTTCCGCCGTGCCCAGGCCGCTTTGCCACCGGCGTAGTGGTGATTTCCACTGGCGGTGGCGAGCACATGCATGCGATGACGGCCAACGCGTTCATCCCCGGTTCGATAAAACAGCGCCGATTTCGGCGGGCGCTACGCATCAGTAGCGATGGACCGCCTCCAGGCGCGCGACGACAACCGAATAACCCGGGTTGCCACGTGGGCCGGACGCGGTGCTACTCGCGCTGGATTTTGCAACACTGGATCCAGGTGTTGCAGATTCGCGAATCGTCGCCGTTGCGTGCGTCGTCGTACGATGCAATTTGCGGGCCTCGCGCACGCTTATCACGCAAGCTTGCGGCTCGTGACCGGGCCGCGCGTTACATGAACGAAACAATTCTTCAGAGGGATAACCCTGTCAGGACGTTTCCCAACTGGCGCATCTGAATTGAAGCAAGCAACGTATCGATTAATACCAAAAATAACAACACAAAACGACACACGAGGGCCGCTTGACTAACAGGCTACGCGGGGGGGATCACCCGCTTCGGGGAGAGTGTCATGGAACAGGGAAACAAGGATCGTTCGTTGGTCAGCAAGGTCATGGACGGGCTCGTCACGGGCATCGTCGAAGAAAAATATGGCGCTGTGCTGCCACCGCAGGATGTGCTGTCCAAAGAGTTCGATGTCAGTCGAACGGTAATGCGTGAAGCGCTGTCAATGCTGCTTGCGCGCGATATGCTCGATGTGCGGCCGAAGATAGGCACGCGCATCAGGCCGATGCGCGACTGGCGGATGATCGATGAGGACGTCGTGAACTGGCGCTTCCGTGCGAAGCCCGATCCGATTTTCCTGCGCGACGTCATCGAGTTCCGCATTCTGATCGAGCCGCGTGCGTGCGCGCACGCGGCAGCGCGCGGCAGCGCGGCGGACATCGCGGGGATTCGCGATGCCTACGACGCGTTCCGCACGATCCGGCCGGGCGAGCCCGGCTATCAGGCCGCCGACGAGCTGTTGCATACGCGCATCGTGGTGGCGAGCGGCAATCAGTTCTTCCAGCAGATGGCGGCGATCATCCGCGGCGCACTGGCGGCGGTCAATCCGATCGTGCTGAACAAGGAGGGTGCCTGGGAGTCCGTGGTGGCGAACCACGGGCGCGTGGTGGAAGCGATCGAGCGGCGCGATCCGAAGGCCGCGGAAGCGGCTTCGCTCGCGTTGATCGACTACACCGCAGAGGAGATTGGCAACATGTTTTCGGTCGAGCGGCCCGTTGACGGGTGATGGGGTTTACACGGCGCGTAGGCGTGCGGGGCCGCTGGCGGGAAGGGTGAGGCGGGGATCGTAGAGGCAGGACACACGACGGGTGGGTCGACCTGAGCGACAATGCTGTCTGGTCTCAACCGCACCGGAACTCGAACGCCCAATGAACACCCTCTTAGAAGGAGCGCCCGCAGCGGGCGCCACGGACATTGCGCCGGCAACGAAGCCGCTGGACGAGGTCCCCACGGGTAACGCCGCCCTGATTCGCTGGGGCATTGTCGGCTCGGGCCGGATTGCCCGCCGCTTCGCGCAGGGTCTCGCGCATGTGCCGGCCGCACAACTCACGGCGCTCTGGTCGCGCCGTCCCGAGCCCACCGCAGCCTTCGCCGAGGAATACGGCGGCACCGCTTGCGCCAGTTTCGAGGCGATGCTCACAAGCGGCATCGACGCGCTCTACATCGCCACATTGCAGGACAGCCACGTCGACTACGCAATCGCCGCGCTTGAAGCGGGCCTCCATGTGCTGTGCGAAAAGCCGGCCACCATCAACGCGGCGCAACTCGAACGCGTCGTCGCGGCGGCCCGCAAGGCACAACGGCTCTTCATGGAAGCGATGAAGCCGCCGTTCTATCCGCTCTACCAGGCGCTGCGCGCTCATCTGGCCGTCGACCCGGTCGGCGACATCGGTCTCGTGCGAGCCGGTTGTTCGGCCGCGAACGTGCCGCCCGACCATCCTTCGTTTTCCTTCGAGCACGCTGGCGGGGCGCTGCTCGACATCGGCATCTACGAGATGTTTCTGGCGGTCGACTGGCTCGGCGCGCCGCTCGAAGTGCAGACGCTGGGACGGCTCGGGCCAACCGGCGTCGATACCTTCGCGAGTCTCAACAGCCAGCATGAGCGCGGCATCGCGCAATTGTTCTGCGGGCTCGATCTGTGCGGCAAGGGTGACGCGCTGTTGCTTGCGCCCGGCGGTCACGTGACGATTCACGAGAACTGGTGGAACCCGGCGCGCGCGACGATCCGTTATGGCGACGGCCGCGTCGTTGAACTGGATGTGCCGTTCGAAGGCGGCGGCCTCAACTATGAGACCGCGCATTTCTGCGAGCTGATCCGCGCGGGCCAACTGGAGAGTCCGGTGATGCCCCATGCCAGGTCGTTACAGATGATCGCGATGGCCGATGCGGCGCGCGCCGCGCTCGGGCTTCGGTTCGCGGGGGAGTGAGCGGGCGGCGGCATGGCGCAGCCGCGACGCGGTGCGCGCAGCGATGGGTAGAGATACGCCTCATGGCGCCGCCACGTTTACCGCAGCCCGCAGTGGTACGATTTGCGTCGGCATGGCGCAGAGGCGCCGCCAAAAGCTTTCGATTACCTTCCGCAGGAGCTGTCCTCGATGCGCATGCTTGGAAAATTGTGGCGCGACAACAAGAGTCTCGTCGCCTTTCTTGTCCTGATGGTGCTGTTCCGCAGCGCGATTGCCGACTGGAACGTGGTGCCGAGTGGTTCGATGCTGCCGACCATTCGTGAAGGCGACCGCATCTTTGTCGACAAGATGGCCTACGATCTGCGCGTGCCGCTCACGCATATCGCGATCGCGCATTTGCATGACCCGCAGCGCGGTGACATCGTCACGATCGAATCGTCGGCTGCCCACGAACTGCTCGTCAAGCGGCTGATCGGCGTGCCCGGCGACAGCGTCGCGATGCGTGACAACGTGCTATATGTGAATGGCGTGCGCGCCGACTATCGGCCGCTGAAGTTCGCTCCGTTGCCGGGCGACGTATCTTCGCCGGCGGACTATCTGACTGAGCGTTTCGACGGCGTGACGCATACGGTGCGGCTCTCGCCCGACTCGCCGAGCCCGCGCAATTCGTTTGGGCCGGTGATCGTGCCGCCGGGCCAATACCTGATGCTTGGCGACAATCGCGACAACAGCGCGGATTCGCGCTATTTCGGCTTCTTCCCCCGTGGGGAGTTGATGGGCCGCACGCGCCGCGTGGCTTTCTCGCTCGACCCTGACCATTACTATGAGCCGCGCTTTAGCCGCTTCGGTGCGCGGCTCGATGCGTCCCCGCTCGCTTCACGCTAAGCAGGCGGCGTGGTAGTGTGCGCGACCTGCGTGACCCGGCCGGCTTCGGTGGCTTGCCTCGCGCGGGCGGCCGGGCCGGTTCAGTGCCGCGTGGGCAGCGCGAGACGCTGCTCGTACCAGTGCTGCACCCACTCGAGCACCTGGCAGAGGACCCAGTAAATCGCGGCGGCCGCGAGGTAAAGCGGCAGCGGCTGATAGGTCGACGCAATCACTTCCTGGGCACTTCTCAGCAACTCGGTCACCGTTATCACCGAGACCAGCGAGGTGTCCTTGATCAGGCTGATCAGACTGTTCGACAGGCTCGGCACGGCGATCCGCAGCGCCTGTGGCGCAATCACATGACGCAGGGTCTGGCGCCGCGACAGGCCAAGGCTAAACGCAGCGAGCCACTGGCCGCTCGGAATGCCGAGGATTGCGCCGCGCATGCTCTCGGACAGGTAGGCGGCCACATTGGCTGACAGTGCGATCACGCCTGCGGGCGTCGGATCGAGCGAGATGCCGAGGCTCGGTAAGCCGTAATAGATCACGAAGATCTGCACCAGCAGCGGCGTGCCGCGCATCAGGCTCACATAGACCCGCGCGATCCAGTTCAACACCCGGTTGTGGCTGATCCCCATCACGGCGAGCACGCTGGCGGCCAGCAGTCCGAAGATCATCGACAGGACCGCGAACTTGACCGTCAGGACGGCGCCCTGAGCGAGTACCGGGAGCGATTGGACGAGCAGGGAAGTGGTGGACATGAGCGGTGAGTGTTGTGTGCAGCAAAGCGCACATCATAAACGGGTGATGGGGCGGGGATGTATACGCACGCTCGCGAAGGCGGTGCGCATTTGGCGTCCTGATAAACAAAAAGGCGGCATCGCCAGGATGCCGCCGTTTGTTCCGCGTTGAGTCTTGCAGCCGGCGCAATCAGTTCGTGACGGGCTTGGTCACGTCGATGCCGAACCACTTGTCGGAGATCTTCGCGAAGGTGCCGTCCGCTTCGAGCTGGGTCATCGCGTCGTCAATCGCCTTGGCGAACTTCGGATTGCCCTTCTTGAACGGAATGCCCGACGGTGTGGCGGTTCCGACCAGCGCACCCGTGCGCAGCGGCAACGGGGAGGTTTTCAGCAGGTAGGCGAGCATCAGGCGGTCGTTGAGTGCTGCATCGAGACGCCCGGCGGCCAGATCGGCCAGATACTCAGGCGCGCCCGGATAGGTTTTGACGTCGATGCCCGGCACCGACTTCGCCATGTCCATGTAGTTCGTGCCCAGACCGACGCCGAGCTTCTTGCCCTTCAGATCCTCCAGCGATTTGAACTGGCGCGTATCGTCTTTACGCTGGATCAGTTGCGCCGCCGAGAAGGTATAGCCGGGCGAGAAGTCGAGCGCCTGCTTGCGGGCGTCGGTGATGCCGACCTGGTTGACAATCACATCGAACTTGCCGGCCTGCAGGCCCGCGATGATGCCGCTCCATTCCGTCGTGACGAACTCGGGCTTCACGCCGAGCTTCGCGGCGACGGCCTTGGCGATGTCCACGTCGAAGCCGATCAGTTCGCCCGACGGCGCCTTCGAGTCGAACGGCGGGAAGGTGCCTTCGAGGCCGATGCGTAGCGTGCCGCGTTGCTTGACCTGGTCGAACAGGTCGTCCGCGCGGGCCGTTGCGGCGGTGAACGAGGCGCCAATCAGGGCGGCCACCAGAATGTTTTTCAGCAAGCCGAACTTCATCGTGTTCCTTTATTCGTGTTTGTTGCCCATGAGGGCGCTAGAACAGCGGAAAGGATAGCAAAGCAGACTATTAATACTTAAATATTATTTGTTTATGCCTATATAACCCGGTCTGACCCTTGCGCGGCCTTGCGCGTTGTCAGCGCCTCAGTTCAAGCGAGCGCCTGCGCACATTCTGCCACCAGCGCGGGGCCGCGGTAGATGAAGCCCGTGTAGAGCTGCACCAGGGCCGCGCCCGCTGCGAGCTTGGCGCGTGCGTCCTCGCCAGAGAAGATGCCGCCGACGCCGATGATCGGCACGGCGTCGCCGACCTCTGCGCGCAGCTTGCGGATCACTGCGTTGGATGCATCGAACACCGGCTTGCCCGACAGGCCGCCGGTTTCCTCGGCATGCGGCAGGCCCGTCACCGCGGTGCGCGAGAGCGTCGTATTGGTGGCGATCACGCCTTCGACGCGGTGGCGCAGCAGCGTACCGGCGATCGATTTGATCTGCTCGTCGTCGAGGTCCGGGGCGATTTTCAGGGCGAGCGGCACCAGCTTGCCGTGCAGGTCGGCGAGACGCTGCTGCTTGTCTTTGAGCGCAGCGAGCAGGGCGTCGAGTTCGCCCGCGCCTTGCAACTGGCGCAAGTTCTTGGTATTCGGCGACGAGATGTTGACGGTCACATAGCTTGCGAACGGATAGACGCGCTCGAGACAGTACAGATAGTCTTCGGCGGCGCGCTCAATCGGCGTGTCGGCGTTCTTGCCAATGTGCAGGCCGAGCGTGCCGCGATAGCGCGCAGCCTGCACGTTCTTCACGAACTGGTCGACCCCGGCGTTGTTAAAGCCCATCCGGTTGATCACGGCGTTGGCCTGCGGCAGCCGGAACATGCGCGGGCGCGGATTGCCCGGCTGCGCGCGCGGCGTGACCGTGCCAACCTCGATAAAGCCGAAACCGAGTGCGGCCAGCCCGTCGATACAGGCGCCGTCCTTGTCCAGCCCGGCGGCGAGTCCCACCGGATTGCGGAAGGTGAGCCCCATCACGGTGCGCGGCGCATCGGGCACGTGCGGCGCGAGCGCACCCGCAATGCCGGTGCGGCCGGCCGCGCCGAGCAGGCGTAAGGTCAGATGGTGGGCGTCTTCCGCGTCCATGCGAAAGAGTGGGGCGCGTACGAGCGGGTAGAGGGAACTGAACACGGGGCGGAGCCGGCGGCTAAAAAAGAGAACCCAGCATTTTACCGGCTTTAACGAGACGGCAGGGTGCCTTGGTCGAAGCGTGGCGGCGCTTTCAGTGTCACAACCGTACCGGGCCGCGTCGGCCCTGGGTCGCGGCATCGACCGGCGCCAGCTCGAGGCTGTGCGGATCGAGCGTTTTCCAGGCGCTGTCGACAAGCCCTTCGAGCGGCCGGAAATTGGCCTTGTACGCCATTTTCTGGCTCTCGCGGATCCAGTAGCCCAGATAAACGTAGGGTAGGCGCAGGCTGCGCGCCTGTTCGATCTGCCAGTAGATGTTGTAGGTGCCGAAGCTGCTGTGCGGCAGGTCCGGCTCGAAGAAGGTATAAACCGACGACAGTCCGTCGCCGAGGATGTCGATCATGCTGATCATGCGCAGGATGCCAGGCGCATCGGGATAGCCGGCAAGCGGCTCGCGGAATTCGACGAGCCGCGAGTTGATCCGGCTTTGCAGCAGGAATTGTTCGTACTGGTCGCGGCTGTCGCGATCCATGCCGCCGCCCGCGTGCCGCGCGGATTGATAGCGCATGTAGAGCGCATAGTGCTCTTCGTCGTAGTGCAGTGGGGCGACCGTGGCGATGAGGCCGCCGTGCTTTTTCCACACCTTGCGCTGCGTGCGGTTCGGCTCGAACCGGTCTACCGGCACGCGCACCGGCACGCACGCGCGGCAGCCGTCGCAATACGGACGGTAGGTGAACACGCCTGAGCGCCGGAAGCCCGCCTTGACGAGGTCGGTGTAAACATCGGAATTGATCAGATGGCTGGGCGTGGCAACCTGCGAGCGCGCCACCCGCCCCTCCAGATAGCTGCAGGGGTACGGCGCCGTTGCATAGAATTGCAGCGCGGAAAGGGGTGAAAGCGGCAGCTCGTTGGGGTGCGTCACGTTGGCAGCTCTCGAAGCGTCTCTGGTATTTCACACCCGCCGCAGTATCAGCGGGCCCGGCTTTGCTCGTTACGCCGCGGGCGCGACGACATCGAGCAGGACCGTCTTGTCGAAGCGCCAGGGGATGGGCGCGGCATCGACAGACGCGCGAACATGCGCGATGAACGCCTTGCGCGCTATCTCGCGACCGCCCAGCGACGCCAGATGCGACGTGTTCTGCTGGCAGTCTATCATTTCTATTTTGTGACGTCGCAAGTGTCCGACGAGCGCGGCGAGTGCCATTTTGGACGCATCGGTCACCTCGGCGAACATCGATTCGCCAAAGAACATCCGGCCGAACGACACGCCGTACAGGCCGCCGACGCGTTCACCGTCGAACCAGGTCTCGATGCTGTGCGCTTCGCCCGCGCGATGCAGCGAGGAATAGGCTTCCACGACGTCGGCCGTGATCCAGGTGCCGCGCTGCCCGCGTCGCGGCGCCTGCGCGCAGGCGCGCATCACGGCAGCGAAATCGTGGTCGACGCGGATTTCCCATGCATCGTCGCGCAGCACGCGCTTGAGGGTCTTGCGCAGTGACGGCGAGACCTTGAATTCCGCCGGACGCAGGATCATGCGCGGATCGGGGCTCCACCAGAGCACCGGCTGGCCGTCGGAATACCAGGGGAAGATGCCGCGCCGGTAGGCGTCGATGAGGCGCGATGGCAGCAGGTCGGCGCTGGCGGCGAGCAGCCCTGGCGCGCCGCTCGACGCGCCGAGCGCGCGCTCCACGGCGGGGAACGTATCGTCGGGTCCGAGCCAGGGAACCATGCGTGTGCCGCTCAGCCTTCGCGCAGCGAACGGAAGATATCGCCGGTATGCAGGCCGTAGCTGCCAGACTTGCGGTCAGCAAAGAAGAAGCGCAGGGTCTGGCCGACGGTCGGAAACGCGATGTCGTCCCACGGAATCTCATGCTCCTCGAAGAGCCTCACTTCCAGGCTTTCCTCACCGGCGTCGAGGTCGAGATCAAGCAGCCGCGCGAGGTAGAACAGATGCACCTGATGCACATGCGGCACGTTGAGCAGCGAGAACAGGCTCTGCACCTCGACGCGCGCGCCGGCTTCTTCTAGTGTTTCGCGGGAGGCCCCTTCGGCCGTCGTCTCGCCCATTTCCATGAAACCTGCGGGTAGCGTCCAGTAGCCGTAGCGCGGTTCGATGGCGCGGCGGCATAGCAGCACCTTGTCGTCCCAGACTGGGACGGTGCCGACCACGTTGCGCGGATTCTGATAGTGCACGGTACCGCAACTGGCGCAGACGAAGCGCTCGCGATTGTCGCCCGGCGGAATGCTCAGAGCGACCGGGTGACCGCAGACGGAACAGAATTTCATAGGAAGGGGACGAAGAATAGTGATAGGAGTTTATCACCGGGGCGAACTTTCAAGACGGCGGCCGTTGCGATGGAACGAAGCGGGAGCAGGGAGCGTCGCCAGCCCCCTTGGCTGGATCGCCAATTCGGAAGAATCGCTTAGCAAGGGGTTGGCGATTGCATTAGGATTGCTACTCTATTTGGCCGCCTCGCCAAGGGCACTTGCAACGCAGTAGGAGAAGGGCATTATGCGCAACATACAACGCGTCGAGTGGTTTCGGTTTATCGTCGCCTGTGGGGTGATGGGCGGGGTCACGGCCAGCAAGTTCTTCGGTTGGATTAATAGGTTGGTCGACATGCAGACCATAGGCGTCGTGATCGGCGCAGGTGCGGCGTCGCTCAGAGTATTTAAGCTCGTCTGAGCATGTCGCTTCAAGTTGGCTTGTCTCGGTTCGGACTACAGATTGATGAGGTTTGGGTTAATGACTTTTCCTACTCGGCGGCGGTTGCGTGGTCGTGTGCCCGCGAAGCAAAGCTGGGGCAGAAGGAATGAAGAAAGAGGGAAGCAGAAACAAAAAAGGCCTGCCAGTTAGGCAAGCCCTTGATGTTTTTTGACGTTAGCTATTCGCTGTGACTAGCTACTTGGTTGCGGGGGTAGGATTTGAACCTACGACCTTCGGGTTATGAGCCCGACGAGCTGCCAGACTGCTCCACCCCGCGTCCGTCGAAGAAAAGATTATAGGACATATGGCCTACCCGCGCAATACCTTTTTAAGAACAGACTTCAACATGAGCGTGAGGGCGGCGCTGATACGCACTCGCCGCGTGGTTTGCAGTCGGCGCGGCGAAGGGTCTCGATGCCGCATCGCTACTGATGTTGCACGGATATCGGAACGAATCATCGGAGGCGCTGCGCTAGAATCCGTTTTCCATCTGCGTCGCCACTCCGCTTCTTTCCGAGGATACGCTTGATATCCGACAGGTTGCAGCGTCGCATCCCTCTCTCTCGTTCTTCTTCCGCCCATGGACATCGTTCACGATCTGCAGTCGATTGTCGCTCAGGAAAACGCCCTGGTGTTCCCCCATTTCGATGCCGACCGCGCGTGGCAGCTCGGCGCATATTTGCACGAGGTTGCGAAAGCGCGTGGGCTCGCACTCGCCATCGACATCCGCACCTTCGGCCAACCGCTGTTCTTTAGCTTGCTCGCGGGCGCGACGCCGGACAACGTCGATTGGGCACGCCGCAAAGGCAACACGGTTGCGCATTTCCGGCGCAGTTCCTATGCGCTCAGTTTGCGCATGCAGCAGGCGGGCAGCACGCTCGCCGAAAAGCACGGCTTGCCATTCAGCGAATACGCATCGCATGGCGGCGCGTTTCCGTTGACGGTCACAGGCGCCGGTGTGATCGGTTCGGTGACGGTGTCCGGCTTGCCGCAACGCGCCGACCACGAGCTGGTCGTGGAGGCGTTGTGTGCGCACCTCGGCCAGGACTACAGCAAGCTCGCGCTTGCAAAGGCCTGAGCCGATGCGTGTCCCGCCGTATGCGCTCCTTGGCGTCGCCATCGTCGCCGAAGTGGTTGCCACCTCCGCGCTGCGCGCGTCGGAGGGCTTCTCGCGCTGGTTGCCCGCCGTGGTCGTCGTACTTGGCTACGGCGTGGCGTTCTATTGTCTTTCCTTGACGCTCAGGAGCATTCCGGTCGGCATCGTCTATGCAATCTGGTCGGGGGTCGGCATCGTCCTGATCAGTCTCGTCGCTGTCGTGCTGTACAGGCAGGTGCCCGATTTGCCCGCAATCATCGGGCTAGGGTTGATCATCTCAGGTGTCGTCGTGCTCAACCTGTTCTCGAAGATGCAGGCGCACTGATCCGATGCGCTTACTTGCAACGTACGATCATCGAACGGTTTTTCACGTTTGCCGAAACGACATTGGTGACGCTGCCGCCGGCCGCGCCGCCTTCATCATTATCTTTTGAAATGATGTCGTAGCCCGTGGCGCCGCAAGCTTGCCCCGCCTCGACATAGCAGGATGCCCAGCTCGACGCGGCGTCCGCGCCGCTGCAGTTCACTGCAAAACCGGTCTGGCCGTTCGGCAGATTGATCAGCGAAGTCGTATTCGATGACGCGCACGCGCTTAAGGCCACGGCGACCAGCACCGTAACGGGCAGGGCGCCGATGCGCGCCAACGCACCACGGTTCAAGCCGCGAGTTGCCATGGCGGCAGTACGTTGGCCGGACGGGCGAAAGCGCCGCGTAAGTTGCTTCATGGTGTGTCCTCTCTAGACGGATTGCGAAAATGACGTTGTTGCAACCGCTTCGTACGATTCGCGCGAGCGGCAAGTGAAGGCGGTACAGCGTGCCTCAGTCGACGCACGGGTCGATCGTGATGCCCGCGCTCCTGACAATGCGGCGGCTCTCGGCGCCGCTCTCAGTGGCCGCATCTTCCCAGATGCTGATGGCCTTCGGTATCTCGATCCCGTGGTTGCCGGCGTACGCAAACCATGTGTTGGCCGCGTCGGGCTCGGGGATTTCAGCTTTCTCCAGAAAATATTTTCCCATACTGCGGGCTCCTGAATCGGGTAAGTCACTCGCACGGATCGTGCCGGCCACCCAGTTCGACAGCATCGCGCGGTGCAAGTGCGGCGCAATGCTTTTTTCCTTAGAACTTATCGCCTCCAAACGCGACTTATGTCTGTTGGGCGCACGCAATTGGCATCCGTGCGCTTGACCAGCTGCCCCGGACCGGAGGCGGTTCGTGCGATCCAAAGAGGAGAACGAATATGGCAGAACGTGTGAGCGGTCCGTACCGCGGGTATTACATCAGTGCTGCCGCGCGCCTTGTTGTCACCCATGACACGGCGCCGCAGCCGGGCGCAACCGATAGCATCTATGTCGGCTCGGTCAGCCTGTCGCAACGCGGTCCGGACGATCCGCGCCGCTTCGAAAGTTTGCTTGACCTCGGGGACGAACATCGCTTCTCCACCGAAACGCAGGCTCTCGAACATGTCGAACAGGCCGCGAGAGCTTACATCGACCGGTTGGTCGAACGTGATTGAAAAAGCGCTCATGGTGCTGCGTGCCATGGCAGATCAGCCGCCGCGTGGTGACCAGGTAGTGCGCGACCCGGTCGCGCGGCGGTCCGATTTGTCCCCTGACTCTTCGCCGGACGTGTCCGAGAGTGGACCGCGGTGTGGTCCGGCGAGTACCATAAGCGCGATGTCGGATTTCGCCGGACCTCTTGCTCCGGCCACTGACTTCCCGACGGATTCTTCTGATGAGGCGACCATGGAAATTCGGTTTCCCGCGGATGCGCCCGCTTACCGCGATTCCAATCTGACTGTCGTGTTCCGCGCGCTGGTGGACGGCGAGACCGTGCCGTGCGCGATTTCGGTCGAAGCGCTCGAAGACCATTTCGGCGCGTGTTCCGAAGACCGCGAAGGCTGGATGCGTGCCTTCGACGCGGGGCGTGGACGTATCGAAGAGGTAGCGCGCGAGCATCTGCAGATCAGCAACGGCACTCCGGTGCTGCTGAAGAGCGGACATTTTCCGCCAGGCAACGTGGCCGGCCTGTAACGTGGCCGGTTTATAAAAGAGGTGCGTTGGGCGGCCAACTTCGGCGCATGCGGTGCTGCGCCACGTCATGTGACACCCGGCGCGCCACCTCAGGCCGCGACTTTCAGCGTGTCCTGCGCGGCCGCAAACGCGAGGCGGATACCCTCGTCGTACGAGGTCTTTTTGATCGGCCCAATCAACCCGTGCAGCGCGCTGTCGTCGAGCACGACCGGCTCGCTCATCAGGTAATTCATCTCCACCATTTCCCGCAGTATCGGATTGAACAGGCCGAGCACACGCAGCATCGGTTTGCCGACGACCATCAGCCTGGGTTCGCGTCCGGCCAGCGCATAAGCGTTGGCGGCGACCTCGCGCTGGGTAATCGTGTCGGCGCCGGCCAGATGCAACCAGCGCCCGTAGGCCTCGGGGGTGCGAGTGAGTGTCTCGACGACCGGTCCGACATCCGGTACGAACACGAATTCGTGCGGCACGTCGATAGGGCCGATCATCTGCGCACGGGTGCCACGCGCAGCGCTTTCAAACACACCATTCAGAAAGCTGCGTTCGACGCGTGGGCCATAGAAATCAGGCAGGCGCAACACGAGCGTCGAGAGTCCGTGACGGCCATGGGCTTCTAGTACGAGATTCTCCTGGGCGAGCCGCATCCGGCCTTTGAATGTATGAGGTTCGCGCGGATGGTGTTCCGTGACCAGCTGGCTGTGCGCGCGGCCGTACGGGTACACCGTGCCGATCAGGATCAGGCGTTCAACGCCTGCGGCTTTCAGGCCGACCAGCGTCTTTTCCATTAGCACCGGGTGCATTTCGAACTGATCGTAGGGCACGCCGACCAGATAAACGGCCGTCTGCAAGCCTTGGGCCGCAGCGGCGATCGATGCCGGCTCGTCCGGATTCCACGTGGCGATCTCCGCATGAGGATCCTGGCCGAAAGCCGCTTCGAGCGAACCACGGGAGCGGCCGATGACCCGGTAGTCCCGGCCGGCGGCGCCGAGCGCGCAAGCAATGCTTTGCCCGATCGCCCCGGCGGCGCCGAACAGGCCGACTTTTCCTGCGTTTTCCATGACCACTCCATATCAGGTAATCGACTGTGAGATTGACCAGAACATCGCTAATTGACGGTATGAATTTTTATGAACATAGTTCAGTGAACACTGTTCAGTTTAATTTGACTTTTCAGTTTGTCAACCGGAAAATGCGTGGCATGGGAATCAATGAACGAAAGACTCGCGAGAAGCAGGCGCTGCGCGAGCGCATCCTTGAGGCGGCGCGGCGCATCGTGATACGCGAAGGATTCGCGGCGCTGTCGATGCGCAAGATCGCCGACGCCATCGAGTACTCACCGGCTACGCTGTATCTGTACTTCGCAAGCCGCGACGAGATTGCGCGCGCACTGTGCGCGGAAGGTTATGCGCAGCTTCTTGCCAGCTTCGAGCCGCTTGTGCAGATTACCGATCCGGCCGAGCGGCTCAGGGCGCTGACCCGTGCGTACGTGGCGTTCGGCGTCGCGCATCCGCAGACGTACCGGCTGATCTTCATGGAGGATCCGACCTATCTGGGAGCGGCGCTCGGCGGCACGGGCGAAGCGGGGAAGGTGTCAGGCACCGGGGCGAATGATCAGGCGAATAGTCAGGCAGATCCCAAGGTGGATCGTCATGCGAATCACGAGGCGGCTCATCAAGCGGAGCATGCAGACAAAAGCCAGGCCGGCACCCAGGTGATCAACCCCGCAGCGGGCCACGACACCGGCGACGCGTCGATGCGTCTGATGGTGGGCGCGCTCGAAGAGCTGAGAGCGGCGGGGCGCCTGCCGGGATCGGCGGATGGCGCGGCCCTGGCTCAGGCCTTGTGGGCCACCATGCACGGCATCGTGGCGCTCAATCTGACCTGTCCGGTCTTTCCGACGGTGTCGCTCGACACGGTCGTCGACGCCGCGCTGGACGCCTGGTTCGGTGTGCGAGAGCAAGTAACTGTGGCCGCGGCCGGGGCGGCAGCCGCGACCGGATCCGCACATGCGCGCCGTCCGGCTGCGAAGCGGAAAGTCGTGGACGCGTGATAACGTTCAGCCTTCTAACCGATCACGCCTCTGCACCCGCTACGCCATGTCCACTCCTGAAGCACTCACCACCAGCGACGAAGTCTCGACCTACATTGTCAACCGCATCGGTTTTATCGAACTGGAGCGCCCGAAGGCGCTAAACGCGCTCTCGACGGGCATGATCCGCGCGATGCATGCGGCGCTCGATGCCTGGCGCGAGGATCCCGGCGTGCTGGCGGTGGTGGTGCGCAGCCAGCATCCGCGCGCGTTCTGCGCGGGCGGCGATATCCGATTTCTCTACGAGTCGTTTCAGCGCGGTGACGAGTTGGCACGTGACACATTTTTTATTGAGGAATACCGCCTCAATCACGCCATCTTCACGTATCCAAAGCCCTACATAGCCTTGATGAACGGCGTGGTGATGGGCGGCGGCATGGGTATTTCGCAAGGTGCCCATCGCACGGGCGGCTTGCGGGTGGTGACCAACTCGACCCGTATGGCCATGCCGGAAACGCGCATCGGGCTCTTTCCCGATGTCGGCGCCGGCTGGTTTCTGGCGCGCACGCCGGGCGCGCTCGGCCGCTATCTGGCGGTGACCGGCGAGACGATCGGCGCGGCCGACGCACTGTACGCCGGGTTGGCTGACGCCTACATCGACGACGCGGCGCTGCCTGCGCTCGTCGACACATTGCGTAGCGGGGTGTTCGAGCGTGGCGCAGATGTGGTTGCATGCGTCGAGCGCGAAACGGCCGCGCACAAGGTGGTGCCGACGCCCGATACCTCGCCGCTGGCGGAAACGCGGGCCTTTATCGACCGGCATTTTGCGCTGCCGGACGTGACCCGGATTCTGGCTTCGCTCGAAGCGGAGAGCGGTTGCGAGGCGGCCGAATGGGCTGAGCAGGTCGTCGGTGTGATGCGTGAACGTTCGCCGCTGTCGATGGCGGTGTCGCACGAGGTGGTGACGCGCGCGGAGGGGTCGATGGCGGACTGTCTACGCCGCGATCTGGACCTGACGCACACGAGCTTTGCGCATGGCGACGTGGCGGAAGGCATTCGCGCCCGCATCATCGACAAGGACAACGCGCCGCGCTGGCGCTTCGCCCGGATCGAAGAGGTCCGCGCCGACGATGTCGCGCAGATGTTCGAGAGCCCGTGGCCGGCGGGGGAGCACCCGCTAGCCGATCTGCAGGGGTAGAGGACTACATCCAGCGGCTAAACACAGGGATTAAACGCAGGAACCAGACGTAGCCGTCCCTCATTCCTCATCGTCGAACGCCATAAAGGCCCGCATGAACACGAGCGCGCCCCAGCCCCACATGGCGTTTGCCGCGAAACCCTCGGCGAGGCGCGGCAGCATGTTGCCACTCGGCCAGATGCCGCGCAGCGGGTCGACCACGAACACGCTTGCCGCCGTCAGCGCAATCCCGCCGAACACAAAGGCCTGAATCCACGGCGCGCGGCGCTCGGGTGCCACGCGCAACAGCCATGCCATCAACACGGCCCAAACGGCGCTCCAGACTGCGTTCGCGATGAATTCCGGCAGTCCCAGCGGCAGGAACGGCGCGGTCGAGAAGCCCGCCGCGTCGATGAGCCCTGCGGCGTGCAGCAGCCCAAGTGTCGATTCGTGGAAAAACAGCGAAGCCAGAAAGCCGGACACGAACGGCAGGATGATTTTTTGCATGCGGGGCGGCGCCAAGGGCTCGGGCGGCGGCTACGGCGCGGCCCGGGCCGGATTATCGAAAGACGCGTCATTATATAGACGCTGCGGCGGGTTTCAGGGCGCCGTCTGTATGCTTAAGCGTCGGGCTAATCACGAAAGTGGAAAACCTAAGCTAAAAAAAATCGTTCAAAAGCCTGGGTCCGATCCATAGACTGTTCCTTCATGTAGACGGCATTGCCGCCGTCGTCCACTTATCGTGCGCCGGGAAGGCGCACGTTTAGTCAAGGGAAGCCGTCGCAATGTCCTTTCTGAAGCCGATCTCCGCCCTCTCCGCTACGGCGCTGCTGCGGTGTCGGCTCTGCCGCGAGCCGCGCTGCCGGGCCCGCAGCAGAGTGGCTATCGGTCTAACAGTCAGCGCAGCTTTCGCCGTCCGGTCATCCGCGGGGTGGCGAGGCTGGGCGCCCTGAATCAGCGTTTTTCCGATCTGTCATGCGGCGTGGTCGTGCCGGTCGAGAGGCCGCGTTGGCGGCCCGGCGCCGCCGCGCCGCTGTTGCGCGCACGCCGGCCATCCCGCCCTTCATTAATCCCGTCTCGAACAAGCAGGAGCAGCAAATGAATGTGTTCTGGTTCATCCCGACTCACGGCGACAGCCGGTACCTCGGTACGTCCCAAGGCGCACGCGCAGCCGATTACGACTACTTCCAGCAGATCGCCGTTGCCGCCGATACGCTCGGCTACGAGGGCGTGCTGCTGCCGACAGGCCGCTCGTGCGAAGACGCATGGGTGGTCGCCTCAAGTCTGATTGCGGCAACCCGGCGCCTCAAATTCCTCGTTGCCATCCGCCCCGGCATTACCTCGCCGGGTCTCGCGGCACGCATGGCGTCGACTTTCGACCGCCTGTCGGGTGGACGTCTGTTGATCAACGTGGTGACGGGCGGCGATGCGGCCGAACTGGAAGGTGACGGCGTGTTCGTCAGTCACGACACGCGTTACGAAATCACCGACGAATTCCTGCACATCTGGCGCCAGTTGCTTACCGCCGCCCACACCAATGACGCGATCGACTTCAACGGCAAGCATCTGACCTCGAAAGGCGGCAAGGTGCTGTATCCGCCGGTGCAGGACCCGCATCCGCCGCTGTGGTTCGGCGGTTCGTCGCCGGCTGCACATGAGATGGCCGGTGAGCACATCGACACGTATCTGACCTGGGGCGAGCCGCCCGAAGCGGTCGCGAAGAAAATCACGGACATCCGCGCTCGCGCCGCAGCACATGGCCGCGAGATCAAGTTCGGGATTCGTTTTCACGTCATTGTCCGCGAGACGGAAGAAGAAGCCTGGGCCGCGGCGGACAAGCTGATCAGCAAGCTCGACGACGATACCATCGCTCGTGCGCAGGCATCGTTTGCGAAGATGGATTCGGAAGGGCAGCGCCGCATGGCCGCTTTGCACGGCGGCAAGCGTGGCGGCCGCGCGGACCTCGAGGTGTATCCGAACGTATGGGCGGGCGTGGGCCTCGTGCGCGGCGGTGCGGGCACTGCACTCGTCGGCAATCCGGAGCAGGTCGCGGCGCGCATGAAGGAGTACGCGGACCTGGGGGTCGACACCTTCATCCTGTCGGGCTATCCGCACCTGGAAGAGTCGTACCGTTTTGCCGAACTGGTGTTCCCGCTGCTGCCGAACCGCAAGCGCACGAGCGCGAGCGGGCCGCTGTCGGGACCGTTCGGCGAGATCGTCGGTAACAACTATTTGCCGAAGGTCAGCCAGAGCTGAGCGTGGCTGTCGCGGCACGGGGTTGCCGTTCGCGCAAGCGGCTGCGGCCCCTGTACGGATAAGGAGTGGAGTAAGCGATCATGGCTCGGTCCAGTGGAAGTGAAAGTGTAGTGCGGCGTCTCGGCGGCCATGTTGCGCCGTGGATTGCGCCTATTGTGATCTTGCTCGCGTGGGAGTTTGCCGCGCGTAGCGGCATCCTCTCGACACGAGTGTTGCCGGAGCCCGTCGCGGTGGTGAAGGCGGCGTGGTCGCTGATCCAGTCGGGCGAAATGTGGGCCGACGTCAAGGTCAGCACGTGGCGCGCGGTATCGGGCTTCGCGGTCGGCGGTGGCATCGGTCTCGTACTCGGGCTGGCGACGGGGCTCTTCAGGCCAGTTGAAGTCGTACTCGATTCGACCGTGCAGATGGTCCGCAATATTCCCGCGCTGGCGATGATCCCGCTCGTAATCCTGTGGTTCGGGATCGAAGAAGAAGCAAAGATATTTCTCGTCGCGCTGGGAGTGTTCTTCCCGATCTACGTGAACACGTTCCACGGCATCCGTTCGGTTGATGCGAACCTCATTGAGATGGCGCGCAGCTATGGCGTCAAAGGCTTCCGGTTGTACTGGGACGTGATCCTGCCGGGTGCGCTGCCGTCGATTCTGGTCGGCGTGCGGTTTGCGTTCGGCCTGATGTGGGTCACGCTGATTGTCGCGGAAACGATCTCTGCGCAATCGGGCATTGGCTACATGACGATGAATGCGCGCGAGTTCCTGCAAACCGATGTGGTGGTGGTGGGCATACTGCTGTATGCCGCGCTAGGCAAGCTCGCCGATCTGCTGGCGAAGACGCTGGAGCGCGTCACGCTGCGCTGGCATCCGGCCTATCAACGAGGAGCGAAAGCATGAGCGCGTCGCCATTCTCGACAAGCTTCGGTGGCGTCGCTGGCGTCGATCTCGAAGCGGAGCTCGCCCAGCCACGCATTCACGATCACGATGCCGACGAGGCCGCAGGCCTGGCGCGGGACGATAACCTGTCCGGCGCGACTGATTTTTCCCGCGCCGCTGCGGCGCGTCCGCTGGCACGGGACACTTCGCGCGGCGCGGACTACGCGGTCGAATTGCGTGGCGTCGGCAAGCAGTATGGTGAGCGCAAGGTGCTGACGGATTTCGATCTGTCGATCGAGCGCGGCAGTTTTGTGGCGATTGTGGGCCGCAGCGGCTGCGGTAAATCTACCTTGCTACGGCTCGTCGCCGGGCTCGAGAAGCCGACAGCCGGCGTGCTTGAAAAACGCACTGAGGACGGTCAACCGCTCGATACGCGCATCATGTTTCAGGACGCACGCCTCTTGCCCTGGAAGAGCGTGTTGAAGAACGTGATGCTGGGTCTGGGCCGCGGTGCCCGTGAGGATGCGCGTGCGGGGCTCGCGGAAGTCGGTTTGCTCGAACGCGCCAATGACTGGCCCACGCAATTGTCGGGCGGCCAGCGTCAACGGGTGGCGCTGGCGCGTGCGCTGGTGCATCGGCCGCAATTGCTGCTGCTCGACGAGCCGCTCGGTGCGCTCGATGCGCTCACGCGCATCGAAATGCACGCGCTGATCGAACGCCTGTGGCGCGAACATCGCTTCACCGCGCTACTCGTCACGCATGACGTGCATGAAGCCGTCGCCCTCGGCGACCGGATCCTGCTGATCGAAGAAGGGCGCATTGCACTCGATCAACCGGTGTCGCTCGATCGGCCCCGTGCACGCGCCTCGGCGGGCTTTGCGGCCCTCGAAGACCATGTGTTGCAACGTGTGCTGAAGACCTCGCCGAACGACGACATTCTGCCGTATCGCGAGGCTGATGCGAATCATGACGACCGCCCTGTGCGGCCTACCGAAGTCCGTTGGGCTGTCTGACATTCCTTGCCTGATCCGTTTTTTATCGATTCACTGGAGTCATTCGATATGAGCATTTCCGCAATCAACGTACGTAATCAGTTCAAAGGCAAGGTCAAGGAAATCATCCGCGGACCGGTGGTGTCCGAAGTCGACGTGGATACGCCGTTCGGTATCGTCACGTCGGTGATCACCACGCGGTCGGTCGACGAACTCGAGCTCAAGGTCGGCTCGGAAGTGGTCGCGCTCGTGAAGTCGACGGAGGTATCGATCGCGCGCCTCTGAGCGCGTGAGCCTTTGTTTGCCGCCAGCTGTCCGCGCCCCGCGTTATTTCGCTTCGGCTGCGCTGGCAGGCGGCGTATGCGTCATCCTGTCGTGCGTCGCCTTGGGCGGGCGCTTGACCGGCATGTGGTCCGGATTCGCCGGATTCGTTGTGCCGGACGCCTCAGGCGGTTTCACCATTGAGGCGCCACTATCCCCGGGCGGGGTCTGCGCGAGCGCCGGTGCTGCCATGAGCGTGAGTGCCGCGAGCGCGCAAAGCGCCGCGAGCGATGCAGGCTTGCTCTGTTTCATGCGATTCTCCTGGTCTTGCCTGGCGGCCCTCAGCCACTCCCGGCTACCTCCGGCCCCTGTTAATCGGTCCGTTCCATGTAGACCGCAGCCCCTGTTAAGCGGTTCGTTCCCTCGTAGACCGCGACCGGAGCGGAAAATTCGCTTCTCTTCAATGTTCTACCACCTTGCCAGGCGCGTCCTGTCGATGCGCGCTCCAGGTATTGCCCAACGCGCAAGGGCCGCTCACCGCACATGAATCGATTCGAGCCGGCCCGCTCGCGTCGGCTTCACTTGCTATTCGGACACGGAAACGCTGCCTGAAGCGAGCGCAGGATCGCCAGGCCGACCGGGAAGTCGTCGGAAAGGCCTGGGTGGTTGGTGAAAAACTCGTCGAGCAACGGATACACCGTCAGGGGGCCGATAGGCAACTGTTCCGGTGGACAGAAGAGCGGCGGGCGTTTCTTCGATACCAGGTCACCGTTGGCCCATCCCAGCTCGTTGAGCGCACCGGTGATGTAGGCCGCGTAGACCGAGTTGTTGTCGGCGTGCGCCCACTTCTTGTATTGGTCAGCGGTCATCTCGGCGCGTGCGTTGAGCGTGAAACACGCTGTAAGCAAAGTCAGTGCGAGTGTTCGTATTCTTAACTGCATTCTTGCGTCCTACGGTATCGTTGAACCGGCTATTGTAGGGCAGGCGCCAGCTTGCGAGCGCATTGGCATGACGCGATTCGCTAGTGTCCGTGCTTTGAAAGTCCGTGTTTTTCGCCCCCGAGCCTACTGGGACCACGATGGCGTCAGGTTGGGCACTGTCAAATACGGGTATGTGCAGAATCGTGGGTCGGGGCCTGTGAAGATAAAAAAAGGCCCACCAGGGGAAGTGGGCCACAAGAGTGATGAGGAACAAAAACCTCTCAGGGAAGAGGAGGTCTCAGTGTAGAGCGGTTGGCGTCGAATCAGATTTCAGCGCCTCTTACATGCCTTACGGTATCTAACCGGTATCTAACGCAGCGGCAGGTTGCATGGTGGTTCTCTTTTGCGCAGCCTTCGCAACGCATGGTGCTGATGGTGTGAAGGATTGCGCCTTGATGTGGGTGCGATGAAGCTGAAGAAACAGACATGCGCTGCGATCACATAAATAGGAATCCTTATTGAATGGTACGCGGTCGCAGCATGTTGTATGTCCAGCGTCTTCTGCTCGCAGCAGGGTAATCCGAAGCATGCTCGATTCGTGCGTGACTAGTGGGACCCGGGACGGCATATAGCGCTGAACGAGCTGTTCCGGGTGTTGGCCGGACGCTTCTCTGCCGGTACCGTCCGCGTCGGGAATAGTTTTTGCTGTCCGACGGATAAGGCCTAACCACGGGAGCGTTCGCAGCATGCAGGACGTGAAGATAAATGAACCACACGGGAGGAACAATGCGAAAAAGCATCATCAGTGGCTTGCTTGCCGGCACTGCCGGTTTGTTGACATTGCCGGGCGTAGCGTTCGCACAGACCCAGGCGTACACCAATAGCCCGGTGAATCTCTACTCGGGTCCGGCGGATGATTACCCCGCTGTGTCCCAGTTGCCGGGTGGTGTGCCAGTCACGGTGATGGGCTGCGTCAGCGGTTACACATGGTGCGATGTAGCGTTGCCGGATTTGCGCGGCTGGGTCTACGCAGGAAATCTCAGCTACCCGTACCAAGGCAGCAACGTGCCGATCCTGAACTATGGAACGGTCATCGGACTGCCTATTGTGACTTTCTCAATCGGCGCGTATTGGGGCAGCTATTACCGGGGCCGGCCTTGGTATAACGATCAAGCGCGTTGGGCTCATCATCCACCGCCGCCGCCTGGACGTGGTGGTCCTCCGCCTGGGCACGGCGGTCCTCCGCCGGGACATGGCGGCCCACCTCCGGGACATGGCGGTCCACCGCCGGAACATGGCGGTCCTCCGCCCGGGGGAGGTCATCCTCCACCGGAGCATGTCGGCCAGCCACCGGGACGCGGCGGCCCGCCGCCTGGACGTGTCGCTGCTCCGCAGGAGCGCGGTGCTCCTCCGCAACAAGCGCACGGTGGTGCCCCGCAGCAGCATGGTGGGCCCCCGCAAGGCCATGGTGGCGCGCCGCAAGAACACGGTGGAGGAGGTGGCGGCCACGAGAATCATGAGCAGCACAACAACTAGCATGAGTGGCTGACTGTGGTGACGGCAGAGATTGCCGTCACCTCATTAGCGGGTCGTCGTGGAGAAACGCGAGCGTGAGGAAGTTGCTGTGCACGCAGCGATGCGACGACGAGCGTGGTGCTGAGTGCAAATCTATAGCGGAAGCGCAAGCTTCAAACGCGCAAACATCAAGTGGGGAGGTTACTGCAGACTGCTTGAGGGAAAGTGGGGTGGCTGATGGGACTCGAACCCACGACGACAGGAATCACAATCCTGGACTCTACCAACTGAGCTACAGCCACCACTGGAACATCTGCTTGGCTTGCCGTGAAATGGCTTGCCGATCAAGAAGCGAGATTATACAAACATGACTTGCGTTTGCCTAGCCCTTTATTCAAAGATTTCGGCGGCCTCGCGCAGATGTTGTCTTGCTTCGTCGAAAATCGCGAGATCGCGCGCCGCCAGTTTCTTGATATCGGAGAGAACACGACGCCATCCGCGTGCGCCGGCTTCGCCGCGATACAGTCCAAGCGCATGGCGTGTAATGGAGCCGAGGAAAGTGCCGCGCGCAAGTTCAGCCGCACAGTATTCGATCAGCTTCGCTTCGACCTGCTCGCGTGTCAGCGGGGCGTGCGTCGAGCCATAAAAGCGCGCATCGACATCGGCCAGCACATACGGGTTGTGATAAGCCTCGCGACCCAGCATCACGCCATCGACGTGCTGCAAATGCTGTTCGACTTCGTCGAGTGTCTTGATGCCACCGTTGATGATGATCTCGAGTTGCGGAAAGTCGCGCTTCAACTGATAGGCGAAGTCGTACTTGAGCGGCGGGATCTCGCGGTTCTCTTTCGGGCTGAGTCCTTTGAGAATCGCATTGCGCGCGTGCACGATGAACACTTCGCACCCGGCATCCGCAATCGTGCCGACGAAGTCGCGCACGAAGCCGTATTCCTCAACCGTGTCGACGCCGATCCGATGCTTTACGGTCACCGGTACCGACACCACGTCGCGCATCGCCTTGACGCAATCGGCGACGAGCTGCGGTTCGTTCATCAGACACGCGCCAAACGCGCCGCGCTGCACGCGTTCCGATGGGCAGCCGCAATTCAGGTTGATTTCATCGTAACCCCATTGCTCGCCGAGTTTGGCTGAGCGAGCGAGGTCATCGGGTTCGCTGCCACCCAGTTGCAACGCGACCGGCGCTTCCTCTGGCGTGAATGCCAGATGCCGGGGCACATCGCCATGTAGCAGCGCGCCAGTCGTCACCATCTCCGTGTAGAGCCACGTGTGGCGCGACAGCACGCGATGCAGCGAACGGCAGTGACGATCGGTCCAGTCCATCATCGGTGCGACACTGACGCGACGGGGATTGGCAGGGAGAGCGAGAGACATGAGGGAGGGCCGGCAGCGTGAATCAAACCGCGATTTTACCGCAAGCGGGGGAGCTGCCCGCTCACCGGCGCCGGAGGCCCGAGAGCGGCCGATTGGCCAGTCTGTGACAGACCTAAGTGGGGCCGGAATACAAACGACCTGCAGGCCGATTTAAGCTGTCACGACCCCATTGTTTCCCATACCGGATAAGCCGCTCGCCGATTGTTTCTGTCTGGAGAAAAGTAATTTCGGATTATCGATACAAATTTACGATAGTAAGGGAATACACTGATTTCATCAGCGTTGCAGACAAACCGGTTTGGTCCCTGTTGCGACGTCTTCCTGAACCGAAGTCCGAAACGCTTATTGGAGTCATCATGAAGAACAAGCTTCTTGCCGCCCTGCTGGTTGCCGCCTCTGCCTCGCTCGCCGCTCCCGCTTTTGCTAGCGGCTACGGCCCGGCACCGTTCTATCGTCCTGGTGTTGGCGCGCCTGCGTCGCAACAAGGCCAAAGCGTCCAGACGGTTGCTGCCGAGCGCGCCAATGCCGATGCCAACGCATACGGTGGCGTGAACGCACCGTCGACGCAAACGGGTAACCGTCAGCCGGTCGCCGCTTCGCAAGCAAACTGATCGGGGTCGTGCCGGACGTTCGCTGAGAACGTCTGGTGAAAACGCCAGATCAGTGAAAACGCCAGATCGTTCGCACGGTCTGGCGTTTTTGTCTGGATTGAACGCGCGCCTGCGGTGCGCTCATTTTTTCATCAGTTCACCGTCGATGTACTCGCGCGCGGCCTGAAAGCCTGCTTCAGCCGCCGTATGTTCGGAGGACCAGAACTTGTCGATGTGCACAAGGCGCCAGTCGACTATCAGCGCGTCGGCCTTCGATACGCGGAAATGAGCCTTCACGCCGGTGAGGACCTGTTCGACCGCGACCTCGATGTCGTAGTCGCGATAGAGCTCCTGATAATCGCCCATGTCGATGCCTTTGGGCTCCATGTCTCCCTCCCAGCACGCCGCAACTCGAAGAACACCACTACGCGCCGCTGCGTAACGCACACGGTGTCCCGACGCGCGGGCTACGCGCGCTCAGCATCCTTCGATAGGCTCGCGTCGCCGCGTCAATCGCAATCGCCAGACAAATATTGCCTGCCATTGCAGGTGATCTCGACATCGCCACCCGCCGCTTCCGCGGCCAGCCCTTGTCCGAGCAGCTCGGCGGTGATGGTGGGCGAGAGCGGCGGCGCAAGCTGGCCGACGCCGACATCGTTTAGACGTCGCAACGCCTCGATGGCTTCCGGACTCAATGACTTCGACATGGCCGTCTCCGTCGTGTGACTCAATTCATCCTAGCACTTTCCATCGCCGTCGCACCACCCGTGCAACGACGCATGCTGGATTCCTTACGCCATTTCCCGCGCGTAACAGTTCGTGAAATTTGGAAATCAAGTTGTGGCGCGTTCCTGCTAAGTTCGGCCTCAATGATTACGGTGTCTCGTACGCGGGCGCCGTCCGCAGCCTCTTTCAGCTTTTAGTAACGACTTCTGCCCGTCCATGACGCACGATACACAGCCGGCAACAGCGGACGACTGGTTCGCCCGCGGCAACGCTTGCGCCACGCGCGGCGAGTTCCAGACGGCACTCGACTGTTTTGAAAAGGTTCGCCTCGAGCGGCCCGCCGACCCGGGCGTCTACAACAACCTCGGCTCGACGCTCATCAGGATGGAGCGTTTTCCGGAGGCGCTGGAGCGCTACCGGCAAGCGGAGGCGCTCGATCCCAGCAACGCGGATATCTCTCACAACCTCGGCTGGATCCTCGAGCAGATGCATCGCCTGGAAGAGGCGGTGGAGTGCTACCGGCGAGCGGTGCAGCTGGGCCCGCTGGTCGACGGTTCGTACAACAACCTGGCGAACTGCCTGCAATCGCTTGGACGTTTCGACGAGGCGCATGAGGCGTACCGCCGTGCGATCGAGATCGCTCCGCTGAGCATGATGTACTACCGGAATTTCGTTCAGTCGAAGCGCATGACGCTCGACGATCCCTGTTTCGTTTCGCTGCAAAAACTGGCGCAGCATGCCGATGAGCTGACCCCGGACAATCAGGCCCAGTTGCATTTCGCCATGGGCTACTCGTTGACCGATCTCGGCCAGAACGACCTTTCGTTCGAGCACCTGCTCAAAGGCAATGCGATCCATCGCCGCAGCGTCAATTACAACGAGGCGATGACGCTCGGTCTGTTCGGCCAAATCCCGCAGTTGCTGAGCGCGGATGTGTTGAAGGCAAAACGGGGTTTAGGCGATCCTTCCGGGTCGCCGGTCTTCATCGTGGGGATGCCGCGTTCCGGCTCGACGCTGATCGAACAGATTCTGGCGAGCCATCCGCAGGTGTTTGGCGCAGGTGAGCGTCCGGATTTTGGCAAGGCGCTGATGGGTGCCCTCGCGCGAAGCGGCGCCGACCACAGCAAGCTCAACATCGACGCGATGCATAACGCCACGGCAGCGCAACTGGCTTCGCTCGGCGCCGACTACGTGCGCCGGATCGGCATCGAGGTGCCGGATGCGGCACGTTACCGGCGGATCACCGACAAGTATCCGTTCAATTTCATCAACGTCGGCCTGATCCATCTCGCGTTGCCGAATGCGCGCTTTATTCATAGCCGCCGCTCGCCGGTGGAGATCTGCCTGTCGATTTTCTCGCGGATTTTCCAGGACGTACCGTTCGGCTACGACCTGGGCGAACTGGGCCGCTACTACCGTGCTTACGACAAGTTGATGGCGCACTGGCGCGAGACACTGCCCGAAGGGGTGATGATCGAGGTGCAGTACGAAGACCTCGTCGACGATCTCGAGGGCAACGTTCGCCGCATGCTGGCGCACTGCGGGCTCGACTGGGACGAGCGCTGTCTCGCGTTCCACGAGACCAGGCGCCAGGTCAATACCGCCAGCGCCTCGCAGGTCCGCAAGCCGCTGTTTCGCACTTCGCTGGAACGCTGGCGTCCGGCAGCGGAACTGCTTGAGCCCCTGTACGACGGGCTCGGGCCTGAATTGCTGAACGCTGAGCGCAAGCGTAGTGCCGGCTAAGCACCTGCGATCGGAGTTGCGCGCGGTTTGGCCGCCCGCCGCGGCTCAGAACGGCTTATAAGGCAGGTACTTGCCGTCGAGCTTGATGACCGCTCGCGAGCCGCCTTCGGGATCGTCTACCTTCTTGATATCCAGCTTGAAGTTGACCGCGCTAATGATGCCGTCGCCGAACTGTTCGTGCACGAGCGCCTTCAGCGTGGTGCCGTAGACCTGCACGATCTCGTAGAAGCGGTAGATGGTGGGATCGGACGGCACGCTGTCGGCGAGGCTGCCGCGTAGCGGAACGGCTTGCAACAGACGGATCGCGTCGTCGTCGAGTTCGAGCCGCTTGCCGACGAGTTCTGCCGCCTCGGCCGGCAGCGCATGCTGCCCGAGCAAGGCCGCGGTCACATAGGCGAGGCTCAGGCCGGTGCCCTCGGCGAGTGCCTGCCAGGACAAGCTTTTACGCAGTTTGGCGTCGATGATGGTTTCGGTCAGTTGCAGGCGGGCGGCCTGGCTTATCTGGGATTGCAGCATGGTGGATCCTTTCGTGGGTTGCGTGGGAGGGGTGTCACTTAAGTCGCTCAAGTCGCTCAAGTTGTCTGGGCGTCGTCAGCGGGCTCGTCAACGTGTGTGCGCAGTGCACAGGCATCGGGATGCGCCGCGAGCGAAACGAAACGCTGTGGGTTCGCACTGCCGTCGAGCGCGTCGATTGCACCGTTTTCGATGTCGTAGACCCAGCCGTGCAGGTTCAACTTACCCTGCGAGAGGGCTACCGCAACAGACGGATGGGTTTTGATGTTGGCGAGCTGGGCCTCGACGTTGTCGCGCACCAGCGCGTTGAGGCGTGCCTGCGGCGAAGCATGGGTGCGCGCGGCGTTCACGGCTTTGGCCGAATCGGCATGCCGCAACCATGCAGCTACCGCAGGCAGATGATCGAGACACATGCAGCTCGAGATGGCCGTCATCGCGCCGCAGTCCGAATGTCCGCAGATCACGATGTCTGTGACGCCCAGCACCGCTACTGCATATTCGACGGTCGCCGACACGCCGCCCGGTTCCGGTCCATAGGACGGCACGATATTGCCGGCGTTGCGGATCACGAACATGTCCCCGGGCTCGCGTTGCGTCAGCAGTTCCGGCACCACGCGACTGTCCGAGCAGGTGACGAACAGCACGCCGGGGTTCTGGCTGTTGGCGAGGCGCTTGAAGAGCGCTGAATGGGCGGGAAATACCTCCCGCTGAAACTTCAGAAAACCTTCAATGATGTCCTGCATGAGCGTTTCTCCGGGGACTAAGCAATGACGAAAGGATGAACCTGTTTAACTATAGGGTCCAAGACCGGATTATGATTGATCCAATAAGTAATACCTATAGTTGAGTCTCCATGCTGCTACGGCATATCCGCTATCTGCAGGCGGTCGCAGAACACCAGAACTTCACGCGCGCCGCCGAGGCGCTGCACGTGTCGCAGCCGACACTGTCGCAGCAGATCAGGCAACTCGAAGACCTCTTGCAGGTGCAACTGCTCGACCGTTCGGGCCGCACGGTGCGCCTCACCGACGCGGGCGAGGCCTATCTGCGCCACGCACGGCGCGCGTTACAGGATCTCGATGCCGGCCGGCGCGCCATTCACGACGTGCAGGATCTCAGCCGCGGCACCCTGCGGCTTGCCGTCACGCCGACCTTCACGGCGTATCTGATCGGCCCTTTGCTGGCCCGATTCAACGAGCTTTATCCGGGCATCACTGTGAGTCTGGAGGAGACCACCCAGGACCAGATCGAAGCGGCGCTGGCCAGCGACCTGCTCGATATCGGCATTGCGTTCGACGAGGTCCGTTCGCCCGACATCGAAAGCGAAGTGCTGTTCGTCGAGACGCTCAGCCTCGTGGTTGGCGCGGCCCATCGCTGCGCGGCGCAAAGGGTGCCTTTGGCGGTGCGGGACATGGAGCGGGAGTCACTGGTGCTATTGAGCGGGGAGTTTGCGACGCGCCGTTACATCGATCTGTACTGCCGCCAGCAGCGCATCGCGCCGCGCGTCGCAATCGAGGTGAATTCGCTCGGCGCGGTGGTGGAGATCGTGCGTCGGGGGCAGCTTGCCACGGTGTTGCCCGATGCGATTGCGCGCGAGCATGAGGGCTTGCATCCTGTCGCGTTGAAACCAGCTTTGCCGCAGCGCACGGCCGTGCTCCTGCGGCGCAGCGGTGCCTATCGGAGCGCCGCGTGCGACGCGTTTGCGGCGCTTGCCGTGACGTTTAGTGGGCCACGCTGATCGGCGGCAGGAGATGCAGCGAGTGGTGCAACATCGGGTACACGCACACGAGGAACGCGGCATATACGGCGGCCATCGTCACGCCGGCGGCCGTGCCCCAGATGTCGCGCGATGCGGGACCCTGGCGAAAGTGGACCGGCAGGCCCACGACGATATAGCCGAACACGAAGAAGGCAATGACAGCCGACACCGGCGACATATCGTGGCCGATGTATTCCAGTAAATGAATGAAGCTGGGATTGTTCATAGAGGCATACGAGATCAGCAGAGAGAAACGGATCAGGTGTTGCCGATTACAACCGATGGACCCGGATGGGTCAAGCGACAAAGCGTTAGCTTTTTTTACAGAAAAGATAGCACGCACGACAGCTTTCATTTTGTATTGATTTAGTTATGCGAATGTCGACTACGGTTGGAAAACTGAAAGCCTGGACCCTGCTGACAAGCGCCTGTCTGCTCTGCGTAATGTGTTTACCAACGTTATTCAATGCTCCTTAACGTTTTCGCAGCGGTTCGATTAACGACTTCAGCCCGTTGTGATCGATCTCGTGCATTAACGCCAACAATTGGCCGATTTCACCGGGTGGAAAGCCCTGGCTCGCAAACCAGTTGAGATAGTGTCCCGGTAAATCCGCGATCAGCCGGCCTTTATATTTTCCGTAGGGCATGACGCGGGTCACCAGCAATTCAAGTTTTTCCGGATTCATCGCTTTAGTCGCAGAGTGTGTGGTTGCCGACCTCGGCAGGCAGGCGCATTTTAGCTGCCCTGCAGGTATTGCGCGGCCGTGGTAAGTTCCATGCTTTTCGATCATTCAAACAACAGGAACAGTGCGATGGAATACCGCAGACTAGGCAACAGCGACGTCGAGGTCAGCCTGATCGGTCTCGGGACGATGACCTGGGGCGAACAGAACACCGAACGCGAAGCGCACGAGCAGATTGACTATGCTCTCGATCAAGGCGTCAATCTGATCGACGCCGCCGAAATGTATCCGGTGCCGCCGCGTGCCGAGACTCAGGGCGCCACCGAACGCTTTATCGGCACGTGGCTCGCACAGCATCGCAGTGCACGAGAAAAGATCGTGCTCACCACCAAGATCGCCGGTCCGGCTCGCCAGCCGCATAATCCGCGCCATATCCGCGGTGAAGGCAATCAGTTCGACCGCAAGAATCTCACCGCGGCGCTTAACGACAGTCTCAAGCGTCTGCAAACCGAATACGTCGATCTGTATCAGTTGCACTGGCCCGATCGCAGCACCATGACGTTTGGCCGCAGCGCCTATCCCTGGGTCGAGGACGCGTACACGGTGCCGATCGAAGAAACGCTAGCGGTGCTCGCCGACTTCGTGAAGGAAGGCAAGATCCGGCATATCGGCGTGTCGAACGAAACGCCGTGGGGTGTCGCTCAGTTCCTGCGTGCGGCGGAGAAGCTTGGCTTGCCGCGTATCGTCAGCATCCAGAATCCGTACAGCTTGCTGAACCGGACGTTCGAAGTGGGTCTGTCGGAATACAGCCATCGCGATGGCATTGGCCTGCTCGCGTATTCGCCGCTCGCGTTCGGCTGGCTATCGGGCAAGTACGAGGGTGGCGCGCGTCCTGAGGGCGCCCGCATCACCCTGTTCGAACGCTTTGCGCGCTACAGCAAGCCGCAAGCGGTGCAGGCGACCAGCCGCTACGTCGAACTCGCGAAGCAGCACGGCCTCTCACCCGCGCAATTCGCGCTGGCGTTCGTCAACAGCCGGCCGTTCGTCACGAGCAATCTGATCGGCGCGACCTCGCTCGCGCAGTTGAAGGAGAACATCGCGAGTGTGGATGTGAAGTTGTCGCCCGAGGTGCTGGCGGAAATCGACGCATTGCATGAACGGCAGCCGAATCCCGCCCCGTAAGCGCGGGTCGGAAAGACGCGGGCCCGGTTGCTTGAGCACCGGGTTCGCGCTCAGCGAATTCCGAGTTTCGCTCTCGCCGGCCACAGCGCGATCAAGCTCAGCACCGCGCAAAGCGTCGGATAGAAATCCGGCGCCAGTATCAGCGACGCTTTAGGCGCCGGCTGCAGCCACTTGGGGTGCGTTCTCGCCGAAATCCCAGAAGAGGCCGGCCATGATCTGCAGTCCTCCACGTGCGACGGGTCCGAGCAGGTGTTCGTTCGGCGGGGTCGACGTACCGTGCGAAGGACCGCGCCGTTGGTCTGAGCGTTCAGCTTGCGGGTGCCGGACCCGGCGCGAACCCACCCCGTGCCATAATTCCGCTTAACCTTGTCTCCATCCGGGCTATTTCATTCGAAAGCAGCCATTCTTCGCGCGTCGTCCAATTGAAAAACCTGCTGGTATCCCTCGATCAACTGACGCAATTCGACGAGATCGTCGACGTACGCACGCCGCTCGAGTTTGCCGAAGATCACATTCCGGGCGCGATCAACGCGCCGGTGCTCAGTAACGAGGAGCGCGTGATCGTCGGCACCATGTACAAGCAGGTGTCTCCGTTCGAGGCTACGCGGGTCGGCGCGGCGATGGTGGCGCGCAACATCGCGCATCACCTTGAAACGACCTTTGCCGGCCGCCCGCGCAACTGGCGCCCGCTGACCTATTGCTGGCGCGGCGGCAAGCGCTCCGGTTCGATGACCACGTGGCTCAACCTGATCGGCTGGCAGGCGCGTCAGCTCGATGGCGGCTACAAGGTCTATCGGGGCTCCGTCCTCGAGGCGCTCAAGCGTCTGCCGGGCCAGTTCGACTATGTCGCGCTGACCGGTCATACCGGAAGCGGCAAGACCCGCTTGCTGCAGGCGCTGCGCAAGGCGGGTGCCCAGGTGCTCGACCTGGAAGAACTGGCCTGCCATCGTGGCTCGCTGCTCGGCGCGTTGCCGGATCAGCCGCAACCGGCACAAAAAGCCTTCGATACGGCATTGGTCAGCGTACTGTCGCGTTTCGACGTGCAGCGGCCGGTGTTCGTGGAAGCGGAGAGCCGGCGGATTGGCGCGATCACTTTGCCGCAGACGCTGCTCGAGCGCTTTCAGGGCGGCGCCTGTGTGGAAGTCGAGGCCACGCACGCCGAGCGCATCACGTTTTTGCTGCAGGACTACGCGCATCTGTTCGACAACCCGGACTCGTTCAAGCATCAGCTCGACCGCCTGATTGGCTTGCATAGCCGCGAACAGGTCAAGCACTGGCAGCATTTGATCGACGCGGGTAATCGGATCGGGGCGGACGGCATGGGCGGCAGAAGGGCGGCGGCGGCGCGTGCCGAACTGTTCGGCGAACTGATCGAGCGGCACTACGATCCGGCCTATCAGCGCAGCAGCCGGCAGCATTTCAGCCGCCTTGGCGAGGCGCTGCACTTCAGCTTCAGGCCGAATGCGGCTGACAGTGCCGGGCAGGCCGCAGCGCTGCTGGCGAGCGTCGCGCAGGCGGGTGCAAAGGCCGATGGGAACGCAGATGAGAAGGCCAGCGGCAAGGTACTCACAGGCACCCCTCACCGTGCTGCCGAGGCTGCGCATGTCGCGGCCCCGCCAGGGGTCGCCGCCGGCGCTGAGGTCGGCTTGCCGGGCGGCGCGCCTGAGCGGCCGGCTCCCGTCAAACCCCAATAGTCTCCAGCCGTCTCCGGCTCCAAAGTCTTCGCTTCAAACCAGAACACACCATAACGATGAACACCACACGCCAGACTCAACCCGCCTCCGGATGGATTATTTTTCTGCTGCTCGCCGTCGCCGGACTCTTTTATGTGAAGTGGTTTCCGTACTACCACCGCGCGTTCACGGCAGCGCAGACGCATTCGATCGGCAAATCGATCCTGATGGGTACCGATGCGAGTCCGCCCGCGCCATCGCTGGCGGCCGCGCTGGGTTATGCGCTTGCTTACGGCAAGGCGATCTGGCAGGCGATGGTGCTCGGCCTGTTGCTGGGCTCGGCTGTGCAGGTTCTGTTGCCGGTGCAATGGATCGCCCGGGTGCTCGGCAAGACCGGCTTTGGCAGCGTCGCGGCCGGCGGCCTGCTGGCGATCCCCGGCATGATGTGCACGTGCTGCGCGGCGCCGGTCGTGGTCGGCTTGCGGCAGCGCCAGGCCTCGCCCGGCGGCGCGATTGCGTTCTGGCTCGGCAACTCTGTGCTCAATCCGGCAACGCTCGTTTTTATGGGTTTCGTGCTCGGCTGGAACTGGGCCGCGTTGCGCCTCGTGCTGGGCGTGTTAATGGTGTTCGGTCTGGGCTATCTGGTGAACCGGCTCGTCACGCGTGAAGAGGCCGAGGCCGCCGACGGCCAGCTGGCGCAACTTGCTGCGCTGCAGGAGCAGCAGCGCGGCAACGACTTTGTGCGCTGGTTACACCTCTTTGCCCGCATGGCGCTGCGTCTGATTCCCGAATATATCGTGCTGATCCTGCTGCTCGGTGCCGCGCGCGCGTGGCTGTTCCCACACGTCGGCCCGGAAATCGGCAACCAGTTTGGCTGGATCGTTGCGCTGGCGGTCGCCGGCATGCTGTTTGTGATCCCGACTGCGGGCGAGGTGCCGATCATTCAGGCCATGCTCTCGCTCGGTATGGGCGTTGGCCCCGCCGGCGCGTTGCTAATGACCTTGCCGCCGATCAGCGTGCCTTCGCTGGCGATGCTGGCACGCTCGTTCCGGCCGCGTCTTTTGACGATCGTGGCGGTGTCGGTGGTGCTGTTTGGGGTGGTGGGCGGCGGCCTTGCCGTTGCGCTCGGCTTTTGAATCCGTGAGCGGGGCCTGCGGCCTGGACCACGTTGCCCGATAAATCTCACTGTCAGTTGTCGAATCACGACCTAAACTGGGGAACTGGGGGCGTCTGGTTCGAACGATGGTCACGTTCGATGCGGCTGGGATGCCCACCAGTGGTACGATTCAGCCCGAAAAAAATCACCAGCGGCGTGCCCCTCGGCAGGATTGGATCCAGGCGAGATGGCCTTAGGCGAGCCGCCGCATACACTCGAGCGATTGCAATCAGGAAATCGAATGGCGCAACAAAAAACAAATCCGAAACTTGAACAGGCGCTGACGCGCGGGGACCTCGCGATCCGCCAGGCGAACTCGGCGCGTGCCACTGCGCTGCTGCGCGCCTTGGGCAAAATGATCGTCGACGCATCGGCGACGATCGGCGTGGAAGCCTTCACGCTGATCACCGACGGCGATCGCATTTACGATCCCGCCGACGGTTTGTGGCCACAGGAACTGCTGGTGTCGCTCGACGGCCCGGTGGAAGAGTCCGATCCCGACGAGGTACGCACGGTGCGCCTGATTGCCGACGATCCGGGCACGCTGTTTCGCGTCGAATGGCAGCGCGCGGACGGCAAGATCGGGCGTCAGGAAGGCGGTCCGTTCGCGACGGTCGCGTTCATCTCCGACGTCGATATTCCCTGGACGGATGACGAGGACTGAGCGCGATTGGCGTGCTGCGCCGTGTGCATGAGTGATGGGTGAGTGATGGGTGAGGGCGTCCCGGGCCAAGCTCCCTGCGCGCCTTAACGCATCATCCGGCGCCGGAACAGCACCGCTGCGATGCAGAATGGCACCACTACGTAAGCCACCAGCACCGCGACGTGCAGCGCCACGTGGTCGAGCGGCCGGCCGAGCATCGCGGGCCGGATCAGATCGACCGCGTGCGCGAGCGGCAGCAACTGCGTCACGTGCCGGGCGATAGGCGGCAAGTGTGCGATCGGAAAGAACACGCCGGAGAGCAGCAGCATCGGCGTGAGCGCCAGCGTCTGATAGAACATGAAGAAATCGTACGATGGTGCGAGCGCCGTCACGATCATCGCCACGGCGGCAAACGCGAGCCCGGTCAGCGCGATGACGGGTAGCGCCAGCAGCATCGACGGGAAGTTGGCATAGCCAAGCGCACCGGCCACCAGCATGATCGCCACCCCGGACAGCATCGACTTGCTGCCCGCCCACATCACTTCGCCGAGCACGATATCGCCGAGCGTCAGAGGCGTGTGCATGATCGCCTCCCAGGTGCGCTGCACGTGCATCCGCGAAAAGCCCGAATACATCGATTCGAAACTCGCCGACATCATCACGCTCGAGGCTACCGTGCCGGCGGCGAGAAAGGCGATATATGACACCCCGTCGACATGCCCGACCATCAAGCCGAGGCCGAAGCCCAAACCGAACAGATAGATCATCGGATCGGCGAGGTTGCCGAACATCGACGCCAGCGCAAGCTTGCGCCACACCAGATAATTGCGGCGCCACACGGCGATCCAGTTGACGGCATTGGCGGGCAGGGCGGCAAACGGCTCGCTTGCCGGGGCGGCCTGGCCGGGGGTGTCGTAGGGATGTGCGTCCATGGCGGGTGGGGGCGGGTGGGTGTCGAGGCAGGCTGGGTTTCGAGTGCTGACGTGGGTGTGCGTGTGTTTGGGCTTGGGCTCGTGGTCGTGCCGTCAGTCCTGCATTTCGCGGCCCGTGAGCCGCAAGAACACGTCTTCGAGATTGGCCGGCCGGTGCAGATACCGCAGATCCGCCCGCTGCTTGAGACGCGCGTGCACCGGTTCCGCATCGGTGACGTAGCAGAACAGCGTCTCGCCGCTGATCTCGGTGCGTTCCGCGAGCGGCGCCAGTTCGTCGCGCAAGGCGATGGGATCCGGCCCGTAGATTTCGATCACGTCGCAGCCGATTTCCGAGGCGATCAGTTCATTCGGCGCGCCTTCCGCAATCTTGCGTCCTTCCTCGATCACGCACAGGCGGTGGCAGAGCCGCTCCGCTTCTTCCATGAAGTGCGTGGTCAGAAGAATGGTTTTGCCGCGCACGAGCAGCGAGCGCAACCGCTCCCAGATCAGATGGCGTGCTTGCGGGTCGAGCCCGGTAGTGGGCTCGTCCATGATCAGCACGTCCGGATCGTTGACGAGCGCGCGGGCGAGCGTCAGGCGTCGCTTCATGCCGCCGGACAGTTCACCGACACGCGCATCCGCCTTGTTTTCCAGGCGGGCGAATTCGAGCAGCGACGGCACCATGGCGCGGGTCTGCGCTGCGCTCAAGCCGAAGTAGCGGCCGAACACCAGCAAGTTCTCGCGCACCGTGAAGTCCGGATCGAGATTGTCGAACTGGGGGACGACACCCACGCGCGCCCGCGCGAAGCGCGAGCGTGCCGGGATCGGCTCGCCGCACAAGCGGATCGTGCCGGCATCCGGTGCCGCAATGCCGAGCAGCATGCGCAGCGTGGTCGTCTTGCCCGCGCCGTTCGGGCCGAGCAGGCCGAAACATTCACCTTGCTGGACGTGGAACGACAAACCGTCGACAACGGTCTTACCGGCATAGCGTTTGTGAACTTGCAGGAATTCAATGGCGGCTTCAGACATGGGTCGATAGGGATTCCGAAAGATGTGAACAGCCGGTAAGGCTGCCCATTCTAGGGCATCGGCGCGTGGCTGTTGACGCTCCTGCACTGCGAGAGTGCGGGCTTTTGCGTTGCGGCATGCTGCGCGAAGCGGCTGTCATGCAATAAGCGCCCCATTAGCATTCAGTTAGCGTTTTCCATCCCTTGCATGCTGAATTGCGGCGCACCATGATTCATGACAGGACCGCGAATAGACGCGGTAGGGAGAACCACATGGCAAGCTACCAGAAAATCCTGTTGTGCTACGACGGCTCGCGCGAAGGCCGCAAGGCCCTGCGTTGCGGTGCCGATCTGGCGCTGGACCTGAAAGCGGAAACGCATCTGCTGTCGGTGGTGGATATGCGCTCGAGCATCGCGCAGAGCGCGGGGCTGTTGACCGACGTGGCTTGTGGCAGCTTCGAGAAAACGGCCCGTGACATCCTTCAGGAGGGAGTCGACTGGCTCACCGAACGCGGTGTCACCTCGCAAGGCCATTTTGCGTTCGGCCACCCGATCGACGAAATCGCCAATCTGGCTAACGAGCTGCAAGTCGATCTCGTGGTGGTCGGCCACCGATGCCGCACCGGCCTATCGCGCTGGTGGATGGGGGCGGGCAACACGCCCTTGCTCGACCGGGTCTCGTGCAGCATTCTGGTGGCGTGCTCGTCGGTGCAGGAACAGCAGCAAGCGGCTGCGGCAGCCTGACTCGCATTGGAGCGCAGCACGGCGGACGAGGTTGGAGGCGCGCTGAGCCACTGTTCAACTCGCCGCCAACTCGGCTTCAACTTACATTCAGTTCGCGCTTAGATCGACCGCCGCGAGCTTCCACGAGAACAGTCCTTCGCGCCGCAGAATGGCCGAATAGCGCGCATCGCCGACGCCGTGCTGATACGTGACGGCGAATTCGTTGATGCCGCGGTAGCTGGCCGTGGTCTGCGGGGGTTGCTGTGGCGTAGTGGCCGGCGCGGGCGCTACGGCGGCCGGCGTTGAATCTGCGGCGCCGGCAGCCGGATTGGTTGCATTATTCTGCGGGGCAGGTGGACGCTGGTTGAGATCGCCGCGCGGCGGCATGCCGTTCAGTAGCGCGGCCACGCCGTCCGGGGTGGCGTAGGCGTCAACCAATGGACCAATCAACGCTACACCGATCATTGCGCCAAGGGCCGCGAGCGGATTGCCATTCGCACGCGCTTCGAGTCGCCTCGTCAACAAGCCGCCAATCTGCTCCTTCAGGCTCTCGCGTAACTCCGGATAGTCCACGTAGTCGCTGACGGTCTGCGCATCTCGCGCATCGGCGGCGCGCTTCAGGCGATCGAGTGCCAGATACGGCGACGCATAGCCGTACCCCAGCACAGCCACTACCAGAATCAGAACGAGAACAGTGATTAACGGCCGCGCAGAGCCGCGTTTTGCAGGTGTTGAAACAGCCATCGGGCGAGATTCTCCTCTGTAGGTGATCTAACGTGGACCGCCGCTGCTGGAAAACGATCCCCGCAAGCTACGCGCGATCTTTGCGATTCACCCAGATGCCGCTTTTTCCCAGCTCCCGCCGGCGCTCATCTGCAACGGACGATTCAGAACCCCGGAGAGAGATGAGCCCAGGCCTCCGGGCCTCTAGCGATACAGCCCTTATTCAAACAGCGCGTTTTGTACGCCGGCCCGTTCTTCCGCGATGCAACGATCGATCATGCGGCATACCGCGTCGACGGTGCCGACCATGATGAGGCGCGACGGACCGTGGTAGATCCGCACTGGGGCGCGCCGGGCCGGTTCTGCCGTATTGAGCCCGGAATTCAGCGATACCCGCGCGAAGGCCGGCAGCGCCGACGGCAAGGTTGAGGTCTGCGGCTCCGGGGCGTCGAACAACGAAGGAGTGGCGCTGGACGCCTCGATCGCTGCGCAGGGCACAAGGCTGCGCAAGTGGCGCAGACGACCAAACTGGCGGAAGGGCAACAGGCGGGCAAGGCGTTCCATGAGTCTCTCCAGGCTTTGTTCAGGGCAGGGTTCAGAACTCAGTTGGGCGGATCAGCCCAACCGCGATGCCTTCCAATGCGAATTCCGCACTGCCGGCCTGAACGAAGATGTTTTCGTAGTCGGGGTTCTCGGCGATCAGCTCGATTCCATTCGGCCGGCGCTTGAGACGCTTGACCGTCACGTCGTCGCCTAGCCGCGCAACGATGATCTGGCCGTCTTTTGCTTCAGTTTTCTTCTGCACGGCAAGCAGGTCGCCGTCGAAGATGCCGGCGTCCCGCATGGACAGGCCGCGTACCTTCAGCAGGTAGTCCGGCTTGCTTGAGAACAGCGCAGGGTCGCAGGCGTAATGATGCGAAATGTGTTCCTGCGCGAGGATCGGGCTACCGGCGGCCACCCGGCCGATCAGGGGCAGCGACAACTGCATCAGGCTTGCGTGCGGCAGCGTGAACTGGTGCGGTGTGTCGTCCTGAGCGGCGAGCAGCAGCCGGATGCCGCGCGAGGCGCCCGCGGCCAGCTCAATCACGCCCTTGCGGGCCAGAGCGCGCAGGTGCTCCTCCGCCGAGTTGGCCGAGCTGAAGCCCAGTTCGGCGGCGATCTCCGCGCGGGTGGGCGGAAAGCCGGTGCGTTCGATTGCCCGGCGGATCAGATCGAAAACTTCTTGCTGTCGTGCGGTGAGTTTGGTCATGGCGCCACTGTATGGATAGACAGGTGACTGTATTTTTATACAGTATTCGCCGCAATTCAAGCTTTACTTTAAGTTCGTGTCGGTGGGTGTCGTTGCAGCGCCGCCTCAGGGCGCCCAGGCGGCTGTTTTCGTGTCGGACCGCCGCGCGTGGCTGTCATTACCACTTTTGGGTATTAAAAAATGAGAAAACATTATTTTTAATGATGAAAGGGCTTCGATAGACTGGCCTGCGACTTGTCACATACAACTCGGGACACTTGCTGTCTCAAACAACCACAACGCGGAGAAGGTGGATGATCGATCTGGGCACGGGGCTCGCAGGCAAGACCAGGAAAGTCATCGCGGTACTGGCGTTGGGCGCCGCAGCGGCACTCGGTCTGGTGGCCCAGACGGCTGCGGCGGACACGACGCTGCTCAACGTGTCCTATGACCCGACACGCGAGTTGTACCAGCAAGTCAATCAGGCGTTCGGCAAACAGTGGAAGGCGCAGACCGGCGAGACCGTCACCTTCAGGCAGTCGCACGGCGGCTCGGGGGCGCAGGCGCGCTCGGTACTCGACGGCCTGCAGGCGGACGTTGTCACGCTCGCGCTGGCATACGACATTGACGCGCTCGCCAGCAGGGGCCTCGTCGACAAGAACTGGGAAAAGCGCCTGCCGGACAACGCGGCGCCGTACACCTCGACGATCGTGTTTCTCGTGCGCAAGGGCAATCCGAAGCACATCACGGACTGGGACGACCTGGTGAAGCCGGGCGTGTCGATCGTCACACCGAACCCGAAGACTTCGGGCGGCGCGCGATGGAACTATCTGGCGGCATGGGCCTATGCCGAGCATCAGCCGGGCGGCAACGATCAGAAGGCCAAGGATTTTGTCTCGAAGCTCTATAAGAATGCCGGCGTGCTGGATTCGGGCGCGCGCGGCGCGACCACGAGCTTCGTGCAACGCGGCATTGGCGACGTGCTGATTGCGTGGGAAAACGAGGCGTTCCTGTCGTTGAAGGAGTTTGGTCCGGACAAGTTCGAAATCGTGGTGCCGTCAGTGAGCATTCTGGCCGAACCGCCGGTGGCGGTGGTCGACAAGGTGGTGGACAAGCACGGCACGCGCAAGCTGGCCGAGGCGTATCTGAACTTCCTCTATAGCGAGCAGGGTCAGGAAATCGCCGCCGAGAACTTCTACCGCCCGCGTTCGGACAAGGTGCCGGCTGCGCTGACCGCAAAGTTTCCGAAGCTGAAGCTGTACACGGTGGATGACTCGTTCGGCGGCTGGGCGAATGCGCAGAAGACTCACTTTGCAGATGGCGGCGTGTTCGATTCGATCTACTCGCCGCAGTAAGGCTGGCCGGGCATAGTCAGGCGCGTCCCGTGGGGCGCGCTTTTTCGCCACGTATGTTGGCCACATATGTTGGCCACGCGCGTCGGCCACGCGAATTGGCCAAGCTTCGGGCCAGATTTCACCCCGCGGCGGTTTTTACCCTGAAAGAGCATCCTGCATGACGACGTTGACCTTCCGCAAGCCAAGCGCGTTACCCGGCTTCGGCCTGACGCTCGGCATCACGGTGGCGTATCTGAGCCTCGTGGTGCTGATTCCGCTTGCGGCGACCTTTCTCAAGACGGCCTCGCTCGACTGGTCCCAGTTCGTGCGTGCCGTGGCTTCGCCGCGCGTGCTGGCATCGTACCGGCTGACCTTTTTTTCCGCGCTTGGCGGCGCGCTGATCAACGCGGTGTTCGGCTTTCTCGTCGCGTGGGTGCTGGTGCGTTATACGTTTCCGTTCAAACGTGTCGTCGACGCCGTCGTGGATTTGCCGTTCGCGCTGCCCACCTCGGTCGCGGGCATTTCGCTCGCGGCGGTGTATGCGGGCAACGGCTGGATCGGCCAGTTTCTCGAGCCGCTCGGCATCAAGATTGCGTTTACGCCGGCTGGCGTGCTGGTGGCGCTGACCTTCATCGGCCTGCCGTTCGTGGTGCGCACTGTGCAACCGGTGCTCGAAGAGTTCGAGCGCGAACAGGAAGAGGCCGCCGCATGCCTCGGTGCGTCGCGCTGGCTGACGTTTCGCCGCGTCATCCTGCCTGCGGTATTGCCGGCGCTGCTGACCGGTTTCGCTTTGGCCTTCGCGCGGGCGTTGGGCGAATACGGCACGGTGATTTTCATCGCAGGCAATGTGCCGATGAAATCGGAGATCACCTCGCTCCTCATCATCACCAAGCTCGAACAGTACGACTACGCTGGGGCAACCGCCCTTGCAGTCGTGATGCTGGTCGCGTCGTTCCTCATGCTGCTATTGATCAACACGTTGCAGTGGTATCTGCAGCGTCGCACGCGCCGCGGCGCGGCCGCGCCGGCGCTGCCGGTCGTGACGGCCGAGACGGTTACGACAGGCACTGCGGGAGGGGCGCAATGAGCCACGATTCCGCTACGCTCTCGCCGTCTCCGCGCGCCGCTTCGAATGCGGGTCGCCGTGCGGATCCCGTGACCGAACCGCGCCTCGTGCGCTGGGTGCTCACGGGTATCGCGCTGCTGTTTCTCGCGCTGTTTCTGGTGGTCCCGCTCATCGCGGTGTTCTATCAGGCTCTGAGCAAGGGCATCGGCTTTTACTTCGAAGCGTTAGCCGATCCCGATGCCGTCTCCGCCATCAAGCTGACGCTGTTGACTGCCGCAATTGCGGTGCCCTTGAACCTGGTTTTCGGGCTCGCCGCCTCCTGGTGCATCGCGAAGTTCGAATTCAAGGGCAAGGCACTCCTGACGACGCTGATCGACCTGCCGTTCTCCGTTTCGCCCGTGGTTTCCGGTCTCGTCTATGTGCTGCTGTTCGGCGCGCAGGGCTGGTTTGGCCCGTGGCTGCAGGATCACAACATTCAAATCATTTTCGCGGTGCCGGGCATCGTGCTCGCGACGATTTTCGTGACGTTCCCGTTTGTCGCGCGCGAGCTGATTCCGCTGATGCAGGCACAGGGCAACGATGAGGAGGAAGCCGCCCACGTGCTCGGTGCTTCCGGTTGGCAGACTTTCCGCCGAGTCACCCTGCCGAACGTCAAGTGGGGTCTGTTGTACGGCGTGATTCTGTGTAACGCGCGGGCGATGGGCGAGTTCGGCGCGGTCTCGGTGGTTTCGGGTCATATTCGCGGACAGACCGACACGATCCCACTGCATGTCGAAATCCTCTACAACGAATATAACTTTTCGGCGGCGTTTGCCGTGGCGTCATTGCTCGCGCTGCTGGCGCTCGTGACGCTGGGCCTCAAGCTGCTTGCCGAGCGTCATCTGTCGGCGGAACTGGCGGCCGCGCGTGACGTACCTGCGCTCGCTGGCCCCGCAACTTCAAAGTCTTCAGCGGCGCTTGCGCCGACGCAGCACCCGGTCCGGTAAGGAGTAGTTAATGGGCATCACCGTTCGTAACCTGCAAAAGCGCTTTGGCGATTTCACTGCGCTCGATAACGTCTCGCTCGACTTTCCGCCGGGCGAGCTGGTTGCGCTGCTAGGGCCGTCGGGTTGTGGCAAGACCACGCTGTTGCGCGTGATTGCCGGGCTCGAATATGCGGACTCGGGTCAGGTCGTGTTACAAGGACAGGATGTCGCGACAGTGGGTGCACGCGAGCGGCAGGTCGGCTTCGTGTTCCAGCATTACGCGTTGTTCCGTCATATGACCGTGTTCGAGAACGTCGCCTTTGGTCTGCGCGTGAAACCGCGCAAGGAGCGGCCGTCCGAGGCGGTCATCCGCGAGAAGGTGCATGAGTTGCTGAAGCTCGTGCAACTGGATTGGCTGGCGCAGCGCTATCCGTCGGAACTCTCGGGCGGGCAGCGTCAACGGATTGCGCTGGCGCGGGCGCTCGCCGTCGAGCCCAAGGTGTTGTTGCTCGATGAACCGTTCGGTGCGCTCGACGCGAAGGTCCGCAAGGAACTGCGTAGCTGGCTGCGCCGCCTGCACGACGATCTGCATATCTCGACGATCTTCGTGACGCACGACCAGGAAGAAGCGTTGGAAGTCGCGGACCGCATCGTCGTGTTGAATCACGGCCATGTGGAGCAGGTGGGTAGCCCTCAGGACGTGTACGATCATCCGCAGACCTCGTTTGTCTACGAGTTTCTGGGCGCGGCCAACCGGCTGCACGGCAAGGTCGATCAGCACGGCTTCGTAGTGGATGGCGCTGCGTTGCCGGTCGCCGCGGAGGCTGGTTTCGAAGGCCCGGCGTTTGCGTATGTGCGTCCGCACGACCTGCAGCTTTATCCGCAGGGCTCGGGTCATCGCGACGGCATCGTTGTCGACGTGCGGCGTGTCGTGACGCTCGGCGGCTCGGTGCGCGTCGAACTCGCCGGGCGCGAGGGCAGGGTGCTGGAAGCGGAGCTGGATCGCGAAGCGTGGCGAGCGCTCCAACTGGCCGTCGGCGATGGCGTGACGGCGGTACCGCGCGCGTTGCGCGTCTTCCCGGCGCACTGAGGCAGCCCGGTTAACCTATATTGCATAACTTGAGTCTGGCTGAACCGGAGACCTACAAATGAATTTCCAGCAACTGCGTTTTGTGCGCGAGGCCGTGCGCCAGAACATGAACCTGACCGAAGTCGCGAACGTGCTGTACACGTCACAGTCGGGTGTGTCGAAGCAGATCAAGGACCTCGAGGACGAACTCGGTGTCGATATCTTCATCCGGCGCGGCAAGCGCCTGACCGGGCTCACCGAGCCGGGCAAGGCGGTGCACCAGTTGATCGAGCGGATGCTGCTCGACGCGGAAAACCTGCGCCGGGTCGCACGCCAGTATGCGGATCAGGACAGCGGCCACCTCGTGGTGGCGACGACTCACACGCAGGCGCGCTACGCGCTGCCCAAGGTCATCCGCCAGTTCACCGAGGTGTTCCCGAAGGTGCATCTGGCCCTGCGTCAGGGCAGTCCGCAGCAGATTGCGCAGATGATCATCAACGGCGAAGCGGATATCGGCATCTCGACCGAGGCGCTCGACCGCTTCCCGGACATCGTCACGTTCCCGTGCTATTCGTGGCACCACATCGTGGTCGTACCGAAGGACCATCCGCTGGTGGGCCGCCAGAACCTGACTCTCGATGAGATCGCCGAGTTTCCGATCGTGACCTACGATCAGGATTTCACCGGACGCTCGCATATCGACCAGGCGTTCGCCAAGGCGGGGGCGCTCCCCGACGTCGTGCTGACCGCCATCGACGCGGACGTGATCAAAACCTATGTCGAGCTCGGCATGGGCATTGGCGTGGTCGCGGCGATGGCCTACGATCCGAAGCGCGATACAGAGCTGGTTGCGCTCGATACCGAGCATCTGTTCGAGGCGAGTACGACCCGCGTCGGCTTGCGCAAGGGCGCGTTCCTGCGGTCTTACGCGTATCGCCTGCTGGAAATGTTCGCGCCGCAGTTGAAGGAAGCGGATATCGCCGCACAGTTGCGCGCGGTGGACTGACGCATGGCGGCGAGCGGCGCATCGCTTACAATCGCCGCCATGAATACCTTGACTTCCTCTTCGTCGGGGGCGCCAGCCGCGTCCGCGACGGTGCGCGCGCTGCCGCGCATTGCTGTGCTGGCGACGGGCGGCACGATTGCCGGCTCCGCCGCCGATGTCACCAATACGTCGGGCTATCAGGCCGGCGTCGTAAGCGTCGACCGCCTGCTCGAGGCGGTGCCCGCGCTCTCGGGCGTCGCGCAGATCCAGCCTGAACAGATTGCCAGCGTCGACAGCAAGGACATGGCGCTCGCGCTATGGACCACGCTCGCGCAACGCGTCAATGTGCTGCTGGCGAGCGACGAGATTGACGGCGTCGTGATTACCCACGGCACCGACACGCTCGAAGAAACTGCCTATCTGCTGCATCTGACCGTCAAAGGGACCAAACCGGTCGTGCTGACTGCGGCGATGCGGCCCTCATCGGCGCTCTCCGCCGATGGCCCGCTGAATCTGCTCAACGCCGTGACGGTCGCAGCGAGCGCGGCAGCGCACGGGCAGGGCGTGCTGGTCGCGTTCAACAACCGCATTCATAGCGCGCGCGATGTCATCAAGACCAGTACCTACGCAGTCGATGCGTTCCAGTCACCGGAAGTCGGCGCGCTCGGCTGGGTACAGGACGGGCGCGTCGAATTCCAGCGCAAGGTCTTGCGTCCACACACCGTTGACACGGAATTTGTGATCGGCACCAAGTGGCCGAGCGTCGAGATCGTCACGAGCTATGCCGGTGCTGCGCGGATCGGCGTCGATGCGCTGGTGGCGGCGGGCGTGCGCGGCATCGTCGTGGCCGGCACGGGCAATGGCTCGATTCATTCCTCGGTGCAGCAGGCACTGGCCGATGCCGTGACGCAGGGCGTAGTGGTGGTGCGTTCGTCGCGAGTCGGCTCGGGCCATGTGATGCGCAACGGCGCTGCGCCTGATGATGTGCTTGGCTTCGTCACAGCGGGCTCGCTCAACCCGTATAAGGCGCGCGTGCTGCTGATGCTGGCGCTCGCGGCGGGCGGCACGGGGGCGGTGGCGCTGCAGAATATCTTCGATACTTACTGAGCGGGAAGGACCCCACGTCATCGTTCATGCGTTGAGCGGACTGCTCAATGAAAACGCGGCGACAGGGGCCAATTGCTCTGGTCGCCGCGTTGTTATTTCGGCGTGAAATCCGACAGCCGGACACCCGACGACGACGTCTGACCGACCAAGGCTTCCCCGCCGTCGTCAGGTGCCGCTGCGGACCCCACTTGCCGCTCTCAGCCCAGAGCGGCACGATTTGCCCGGTGCGATGCGCATGCAGCGCACCGCACCGGACGCCCCACCTGCCGGTTGCCACGAGGGTCACGGCAACCGCTGTTGCTGCCGACATCAAGCCGCCTTTGCTTCCTTGTCCGGTGCTTGAGCAACTTCGAAGTTCGCCATGATTTCCAGCGCACGCACCATCGCGGAGTGATCCCATGCCTTGCCGCCGTTTGCAGCGCAGACGCTAAACAGTTGCTGCGCGCTCGCCGTATGGGGCAACGCGATGCCGAGCTTGCGTGCGCCGTCGAGCGCGAGGTTCAGGTCCTTCTGGTGCAGTTCGATGCGGAAGCCCGGATTGAAAGTGCGCTTGGTCATCCGTTCGCCGTGAACTTCGAGAATGCGCGACGAGGCGAAGCCGCCCATCAGCGCTTTACGAATACGCTCCGGATCGGCGCCCGAACGCGCAGCGAACAGCAACGCTTCCGCTACCGCTTCGATGTTCAGCGCGACGATGATCTGGTTCGCGACCTTGCAGGTCTGACCCGCGCCGTTATCGCCGATCAGCGAGATGTTCTTGCCCATCAGTTCGAACAGCGGCTTGGCGAATGCGAAAGCCTTTTCCGGGCCGCCGACCATGATCGTCAGCGACGCTTCGCGTGCGCCGACTTCGCCGCCCGACACCGGCGCGTCGAGGTAGTCGACGCCCAGTGCGTTGATCTTTTTCGCAAAGTCTTGCGTGTCGAGCGGGGAGATCGAGCTCATGTCGATCACCAGCTTGCCTTGCGTGAGACCCTTGGCGACGCCGTCGTCGGCGAACAGCACGTTGGCGACGTCCGGCGTGTCCGGCACCATGATGATGACGATGTCAGCGGCTTGAGCCACCGCCGTCGAGTCGGCGACCACGGTGGTCGTCTTGCCGAGATCTTCCGGTACGGGATACGCGCCGTTCACGAACAGCGAGTGACCGCCCTTGATGAGGTTGCGCGCCATGTGCGCGCCCATGATGCCGAGGCCGATGAAACCAATCTTTGCCATATGTCTATGTCTCCAGTGGGTTGGGGTCGAGAGTCTGTGCGGGTGTGCGTGAGCAGGGGCGTCGTTGGCGCCGCTCAGGCGGCCACGTGCGCCGCACCGCGGACCTGGCCGGCCACGCGCTGGATCCAGCTCAAGCCTTCGGTGGTGCTCGTACGCGGTTTGTATTCGCAGCCGATGTAACCGTCGTAGCCTAGCGAGTCGAGCAGGTCGAACAGGAACGGGTAGTTGATTTCGCCCGTGCCCGGTTCGTTGCGGCCCGGGTTGTCGGCGAGCTGGACGTGGGCGATCGACTCCAGGTTCTTTTTGATGGTGGCGGCAAGCTCGCCTTCCATCCGTTGCATGTGATAGATGTCGTACTGCAGGAACAGGTTGTCCGAGCCGACGGCGCGAATCACATCGAGGCCTTCGGACGAACGGTTCAGCGCGAAGCCTGGAATATCGTACGAATTGCACGGTTCGACCAGCAGCTTGATGCCTTCTTTCTTCAAAGCAGCGGCAGCGAAGCGCAGGTTATCGACGATCGTCGCATGGGCGCGGCCGGGATCAACGCCCGGGCCGGGAATGCCGACGAGGCAGTTCAGTTGCGGGGCTTTCAGGGCCTTCGCGTATTCGATCGCGCGGCCGACGCCTTCCTGGAATTCGCCGACACGATCCGGCAGGCAGGCAATGCCGCGTTCACCCGCTTCCCAGTTGCCGGCGGGCAGGTTGTGCAGCACGAGCTTCAGACGGTTCTGCTGCAGACGCTCGGCCAGTTCGGCGATCTGGTATGGGTACGGGAAGAGGAATTCGACTGCGTGAAAGCCCGCGTCCGCTGCGGCCACAAAGCGGTCGAGGAACGGGACTTCGTTGAACAGCATCGTGAGATTGGCTGCAAATTTTGGCATGGTGCTGGG
>Ga0116109_1000011_pt1 | contig 65401 bp, 59 predicted proteins | sample June2015DPH_8_10_2_FD_89718 | JGI IMG/M metagenome (GOLD analysis project Ga0116109, IMG submission 89718) | Peatland microbial communities from SPRUCE experiment site at the Marcell Experimental Forest, Minnesota, USA - June2015DPH_8_10 | ecosystem: Environmental > Terrestrial > Soil > Wetlands... | reverse complement strand
CGGATCATTGCCGCCCAATTCCAGCCCAACACCGATAAAGCGCCCGGCCGCCGCTTCCTCGACGACGCGCCCCCCGTCCACCGAACCGGTGAAACAGACAAAACCGATTTCGTCCGAGCGTATCAATCGACGCACACGTTCATGATCCGCATGCAGATACTGGAATACCCCATCGGGCAAGCCGGCCTGAACGAAGGCCTGGTGAATGAGTTCTGCGCACAGCGGCGTCTGGTCGGAGTGCTTAAGAATCACCGTGTTGCCCGCCAACAAAGCTGGCACGATACTGTTGACCGCCGTTAGCAAGGGGTAATTCCACGGCGCGATGGTCAACACCACGCCAACCGGTTCACGCGAAATAAACCGGGTAAAGCCTGCTTGCGGTTCCACCTGAACGGGCTTCAATGCCTCTTCCGCAATCGCCATCATATGGCGCGCCCGCGCGGCAAAGCCATCCACCTCGCCGCCGGTGTAACGCAGCGGGCGTCCCATCTGGCGGGTAATCGCTTCGGAGATGATGGCTTTGTTCTCGACAAAGTGATCAACGGCACGGCCAACCAGCGCCAGCCGCTCCGACAGCGGAGTTGCGGCCCACACCTTCTGGGCAATTTGCGCGTTTCGTAGCGTCTGCTCGATGTGCGACTCACTCGCATAAGGCCGGCGCACGAATTCGCTGCCGTCTATCGGGCTAATCGTAATCAGTTCGTCTTTCGTCATAGGGAGGCTGGATTTTGTGGACTCAGATAATCTCGAAGTAACGCGCCAGTTCCCAATCGGTCACATGCCGACGGAACTGCCGCTCCTCCCATTCGCGAGTCGCGACAAAGTGCTCGACAAACGCTTCGCCAAACAAGGTCTTCGCGGCTTCGGAATGGCGCAGTCGCTGTGCAGATTCCCACAGGGTGTTGGGCAGTTTTAAATGAGCCGGAAATTCTTGCGTATAGGCGTTGCCCTCTACGATCGGCTCGGGATTCAGGCCTTGTTCGATACCATGCAAGCCGGCGCCCAATGCGGCTGCCAACGCGATATAGGGGTTGGCGTCGGCCGAACCGATGCGGACTTCAACGCGCTGACATTTCTCCGAACCCGGGATCAGACGTAGGGCCGTGGTTCGATTCTCTACGCCCCAGGTAGCATCGAGCGGCGCCCAGTAACCCGGCACCAGACGGGAATAGCTATTGACCGTCTGCGCGAACATCGACATGAACTCGGGCAGGTAGCGTTGCACGCCCGCCAGAAAGCTGGCCTGCCTGGCGCTCATATTGTAAGGACGGCTTTCATCGTAAAAGACCGACTTGCCGGTGCTCTTTTCGCGCAAAGACAGGTGGATATGACCGCTCTGCCCTGGGTGGTCATGTGACCATTTCGCCATAAAGGTGGCCATCAGATTGTTCTTCTGAGCCAGCGCCTTGGTAAAGGTCTTGAACAATATGGCCTTATCCGCCATGTCGGCTGCGCTGTCGAAGGCAAGTGCGGCCTCTAGCACGCCGGGACCGGTTTCGGTATGCAGGCCCTCGATCGGCATGTCCATCTGCTCGCACAGATCGAGCAATTGCCGGTAGAAATCGCCTTGGACCGTACTACGCAGCACCGAATAACCGAAATTGCCCGGCGTCCAGTTTTTCAGGTCACGGTATTTCTTCTCGCGCACCGAATGCGGCGTCTCCTCGAACATAAAGAATTCATATTCAAGTGCGGAAAAGGCCTCGAAGCCCATCGCGTCTGCGCGCTTCAATACGCGTTTCAGCAAGCCTCGTGGGCAGATTGATTCGGCATCCTGCGCAAATTCGGCAAGGAAGAACAACATGTCTTCGCCGTCGCCTTGTTCTAGCGGCAAACGGCGGCAGCTCTCCGGCACGATGCGCACCATGGCGTCCGGGTAGGCGGTGTGCCAGCCAGTGTAGTTCGTGTTGTCGTACATCTGGTCGTCTACGTCCCACCCCAGTACGACATTGCAGAACGCGAAACCTGAACGCAGCGCCCCGAGGAATTTATCTTTACGCAGATACTTGCCGCGCAGAACGCCGTCGACGTCGGAAATACCGACTTTGATATGCGTTAGCCGGCTCGCCTCTATCAGACGAATCGCATCCTCGACCGTTTTGATTGCCCGTTCGGGCTTCGCCTGCGCATCCATAGACAGTGTCTCCGCGTTATCGTTTTTTCGTACGGTAGATTCATCTTAGGAACGAGCAAATTCCAGATCAACAACAATCGGAATTCTTTATGCTGATGATCGGCTTGCGTAATACTCGGGCAGGGCTACTGATTAGCCGCCGCTTGACGCAGGTTCGTCACGATGCGGTTCGGCCAGGGCCACTGCCGGCATGCGCGCCAGGTCGACGAAGGCCTTGAGGTAGTCAATTTCAATGTCGGTTTCGCGGGCACCCAGGAAAATCTGCTTGGCGATGCCCTTTCGTCCCAACCGCACCGGGACAATCTGCATCTTGCCGGCATACTCTTCCACGAGCCAGCGTGGCAACGCTGCGACACCTCTGCCGCTTGCCACCATTTGCAGCATGATATCCGTGGTCTCGATTACCTTGTGGCGCCGGGGCGTGACACCTGCCGGCATCAGAAACTGATTGTAGATGTCGAGCCTGTCGGTCTCGACCGGATACGTGACCAACACCTCCCGCGTCAACTGCTCCGGCTTAACATAGTCGGCGGTGGCCAGTGGGTGCTCGCGGTTCACTACCAGGACCTGTTCGTAGTCGAACACCGGTTCGAAGCGCAAGCCCGGCTTGTAGAGCGGATCTGGCGTTACGAGCAGGTCGATCTCGTAGCCGAACAGGGCGCCAATGCCGCCGAACTGGAATTTCTGCTTGACGTCGACATCGACGTCCGGCCAGCTCGCGAGATAGGGCGAGACCACCTTGAGCAACCACTGGTAGCAGGGATGGCATTCCATACCGATGCGCAGCGCGCCGCGCTCGCCCTGTGCGTACTGGCCAAGGCGTTCTTCGGCGAGATCCAGTTGCGGCAGAACGCGGCTGGCGACCGCGAGCAGGTATTGACCGGCTTGGGTCAAGCGCAGGCTGCGGCCTTCACGCAACCAGACGTCCGTACCCAGTTGTTGCTCCAGCTTTTTCATGGAGTGGCTGAGGGCGGATTGCGTCACGCACAGGATGTCCGCCGCCGCGGTGAGCGAGCCGTGCTTATCCACCGCCTGGACGATCGCCAGATGAATTCTCTCAAGCATAATTTCACATGAACAAAACTAATGGTTTGTTGAATTATCACCATTTTACTTCATAAATAGCCTTCTATAGGATCTACCAATCCGCAACCTGACCGAACGAAGGCGACACGATGGCGACGACACACAATCTGGGCTTCCCCCGCATCGGCGCGAAGCGCGAACTGAAATTCGCACTGGAGTCCTACTGGAAAGGCGAGTCTTCGCTCGGCGAACTGAAAGCGTTGGGCGCGCAATTGCGCCAGCGTCACTGGGCACACCAGGCTGACCTGGGTCTGGCTGCCGTGGGCGATTTCGCCTTCTACGACCAGGTGCTGGACATGAGCTTCACGCTGGGCAACCTGCCGGAACGCGTGCAGGGCTTCCACGGCGATGCACTCGACAACTACTTCCGCGTCGCTCGCGGTCGCTCGGCCAAGGGTGCCGAAGACCACAGCGCATGCTGCGGTGGCGTCGCCGCCGGCGAGATGACCAAGTGGTTCGACACCAACTACCACTACATCGTCCCCGAATTCAGCGCCGGCACCGAATTCAAGCTGGATCCGTCGCGCCTGCTGGAACAACTCGGCGAAGCCAAGGCACAACGCGTCAAGGCCAAGCCGGTCATCGTCGGCCCGGTGACCTATCTGGCACTCGGCAAGGCCAAGGACGACTCCGACAAGCTGGCTCTGCTGCCGCGCCTGCTGCCGGTCTACGTGGAACTGCTGGCCACGCTGGCGGCGCAAGGCGTTGAATGGGCTCAGATCGACGAACCGGTCCTCGTCACCGAATTGTCTGCTGAATGGCAGCAAGCGTACGTCACGGCATATCACGCGCTGGCGAACAGCAAGGTCAAGCTGCTGCTGGCCACGTACTTCGGCCAGTTGCTCGACAACCTGTCGCTCGCTATCAAGCTGCCGGTGCAGGGTCTGCATCTGGATGCGATCAATGCCCACGCTGAAGTCGACGCCGTGATTGCACAACTGCCGCAAGACCGCGTGCTGTCGCTCGGCGTGATCAACGGCCGCAACATCTGGAAGACCGACCTCGACGGCGTGCTGGATTGGATCGAGCCGGTCGCGGAGCAACTGGGCGAACGCCTGTGGATCGCACCGTCGTGCTCGCTGCTGCACCTGCCGGTGGACCTCGAAACCGAGCCGAAGCTGGACGCGGAAGTCCGTTCGTGGCTCGCCTTCGCGCTGCAAAAGCTGGGTGAACTGAAGGTGCTGGCCACCGCGCTGAACAACGGCCGCGATACCGTCAAGGCGGAACTGGCCGCTAACGCGGCTGCCATTGCGGCACGTCGTGCGTCGCCGCGTGTGAACAACCCGGCGGTCAAGGGCGCCCTCGCGAAGATCAATCCGGCCTTGGGTCGGCGCAAGAACGCCTATCCGGCGCGCGCCGACAAGCAGGCTGCGCTGTTGAAGTTACCGGCTTACCCCACCACGACCATCGGCTCGTTCCCGCAGACTGGCGAGATCCGCCGTGCGCGCAGCCAGTTCAAGAGCGGTGCACTGGACGACGCCGGTTACAAGATTGCGATGCGCGCCGAGATCGAACGCAGCGTGCGCGAGCAGGAAGCGCTAGGTCTTGACGTGCTGGTGCACGGCGAAGCCGAGCGTAATGACATGGTCGAATATTTCGGCGAGCAACTCGACGGTTACGCGTTCAGCCAGTTCGGCTGGGTGCAGTCGTATGGCTCGCGTTGCGTGAAGCCGCCAATTCTGTTTGGCGACATCAGCCGCCCGAAGGCCATGACCGTCGGATGGATCAAGTACGCCCAGTCGCTCACCAGCAAGCCCATGAAGGGCATGCTGACCGGCCCGGTCACGATTCTGAACTGGTCCTTCGTGCGTGACGATCAGCCGCGTTCGGTCTCGTGCTACCAGCTCGCATTGGCGATCCGCGAAGAAGTGCTGGACCTCGAGAAGGCCGGCGTGCGCGTGATCCAGATCGACGAGGCCGCCTTGCGCGAAGGCTTGCCTCTGCGTAAGGCGCAGTGGACGGAATACCTCGACTGGGCAGTGACGTCGTTCCGTATCACCGCCAATGGCGTGAAAGACGAAACGCAGATCCACACGCATATGTGCTATTCGGAGTTCAACGACATCATCGCGTCGATCGCCGACATGGACGCCGACGTGATCACCATCGAGACCTCGCGCTCGGATATGGAGTTGCTTGACGCGTTCGACAACTTCAACTACCCGAACGAGATCGGCCCAGGTGTGTACGACATTCACTCGCCGAACATCCCGACCGAAGAGCACATCGTTCAACTGATGAAGAAGGCCGCTGAACGCATTCCGGCGCAGCGCCTGTGGGTGAATCCGGACTGCGGTCTGAAGACGCGTCAGTGGGAAGAAGTCATTCCGGCGCTGGCCAACATGGTCGCGGCTGCGAAGAAGCTGCGCGCTTCTGCGTAAGGCGTCCGCGCCCCCTCACACTCGCCGTCTCGCACGGTCTACAACTGAGTGCAGCCTGAATATCAGGCACCTCTTGCGAAGAAGCCGGCCACCTTCGAGTGGCCGGTTGTCATTTCGGGCCATGCTGCTCACGATGAATCGCCGCCATGGAGTAGCATGGTCACGCGCAAGCCCAAGGAGCGATCCTCTTTGAGCGTAAGTGCGCGCGGGACTGCAACCACCGTTCTATCTTCCCTACGACATGGCATGGAGCAACGCATGGCCTATCGCAACTATCACAAGCGCAAGATCGCCGATCGCGATCTGCACCCTGAAACCCAGATGATGTCGTATGGCTACGATCCCTTCCTGTCGGAGGGGTCGGTCAAGCCGCCGGTTTTTTTGACGTCGACGTTTGCGTTTCGTACTGCAGAGGACGGCGCCGAGTTCTTCGACTTGGTTTCGGGCCGCAAGCCTTCACCGGAAGGCGAAAGTGCGGGGCTCGTGTACAGCCGCTTCAATCACCCGAATCTCGAGATCGTCGAAGATCGTCTAGCGTTGCTCGACGGCTCCGAATCCGCTGTCGTGACCTCGAGCGGCATGTCCGCTATCGCCGCAATTCTGCTGGCATTCCTGCGGCCAGGTGACTGTGTGGTTCAATCCGTACCACTTTATGGCGGCACGGAAACGCTGATTGCAAAGTTTCTGCCGGAGTGGGGCATCCGCTCCCAGGTGATCGAGGATGGGCTTTCGGTGGAGGCGATCCACGACGCACTCGAAGCGGCGGCACAAAAGGGCCCGGTGCGGATGTGTTACGTCGAGACGCCGGCCAATCCGACGGATGCGTTATTCGATCTGGAAGGGCTGCGCCGCGAGATCGATGCGTTCGAAACGCGCCATGGTTATCGTCCTCTTTCGGTGTGCGACAACACACTGCTGGGTCCGTTGTATCAGAAGCCGGCGAAGCAGGGCATCGACCTGAGCGTGTATTCGCTGACCAAGTACATCGGCGGTCACAGCGATCTGGTGGCGGGCGGCGTCACCGGCAGCCGCAACTTGATCACGAAGGTCCGCGCGATCCGCAGCATGCTGGGCTCGCAACTCGATCCGCATTCGTCGTGGATGATTACGCGCTCCATGGAGACCCTCGTGCTGCGCATGGAACAGGCAGCACGCAGCGGCAGCGCCGTCGCGCGATGGCTCGCGGGTAATCCGTATCATCCCGTGAAAGTCCTGCATCCGGAGCTGATCGAGGACCCTGCATACCAGGCGGTCTATCGGCGTCAGTGCACCGGACCCGGCTCGACGTTTGCGTTCGTCCTCGACGGCGGTCGCGAGCAGGCCTTCAAACTGATCAACGGCCTGACGCTGTTCAAGTCGGCGGTGAGTCTTGGCGGCACGGAGTCGCTGATCTGTCACCCCGCCTCGACGACGCACTCAGGCGTGCCCGCTCAAGCGCGCGGTGCGGCGGGCGTGTCGGAAGGGTTGATTCGCGTGTCCGTGGGGCTGGAGCATCCCGACGATTTGATCGCCGACCTGTCGTACGCGTTGGAACACTGCTGAGGCGAGCGGGATGTGGTGAAGCGCCCGCATCGTCGCCGGCGTTTCACGAGGATGCAACAGACGTATTCGATTTCAACTGAGAGGCGGCGCAGCCGCGCAAGCGGTTGCATCGCCTCAGAGGTAAGCCGACCTGCCGACGATCCGGCTTGTCGATGCAGCGCGTTGGCAGCGCTCGGCGAGCGCGCCGAATAGCAAGCCGATCGTGGTCCACAAGATCACCTGCATGCCGATCGCCGCGACCCTGAATTTCCAGAGCAGAACTGCGGGGAAAGCCGCCGGCACTTCGTTAATCACGGGCAGAGCCAATTGCACGACACCGATAATCACGACGAACACGATGCCTGCAACGATCGATGCATTCCATTGACCAAGGCGGGCAATGGCGTGCTTGCGCAGCTTGAGTGAGAACACCATCGTTGCGATCGAAATCGCAATCATCAGGAAGAACAACCCCGTCCGCACCCCGATCGTCTCGGGGTCGCCCACCGAAGGCGGATTGGCGGGGTATTTGATGTTCGGCACGATCACGAGGGTGATGAATGCCGCGAGCGCAAGCCAGGCAGACAAGGGTCGTGCACCCAATTTGCTGACGCGGCCGAACGCATAGGCGAACGTCAGTGCAAACAGACCTCCTACCGCGGCGCTGAACGTCACTACACCGGTCAGCAGACCCAGGCCTGCTTGTGTATGCCGGCTGACGACTTCGGGTTCAGGAGGTTCGCCCTTTGCCGCATCGGCCTTTGCCTCGAAGGAAATCGCCTGATCCGCCTGGGGTTCGCCGACCAGCTTGGCGAAACTGAACGTGAGAAGTCCCGCGGCGACGCCCGCGAGCATGCCGCGTACCAACAATTTGCCGACCATTATGGACTCCGCGTTAGTGGCAGGGGAAGCCAAGCAGGTGGCGGCCGTCGTGGACGAATTCGTGTACGTACATACCGGGGACGAGTGATGTCGCGCCCTCTTCAGCACCCACGAAATAGATGGCGAGCAGCATGATCAAGCCGCCAAAGATGATCCACGGCATCAGTTCACGCAGAGGAATGGGAGCAGGCTCTGCGGCCGGATTCAATACGGCGTCAGTCATGATCGGCTTTCTCCAGGGGTTTACGCGCCCCAATAGTAGATTGCGGAAGTTGCGCTGAGCTCGGGTCTGGCTTTCGGATCGTCGATGAACCGCTTACAGTGGCGCGACCGCGCCGGGCTTGCACCGGCTACCGTACTCTGCGCTAAGGCGTATTCTACGCGCTAAGCTTTCATGGTTGGATAAATGCAAGGTGTTTTGCGCGCCGTCGACATTGGCGTTCAATCGTAAGGAAAAAATGGGTGCACGCGTGTTATTGATCAGCCACGCAGCGACGCCCGCGATGCGGCAGGGCAGGTTTCCCGCCGACGATTCGCTGGACGCGCGTGGGTTGGCGGAGGCTACGGCCTGGCGCCAACGGATGCCTGCGACCGGGGATGCGGTCGCATTCAGTAGTCCGGCGGCGTGCGCATGCGACACTGCGCAGGTGCTCGGCCTCGCGGCGCGGGTCGCGCCCGAACTGGCAGAGACGGACTACGGTCAATGGCGCGGTCGGCGGCTCGCGGATGTTGCGCAAGAAGCGCCGCACGAACTCGCAACGTGGAGCCGCGATCCCCATGCTGCCGTGCATGGTGGCGAGTCTTTTGTACAGGTGCTTACTCGGGTTGGCGGCTGGCTTGATTCGCTGGACGAGACCGCGAGCGTGGTCGCCATCACCCATGCGCCGGTTATCCGTGCCGCCTTGATTCATGCGTTGAATGCGCCCGCGACCTCGTTCACCCGCATTGAGATCGCGCCACTCTCGGTCGTCGAATTGCGGCGTTCGGCTCGCGGATGGGCATGGTGGCCGACGCAGTCGTGATGTGGCACCTTGATTTCATTAGCTGTACGTTTTGTTTCGCGAAAGCACTATTTGCAACCGCAAGAATTTCTGATCGCGAAGGTCGGGGGTAGCCGGATTGTTTCAATGGTCTCTGTGGCGAAATCGATTCTCTTTTTCAGTAACCGTGGAGGGTGCAACGATGATCCCATCGACGCGCCGTTGATGCAGCGCAGCGACGACCTCGAGTTCACGATCAGGATCGTCGCGGGTGTTCGCAAGCAGCCAGCTCCGGCAAGTTATGACCGCCTGCCACCTGGAATTACTGAGGATACGGAAGCGCTTCGGGGGTGTGCATGCGCTGAAGGGAGTGGATTTCGACGTCGCAGCCGGTGAGGTGCGCGTTTTGCTAGGCGAAAACGGCGCAGGCAAATCCACTTTGACGGGGGTGCTCTCGGGTGCGGTGCAGCCCGATGCAGGTGTCATCAAGTCTGCACGGCTCGTGTTCATGGCGCGCGGCGTTTCTTCCGGTATTGCCGCCAGCCCCAAAGTGCAATCGCCAATACAATGGCCACGCCAATGCAGCAAGCAAGGAAGAGGGCCATCAGGCCAAATGTCTCGATGTCCTCCGGGTCCAGCGGGTCAGTTGCGCCCGCCCCATACATCGCCGTTTCTATCGTGGTCGCAAGCCAATCCGGCATTTCGAATGAGAATTGTGATATCAGTTTGCCGAGCCACCACCCCCCGAATATCGACGCAGCGATAAACGCAATCACGTACGCAGCGCGAAGCATGGCCCGCTTCATCGCACGTCTACCGTACCGTAAGCGCGCAACGTGCTACCCGGCACCGAAAGGTCGGGCTGACGCTCGCGGATGAACCGCTGGAGCCGGTCGAATTCCGGATTGCTCACCACGGTGATACACCCTTCGCTACGGCGCATCGGTCCTTCAGGATGCAGGCGGAAATTCCCGCGTTTGACGCCGTTGATCATGGTGGTGTCACCCGTGTTCGGATTCCAGAGAGCAAACCATTTGGTGTGATCAGTTGAACCCCAACCGTATTCCGACCATAAATCATGCGCCGACCCGAACATTCCGCCCGATTCTCTGTCAACAAGGTAGTACGTCCCAGCGGGCAATGGACCGATATTTAGCAGCGCCGTGTCGCGTGGATTGTCGCGCCCCTCTTTCTGTCCAGAGTACGCCTCAAGCGAACCGAAGCCGGAGCAATACAGCTGTGAAGTCGTCTCGTCGTTTAAGCGAAAGGTACATCTTACTGGCATGGTGTCATCCTTTCAGAAGTGATTCCATGCATCTTTGAACATCATGTTGCCATCGGCATAAGACCACGTAATTTCCTCATAACGGAATTCCACAATCTCGAAGTGGTTGCGATGCTGGCTTTCCACTTCCTTGATGTTGGGTACTTTCGGTGATACGCCGGCCACTTTCACATTCGTCATGAATGTCGTGAAATAAGTTTCTTCCCGTCCTGCATCAGACGTACGGTAAAACCTTAGCTATCCAGAATGAATCGTTTACCCCCGTGCGATCGCCCTGTACAGAAGCGCGGATGCACGGTCTATTTCCTTTTCAATGGTTAGTGGACGGTGCGACCGTGCGCCCATCAGCTTGCCTGTGTAGTTGTCCGTGGGCGTATGTATGCCGTGTGACAGACTCAGCACTTCAATGCTTCCTTCCCGTCCAAAGACTTCGCTAGACCCCTGAATATCTGCGCCGCCGTCATCTTTTAACCATAGGTGCAAAGGGATTGCCATACTTAATACCTCATCGTTAAAAGATGTAAATGTAGGGAAAACGCCGCGCAGAACTGTCAACTTTTGCAAAGAATACGGACGCTCCGTCATCGAACAAAGCCCGCTTGCGCGGGCCTTGCGTGGGTGGTGGCGTCACGCGCCCTCAGTGCCGCGCGTGCCCATCACGTTGCCTTCGGCAACAGGGATATCGCCGCCACCTTCGGGCGGATTCGTCGGTGCTGTCGGGATCACGAAGTTGCCGCCATAGCGCGCACCGCTGATGTACCCCACGGCTTGCATGTGCCGCCGCTGCCAATTGATGAAACGTTCAGCACGACGCGCGATCATCCGCGATGCTGCAATCCCACCCAGACATCAAGCTCGTGTACACCAGCAACGATCTGGCGGCGGGCGCCTATATCGCGGCCAAACAGGCGGGCAAGACCGATCAGGTCAAGATCATCGGCACGGACGGCTTGCCGGGACCGTCGGGCGGGATTCGTTCTGTCGCGGATGGCCAGTGGGCCGCTACCCATACCTATCCGACAGGCGCTGCACAGGCACTCGAGCTCACCAAAAAGATTCTGATTGACTGCGCGACCGGGGTGCCACGTAATGTCGTGGTGCCCACGCAGCGCGTCGATCAGAAAAATGCGAAGTCCCTGTTCGGCAAGGAGCAGTTCTAGGCGGCAAGTCTCATTGAGCGCCTTTGACGGCGAAGCGCAGAAGCGTGGATAAGGATGTTTCGTCGGAAGAAGGCGCTCAGATGGCGGAAATGGACGAGGTCAATAGCGGCAGGCCCCCCGATACGGCGGTTAATCTGTCCGAATCAGGCGAGAACGTGGCGCTTCGGCAAGAAGTGGTCGCGATCGAAACACCCGAAGCGTTCGCGGCTTTACTTCAGCCGTGGAGTGCACTTGCTGCTGCGGCGGACGATTGCTCGCCTTGTCTGACATTCGAGTACTGCGAACTGGCTGCTACCCATGTCATCGGCGCGGGCGGCGTCGTGAATGTGGCGCTCGTGTGGCGTAATGGTGAATTACTGTCCCTATGGCCCGTTTCGATCTTCCGCAAAGGCGTGTTGCGCATCGCGAAGGCGCTGACGTGCGGCAGCGATGAGGAATACGGTGGTCCGCTCCTCAAGGGAAGCACAAGCCCTGAGCTATACGCGATCGCAATCGCAGCCGTGATGCAGGTGAATGCCGATATCCTCGAGATCGGTATGGTTCGAGTGGACGGCCCCCTGGAAACCGCGCTCAAGGTGATACCGCAGTCCTGGGTGCTGAACCGACTGCCGGCGCGGTGGCGCGGACTGGACGGATACTCGATTCGCCTGCACGAATTTCCCAGCTACGACGACTTTTTGGCCACGCTGCCCAAAGCGCTTCGTTCCAGTCTGCGCTATAACCGCAAACGGCTCGAAGCGAAGGGGTCACTGGAAATTGGCTGGAGTAAGACAGCTAGCGACGCCGAGTCGGTCCTGACATGGCTATTCGCCAACAAGCGAAAATGGGCAGTCAGTCGCGGCGTCAACACGCCATACCTGATGGACGATCGGGTTCGCGATTTCTTTATCGCGCTGGCGCAACGGCTTGACTTGCAGGCAACTCCCCTTGTCGCCTTTGTGAAGGTGGAGGGTGTTCCAGTCGCGGCGTCCGTTAACCTGGTTGGCTCGAAGTCGGTCGAGTACTTCATCACCACCTATGAAGAGGCCTTCGGCACTTACTCGGTCGGTGCGCTGCTGGTTGACTTCATGGTCAAGTGGTCGCACGCGCATGGCCGCGATTTTGATTTTCGTCCTCTGCACGGCGACTATAAAGCTCGCTGGGCGAATTGCCAGACATGGCATGAAAAACGCCTGATCCTGCTCGGCGCGCGTGGCCGGCTCGTCGACTTGCCACTGCTGTTCGCTCAGGTCGCACGCGTGAAACGCAAGCTCCATGCGCTCATTGCAGCGAGACTTCAAACACGGGGATGACTCGGCCCCTTATGTTTCGCGGAGGGGAGGAGACGATCACGCTGGGTCGTCGGCGAAGTGTCACATCGCATGATCTTCGCGTTAAGCGTTTAACAAGCAACGCGGCCTCGCCAACGGGTACGTGACCATTGATACCGATTCCATCCAGAAGAAACCTTTTCGACTGATCTTTAGCGACTAAGATGGTAGCCGCAGGTTATGCACGCTTCGCCGCGCGAAACCGGTCTGGCGAGCGATTGACGGGTCGACGTCGCGGGAGCGCACGTGAACAGCCCATGTGCCGTGAGAATTGTGGATATTGAGCTGGACGTCGAGCGCTATGAATTGCGCCGCGGCGGCCAGCAAATCCGGCTTGAACGCATGCCGATGGAATTGCTCATCCTGATGGCGTCGCGCAGCGGGCAACTTGTGACGCGTGCCGACATCGTCAAGGCGCTATGGGGCGCAAACGCGTTTCGCGACACCGACAACGGCATCAATACGGTGATCCGTAAAATCCGCGTCGCACTTGGCGAAGACCCCGAGAGCCCGCGGTATCTGCTGACCGTCAAGGGGAAAGGCTACCGCCTCGAGGGTGTACACGTCGTTTCTCCGCAGCCGCCGGCGGCCACGTCGCCCGCCGCGGTTCGCGTGCTCGTTCTGCCGTTCGAGAACAAGACCGATGACGCGTGCCTGAACAACTTTTGCGATGCGCTCGCAGACGAGACCTCCGCCAACCTCGGGATGCTCAATCCTGAACAGATCCTGGTCATCGCGAGGACGACAGCCAAGTGTTACCGGCACACCCGCAAGAGTATTGCCGAGATTGCCCATGAACTGGGGCTCGACTATATGCTGGAGGGCTCCTTGACCCGGGATACCGGACGCGTGCGCCTGCGGACGCAACTGGTTCGCTGCTTCGATCAGACACAGGTCTGGAGCGGCTCTCGCGAGATGTTGGCGACGGATGCGTTGGACATTCAGACGGAGGTCGGCGTCGCGCTCGCCGAGGAAGTCTCGCCAGCACTCGCGGAGCAGCAGCGGCGCATGCCCACGTGACGCCTGCCGATCGATCCTTGCTCACGGCGCGAATTTGCGCGGCCGCTATTATTGGACTCGCCGCGAGCGTTTGTGAGGTCACTGACCCCTGTAGAGGCCGTTCCAAAGCCGGGCCTGTTCCGCGGATTGCTCTGAACGAACGAGGTCCTGATAGACCTGTTGCCGCGTCATCGCCTGTGGACGTCCCGCGTCACTTCTTGATGCATCGGTTATTCCCCCGACGTCCTGGCCGGCCTGTGCAGGTGCTTGAGGGGTAGTCTGGTCTTGCGCACAAACGTGTCCAGCGACGAGGGCGACGGCGCAGGTCACCACGATTCGAAACATCTTCATGTCGAATTACTCCACCAAAGAAGTATGGACACGGTCAGCCGGTAGCTGGCCGAAACGGCGATGCCGGGTGCTTTGATAGCGAGGCTGTGCGCAGTCCGGATCGCGTCCCCTAATAGTGCGATCCGGTTGCCGGGAATACCATGGACGGAAGCTGAAGAAATCGTTAACTTATGGCGGCCGTGTCGAGTGGATGTAACGGCCGCCCAACCCAACTTACTTCAATCCGAAGCCAAGCGTGCGCAATGCGCTCACAAGGCGGTCGCGACCGGATAACGCTTCAGGACCGCGCACGCGGTTTGAGGCCTGGGTAGTCCAATTGAGCTCGCGCATTTGCTGCTGGCGCTGGAACGCGTTCATCGACGCATCGTAGTCCGCCAGCGCTTCGCCGGATTCCGGCTGATACACTTCGAGATGCAGGATCACGCGCTGGGGCAAGCGCGGCTTGACGTCCGTTTTGACGGTGGGATCCGGATAGCCGACAGTCAGGCCAAACACCGCGAACGCTTCGGGCGGCAACGCAAGTTCCGCTGCGACGTCCTCGGGCTTGTTGCGCATTCCGCCGATGTAGCAACAACCCAGGCCCAGCGACTCGAGGGCCACCACCGCATTTTGTGCAGCGAACGCCGCATCGGCGACCGCGACAAGGAATGCTTCGAAGTAGTCGAGACCGTCAGCAGCCGTGCCGGCCGCAGCGCTAACCCGGCGCAGACGTGACAGGTCTGCAATAAACACCAATAGCAACGGCGCCGCCGCTACATGCTTCTGATTGCCCGCATAAACGGCGAGGCGCTGCTTGCGCCCGGTATCGCGCACAGCCACTACGCTCCACGCCTGCAGGTTCGACGAACTGGATGCCGACTGCGCGGCAGCCGTCACCGTTTGAAGAATGTCGGCTGGCAGTGGCTGCGCTGAATAGGCGCGCACTGACCGATGGTTCAATAGCGTTTCGATCACGTCGTTAGCGGATGCATCCGTTGTATTGGACGCCGGCAACCACGAAGCGCCGTAGCGGTCCCGCAGCAGTGCATGGAATTTCCCGCTTTCCGGTACATCGGCGCTCGCCGCAACTGGTTCACTCATGTTCAACTCTTGTCATAGTTCAGGTTTCGGCCGCGGGCCTCAGATACCCGCCGCCGGCACTCGCCAGCAAGCGGGACACGTGTTATCGCTGCAACAAGCAGCTACTTCTGGGTGGTTAGTTTGTCCTGCGTACGGCTTTCGAAGTCGGTGGCAGCATGGCGTTCGTGCAACTGGTCCGACAGCTCGCCAAAGGTGCGATTGACCTTTCGTCCGCGCCGCACGGCCGGGCGTTCGCCGATCGTGTCCGCCCAACGCTGGACGTGTTTATATTCCTGCACCGACAGGAATTCGCCCGACTCGTAGAGCCAGCCTTTCGCCAACCCGCCGTACCAGGGCCAGATGGCCATATCGGCGATTGTGTACTCACTGCCCGCTATGTATTCGTTTTCGGCGAGCTGTTTGTCGAGGACGTCGAGCTGACGCTTCACTTCCATCGTGAACCGGTCGATCGCATATTCGATTTTGCTAGGCGCGTACGCATAGAAATGGCCGAAGCCGCCGCCCAGATACGGTGCGCTTCCCATCTGCCAGAATAGCCATGACAGGCACTCGGCGCGCGCGCCAGGTTCGGTCGGTAGAAAAGCGCCGAACTTCTCGGCAAGGTATAGCAGAATCGAGCCGGACTCGAACACCCGGATCGGCTTCGCGCCGCTGCGATCGAGCAGCGCAGGAATCTTGGAGTTCGGATTCACGTTGACGAAGCCGCTGCCGAACTGTTCGCCGTCGCCGATCCTGATCACCCAGGCGTCATATTCCGCGGCGCTGTGGCCAAGCGCCAGCAGTTCTTCGAGCATCACCGTGACCTTTACGCCGTTGGGTGTCGCGAGCGAATAGAGCTGGAGTGGATGCAGTCCAACCGGCAATTCCTTGTCGTGCGTCGGCCCTGAGATCGGGCGATTAATGTTCGCGAATCGGCCGCCGCTATCCTTGTTCCAGGTCCAAACCTTCGGTGGCACGTAGTCGACAGTGCTCATGCTTCACGCTCCTTGCGTCCTTGCATCGTGGGAATAGGGGTTCCGGAGCGAGATTAACAAATTGACAGAGAACGTGCTGGACAGCGGCCAAAGCGCCGGTTGTCCGCATCTGAAGATCGAGTGGCGCGACGAGCGGCCCGTTGCGCAGGACATCTTCTATCAGCGCCCCCACGCCATGACGATACCGAGGTTGTCGATGGCGCCTGGTACGCCAGCGCCGCGTTGTCGAGATTGATGCTCTTCGTCCCGTCCGACTGGTCCGAACACTTCAGTTGCGCCAGCCAGTTCGTCTTCTTGACGGATTGTATGACAGGCGTATAAACTGATTTCCAAGCCTTCCGGTTCGGCGTTCCGCTTCGAGGTGCCGAATCGCTCGTAGATAAAAGACTGAGATAGACGGAGACACCATCATGCCGGGCTATGCAAGCGTAGGAGCGCGCCTGGACGGCCTGCCGCTGTCCGGCTTCCATTGGCGGATGCTCGGTCTGATTGCCGCCGGCATGTACTTCGACTCGTTCGACATTTACATCGCGGGCACGGTACTCGCTGCAATGATTCACAGCGGCGAATCCACTCTTAGTCTCAACGCCGCTTTCGTCTCCATCACGTTCATCGGCATGATGACCGGAGCACGGCTCTCAGGTGTCCTCGGCGACAGGTTCGGGCGCCGCTTCTGCTATCAGTTCAACCTCGGTAAGCCATTGAACAGGAGACTGCCAGCGTGGCACCCGAAACGATCGAGGGCGGTGCGGCCGAGGCGATCAGATGAAACCGGATGCGGCAGAGTCAGGCAGGAGTAAAACGCGCTGATGCCGCAAGCGCACATCATCCAATACGAGGACACCCGAGACATGTCATCGCAGATCGAAAACTACCGGATTTTCGCAGTCAAGTACGCGCACTTCGAGCGTCGCTCAGGCGACAACTTCATCGGCGGCGATTCTCATGACGTCGCGATGCCACTCGATTATTTCGTGTGGGCCGTGGTCGGCGATACGCGCACCTTTATCGTCGACACCGGCTTCGATCAGACGATGGCCGACAAGCGGGGACGCAAGATCACGAATACTATTGAACGCGGCTTGCAGAAAATCGGCATCTCCGCTGGCGCCGTCGAGGACGTGATCATCACCCACATGCACTACGATCATGCGGGCAACAGTTCACTATTTCCGCGCGCCCGGTATCACATTCAGGACCGCGAGATGGCATATTGCACGGGCCGCTGCATGTGCCACCACGCGCTCAGTCATCCGTTCGAACCGGAGGACGTGAAGTCGATGGTCGGCCGTCTGTTCGACGGACGGGTGCAGTTTCATGAAGGCGCATCGGAAGTCTCGCCGGGCCTAAGCGTGCATTGGGTCGGCGGCCATACGAACGGTCTGCAGGTCGTGCGCGTGCATACGAAGCGCGGCTGGGTCGTGCTGGCGTCGGATGCGTCGCACTTCTATGCGAATATGCAGCAGCATCGGCCGTTCCCTATTGTGTACAACGTCGGCGACATGCTGGAAGGCTATGAAACCGCACATCGTCTTGCCGCATCGCCGAATCATGTGATTCCCGGTCATGACCCGGCTGTGCTTGCGCGTTATCCCGCACATGATCGTGAGACGGACGGCTGGATTGTGCGGCTCGATGTCGAGCCCCGCTAAGAGAAACGTCACATGGCGCTAAACGGAAAAAATGTGCTCGTGACCGGTTCGTCGAACGGACTTGGCCTCGCAATGGCAACAGCACTCGCGGCGAGCGGTTGCAATATCGTCTTGCATGGTCTTGAACCGGCGCAAAGCGTGGAGCAAACGACTGCCGAGCTTGCGTCGTCATACGACGTAAGTGTGAGTTACGTTCGTGCTGATCTGTCGACGGTCGAAGGCGTCGATGCGCTCGTCGAAACGGCGCGTGCGCGGGTGGGATCCATCGACGTGTTGATCAACAACGCGGTGGTCCGGCATTTCGCCCGCATCGAATCGTTCGCGCTCGAGCACTGGCATCGTGCACTTGCCGTGAATCTGACGGCAGCGTTTCGCGCCATCCAGTTGACGCTGCCCGGCATGCGTGAGCGCGGCTGGGGACGTATCTTCAACATGACCTCAGTGTATGGAGCTCGCGCAACGGCTAATCGCGTCGACTACGTTACGACGAAGACTGCCTTGCTCGGACTCACACGGTCGGTGGCCGTTGAGACGCTCAATCAGGGCATTACGTGCAACGCGATCTGCCCTGGGTCGGTGCTGACAACGAAAATCGAGGGCCGCATCAACGATCTGATGGACGCGCGACGATCATCCATCCGACTGCCCCAGTCGCCGCGCCCCTGTTTGCGCTGGCCGAAGCGCGAGCACAAAGGCAGGCAGACGCGGCGCCGATCAGCGGCGAAGCGCTACTCCTCGCATTCGTGCTCGGCGTGGAGGTCGAATGCCGGATCGGCAACGCGGTGTCGCCCGAGCATTATCAACGCGGCTGGCATATCACTTCGACGTGTGGCGTGTTCGGTGCCGCGGCAGCGGTCGCAAAAGCCCGCAGGCTGAACGAACAGCAGATCATCTGGGCGCTTGGCAATGCGTCGGCGCAGGCGGGCGGCCTGGTCGAAATGCTCGGCACGATGTCGAAAAGCATCGGCGTCGGGAATGCAGCGCGCAATGGGCTGCTGTCGGCCCTGCTGGCCGCAGACGGATTTTCCGGTCCCGACGCCCCGCTCGAAGGCGCGCGCGGGTTTCTGCGCGTGAGCGCCGCGGCCCCCGATCTGAGCGCGATCACGGCTGGACTGGGACGTGATTGGGCGCTGTCGTCGAACACGTATAAGCCATACCCGTGTGGTGTCGTGCTCAATCCAGTCATCGACGCATGTCTCGAGTTGCGCCGCGATGCATCCTGGGCGCTTGACGATATCGAACGCGTCGAACTGACCGGGCATCCGCTGCTGCGCGAGCGCACCGACCGGCCTCGCGTGCGCTCCGGGCGCGAATCGCAGGTCAGCGCGCAGCACGGCGTGGCGCTGACACTGGCGCGCGGCAAGGCGGGTCTTGCGGAATTCAGCGACGCGGCGGTGGCGGACACTTCGTTACAGGCGTTCGCGGGCCGTTTGCATTTCATCGACGATGCATCGTGGGCCGTCGAGTCGGCGCAGGTCAGGATCGTGATGCGGACAGGCGAGTCCGTTTCGCGGCGGATCCATGCCGCGCGCGGCAGCCTCGCGGCGCCGCTGTCGGATGAGGAACTGGCGGCGAAGCTGCGGGAGTTGGCCGCGTATGGCGGCTCTGATGTCGCTCCACAGCCGCTTATCGACAGGTTATGGCGCTTCGATTGCGAGCCGGATGCCGCCGCATTGATGCGTATGGCGCGCTCGCCACGAGCGGCCTGACGGGGCGAGAATCTTTCATGAACGAGGGAAATCATGTCGAGCAGTGAGCAAGAGAGTCAAATCGGCTTTATCGGTGTGGGCGTGATGGGACGTCCGATGGCGCGGCGTCTGATCGAAGCGGGTCACTCGTTGATCGTGTATGACCGCGACGAACACGCGGTCGCGGAACTCGCTGCGCTCGGCGCGCGCGCGGCGGGTTCGGTTCGCGAGGTGGCCGACAACGCGGGCATCGTGTTCACGAGCCTGCCGACGCCTGCTGTATTCAAGCAGGTCGCACTGGGCGACGGTGGCCTGATTGAAGGCCGCACTCTCAAGATTCTGGTCGATCTGTCGACCGTAGGTTCGCGCACCGAGAAGGAAGTCGCCGACGGCCTGCTGGCCAAAGGCATCGCAACTGTCGATGCGCCAGTCAGCGGCGGTGCAGCGGGGGCGAAGAAGGGCACGCTCGCGATCATGGCGGCCGGCAAACCAGCGGCAGTGAACGAGGTGCAGGCGTTGTTCGAAGTGTTCGGCAAGGTGTTTGTCGTGGGCGAAGAGCCCGGGCAAGGGCAGTTGCTGAAGCTATTGAACAACATGTTGTCGTCTACCGCCTTCGCCATCACATCCGAGGCGTTCGTTGCCGGCGCACGGGGCGGCCTTGACCCTGAGGTGATGATGTCCGTGATCAACGCGGGAAGCGGTAAAAACGGCGCGACGCTTGACAAGTTTCCGAAGCAGGTTCTGCCGCGCAGCTTCGAATTTGGCTTTCCAATCGGCAGCGTTTGCAAGGACATCGGACTTGCCGTCGACGAGTGCCAGGCCCTGGGCGTGCCCATGTGGGTCGGCAGTGTTGCGCGTCAGGTATGGAACTACGCGGCGATGCAGGACGGCACGAAGCGCGACATGACCGAACTCGTCAAATACGTCGAACGTTGGTCGTCTGGCGAAGGGCTTGCCGACTAGACCGGCCGGATGCTACAAAACAAACAATCCACAACCTTAAACGGAGAATTACATGATTGTCGAACTGCGAATCTATCACTGTGCCCCCACGCGCCTGCCGGCGTTGCTCGATCGTTTTACCACGACAACGCTCGGCTTCTTCGAGAAATACGGCATTCAGCAGATCGGTTTCTGGACCACGCTGAGCGGCCCAAGCAATCACGCGCTCACCTACATGGTGAAGTGGGAGAGCCTCGCGGATCGCGAGCAGAAGTGGAACGCATTCCAGTCGGACGCAGAGTGGATCGCCAAGCGCGCCGCGACAGAAGCGGAAAAGCCGATTGTCGAGCGCATCGAGAATTACTTTCTGACGCCGACAGCCTTTTCGGCTTTGCGGTAGGAGACGCTTGCCATGACACAACCGAAACGCATCGGCTTCATCGGGCTCGGCATGATGGGCGCGCCGATGGTGCAGTGTCTCGCCGCCCGCGGGTTCGAACTGTACCTCGACGACGCCGATGCCGCGCGTGCCGATACGCTGGCCGCCCAAACCGGCGGCCAGCGCCTGCAAGACGGAAACGCTGCAGCGCTGGATGTCCTGATCACGATGCTGCCCAATTCAGCGATCGTGGAACACGTGCTGCTTGGGGGCGGCGCGCACGGTTGGGCGAGCCGGCTCGCGAGTGGCGCGGTCGTTATCGACATGAGCTCATCGGAGCCTGAGCGCTCGCGCAGGCTCGGTGCGACGCTGGAAGAGCGCGGTTTCGCCTACCTGGACGCGCCCGTCTCGGGCGGCGTCAAGAAGGCGAAAGAGGGCACGCTGGCGATTCTGGTCGGCGGCCGTGCAGAGGTGCTGGCGCGCTGCAGGCCGGTGCTCGAGGCAATGGGAACGAGCGTGCTGCACATCGGTAGCGCGGGCGCCGGCCATGCCGCGAAGGCGCTGAACAACTACGTCTCGGCGGCGGCCCTCGCGGCGACGGTCGAAGCGCTGCACATCGCGCAACGTTTCGGCATCGAACCGGAGGTGATGACCGACGTGCTGAATGCGTCGACGGGCCGCAGCAATACGTCTGAGAACAAGGTCAAGCAGTTCATGCTTAGCGGCACGTATGCATCGGGCTTCGCGCTTCAGTTGATGAACAAGGACCTGAAAATCGCGCGTACGTTGGCGCAATCGGTCGGCTATCCGATGACGCTGGGCGTGACGTGTACGGCGCTGTGGGACGAAGCGGCGCAGCGTTCGACGCCGGCTACTGACCACACGGAGATGTATCGGCTGCTGTCCGGCGATGCATCCTGAACCCAACAGAGCGGAGCCTGTCATGTCACATGCAGAACAGTTCTATATCGACGGACGATGGGTCGAACCTTCGTCCACCATCGGCTTTGACGTCGTCAATCCGGCTACCGAAACGCCGATCGAGCGGCTCGCGCTCGGCAACGCGCAAGACGTGGATCGGGCCGTGGCCGCCGCGCGTCGTGCCTTCCCGGCGTGGTCCGTCACCCATGTCGCCGAGCGCGTCGCCTTGCTCCGGCGCGTGCTGAAAATCTACGAGCGCCGCTACGACGAATTCGCCGAGTTGATCCGCCGCGAAATGGGTGCGCCGATCACTTTCGCTCGCAGCGGCCAGGCCGCGCGCGGGCCAGCGCATCTGAATGCTTTGATCGAGGTGCTCGAACGTTTTAGCTTCGAAGAGCAACGCGGCAGCACGCGCGTCGTGCTGGAACCGATTGGTGTATGCGGGCTGATCACGCCATGGAACTGGCCGATTAACCAGATCGTGGTGAAGATTGCCCCCGCGCTCGCGGCGGGTTGCACGATGGTTCTCAAACCGAGCGAGTACTCGCCGTTAAGCGCATTGCTGTTCGCCGAAGTGCTCGACGAAGCGCAGGTGCCGGCGGGAGTGTTCAACCTCGTCAACGGCGATGGTCCTGGCGTTGGCACGGCGATCGCTTCCCATCCGGACATCGACATGGTGTCGTTCACCGGGTCGACCCGTGCGGGCGTGCTGGTCGCACAGGCCGCCGCACAAACGGTCAAGCGCGTTGCTCAGGAGCTTGGCGGCAAGTCGGCGAACATCCTGCTCGACGACGTTAACCTCGACGAGGCGGTGACGCGTGGCCTGGCAGCATGCTTCACGAACTCCGGCCAGTCATGCTCGATTCCGACCCGCATGCTGGTGCCGCGCCATCTGATGAACGACGCCGCGCAGATCGCGAAGCGTGCGGCCGAAGCCTACCGTATCGGCCCAACCGATGATCCGGCGACGCAATTTGGACCGCTCGTCAACCGCAACCAGTTCGACCGCGTGCAGACGCTGATCCAGAAGGGCATCGACGAAGGCGCACGGCTCGTGACGGGCGGTACGGGTTTGCCTGCGGGCGTTGAGCGCGGCTATTACGTGCGCCCGACCGTCTTCGCCGACGTGAGGCCGGACATGACGATTGCGCGCGAGGAAATCTTCGGACCGGTGCTGTCGATCATCGCGTATGACTCGGAAGCGGATGCGATCGAGATTGCCAACAACACCGACTATGGTCTCGCCGCCTATGTGCAGTCGGGTGATATCCAGCGAGCCCGCAAAGTGGGACGCGCATTGCGCGCCGGAAGCGTGCATCTGAACTATCCTCCGGCTGATTTCGGCGCGCCGTTTGGCGGCTATAAGCGCTCGGGTAACGGCCGGGAGTGGGGCGAAGCGGGTTTGCGCGAGTATCTGGAGACGAAGGCGATAGTCGGATATGGTGCGGCCTGACACGCCGCGTGTCATGTCACGCAGGACCGGGTAAAAAAATTTGCCGTTTTTTATTGTCGGACAATCAGCGTGTCCGGCAGAAAGATGGTTTGAATACGAAACCATCACGAACCACAGAGGATTTCACAATGGATAACAGCGAACGCTTCGACAAAGGTTTTGAGAACCGCAAGGAGGTACTCGGCGCCGGGCACGTGGAAAAGTCATGGGCTAACGCGGATGACTTCAATCGTCCGATGCAGAAGTTTGTCACCGAGTACTGCTGGGGCGACATCTGGGGCGATACGACGTTGCCGTTCAAGACGCGCAGCATGCTGAACCTCGGCATGCTGACGGCGATGAGTCAGCATCACGAACTGGCGGTGCACGTGAAGGGTGCTTTGCGCAATGGCGTAACCCGGGACGAAATCCGCGCGGTGCTGATGCAGGCGGCTGTCTACTGCGGTGCGCCTCTCGCGCTCGCCGCATTCCGCGTGGCGACCGAGGCGATCAAGGCGTACGAGGCGGAGAACTCGACGGGCTGATCGCACGGCGAACCCCTATCAGCCGACAAAAAACAGGAGACAAAAGATGAAAGCCATAACCGCTAACGACGTTGTTCAGTCGGAAGGGGGGCAGTCGATAGAAACGAGAAGGCGCAATGCGATCAAGGGCGCGTTCTTTTCCGAGGTTATCGACATGTTCGATATTTACCTTCCGGTCGTCGTGTTGTCGCCGGTGTTAGCCTTCTTTCAGCCGCCTCATCTGTCGAGCGGAACGGAGACGATTCTGGCGTCGCTGGTATTCATCACATTGCTGATCGCGCTGTTGCCCGGTTACGGGACTATCGGCATCGTGTCCTACTGGCTGCTGGTGTTGCTGCGCTTTGTCGACGGCATTTTTCTCGGCGGCGGCTACACTGGCGCGATGCCGCTGGCGATCGAGTATTCAAAGAAAGAGCAACGCGGCTTCGTCGGGGGTTTCATCATCGCGGGCTTTCCCGCTGCCTACGTGACGATCAACCTCGTTGCGATGGTGATGTTTGCGCTCTTTCCGCTGCACGGCATGAATTCGCCCTATGCGCAGTGGGGCTGGCGTGTCCCGTTCGTGCTGGGTGCCCTACTTGCTGGCGTGCTCGCGATGTATTACGTGCACAAGGTGGCGGAGTCGGAGATATGGAAGACCGAGGCCGCCGACAAGGCGTCCCAGGCCGAGAAACTACCTCTGACTGACCTGCTTCGCGGCAAGAACGGACGCAACCTGTTACAGGTGCTGGTGATGATGACGGGTTTCTGGCTGACACAGAACATCGTGACGATCTTTCTGCCGACCGGGTTGCTCGTGAAGACGCTGCATCTGTCCGGCTTCCAGATGGCGTCCACGCTGATGATCACCTATTTCGTGCTGTTCTTCAGTTACATTGCTTCGGGGTTGATCGCTCAGCGGATCGGGCGCCGTCGCTTCTTCGCGATTGTCGGCCCGCTGATTGCGACGGTCGGCGCGGCGTTGTTGTACGTGCTTGCGAATGGCGAGGGTTTATCGCTGACGGCCATTATCGTGCTCGTCTGTGTGCTCGCCGTGCTCGTGACGTCGCCGTGGGGCGTGATTGTCACGTATATCAATGAGCGCTTCGTCACCGATGTGCGCGCAACGGGTTTCGGCGTCGGCTTCAGTCTTTCCGTGATCATCCCGTCGTTCTACGCGTTTTATATGAACTGGCTCAGTGCGCTCATGCCGCTGCGTCTGACGGCGGTCGCGCTGCTGTGCGCAGGTGGCCTGATCGGAACGATCGGCGCGCTAATGGGCCCCGAGACGAAGGATGTCGATTTCTAAGGCAAGTGTTTTCTTTGGAGGGACGCGATTCATGAATCAGAATCGGATCGGCTTTATCGGTCTTGGCAACATGGGCGGCCGAATGACGAGACGGCTCGTCGATGCAGGTATCGCCGTGCTCGGCTTCGATACCGTTGCGGACCGTATTGCGGCGGCCGGTGCGCAGCCGGGCGGCACGTTGCGAGATGTCATGGCGTTTGCCGACGTCATGATGATGTCGCTGCCGGACAGCAAGGTGGTGGAGGCTGTAGTCGAAGGCGAGGACGGTATGCTTGCTCATTGCAGATCAGGGCAGATTGTGGTTGATCTGAGTACGGCTGCCGCCGGTTCGACGATCCGGCTGGCGAAACGCTTTGCGGAACGTGGCGTCCATTACGTGGATGCCGGCATATCGGGCGGAGCCGCGGCTGCTGAAAAGGGCACGCTGACCTTGATGGTAGGCGGCGATGCTGGTGCCGTCGAGACGCTGCAGTGGGCGTTCAAGCCGATTAGCGCAAAGGTCGCCTACATGGGCGCGAGCGGAACCGGCCACACGACAAAGCTGCTGAATAACTTTCTCAACGCGGTCAGCCTCGCCGCGAGCGCTGAAGTGATGGTCGCGGGCAAACAGGCGGGCCTCGATTTACATTTGCTGCTCGATGTGCTGAACAACAGTAGCGGCGTGAACTTCGCGACGTTGAACCGCTTTCCGAAGATCGTTGACGGCGACTATCTTGAAGGCGGTCTCACCGGCAAGCTAATGACCAAGGATGTGGTGCTGTACGTGGACCGGGTGCGCGAACTGGGTGTGGTGTCGCTGAATGCCGCGGGGCCACTGGCGAGCTTTGGTCTCGGCACCGCATTGGGCTATGGCGATGTGATCAGCAATCGGGTCGTCGATGCGCTCGGCGACGTGTCGGGCGGCGTGCGGCTGTTCGACGGACAACCTCGAAAGGAGAAACAGGCATGAAGGTATTTCACGGCAGGACGGACGGCGCGATGTCGGAGCTTCGGGGTGAGACGTTTTCGGGCACGGTGTGGGCCGATCCGGTGATGCCGGTCACTAACGGCGTCACGATCAACACCGTGTTTTTTGCCCCGCGTGGCCGAACCTACTGGCATACGCACGAGCAAGGCCAGGTGCTCACGGTCACGGCCGGAAAGGGCTGGATCTGCCGGGAAGGCGAAGCGCCGCAGCCGATCCGCCAGGGCGACATCGTGTTCATCGGACCCAACGAGCGGCATTGGCATGGCGCAAGTGATGGCAGCTACATGGTGCATATCGCGACGTCGATCGGCAAGGCGACCTGGCAGGAAGAGGTGGCGGAAGCAGACTATCCGGCGGGCGTGTAGCGCTGACTCCGCCCAGGCGACCGTTGCGCCGCTGACAAGGCTGGCGCACATCCGTTTATCTGCGCTTTCGATAGGAACGATGCGATGAGTTTAAGTGAGTCAAGTAAGGTGTCACCCCGGCCTCACGACGCGCAGGCCATCAAGGACGAGTTCATGCGCGTGCATGGCGCGTGGTCTCCTGCATGGGCGAGCATGCTGCGTCTCGACGCGGGTTTCGTTGCCGCCTATCTGCAGTTTTCGCGCGTGCCGCAGCGACACAACCATCTCGGCGACAAGGTCCGGGCGTTCATCGCGCTTGCCGCCGACGCCTGCGCCACACAGCTGTATGCGCCGGGTGTCGCGCATCATCTGCAACGCGCGTTGTCGTTCGGTGCTACACGCGAGGAATTGATGGAAGTGCTCGAGCTGGTGAGCACGATCGGTATTCATACGAGCAACGTAGGAGTTCCAGTGCTGCTCGAAGTGCTTGAAGAAGAGGGCTTGCGGACGGGACCGGTGCCACTCGACGATCGAAGGCGCGCATTGAAGGCCGCTTTCGAAAAGAACCGCGGCTACTGGCACCCGTCGTGGGAGGGTTTGCTCGAGCTCGATCCCGATCTGTTCGAGGCCTATGTCGAATTTTCATCAGTGCCCTGGAGAACGGGCGTGTTGCGCCCAAAGGTCAAGGAACTGATGTATTGCGCATTCGATGCTTCATCGACGCATCTGTACGTGCCGGGTTTGAAGCTCCACATGCGCAATGCGCTGCGCTATGGCGCAACCGCTGAAGAAATCATGGAGATGCTGGAGGTTGTCAGCACGACGGGAATACATGGTGCGGAACTTGGTGCGCCGTTGCTCGAGGCCGCTTTGCAGGAAGCAGCAGCGGCCACCGAGGACGAGATCCATGAACAGGACGCAGAGATGGGCAAGCCGTGAAGTATCATAGAGACTGACACTTTGTGTGACGGGAAGACAATCATGTCGACTGATATGGGCCTGATCAGACCTGAGACGCTGCGCCACCAGGTCGAGAACGTATTGCGGCAGGCGATCATGAGCGGACGATTCGCACCAGGCGCGCGCCTGATTGAGCGCGAGCTTTGTGAAACGCTGGGGGTGAGCCGCACATCCGTGCGCGAGGCGTTGCGCAAACTCGAAGCGGAGAAGCTGGTGCGCAGCGTGCCGCGTAAGGGCCCAATCGTCGCGGTCATCTCGAAGCAGGAGGCGAGCGAGCTTTACGCGTTGCGCGGTTTGCTCGAAGGATTCGCGGCTCACGAATTTGCGCGGCTGGCGAGCGACGCGGCGATTGCGCGCTTCGGGGAGGCCGCAAAGGAATTGCGAGCCGAGGCACAGGCGCAAAATCAGGCGGGTGTGCTGAAGGCTAAAGCCGCACTGTACGACGTGCTTCTCGACAATTGCGGCAACGGGCTCATCAAGGAGGTCCTGACGAGCCTGTACTCGCGGGTCAACCTGTTGCGTGCAACATCGCTGATGCATCCGGACCGCCTGCCGAGTAGTTTGCGTGAAATCGACAAGCTGCACAAAGCGCTGAAGGCACGCGACGCGGAAGCCGCACAACAGCTCGCGCAACTGCATGTTGCTAACGCAGAGAAGGCGGCCATGCGCATGCTCGAGGAATCTGAAAAGCAACTTGAGCAACGCGAAGAGATCCAGGCGGTGGCGAGTGCGGAACGTGCTTGATTGTATAAGCACTGCCGACGCAAGGAGAGATACTGTATGTCCAGTTCAGATACCGTGAAATGGGCTACATCACAGGGCGATGCGACGCCCTTCGTCTGCGGACCAGTAGGCCGCGTAGTGCACTTTCATGGCGTCGTAGGCGAGATCCAGGCCGGCCAGCGGCGTCCGCCCGAAAGCGGCGCACTCCATGAAGTCCTGAATCTCCTGTCGATAACCGCGCGTCCACTCCTCCTCGAGGCAGACGTATTGCCAACCGGTCTTTCGATCGACTTTCTCCGTGATGTACACGTCCTTGAGCTTTTCCTCATCGGTCATGTAGGTCATCAGATGGTTGTTGGGTGTGATGTTGGCCAATAGCACGCCGCCGCTCGTGTAGGCTTCCACTACGTTGCGCACACCGCCGAGGATCATGTCGCCGGAGAAGACGGTTGCCTTCGTGCTGTCGCTGAAGGTCAGGCTCAACATGCCCCAGTCTTCCACATCGAACGGATTCGCCTTGATAAAGGGACGCTCCTCGGGCGTGAGCCGTGCGGTCACGTTTCCGACGTCGGCCACCACGCTTATGACCGAGACCTGTTCGCCACGTGCATTCGCTTCGACCTGCTTCAGATGGAGCATGGCCGACAGTGGATGGCATCCCTGACGGATCAGCGCGCCGCCCCCCGTTTGAGCCCACTGCGCGGCATGCGCGGCATGCGAGCCGCTGTGACTCTCCTCGGCCTTCATGAACAGAATCTTGTCGCGCGTTGCACGCAACATCTCAGCGGCTTTGGTCACCGCAGGTGCGTAGATCCAGTCTTCGGCATACATGAAGAGACGGCCGCTTTGCCGCACCGCTGCCACCGTGGTCTCCATCTCCTCCATCACACGCTCATACATCAGCGCCTTGGACACGGCCTTCCCGATCGGAGTCGGGTCCCCGGGGCGGCCAAAGTATCCGGTGAAAGGCTTTTCGCAAATGACGTGCTTGCCGGCCTGCATGGCCTCGATGACCATCCCGGCATGTAAGGCCGGCGGCGTGCAGATATCGATGACATCGATGCGGGGATCAGTCAGCAATGTCCTGTAGTCGCGAGTGGTTTCCGGGATCGCGTACTTGCGTGCGAAGTCGACGACCTGGTCGCCGCGCGCAGCCACACTCACCACTTCGACATTCACGCCGTAGACGCGCCGGTAGGCGTGCATGTGCAATTCCGAAATGAAGCCGCAGCCGATCAGACCTACTTTCAGGTTCGACATGCTTAACAATCCTGTTGTTGTGGGCCGTGGTTACGGGCCGAAGAGTGGGAAGAAACGTCTTTGACAGATTGGCCGCCGCGAAGCGAAGCGGGCAGGACGAGCCGCGGCTCGGAATACGTTGGTCAAAGATCGGCTACTGCGAGATCCCGTCTCCCACCTCGGCCGCCTTCTGCGCCTGCGCGGCCACGTTGGACAACCGAACCTGCTCCGCGGCCACGCGCTGCAGATCCTGGGCCTGCGCCGGGTTGATGCCTAAAGCATTCGCCGCCCGTTCGTGTGCTCCGAGCGAACGTGGATCGACGCCGGTCACCGAAGCGAAGACGACGAGTGCTTCGAGATAACTTCCGAAGCGGCTTGCGTGGTAATGGTTATTCTTTTCGGGTGGCAATCCGGAGCGCCATAGATCGACTTCGTCCGGCTTGATCCCGTCATAAGGATTGGGATCAGCAATGCCTTCCTTCATCGCGCGATTCCACGCCAGACCGACAGGAATGACGGTCGCGCGCACAGCCGGATTGGCCGCTGCGGCGAACTCGTAGGCAGCCTGAATATCCGTCGCCATCTGATAGATAGGCGTGCCATACCACAAGCTGGACGGTGTCTTGTAGACGAGGTCGGCGCGTGACCACGTCGATAACAGATAGACCTCGGTATTCGGGTTATGTGCGCGCCACATCGCGCCAAGGTGTCTGACGTCGCCGACGATGCGCATCGGATTACCTGGCTGATCGAAGTCGAGTGTGGTCTGGCCGTTCATGACCACCTTGTCCCAGGCACGATCGATCTCGGGCCGCTTCGTGTCGTAATGCAGTGTCAGCGCGGACCCGGGGAGGACCTCGAAGGAAACGTCGTAGTGAAGTCCCGCTTCTTCGGTGAATGCCTTGAAAATGGCCGGTACACCGCCGATCGCTTTGCAGCCGCCTTCGGTTTCGGTGCAGCCGTTCAGGTCGGTGACGGTCCCTACGCCGAAGCCTTCGACTTCCGTATAGCCCCATGTCACGCTGCTGCCGAGGAAGAGCGTCGTAGTTGCAGCCGATGCGCTGACCGCATATCCACTCGCACTGAGCGCGAGCGCGGCGTGCAGGATGGCGCCGCGCAGCGCGCGACCTGAATTGGACTGATGTCCACCCGCAGCGCGAGTGCTGAAAGTCATGCGTGTCTCCGGTTTATTGTGAGTGTCGATGCATCGCACCTGGGCTTTGCCGCGTGTCCCGGCCGCCGAAGCATCGGACGCAAACATTCTGAACGAGAATGACGGCCATAACCGTGCTCGAATTCAAAGCTGATTTAACTTCAGGTTGATACTGTGGCATGCGGTCATCGCCCATAGGGCAGGGGAATAGGCGGGGGCTCCATAACCAGCACGGGCGTCCGTTGGGTCCTGGCCGGTCCGAATTTCCCAGCGGGAGGCTTGGACGCGCCAGACCGTTACCGGTACTCTATGGAAGTTGCTCCTGCCGGAGTCGGGTCTCGCCATGCGCGCCAACGATGCTTCGCCCACGCAAGCCGGCATGCCCGTGTTCCAGACGAGGGGCGATGCCTACTCGTTCGGTAACGACGCGATTGCGTTGCGCTGGGCGGTCAAGGATGAACGTCTCGCCGAATTCTCACTGATCGATTTCGCGGAGGACCGCACGCTGCCCATTGTTGCGCCGTTCGCGCTATCGCTCGCTGACGGAAGTACCGTGGGTGTGGCCGAGCTGACGGTCCTTGCGCCGGTGAGCGAGAGCGCGCTCGCACCGGATCCCCGCGCATCGCGCCTCGCCGAACGAATCGCAGGCCGACGCGTTAGCGCCACCTTGGTCGACGCCCAAGGCCGTCTGATGGTGGAATGGAGCGTGGAGCAGCGCGAAGGCTCACGCTACCTACGCGAACAGCTGGCGATTACGGCGCTTCTTCAGGACGAAAATATCGCTGTCGTTTCACTGTTGGAGACGCGTGCTGCCGACGCGCAGGCCAGCAGCGAACTGAGGGGCACGCCCGTCATCGCGGGGAGCTTCTATCTTGGCTTCGAGCTGCCGCTGGCCGAAAGTCATGTGGACGGCGATAGCGTTAGCTTCACCCTGCAACGCGCGCTGCCTCTGGAACAGAACAGGACGCTGGTCTACTCCGCCGTGGCAGGCGTCGTGCACGACGGCCAGTTGCGGCGTGACTTCGCCACTTATCTGGAACGGGAGCGGGCTCACCCGTATCGCCCGTTTCTGCATTACAACAGCTGGGGCGACATCGGCTACCTCACGCCGTACACGCAGGAGCAAGCGCTCGCAGGCATCGAAGCAATCGGCCGCGAGTTGCACGGAGCCCGCGGGGTGCGGATCGATTCGTTTATGTTCGACGATGGCTGGGACGACCTGGGCGGCGGCTGGCATTTCAGCGAGAGTTTTCCACATGGCTTTGTTCCGCTGCGCGACGCTGCAGCCCGATACGGTGCAGCGCCCGGCTTATGGCTGTCCCCTTGGGGCGGCTACGGAGCGCCGAAACAGGAACGCGTAACGCGCGGCCATGCCGCCGGATATGAGGTCATCGATAACGGCCTCGCGCTATCGGGGCCGAGTTACTATCGACGCTTTCATGAGGTCGTGATGGCCTTGCTTGAGGACGGCCTCAACCAGTTCAAGTTCGACGGTACAGGGAACGCCGATAGGGTGTTTCCAGGCAGCCTTTTCGATAGCGATTGGGACGCAGCGATCCAGCTTATCGACCACATCCGCGCGGCCAAGCCCGATACCTTCATCAATCTCACCACTGGCACGCATCCATCGCCGTTCTGGCTACGCTATGCAGACTCTATCTGGCGCGGTGGCAAGGATGACGATCTGGCGGGAACCGGCACTCACCGCGAGCGCTGGATCACGTACCGCGACGCCCAGACGTATCACAACGTCGTGGTGCGCAGTCCGCTCTTTCCGCTCAATTCGCTGATGCTGCACGGCATCCTCTACGCGCAGTGCAATCCGCGCCTCAACACGGCGGCGGGCGATGATTTCGCCAACGAGGTTCGTTCCTACTTCGCGAGCGGCACGCAACTGCAGGAGCTATACATTACGCCAGCGCTGCTCACCGGGCACGACTGGGATGTGCTCGCCGAGGCCGCCAGATGGGCTCGTGAAAACGGCGAGGTACTGTGCGACAGCCATTGGATCGGCGGGGCACCGGACCGGCTGGAAGTATACGGTTGGGCAGCGTGGACGACACACAAGGCGATCGTGACGCTGCGCAATCCGGACAGCCACGCGCAATGCTTCGCGCTGGATTTGCGGCGACAACTGGAATTGCCGGCGACAATGGCGGGGCGATTCGATTCGCGCAGCATCTGGCGTGAAGAGGCTTCCGGGATTCCGGCTGTACTAAACGCTGATGTGCCGCAGCAAGTCGAGCTCGCCCCGTTCGAAGTGCTCACGCTAGAACTGTCGCCGCTCGCTGAAGCGCAGTCGTGAAGCGGACATGGCCGCATGCCCGGCATCGGTCCGCGGCGCTCGCGCTAAGACAACGTATCCGCCAGTTTCACCGACTTCGCCTGGATCTGATGCAAGTCGAAGATTAGCACCTCGTTGTCACCTTGCGCGAGCCACGGCGCGGGGCAATACAGACGCCTTTGCGGACCGATATGCCAGTAGCGGCCGAGATTATGTCCGTTGACCCATACGACGCCCTTGGTCCAGTTGCTCATGTCAAGCCAGGTGTCGCCGATTTTATCCAGCTGCAAACTTGCCCTGAAAAACAGCCCGGGCTTCAACGGGTTCGTGCACCTTTCCTCCAGGTTGGCGATAAACGTGTCATCCATCGGCAGCAGAAAGACTTCCCAACGCTTGAGCATGGAGAACGATCCGTCGGCGTTGCTTATCCTGACCGGTTCGAGCAGTCCTTTACGGTCAACGATCGCGGAGCCATAGTTGACCAGCCCCATGCCCTCCACGAGTATCTCCAACGATACCGGGCCACCGGGATTCGCCCGGTCCTCCGGCAACGCCAAGGGGAGGGCGAGCGGCGCGCGATGCCTCACGTGGAGTGGCTGCGCGTACTCCTGTGGGATCTGCGTCCTCGACACACCGCCCACGTAATGTTCGCCGACGAAAACGGTCGCATAGTCATGCACACCGCTGATATCCAGCACACCGCTCGCGTACTCTGGCAACTGCTTGCGGTACAGCACAAAGCCAAACGCCTGACCATAACTTTCAAAGGACTGAGGATCGACGCTCTGTTCGCAAGGCAGTGCCGTGGGCAGGTTGTCCCAGATCGATGCATAGACCGTTGGCATCAAGGCATCGATGCCAGTGCATCCAAGCGTGGCAATGGCGTCCGGTATATCGGGCAACGGCGCGGGCAGGTAGCCGGCGATGATGTCGCGGTACTTCATGTACTTCGGCGTCGCCATACCCTGCTCACTGATGGGCGCCGAATAGTCGTAGCTGGTGATGTCGGGCTGATAGTTGCCTGAACCGTCCACGTTCGCGCCGGCATAAAAGCCAAAGCTCGTACCGCCGTGAATGACATAGAGATTGAATGACAGTTTCGACTCCATGAACGCGGTCAAGATGCGGGAGAGGTCGTAGTTCGTTCCCGCGAAACCCGCTTCGCCCCAATGGGTGAGCCACCCTGGGTACACCTCTCCGGCCAGCGCGGGCACCGCGGGGAATTTCCGGCGGACGGTTGCGATTTGTGCCGCGTCGCCATTGCTCAACGCAATCGCACCGCCGCTTACCGTGGTGCGATTGCGTTCGAGTTGCGGAAGGCCGTCTTCGGTATAGAACGGCCCCGTTACGCCTCCCTTGAGCCAAAGCTGCCTTAGCTCTTCGAGGTAGGCCGGATTGCTCGCGTACGAACCGAATTCATTTTCGATCTGGATCATCAGGATCGGTCCGCCATGCTGAATCAGCAACGGCTTGATACGGGGTACCAGTTCCTCGATGTAGCGACTCACCGCCGCCATGTAGCGAGAATCGGTGGCCGAGTCAGTCCTCAACTGGATGTCCGGATCGCTCAACAGGTAGGAGGGGAGACCGCCCAGATCCCATTCGGCGCAGACGTAAGGCCCAGGACGCAGCAGCACCCACATCCCTTCGGACTGGCACAGCCGGATGAAGGCCTCGATATCGCGGTTTCCGCTGTGGAAATCGAACACGCCTCTACGGGTTTCGTGGTAATTCCACATGATGTACAAGCCGATGCAGTTCATTCCCATCGCCTTGGCCATCCTGATCCGGTGTTGCCAATACTCGCGCGGAATGCGGGCCGGGTGCATCTCGCCGCTGCGAATCTGGAACGGCTCGCCGTCGAGCAGGAAGTGCTCGCCGTCAGGACTGAAAGAGAAGGTATGGCCGCGTTCGAGGTTCACGGTGCACTCACACTTTGACGCGCCTGATTCTCGCAACGTCCATCGGAAACGCGCTCGAATTTGACGATCTAATCGTATACTGCTACTTCGCCATCACGCTGTCGCGGCTGTTTTTTCGGGTGCACGACAGGACCGGGTCGCTGCTGCTCATGCTCCGTAAGCCAGCCAGACCCGTCGAACCAGTCAGGACTCTACGTATGCAAGACCGTTTGCAACAAGCCGTACAGTTTGCAGTTGATCATGAATCGCTTTGGGATCGCCATGTGGATGGCGTGTGGGGCGTGCATGTGAGCGACCCACCGCCGTGGAACCGGCTGCTCGGCCCGGTACATGACCGCGGTCCGGTATCCGGCACGATCGCGCTCGACGGGCTTGTGCTGACCTCATGGGGCGAACCCGACCGGGCCGATCTGACTTTCAGCGTCGCAAAGATGTGCCTCGCGCTACTTGCGGGCATTGCCTACGATCGCGGGCTGCTGCCGGACGTTGACGAACCGGTGCACGTGCGCGTGCCCGGCATCGGCTTTGACGACGAACACAATGCCGCTGTGACCTGGACCCAACTGCTGCAACAGACAAGCGAGTGGCAGGGCACGTACTTTGGCTTGCCGGATCAGGCTGACCACTATCGTGCCGTCAACTTCGCTGCGCCGCCGGATGGCAAAAAGGGCGATCTGCGTCTGCTGCAAGACCCCGGCACCTATTGGGAATACAACGATGTGCGTATCAATCAGCTTTCGCTGGCGCTGCTGCACCTGTTCCGGCAGCCATTGCCGGAGGTGTTCCGCGACGCGATCATGCGCCCCGCAGGCGCAAGCGAAAACTGGCAATGGGTTGGCTACCACAACGCGTGGGTCGAGATTGACGGGCGGCGCATGCAATCCGTTCCGGGCGGCACGCACTGGGGCGGCGGGATGTCAGTGAGTGCGAACGATCAGCTCAAGGTGGCGGAACTCCTGCTGAACGATGGCATAGTCGGCGGCCGGCGGATTCTGTCCCGCGAGTGGATCACGCGCATGCGTACACCATGCGCGATTGCGCCGTTCTATGGCTACCTGGTATGGCTTAATACTGACCGCAAGATTTTCCCGAGTGTGCCGGCATCGAGCTACTTCGGCGTCGGCGCGGGCAGTTCCTTCACGTGGGTCGAGCCCGAGCGGCGGATGACAGTGATCGTCCGGTGGTTGAATCCTGCACACGCGGACGAGTTCTTTGGGCGGGTGCTGGAGGCAGTCGACGCGCCCCGCGCTTCGTAACGCTTTCCACTGCTCAGGACGAGCGTTCGGGCGGTGGAGGTGGATTTGACTGCTCCGGTTTTCCCGGGGCTTTTTTTCGTAGGTCGCATCAAGGTTCTCGTCACACAAGCTCGTCAAAATGTCAGGTGCATCCCGGCAGCGTAGCCGAGCTCATGAGGCCAACGTCGAAGCGGGCAAGGCGACCTCCGCCTGCGAAGCACCGATTTTTTAGCCGCATTACCGCTTGCTGTCTCACCCACCATAAGGAAAAGCTGATGAAGCGCCGCACGCCGACCAATGCCCCGACCGACACCGCTCCCTCGAACGCCGCCGAGCCTGGGCTGCCGCAGCCGGGACGACGCCATTTTCTGACCGGCGTTGCCGGTGCTGCCGCGGTCGCAGTCGGAGGCGGCTTGGCCGGCTGTGCGCTGGCCGAATCGCGCGACGGCACCGCGGCAGTCAGCGAAACCAGCCCGGACTTCGACCGTGCGTTGCGTGAGAAGGTCAAGACCGTCGTCGTGATCTACGCGGAAAACCGCAGCTTCAACAATCTGTTCGGCAATTTTCCTGGCGTCCAGCACCCGCTGTCGGCGCTCAACCCCGCCGACTACCTGCAGCGCGACCGCGACGGCAAGACCGTGCTGCCGAAACTACCGCCGGTGCCAGGCGGCTGGGTGCTGAACGATCAGGTGGCCGACGGCACCGCCTACAAGGCCGGCTTGCAGTACCAGACCGAGTTGCCCAACGCGCCGTTCGCCCTCAAAGGGCCGAGTGGCGAACACCTGCCGCTGTCGCTGGTGACGCACGACCTGTGGCACGTGTTCTATCAGAACCAGATGCAGATCAACGGCGGCAAGAACGATATGTTTGTCGCCTGGGCCGATTCGGCCGGGTTCACGATGGGCCATTACGCGCAAACCAGCTACGCCTTGCGGATGTGGGATCTCGCAAGTGAATTCGTGCTGTGCGATAACTACTTCCAGGGGGCGTTCGGCGGCTCGTTCCTGAACCACCAGTATCTGATTGCAGCTACGCCGCCCGTCTATCCGAATGCGGACCGCAGCATCTCAAAGTTCCAGATTGCGACGACCGTCAGCGGCCGCCCGGACGACCCGAACCTGAAGCCGCTCGAGGTCACGCCGAAGAGCGCCATGGACGGCGTGCCAAAGTTCGGTCCGAGCGCGCTCACGCCGCCCGAGCCGAATCCCAACGGGGGAACGCGCAGCTATGCCGTCAATACTATGTTGCCGCCGTACGCGCCCACGCCGTTTCCGGTGGATGCCAATGGCACGGTAGACTTTACGAAAGACAGCAACGCCCAGGTCCTGGTGCCGCAAACGCACGAGCATATCGGCGACAAGCTCGATAAGCGTGGGATTGACTGGGCGTGGTATGCGGGTGCGTTCCAGCAAACGCTCGATATGCACGGCGCGAACCTCGCGAACGGGACGCCGGTCGTTCCGAACTTCCAGTATCACCATCAACCGTTCAACTACTTCGCGAACCTCGCTCCGGGCACCGAAGCACGCGCGAAGCGTCTGCGCGATGGCGGGCTCGGTGATGACGAACACACCAACCATTTCCTCGCCGATGCACGCGCAGGCAAGCTGCCGCCAGTGACGTTCTACAAGCCGCAAGGTAACCTGAACATGCATGCGGGCTATGCGGATGTCGCCTCGGGCGACCGCCATATCGTGCACGCAGTGAAGGCGCTGCAAGCGAGTCCGCAGTGGGAGAACATGGTTGTGATCGTGAGCGTGGATGAAAACGGTGGCTGGTGGGATCACGTCGCACCGCCGCAAGGCGATCGTTGGGGCCCGGGCACGCGTGTGCCGACGCTTGTGGTGTCGCCCTTTGCGAAGAAGGGCTACGTCGACCATACGGTGTATGACACCGCATCGATCCTGCGCCTGGTTACACGGGTTTTCCAGCTTGAATCGCTCGATGGTTTCCGTTCGCGCGATGCCGCGATGGTGGCGCGTGGCCAGAAGCCGATGGGCGATTTGACCCATGCGCTGACCTTCACGGCTTAACACGCCTGACGAAACGGGCGATCCGCAACCGTCGCCCGCTGTTGCGCCGGCTATCCGCTGCTGGTGTCTGTTATCGGCGAACTGTTGCCACCCCCCTGTCTGGCCTCGCACAACACCCCGCCCAACGCCGGCCTCGCGTGCCGAGGCCAGCACAACCCGGCCTTTCCCTTGTGCCGTAAGGCGCCGGAACCCACCTGAACACGCCAGCCTCTCGCCTGGCACACCCTATGCGTTATGTGGTGTGAGCGCGACCAGATGCTCATCTCAACCAAACCGTATAACACTTTAGGAGTATTAACCATGAAATCGACTCTCATGATCAAGGATCTGCCGATTGCCGAAGAACTCGACAGCAAGGCAATGTCAGCCGTGCGTGGCGGCAGCGCGACTTCTATCGTTGGCGGCAACAGCCAGAACGTAGTCGGCGGTGGTGGCTTTGGCAGCTCGACGACGGGTCTGCAGGTCGGGCCGAGCGTCAACACGGCCGATGGAAGCTCGCATCTCCAACTGAGCATCCCCACGTTCCAGAACTTCGGCGGCAACCAGCTGGTTTTCTAAACAATCTGCGTGCCACCCGTAAACGGGTAGCCACATCAATCTTCTCTCCAAGGAGTCCATCATGCATTCGACCCTCATGATCAAAGATCTGCCCATCGCCGAAGAACTCGACAGCAAGGCAATGTCCGTCGTACGTGGCGGCAGCGCCATCGCTGTGGTTGGCGGCAATACACAAAACGTCCTTGGCGGCGGCGGCTTTGGCAGCTCGACGATCGGCCAGCAGCTCGGGCCGGTCGTCACCACAACCGATGCGAGTTCGCATCTCCAGCTGAGCATCCCTACGGTCCAGAACTTTGGCGGCTTGCAAGGCGCATTGCTGTAACAGGTGCGCGTGCCACCCTTCATGGAGGGTGGCACCCGTCCGCTCATCTCCAGGAGCCAGTCATGCAATCGACCCTTATGATCAGAGATCTGCCCGTTAGCGAACCACTTGACCGCAAGGACATGTCCGCTGTCCGTGGCGGCACCGCGCTCGCCGGCGTCGGCGGAAATTACGGCAACGTGTTCGGCGGCGGCGGTTTTGCCAGCCCCACCATCGGTATCCAGATTGGGCCGATCGTGACGACCACCGATGCGAGTCAGCATCTGAATGTCAGCGTTCCGAGCCTGCAGAATTTCGGCGGCTATCAGTTGGGCGCGCTGTAGCGGTGTGCGGTGTCACTCTTCGGGGAGGGTGATGCTGCACATCGCAGGCGTTGGGACTACACGCGCTTTATCCCGCTCAGAGTATTGAGGCGTTCGCGTAGCATTCTGCAAGCGCCGCTCTGCGGGACACATAAAACTGCACGATCCAGTCCGAGTACAACGCCTCGAGCAGACTGGAGCCTTCGGGGTGGCGGCACAGTTGTGCCGCCAGTGATGCCGCGCGGGCGCCGGATTCGATAGCGAATCTGAATCCGTCGCCCGTGGCGGGATCCAGTTGCACGGCGGCGTCCCCGCATACGAAGTAGCCTGGGCCGGCTGCCTGGTGAAGGCAACGCCAATGGCGGCAATCGCGCCATCTTCTGCCGGTGGGCCACACGCCATCAGGCCAATGAAGGATGGCTTCACGCTGGGTTGAAAGGGACGTCCAGATCGTTCCCGTAGAGGTCGTTTTGATCCATAACCACCGTTGCTGCGCAATTTGCCAGTGATGGTCTGGGGCATGAGTGCTCGCTGCCGCGAATCCACGTTCCAGCCACAATGCTGGGGAGCCGATCGATTCTTCGAGTTGCATGGCGCGTCGAAGCCAGCAGTTTGATCCACTGGCGTCGATCACAACTGGGCTGGCGATCGATGATTCGCCGCAACGCACGCCAGAGATTCTGCCTTGTGCAACACGTGGCTCGACGCGTCCGGCTGCGAGGGAAACGTATTGGGCGCCCGCATCGAGGGCTTCGAGCCTGAAGCGCTGATCGAACTTACCGCGCAGCAGAGCGCGACCTGACTTCGATACGGGTTCTGGGTCCAGCCAGATACCGGTTTCCCGCGACAGACGCGGAGCCAAGGTGGCCAGCAGCATCAAGGACGCGCGTGAGAGGTACTCTGGCGCGCTGCTCGAGAGGCCGCGTCCGAGCATGACAACCTCGAGTCCCGCTCGCGCGGCCGTGATGGCCGCAGCGCAGCCAGCGGGTCCGTCGCCCATGACGATGACATCGGCGCTGTTCATCGTTCAGCGCCCTTGGCGGATGACCCGTCTCGCATCGCTGATCACCCCTCGCGCAGGTAAAGCGCCAACGCCTCAGCGCCAGGCGTTGCGGTGCGTACGTGGTCCAGCTGCTCGGTCGCAGTTGCATCGCAACACAATGCCTGCGCATAGGGCACGCGCAAGCGGCCTGGTGCGATTTGCACCGGTTGCGGAGCATGGTCGAGCGGAAATACGAACAGGAAGCGGTAAACAGTCTGCGTAGCCGGCGGCCTGTCATTGACGCGGCGTGCCGAGATGAGCCACAGCCGGGTATGGGCAGGCGTCTGTCCAGGATCGCAGGCAGCCACGGCGTGACGCAGCGCCCTGATGCGCCGGATCAACTCGGCGGCGTCGACATGCTGCAAGGCGCCGAACAGCATGTTGCCCGCAAGGGCATTCGATACGTAATCCGAACGATAGATGTCTGCGTATTCGGCCATACCGTCTGGCGTCAGATACGGGCCATACTCGCCATCCCATCCGCGGCAGGCGGCGGCTATACCCTTGACCACCAGCGGATGCCAGGGATGCAAGCCGATCTCCTCGTCCAGCATCGGGATTGCGGTTGGGGCGTCGGCACGATTGAAGGTGCGCGAGGCGTCGGGGCTGAGCGCGGGCCAGAAGCTGTTCGAGGCCGCACAGAGCTTGACGTCTTCGGCGAACGGGCTGCCGAGTCCATGGGTGGCGAGAAATATTCCGCCGCGATCGCTCGCATAGGTCACGTCCCAGCCGGGCGCGAATACATTGGACGAAGCGTCCGACAGGAATGAAACCATTCTCGCCTCGGGCACTGCCGGACTCGTGTGATGCCCGGCGCGGGCCGCAGGGCTGAATGCGACGGAGATCGTGGTGTCGGTGCGGGGGAACGCCTGCTTCCCGGTGAGCGGATCGTTGTGTTGCGGGTTGGCGGTCAACCGTTCGCCGCTTAGCGACGAAGGGCCGCCATTTCTGAATTGCGATTTAGGATCGGTATGCGTTTGCTGAAACCAGCGCTGCAACTCGACCTGATCGGCGTACGGATAGAAATCGGGCGCCGCTACGATCGAATAGGCTGGAAGAACGGGCAACCCAGCCGGCTCGCTGAGCGCGACGCTGACCACGCCCTCGGCGCAATGGTCGATGAAAAAGCGGGTTTCGTATCCGCCGTCTTTGACCCCCTGCAGAAATCTCCCGCGGTCTTCCGGGTGGAGGCACATGTTCGGCGCCGATCCGTTTCCATATCTTGCGGGGTGACGGATGTTGATGTATTCCGGTGCGTTGCGGGGTTCGGGGTAGCGCAGCCAGTTGCTGGCGAAGTGCGGAAAATAGAGTTGTCGCACTTCGTCGAGCAGGGCGAGAAACAGCCGGAACAGGGAACTGACGATACGCATCGTCGTATAGCGCCGGTTGACCAGCGCAAACGGCCATGACCATTGGCGCGGAACCTTGAAGCTATCGTGTGGAGAGGTTCCGGCTTGCACGGGCTCGATGAGCGGCAGAGGCCTGGGCATGACCAGCACCGCGGAGCCGGATTGCACCAATGCCACTGTATCTTCAGCGAGGCCGCTGCTCGTCATGGTGAACGGCGGCGCTTCGAGGTCCGCTGAGGGCGGCACCGGAATGCCCCATCGCGCCTGCGCGGCGCGTTTGAGCTTGTCGCCGACATGGCGTTGAACGAAGGACAGCGATACAGAGATTCCAGGCAGGCATTCAGAGCCCTGGAATAGTTTGTAGACGGGTGTAATGAAGGCGCGCTCGTGATCGCCGCTTTGCTCGCCCTCGATCAGTGCGAGTGTGTGGGGTCCCTGGCAGCGACGCACGAGGAAGGCGCCGAAGCGCGCCGGCAGCACACGGACATGTGCGGCTTCTCCGGCATCGGGCGAAAAGCAGCGGTCACGTGGATCGAAGCGGGCCTCGCGATCGCCATTGCGGGCAATGCCCAGCCGCGAAAACACCATGTCGGCATGCGTCTCGTGTCCGGTGCGTCGGGCCGGACGATACTGGTAAGCGAGCACCGCAATCTCCAGCTGCCGCCAATCGTCGGGTGGTCCTGCGCGCGAATAGAGGTAGTTTTCCAGCAGGTCCAGCTCATCGGGCGCGACACTTTCGCCCGCCGACCGCTCCGCGGGACGAGCGAGCATGTGGTAAAGCAGGCTGCGTGCCGGGTCCCCGGGTTCGATGGCCCGGAACGTGGAACGGCACAAATCGGCCACAGCTGGATCGGTCCAGTCGATGTTCAGTGCCCGGGCGAGTTCGCTCGCGGTGTCGGCCGCATGAAGGTCGAGGCCGTGACGTGCGAAAGCCGCTTCCCAGGCGGGGGCGATGCGATACAGCAAATCGCGTACAAGATCAACGAGCATCGGCGACCTCTGCGTGGCGTTGCTATGCGGGCTCTGCTGATAGCGTGCGGTGCGTTGAAGGCCTCAAGCCTGGTGTGAATGCCGGTTTCGGCGGACCACTGCCCAGACTAATATAGGTGATTCCGGTGCTCGCAGTACTAGCGGATGCCCCTGGTCGTGCCATTAGCGTTCCCATTCGCAAGAAGCATTGCTCTTTTAAAACGATCTGGACTCCCGTATTTCAATTGAACGCAGCTGTGCGCGTTCTTCAATTGATGGCTGCTGCACACTAGCCGACGCCGCAACAGGACTGACCGACGATGACCTCCCGGCTCTGAAACCTCTCATGCTAAAGCGCAGAACCTTCCTGATCGGCGGCCTTGGCGCTGTCGGCGCACTGGTCGTCGGGTGGTCGGCGCTGCCGCCGCGCCAGCGTTTGCTGACCTCCGCGCCATTGCCGGTGCAGGGCACGCAGGTGCCGCTCAATGGCTGGGTCAAGGTTTCATCGGACAACAGCGTGACAGTGATGATGTGCAAATCGGAAATGGGCCAGGGGATCTATACGGGAGCGGCCATGCTGCTGGCGGAAGAGATGGATGCCGATTGGGCACAGGTGAAGGTTGAACAGTCACCTATCGATGGCATCTACAACAATCTGGACAACGTTGCCGGCGATCTTCCGTTTCGCCCCGATGATCACAGTGTCATCGAGGAGTTGACCGTCTGGATGACACGCAAGATCTCGCGCGATTTCGGCACGATGATCACCGGCGGTTCCACCAGCATCAACGACCTGTGGCTGCCGATGCGCGAAGCCGGCGCTGGCGCACGTGCGATGTTGTGCGGCGCTGCAGCCGAAAAATGGCACGTGCCGGCAGGCGAATGCCGTGCCGAGAACGGTCGCGTGCTGCATGCGTCGGGACGCTCGGCAAGTTTCGGTGAGTTGGCCGAGCTCGCCGGCCAGCAATCGCTGCATGCTCACGTCGTGCTGAAGACCCCGGCCCAGTTCAGGATGATCGGCAAGCCGCTCAAGCGTATCGACGGGCCATCCAAGCTCAACGGGAGCGCGCGGTTCGGTATCGACGCGTTGCCGGCCGGCCTGTTGTACGCGAGCGTGCTGATGTGTCCGACGCTCGGGGGAACGGTCAGTCATTTTGACGACTCGGTGGCTCGCGCCTTACCGGGTGTCGTGAAGACCCTGAAGGTCGACGCCTACAACGGCGGCACCGGTGGCGTAGCGGTGATCGCGGAGAACATGTTCATTGCGATGTACGCACTCGACGCGATAGCCGCCTTGGGGATTGAATGGAATCACGGCGCAGCGGCCGAAGTCTCCGATGCGGACGTGGTTCGCGGCCTCACGGATGCGCTGGACCAGTCGGACGGTCATGTTTACTACAGCCGCGGCCATATCGATGGCGCGCTGAACACCGCTGCCCGGGTCGTGAGCGCCGAATACCGCGCCCCCTATCTCGCGCACGCGCCCCTTGAGCCCCTCAACTGCACGGTGCAGGTCAGGGATGACGGCGCCACGGTCTGGGTCTCCACCCAGGTCCCGGCGCTCGCACGCAAGCACGTAGCCAAGGTGTTGCACATGGATGCTGACAAGGTCGATGTGCAGGTGCAACTCCTCGGCGGGGCGTTCGGCAGGCGCCTTGAAGTGGACTATGTATCGCAGGCTGCCGCCATCGCTCTCGAGGCGGACGGCAGGCCGGTGCAGACGCTCTGGAGCCGACCGCAAGACATGACGCACGACTTCTACAGGCCAGCCTGCGTGTCGCGTTTCAAGGCCGGGCTGAATAGCGCGGGTGAGGTGGTGGCCTGGCGCAACATATCGGCCAGCCAGTCGGCTGTTGCCACTTCGCTCAAGCGCAACTACGGTGTGCCCGATCCTCTGATTGACCGGACCACGGTGGAGGGAGCGTTCGATCAGCCCTACGAATGGCCCAATGTGCGGGTCGCGCAGACCACGATCGAGTTACCGGTTCCGGTCGGGTTCTGGCGTTCGGTGGGACATTCTCATCAGGCGTTTTTCGTCGAGAGTTTCATGGACGAACTGGCCACGGCCGCGCGCAAGGATCCAGTGGCCTTCCGTGCGAGTCTGCTCGAGCATCATCCGCGGCATCTTGCCGTGTTGCAGCGTGCCGCTGCGCTTTCGGACTGGGGGCGTCCGCTTGCGCGCGCCCCGGACGGCACGGCACGCGCACGCGGCGTGGCACTTCACGAGGCATTTGGCAGCATCGTCGCGCAAGTGGCGGAGGTTTCGATCGGTGCGGACAAGAGCGTGCGCGTGCAGCGGGTGGTCTGCGTAGTCGATTGCGGTACGCCGGTGAACCCTAATCTGATCCGCCAGCAGTTGGAAGGCGGCATTGTGTTCGGCCTGTCGGCGGCATTGTACGAAGCGATCACCCTCGATCACGGGCAGGTGCAGCAGCAGTACTATACCGATTTCCCAATCGTGCACATGGACGACTGCCCGGTCATCGACACCGCGATCATGCCGAGCGAGGCCGAGCCTCAAGGGGTGGGAGAGATTGCCACCCCGCCTGTTGCCGCGGCCGTGGCCAATGCGGTTTTTGCTCTGACCGGCCAGCGTTTGCGTACGCTGCCGTTGAAACTCGCGTGAGCGCGGGAGAGAACATGCTATCGCTGAACATCAACGGCAGACAGGTGCTCGTGAAATCGGACCCGGACACCCCGCTGCTTTGGGTACTGCGGTGTGAACTGGGTATGACGGGCACCAAATTCGGCTGCGGAATCGGTGTGTGCGGAGCTTGCACGGTGCATCTGGATGGCACAGCCCAGGTGTCGTGCCAGACAGTCATCTCCGACCTGGGCAACCGCAAGATCACCACAATAGAAGGACTCCAGGGGGTCGATGCCGTTGCGCTCAAGGCCGCGTGGAGCACCGTCGACGTGGTGCAATGCGGCTATTGTCAAAGCGCCCAGCTCATGGCGGCCTCAGCACTTCTAAGGCAGAAACCCAAGCCAAGCGACCAGGATATCAACGATGCGATGTCGAACGTGGTGTGCCGTTGCGGCACTTATCCACGCATCCGGGCGGCCATTCATGAGGCGGCTCGACTGAAAGCCGGGTAAAGCGTCGATGATTATTCGTGTCGCACACCTGATTTTTCGTTTTCGGGCGGAGCCATTTGACGCGTGGACAGAAAACCTTGCGGATAGTCGATAAGACGAGCTTGGTTCGAGGCGGACTGTAGAAGCGAACCGTAACGGGCGGTGCTTCGAGCCCCGCCTACGATGGCAGCCATTGCCTGCCTGTCGAGTTCGACACTGTCCGGAAGATCCTTGATTGCGATGGTGGCCATGGCTATTCCTGATGTTGTGACCATAAAGGATTGATTCCAACAGTATAGGCAATGCATCGTTCGCATGTGTTTTGCTATGCACTGATGCGCCTGGCGGAATGTTTGAGAAATGATGGGCTGGAACCAACACAATGGGGCGATGCTGTCTGAAGTGGCGCAACACCTGTACGCCACGGGTGCATTGTTGGGCATTCCTGAATTGCGGAAGGCCTGGGTGCGGGCTAGTATCAGTCGTGGGCATGTAACTTCTTACGACAGGTTTTCTCGTTTATCGGGAGCTGCGTGGCTTTACGGAAATGGCGAACCTTGCGCACGCGATTAGCGAATTCCAGAGTGGCGGGCTCTCGCAAGATGAGTTCATTGCACAACTCGACAGTACGCTGACGAAGGACAGTGTGGGGTCGGCGCGGCTGCTGGAGATACTGGGCGAAGCACACACGCACATGCCGCTGCCTCCAGAGGTGTACGCGGAAGTTCAGCGCAGGATCGAGCGGATGGCCGGCACGAACCTGACGCTGGGTGGCGGCGAGACCCGCGTGCAGACCACGCCGCGATATCCCGCTTCCTCTGCTGACGTCGCGCAAGGAATAGCAGCAAGCGCGGGACAATCGGGTGCGCCCGCAGGTCCTCAGGCCACCACCGGATCCGAGTCTGTCAAAGGCGTCGGCGATACGCTCAATAACCGCTTCGTGCTGGAGGAGTGTCTCGGCGTTGGCGGCATGGGCACCGTGTACAAGGCGCTTGACCTGCGCAAGCTGGAGGCGTCCGACCGCAAGCCCCATGTCGCTATCAAGGTCCTCAACGTACAGTTCCGCGGCAATCCGCAGTCGCTGATCGCGCTCCAACGTGAAGCCAGGAAAGCCCAGGTGCTGGCGCACCGGAATATCGTCGCCGTATACGACTTCGACCGGGACGGCGCGGTCGTCTACCTGACGATGGAATATCTATCCGGCAAGCCCCTCAGCCATCTGTTGCGTAACAGGAATTTCAAGGGCATGCCGTACGGCGAGGCGCTGCCGATCGTCAAAGGCATGGCAAATGCGCTCGCCTATGCGCACGAGCATGGTTTCGTTCACTGCGACTTCAAACCAGGCAATGTGTTGCTGACGGCCAAGGGTGAGGTCAAGGTGATCGACTTCGGTATCGCCAGGGTTTTTCAGCGTCCTGAAGAGGAGAGCGATGCAACCGTCTTCGATCCGGGGACGCTCGGCGCGTTGACGCCTGCCTATGCGAGCCCCGAGATGCTCGAGCATCTCGAACCCGATCCGCGCGACGACGTGTACGCGCTCGGCTGCATTGTCTATGAGCTGCTGACGGGACGTCACCCGTTCAACCGGCTCTCGGCTACTCAGGCGCGCAGCGCCGATCTCAAGCCGCAGCGTCCCGAAGGGTTGGGGACTCGCCCGTGGCGCGCCTTGCGAGCAGCGCTCTCCTTTGATCGCCAGACGCGTATGCCAACCGTCACCCGGTTCGTCATCGAATTCACTGCGCAGCCGCGAGTCACAAAACAACGCATGCTGATTGCCGGGGGCGCTGCGCTCGCGGGGCTGGGCGTAGTCGTGCTTGGATTCGTGGGGTACCGGGCAACGGGCAATTCCACCGGCGCGCCGCCTGCATCATCGGCGCCTGTGATTGCGGCGGCGCCGACAACTTCGAAAGCGTTGACCGATCGCGTGGAAACTTCAGCGCCGCCGGTGGCATTAGCGTCAGCCGTGGCGCCGTCATCAGCGGAGGCGCCGGCGCCGCCTCCGTTGACGCTCGCATCGGTCACTGCAGCGCTTGCAGAGATGCCATGCTCCGCGCTCGCCGCGTCGGTCGAGGTGCACACGGTAAAAGTGCACGGATTCGTGCCGCAGGCGAACGGTGTCGCCGCGCTCAAGGATCGGCTGAATGCGCTGTCTGGCGTCAGCACGCTGAACGTCGACGTGACACCGCTGGCGGCGGACAAATGCGATGTCATCCAGTTTTTCGCGCCCTACTGGACCCGCAACTGGCAGGCCGGTCACCCCGCCGCGCTTCAGGTGAAGGCGCCTGAGGGGCAGCTCGTCGAGGGTGAGCCGCTAGTGGTCAGCGTGACGACGCCGGGCTACGATTCCTACGTCAACATCGACTACTACCAGTTAGACGGCAGCGTCGTGCATATGGTGCCCAGTCCACGGGCGCCGGATAACCAGGCGCCGCCGAATTACGCGGCGACCGTCGGTAGCGCAGGTGACTGGGTGATTGCCAAACCGTTCGGCACCGAGCTGGTAGTACTGCTGATTACGCCAGCCCCGCTGTTCAATGCACTCCGGCCGGAAAGCGAAGCGCGCGCGGATTACCTGCACGCATTGGATACACGGCTTGCGCAGATCGCCGGCAAGTACGGTGCGGATCGCATCGTGGCCGATGTGGCCCAGATCACCAGCCGTGCTCGCAAGCACTGAGGGCCGCGCTTCCCGGCCCCCTTCGGTGTCACGCTGAGCGCCGCCGCTTCCCGTCACTTGAGATCTTTGGCAACCCGAAAGCCGTTTTGCGACTGCCGCACGCTCTCGCTGTATTTGAAGCGTGTCGAAACGAGCATGTAGTCAGCGCCTTCGCGCCACGAGCCGCCGCGAATGACCCGCATGTCACAGCCGGGCGCATCCCAGGCATGGCCATCCGCCGGGGCGTCCTTGTACGAACTGTGCCAGCAGTCGCTTACCCATTGCCAGACGTTGCCGCCCATGTCGTACAGACCATAGGGGTTCGCCGCGAACGTTCCGACGTTCTCCGGCCTTTCGTCGTGCCAGGGATCTCCGCAGCCCTTGCAGTTCGTGTTGCCTTTGCGCATCTGCTCGCCCCACCAGTACGTCGTCGCCGTGCCGCCACGTGCGGCGTATTCCCATTCGGCCTCGGTGGGCAGGCGGTAAGGTTTGCCGGTCATCTTGCCGAGCCATTTGACATACTGCTGGACCTCGTCCCAACTGAGGTCGCGAGCGGGTGCGTTGGTGCCGGGACCGTTTTCGCCCGACAGCTTCGGGCAGGCGTTGGCCGCTGCGCAGGCATTCCATTGTTCGACAGTCACGGCGTATTTGCCGATCGCAAACGGTGCGCCAATCGTGACATGATGCGGCGGCCTCTCCGAAATATCACCTGAATTGCTGCCCATCGTGAAGGAGCCGGCGGGTAGTGAAACCATCACTGGGCAGGCTGCGCAGTCCTTACTTTCTCCGGCTGCTGGACTGTTGGCTGCGGATTTATCCGGCGCCTTGGGAGCGACGGCTACGGGTGTGGGCGCAGGAGCGGGCGCTGGGGTGGCCACCATGGCTGAAGCGGCATGCTGATGTTCAGCGGCGGCTGTGCTTGCCGCGACCGCGTGACCCGGTTGCGGCGTGGCCGCTTGAGCCTTCGATGCGGCGGGCGGTGCGGATGGCGCAGGACCGGGCGCGGCACCGGGTGCCGCTGTGGAAGCGGCGGCCTGCAAGCGCTCGATCCGGGCTTTCGCGAGTGCGGCGAAGCGGCCGTTGGGGTAAGCCTTCAGGTAGGCCTCGTAATCGCTCGCGTAGTTGCTGTTCTTGATCGAATCCCAGAACGTCAGTTCGTACTGTTCGCTGCTGTCCTTCGGCATGATGCCGCGGCTGCGCAGGGAAACAATCGTTGCGCTGGCAAGCTCCGAGTTTGTCGAGCGCGCCGCGCTGCTACCCGGATAGCGTGCAAACCGAAAACCGCGGGCAAGCGACGACACCGCCCAAGGTCTTTGTTCACCACCGGTATCGGCGCGTACGACCCGCTCAACGTCGCGGATCATCGTGTCGATGTCGCGTTGCGGAGCTTGGGCTAGAGCACGCAAGAGCGCGCGAGTATAGGCACCGTGGCCGATACCATCAGCCGCAAACCCGCCAGGAGCCGTGGCGTAGGCGATAAATGTCTGCTCAGGCAACGGCAAGCCCGGCTCTTCCGCATCGGCGGAATGGAATGGGCTTTGCAAACAGGTGTCGAGTATGACCAGATTGGTCTTGTCAGCACGGGGCGTCGACATCGCTGCGAGCACGCTGCCCAGATCGATGCCATTGACGAGAAGTGAGGCGGGGGATCGGCCGTCGACGCCTCGGGGGACCAGGATCGTTTCGCTGCCGACCTGCAGACCGTGTCCAGCAAAGTAGAAGAGGCCGACACCGCCGCCCGCAAGACGCGCGTGAAACGCGGCGAGAGCCTGCTGCATCTGTTGAGGCGTCCCATCCGTCAGGACGCTCACCTCGAAGCCCAGCGAGGCGAGCAGCGCACCCATGCTGCGGGCGTCGTTGGTTGCGTTGCCAGGCGGGATGGCTCCGCTATCGCTATTGCCAATCACGAGCGCAATCTGCCGGCTACCCGTGCCAACGCCCGATCGTGCTGTCGTCTGAAGAATCGGGCTGTTGCCAACTTGAGTGACAGCGCTGGCATCCGTCCACGGCATGTGTAGGGCCCCGGCTATGCACATGAGCAGGAATTTTCGACACATATCCAAATCCTGGTTGTCCGTACCGAATCCGCCGTCCGACGACGAACACCTCGGCATCGGGCGCGGCGACGCACTGCAAAGCGGCTTACTTGCGAATTGTGTTGGCAGTTTCGCGACGGTCGTAAACAACGATAGCACGCAGTACCTCCGTCACAAGGTTAACGAATGGTCCGTATCTTTTTGTGAAGTTACGTCCTAAGCTAAAGGACGAAATACGAGGTCCGGTTCGGGACGCTTTGCCAGATGCCTCGATATGCGGAGGCGCACGCCACTCTTCCGGAGGAGGCGCAACATGCCAGTAAGAACAGCGCTCAGTGTTCTGGCTGTGATATTCCTGACTGCTGCCGCGGCGCCAGCCACGCAGCAGTCGCCGTCTCCGCCAGGCGCCGAGGAGTACATCATCTGGCCACCCGACGGTGCCGTGATTCACGGCGGCAAGCTCTGGGTGCGGATGGGGTTGCGCGGCATGGGAATCTGTCCGAAGGGCGTCAACGTTCCCAATACTGGACATCATCATCTGTTGATCGATACCGATCTTCCGCCGCTCGACCAGCAGATCCCCTCTGACCGGAACCATCTGCACTACGGAGCAGGCGAAACCGACGCGCGCGTCGAACTTGCGCCGGGAACCCATACGTTGCAACTGCTGCTTGGCGACCAGAACCACGTGCCGCAGGTTCCGCCGGTCTATTCGAAAAAGATCACCATTTACGTACGTTAGGACCGCTTTGTACGCTTCGGTCTGCGACGACGGAGAGCACGCACGATGAAGAAGATAATCGCTCTCGCGGCACTCGCCGCCATGGTCTGGCTGCTAAATCCAGCCTTTGCGGCTGGCACGCCGTCGCCGCCCAGTGCCTTCTGCTATATCGGCTACCCGAACGACGGGCAGACCTTGCCCGCGGGCAAGCCGTTTCGCGTCTGGTTCGGCCTGCGCAACATGGGCGTGGCGCCCAAAGGCGTCAACTACCCGAACACCGGGCATCACCACTTGCTGATCGATACCGATTTGCCGCCGCTCGATCAGGAGATCCCTTCCGATCGTAACCATCTGCATTTCGGCGCGGGCGAAACCGAAACGACTCTGGTGCTGCCGCCCGGCAAACACACCCTTCAGTTATTGCTGGGCGACTATATGCATGTACCGCACGATCCGCCGGTCTACTCGAAGAAGATCACCATCTACATCAAGTAGCTACATCAATCAGCGTCGAGAGCGTTGTCTGTTGGTGCAATGCCAACGCGTGAACGGATCATGTTGGACGGCGGCGATCACATCCCGGTTCGCCTATCCTGGCGATGCATCGCGCAACGCGTGGATACTTCCTGAATACCTCATGATTTTAAGGGCCTGGCTGCTTTTCCTAAGCATGATGGCTGGCTTGGCACGGCCTGTGCATAAGCTGGGTGCGAGCAGACAAGAGATGCTCTCACGATCGGCAAAGCGCCTCACAGCCCCCAAGGAGAACCGCAATGAACACGCTCATGATCTCAGACCTCGCCGTCACCGAAGAACTTGACCGCGACACGATGCGCGCCGTGCGCGGCGGCCTGATGGCAGGTACCCTGATGCCTCTGCTTCTCTCGTCAAGCCCGTTCAAATTTGGCGCGGGCGCGACGATCAGCCCTACACAGCTGATCAGTCAAGGCGTGAACGTCGAGAACAACAATGGCACGGACACAGCCTTCGACACAGGCGTGTCTTCTTTCATCACGCCACATCAGTCTGCCGATAACAGCATCACGTTCATCTGACTCATCTGACCGGGCGCGTCCCGGCCGCAGGGGCAGTCAAAAAGCGCCCGCCGCTGATCGTTCTGTCCATACGCTCTCGCTTATTGGAGAAAATCGTGTCTGCCTTGTTCTGTGTGGCAGGGGGTCATCGCACGTCGGTCGCGGCAGCGAAGCAGGAAGAAACCAACGGTGTGCACGTCGAGCGTCGCGGCGCAACGCGGCGGGTGCTGGGAGCCATGGCGCTGTGTGCAGTACTGCTATGCGGTTGTGTCGACGTCAGCATGCCCGCCTACCAGCGGCCCGACACACCGGCGAAGGCTTCGTGGTCGAACGGGAGCGTCGCCGTATCGGCCGCCGACACGATCGAGCCTGACTGGTGGAAATGCTTCCAGGATCCGTACCTGAATGCGTTGATCGGGAAGGCGATAGCAGGCAACTTCGACATCAAGATCCTTGCTGCACGTATTCAGGTGGCGGGCGCGGAGATCGGCGAGGCGCAGGCAGGCGCGCTACCCACCCTGGATGCAGGCGCTGGCGGCAACTTCCAGAAGAGCACGGGCGTGCCGTTCCAGCAGCAGTACATGTTGGGGACCCAGGTCAACTGGGACATCGACATCTGGGGCAAGGTCGAGAAGGGTGTGCAGGCACAGAAGGCCGAGTTTCATGCCACGGAAGCGGATTGGCGTGCGGGATATCTGGAACTCGTCTCCAACGTCTCCATTACGTATTTCCAGATTCTGCAATACGACGATCAGATCGCACAGCAGGAGAAGACGCTGGCCACCAACCGGCAGATACTCACGATTTACGATGGTCAAAGCCGCAATGGCCTGATACCCCAAACCCAGGTGGTGCGCCAGCAGGCCGAGATCAACAGGTTGACGAACGAGTTGCTCGAGTTGCGCCGCTCACGCGATCTCGCGAACAATGCGCTGGCCACGCTGATCGGCGTGCCGGCGGGCGAATTTCAGCTACCGGACGGGCATTTGCAGCAACGCGTCCATTTACCGCCGGTTCCCGCCGGGTTACCCGCCCAGTTGCTGGCGCGCCGGCCCGATGTCGTGGCCGCGGAATTCCGCGTGCTCGAAGCGTATGACCTGGTCGGGCAGGCGAAGCTTGCCCAACTGCCCACCATCAGTCTGACGGGGCATGCCGGTACCGCGAGCTTTGCGCTGTCCTCCCTGCTGAAGGCGTTCACGTATGGCCTGATGCCCAGCATCGATTTTCCGATTTTTGATCCCGGCGTGCGAGCACATGTGAAGACGAGCAAGGCACAGGGCGACATCGCCGGGCAGCAATATCGCCGCACCGTGATGGGCGCATTCGAAGAGGTCGAGAATGCGCTCGTCAATCTCGACTCGCATCGCAAACAACGGGTGGAACTGCTGCAGGAAGTCTCGCGGTTGCGCCTCGTTGCCGATCAGATCGAAGCACAGTTGAAGGAAGGTGTGGTGTCGCAGCTTGAGGTGTTCGAGACGGAGCGCACGCTGCTAGAAGCGCAACTCGCGTTGCTGGCCAATCATCAGCAGATTCTCTCGGATACCGTTCTGCTCTACAAGGCGCTGGGCGGAGGCTGGCCTGCGATCGAAGTACAGGTAGAAGTAAAGGAAAACTAATGAAATACTCAGCTAACACGCAAGCAACACCAGAGGAAAACGGCTAATTGACTCCCGCGATGCGTGTCTTACAATTCCATTGTCATCGCCCGTCCGGCGGTTCACCGCGTCAAGGTATTGGCGCCACGCGTTTCGCCGGCCCTTCGCTGAACCATTCGTGGCAGCGGATCAACGCTTCGTGATAAAGACAAATGACTCCCGGCGAGGCTCCGATTGCAGAGTTGAGGGTGGTCCACGAACGGGAGTTCGATGTGGTGCTCTCGCCTGTCTCACACCCGGAGCTTAGCGGGATACGTATCGGCGATAGCCTGTTCGCCGTCGGTCGCGGTGAGTCTCCGTTTGCCGGCTATCCCGGTGAGCTGATCTCAGCGTTGTCGCGCAGACATGCCCGAGTCTTCATCGAGCACGGGGCCGCCTATATCGCCGATCTCGACAGCAAGAACGGTACGTCGGTCAACGGCACAAGCGTGCGGCAAACGCCGCACCGCTTGCGCGACGGCGATGAACTATGTTTTGGCGGCACACTGTGCTATCGCGTGGGTATCGAACCACGTGCGCATGCCGAAGCCTACACCTCACAGTCAGTGACCCTGACGCTCATACCCGAGCGCGGCGACCTTGGGCTTCAGCCCATCGAAGTGCGCAGCTTCCCGTTTCTGGTCAGCAAGAGCGACGAATTGTTCGCACGCTATAAAACACGCCATCCGCATCAGGTCAATTACATTTCGAGGCGTCACGCGCACCTCTTTCTGAAGGAAGGGGTTCCGTGCATCGAGGATCTGGGCAGTACGAACGGCACCTTCGTCGCGGGGAAGCGGCTCGAGGAGTCCGCAGTTGCCCTACATGAAGGCGATGTTCTTGCATTTGGCGGGGACCACTTCGTCTACAAGGTGCAATTGCACAAGGCGTCCGACCTCGAGGCTACTGTGACAGTGATTTCCGTTTCCGACCCCATCAGGTACGAACTGCTCGATACCGACAAGACCACCTTCGTGGGCGCAGCGCATTCATTTCTCGAGATCTTTTGCATTGACCAGGTCACGCAGCGCGAGGATGAGGTCAATGAGGCCGTCGCCCCCCGCGTTGCGGATTCGACTGCGCGCGATGCCCCGCTCCCGCGCAGCCAGCACAATTGGCGCGTGTTCGCTGCCGAGTTGATGCGAACATTTTCAGGCGGCGATCACGCGGCGATCCGGCGCGGCGCAGCATGGGGAATTGCAGGCGTGGTGCTCCTGCTGGTTGTTGCGGTTGCGTTGTATATGAGAGGTGCGTCGCCGCGTGAGGTGAAGGCTTTGCTCGCCGAGGGCAACTATTCCAATGCGGTGACGGTGGCGAACGAGGATCTCGAACGTCACCCTTCCGATGTTCCGATGGAGGCGTTGGCGAGCGAAGCGCTGATGAAGGCCACTGTACCCGAATGGCTTTCGGCATTGCGCAGAGGCAATTTCGATCATGCGGCAGCGACGCTAGCCGGTGCCAAGGCATTGGCCAAGCCCAACGCTGATGCACGGCCGCTCGTCGATGAGCTGGCATGGGTAGGGGATCTGGAAAGCTTCGTTGTAGGCAGAGGTGGCCCGCAGGCGCCGATCCGGATGGACACGGACGAGGGTCGCATCAGCAGCCTCCTCGCACGCTGGAACGCGGACCCACAGGCCCATCAACACGCGCTGGACCGGATTTCGTCATACGTGCCTGAGTTCGCCGAGCCGTACGCGCAGGCGATGAGCCATTTGCGTGCGCTGCAGAGCGACAATTCCGTGTATCTGCCGGCGATTGCGCGATTGAACGCGGCGATCGCCACCGAGCTGCCGCGGGGCAACTTCGATACGCTGCGGGCGATGTTGAGCGACTACGCCGAAAAATACCCACGTCTTGCCGGTCTGGACAAGCTGCGGGCGGACCTTCAGCAATACGCGGCACTCGCCGACGAGGCGCGTGCGCGAAAGCTCGGGCCCCTGCTGGCGCTGATGAAATCCGCTCGCTTTGCGACGCCGCCATTTCAGCAACAGTACCAGGCGTTCGCAGCGACGCAGCTTCCTTCAGATGCGGTGATACGGCAGCACGACCTCGTCGCCGCGGCGTGGCAGCGCGGCGATGGACAGCAGGCGCTCGCCGGCTTGCAGGCGATGCCGCCTTCGCCATGGTCCAACGTGCTCGCGCAGGAACAGACGCACAAGCAGGCGGTGCTCGATCAATTCGGTGCGCTGCAAAAGGCACGCGGCACGAAGAACTACGATGAGCAATTGCTGACGTTTTACGGCGCGCTGGATCCCGTCGATGATGCCTGGTTCGTGCGGGCCGTCGGCACTGAGGTGTCCTCGATACGCGACAAGGCGCTTGCGCGCGCGCAGGACTGGCTCACGCGTGCGCAGGCCCTGTGGCGCCAATACCGCGAGAACGGCGCGATTGGAGGCGCACAGCGGCTCGAGTCCGGCATCTCCGCCACGTTTCGCAGCCAGGCCAGACTACTATCGGAAGCGCAGTCGGTCGCTCAGCAGGGCATGCGCATCTATAAGCAGTTACACGCCGACCATTCTGGCGACTGGGACAGCCTGCTGACCGCAATCAACGCCGAGGTCGAATTGCAGCGGCGTTCGTTGCAGGAGTTGCGTATGGTAGTGGACCCGGAGCTGTTGCGGGCCAAGCTCGCCCTGATCGGAGGCGCAGGCAGTGAAGCGGGAAATTCACCTTAAGCCGCTCTCCGAGGCGCTGGAAGATCACAGCGCCGAAGGTATCGCGATCCTGACTGCGGAGCCCGTGCGGCTGGCACGCGCGCTCGTGCTCCTCATGGTCGGGCTCGTGATCGCCGGTCTGCTCTGGTCGTTTTTCGGTCGCGCGGACGTGATCGTGAGCGCGCAAGGCTCGCTTGCGCCGGAATCGGAGGTACGCCGCTTCTACGCGCCTATAGACGGCGAACTTGCGGATCTTTACGTCGCCGAAGGTCAGCCGGTCTCGAAGGGAGACGTGCTTGCGCGCCTGAACGCCCGCGGCGCAATCGAGGCTGCGAGCAACGCCTTGCAGGCGCAGCTCAAGCTCGAGGAGGCGGAGCGCGAGTGGCGGGAGTTTCCTGAAAAGAAGGCGCTGATGGAGCGCAAGGCTGCGGCGTTGAAGGAACAGATGGAAGTGGAATCCAGTCTGCACCAGAATCGCATGTCGGAGGGGACGACCAAACTCGCTGAAGGACAGCGAGCGCAACTTGATGAGGCGCGCAGCAATCTCGACAACGCGCGGCATGCACGCGATGCGGCGCGCGACGAACAGGACAAATACGTGCGCCTGTTCTCGCAGCCGGGTGGCGGAGGCGTAGCGGAGCTACAGGTCGAAGCGAAGAAAAACGCCTATCAGGAGGCGGAAAATGCTTACCGTGTCGCCCAGTCGAAGCTCTCCGAACTGGATTTCGAATTGAGTCACGAATATGCGCAGGCCAATGCACAACTCGCGACCAGCGGTGAACAAGCCACCGACCTGCAGCTTCAATACGATTCCGCAGTGCGCGATATCGCCACAGCCGAAGACAAAGTGCGGTTGGAACTGGAGAGTGCCCGCCTCGTGGCGGATGCTGCTGCGCGGATTCGCTTCGAGAATATCGACAAGGACAATTTCCTGCTGATTGTGGCGCCGGTATCGGGCGTCGTCACGGATGTGACCTCCACACAGCCGGGCGACAAGGTGCAGGCCAACACGCCGCTCGGGGCCATCGCGCCGACGGATGCAAGGCCGGTGCTGAAGATCGAGATTGCCGAGCGCGATCGGGCTTTTCTGCACGAAGGCCAGTCCGTCAAGTTGAAGTTCAATGCGTTTCCGTATCAGCGATATGGGTTGATCAACGGCACCCTCGAATACATCTCGCCGGCGACCAAACCCTCCGCACAGGACAAGCAGCCCGTCTACGAAGGACGGGTTGCACTCGAACGTAACTACTACGAGGTAGCGGGCAGCCGGTACGCGCTGCGTTACGGGATGACCGCCAATGCCGAAATCGTCGTGCGCGAGCGGCGTCTGATCGATCTCGGCCTCGACCCGTTCAGGCAACTGGCCGGATGACGCAGGTTCGTCGCGACACCGCCAGCCCTGAAGGTTGGCGTGACATCACGTGCAGGCCTCTATTCAAGGAGCGGATGAGATGACCGCGATAGTGCGAATCGATGATGAAGTCGTAGACGTCGCGGAGTTCATACGTCTACTGAAACTGACCGGACAGTTCGAGAGCCTGATCGAGCAGGTCGTGCGGGAAAAGCTTACGGTCCACACGGCAAAAAAACACGGCGTTCGCCTGTCCGAGGACGAGATACAGGCGCGCGCCGACCAGTTTCGCCGGGTGCGCGGCCTGCATCGCGCGGCCGACATGAATCACTACCTCGATGCGCTTGGGGTGAGTCTGGACGAGTTCGAGCGCTTCATCACCGATGGCCTGTATCAGGAGAAGATGCTTGCAACCATCGGCGACCGGGCCGCTGTGGAAGAGTACTTTTCGTTGAACTCACCCAGGTTCGACGCGATCGAGGTCAGCCATGTCGTGCTGGACAGCGAGGGCAAAGCGCGCGAAATGATCTCGGTGCTGCAGGACGATCCCGACAGCTTCGCCGAGATGGCGCGCGAACATTCGATCGCCGAGACCCGGGAGCGGGGCGGCGTGATTGGCAAGGTGCTGCGCGGCTCGCTCAAGCCCGAGATCGAGGCGAAGATTTTCAATGCCGAAGCGGGCGACCTGCTGGGGCCGTTTCCGTCGCCCGACGGTTCTTGCTATGAGATTTTCGCGGTGACGGCGAAGTATCCGGCGGCCCTCGACGAGGACGTCGAGTCCGAGATCCAGCGTCTGTTGCGCGAAGAGTGGCTCATGGCGCGGGCGCAAGAACACGTGATCGAAGTGCGTTAACCCTGCGCTACCCAAGGTCGAGGTTCGCAAGCATATGGATGCACCACAGATAGCTTCGCCCGCGGTCGACTTCCTGTCGACGGTCGAAATTTTGTCGCCGTTTTCGCGGGACGAACTCGAACGGCTGGCCGCGCAGGCCGAGTCCCGGCATTTCGCCTTCGGCGAAACCGTATGCAATGCCGGCGAACCCGCGGACGGACTGTTTGTGATCAAGTCTGGGTCGGTGCGCATCTTTACCGAGGAACGGGGTAAAGAAATCAGCATGGGAGTACGTAAGACGGGGGAGATCTTTGCCGACATCGCTATGCTGCGCAACTATCTGCATGAGTCGTCGGTGCGCGCATCGGCGAAAACCGAACTGCTGTTTATTCCGCGCACGGCAATCGAACCCGTGATAGGTGCCAACGCTGACGCGCTGGCGTTCGTGACGAGCTATGTCGCAATCAATTCGGCCGGAGGATTTGTCACGCAACTGTTCGATTTGCGCAGCAAACTGAACAAGGCCGAACTCGAAGAGTGCGTGCGCAGCGTCGGCGCGAAACGGGTGAGTGCGGAGAAGGAGATCCTGAGGCAGGGTGCACGGGAGGACCGCCGGCTCTATGTAGTCCGTCAGGGCGAGGTGCGCATTGTGCGGCAGGAAGAGGGCAGCGACTACGTGCTGGCCACTCTGCGGCAAGGCGAGATCTTCGGCGAAAAGGCCTGTTTGCTGCGCCAGGAGCAGATGGTATCGGTCATTGCGAACACCGAGACACGGCTTCTTGTGATCCCCGAGAAAACGGTACATTTCATTCTGGAGCGCAATGCGAAACTGCGCGAGGCGCTCGAAGAACGTATCCGTTTTGCTGAACGGGAACTGGAAAGGCAAAAGCGCCTCGAGCAAAGACGCAAGCACCCGGTGGTGCTCGATCTGCATACGAAACCCGCGTCCGGCGAAAGGGTAATCCGGCGTTTTCCGCTCATCGAGCAAGCCGAGGAAATGGATTGCGGCGCGGCCTGTCTCGCCATGATCTGCAGGCACTACGGCATCTCCATGACGCTCGGCAAGCTGCGCGATCTGTGCAACGTGACGACCATGGGCGCCACGTTGGACAGTCTGGCCCGTGCCGGCGAATCGCTTGGCTTCACCGCGCGGGGCGTTCAGTGCATCTACGAGTCGCTACGCGGCTTCGAGTTGCCCTTCATCGTGCATTGGGAGGGATACCACTACATCATCGTATATGGCACCTCAAAGGAATGGGTGTGGGTAGCCGATCCCGCGCTTGGCTTCAGGAAGCTAAGTGTGGAGGACTTTGAGCGAGGCTGGAGCGGCACCTGCCTGCTGTTTACGTCCGGGCCGAATCTGGCGCAGATGGCCGCGTCCCGCTCGCCATGGATCCGTTTTGTTGGATACCTGACGCCGTACCGCAAAATTCTTGCGCACCTGTTCCTCGCCACCTTCGTGATCCAGGTGCTCGGCGTGATTCCACCGCTCATCATCCAGAACATTCTCGACGGTGTGGTTGTGCACCAAAACGTCAGCCTGCTCGAGTTGCTGATCGTCGGGCTGATTGTCGCCAATTTGTTTTCGCAACTGATGTCGACAGTGCGCGCCTATCTGGCGAACTTCATGGTACGCAACATGGACTTCGCGATGATGTCGCAGTTCTTCAGGCACACGATGTCGCTGCCGTTTTCCTTTTTTGCCAGTCGCAAGACTGGCGACATCTTTGCGCGCTTTCAGGAGAACCAGACCATTCGCGCGTTCCTCACCGAATCGACGGTGACAACGGCGCTGAATCTGCTGATGGTGTTCATCTACTTCACGATCATGTTCGTCTATAACGTGAAGATGACACTGGTTCTGATTGGCTTCGTGATTCCGATCGTTGCGCTGACGGCGCTCGCTACGCCGAAGATAAAGCGTTACGCGCGGGAGGTGTTTTCCGCGTCGACGGATTCCAAAGCATTCCTGATGGAAGCGCTTGCCGGGGTCGAGACGATCAAGGGCATGGGCATGGAGCGTCCGGTCCGCCTCAGGTGGGAAAAGAAATACGCGAAAGCGCTTGAAGTGCAATACCGGGCACAGGCGTTCAACATGCTGGTCGGCCTCGGCAGCCAGTTGCTGAACGCGGCCACCACCATCGCGATCCTGTGGGTGGGTGCGAATCTGGTTCTCGCGCGTGAATTGACCATCGGCCAGTTGATCGCCTTCAATGCGTTCATGGGCAGTGTGTTGGGTCCGCTGATGGGTCTGGTCGGCCTGTGGAGCATGCTCAACGATGCGGGCGTCGCCATGGAGCGGCTGGGAGATGTGCTGGACATCGAGCCTGAACAGAAGCCGGAAGATCTGGCCGCGCGCGTGATCCTGCCGGACCTGCAGGGCGAGATCAGCTTAAGCGGTGTGTACTTCCGCTACGGTGGCAGCGAAAACGAATATGTGCTCGAGAACATCAGCTTCGATATCAAGCCGGGCGAACTCGTGGCGATCGTCGGTCGCAGCGGCTCCGGCAAGACGACACTCGCCAAGCTGCTGGTCGGTTTTTACGGCCCCAACGAGGGCAAGATGACGGTTGACGGTTACGACCTCAACGTGATCGACAAGGCGTGTTATCGCACGCAGATTGGCTACGTGATGCAAACCAATCTGCTCTTTTCCGGCACCATCGCAGACAATATTGCGAGCGGCGACGATGCGCCGGACCGGCGCCGCATCGAGGAGGTCGCAAAGATGGCGGACGCGCACGCCTTCATCAGCAAGATGCCGCTTGGTTACGAGCAGGTGGTGGGCGAGCGCGGAATCGGACTCTCGGGCGGCCAGATCCAGCGCCTGTGCATCGCGCGAGCGCTTTACCACGACCCGAAGCTGCTGGTGTTCGACGAAGCCACCTCGGCGCTCGATACGCAGTCCGAAAGCAATATTCTCGGCAATATGCACGACATTCTGAAAGGGCGTACCGCGGTGATCATCGCGCACCGCCTGAGTACGATCATGCGCGCCGACAAGATTCTCGTGCTGTACGAAGGTGCCATCGTCGAACAGGGGCGTCACGAGGAACTGGTTCAGCGCAAAGGGATGTACTACCAGCTCGTACAGAAACAGCTGAGTGCCGGATGAAGATACTTGATCAGAGCGAGGACCCGAGTCCCGCCATCTCATACGCCGGATTGATCGAGAAGATCGAAATCCTGCGTTCCATGCTGCGCTGGGCATCGAAGCTCGAACGCGCGGACATCGAAAAAGTGCTCAGGCAGGCGAGCGCACTGCGTGACGAAGTGATGCAACTGTCGCACAAGGAGCGTTTCGTGCAAGCGGTGGCGGAGCCGGCGCGTGTCGAACTGTCGCGCGGCGCTCGGCGCGAGGCCTTGCTTGCGCGCAGCTTCATTTTCGAGGGTACGTTCGGTGACAATCCGCAACTGCTCGAATCACTCGAAATCGCCGAGAAGGCTGCGCCCACTGACTTGCCCGTGCTGATCGACGGTGAAAGCGGTACCGGCAAGGAACTGATGGCGAAGGTGATTCACGCCAACGGCAGCCGTGCGGACAAGCCGTTTATCTCGGTCAATTGCGGTGCAATCCCCGAGAACCTGCTGGAGTCAGAGCTGTTTGGTCACAGGAAGGGGGCGTTTACCGGCGCATCGGGAGATCGCAAGGGCAAGTTCGAAAGTGCGCACATGGGGACGATTTTCCTCGACGAGATCGGCGAGTTGCCGTTGGCAGGCCAGGTCAAGCTGCTGCGCGTGCTTGAAGCGCATGAAATCCAACGCGTGGGTTCGGACGAGACGATTGCGGTAGACACGCGAATTGTCGCGGCGACCAACCGCAATCTGCGGCGCCTGAGTGAAGAGGGCAAGTTTCGCGAGGACCTGTTTTACCGGCTCAGCGTGATACACATTACCTTGCCGCCCCTGCGCGAACGGCGCGACGAGATTCCGCTTCTGCTTGCCTACTTCAGCGACGAAGCGGCCGGCATCCTGAAGCGCCGTCCGGTCCGACTGACACCGCGGCTGCGCGATTTCCTGCTGTGCTATGCCTATCCCGGCAACATCCGCGAACTGCGCAACGTCATGTACCGGATCTCGTGCCTCGCCGGCGACACCGCGGATATCGAACACTTGCCGGTGGATGTGCGGCCCAGTTCGGCGTCCCCAGCAGCCGCAACTGCTGCCAGTGTAGTGCCGAACCTGATGTCGCTCGGCGATGCCAAGCGTGCGGCCAGCGACGAGGCCGAGAAGGTATTTCTCGAGCGCGGTCTTCAGGAAGTGGGCGGCACCGTCGCGGAACTGGCGCGGCGCGTCGACATGAACCGTTCGCACCTGCAAATGCTGCTCAAGAAACATGGACTGCATTCAAAAGACTTCCGTCATCGCAACGGCCAGCCACGCGACAAGGAGTCCGGCAGCGGCTGAGGCCCGATTGCCCCGGGCGCAACGCTAAGGCGCGGGATTCAGGAGCGTTTTGTCCGTGGCGTAGGTGTCTTCGGCACGGACCACGACAGCAGTAACATTGTCGCGGCCGCCTCGCGCGAGAGCAGCCTCGATCAATGCTTTGCAGGCCACGTCGCAATCGGCCACCGTCAGCGCAACCTGCATTTCCTGCGCACTGAGTTCGTTGCTCAGCCCGTCGCTGCACAGCAGGAACACGTCACCGTCGGCCACTGCCATGGTGTTGCTGTCGAACTCGAGCTGATCGGTGGCGCCCACCGCGCGGGTAATCAGGTGCTGGGCCGGATGATTGAGCGCTTCTTCTTCAGTCAGATGGCCAAGCGCCTTGAGCTCCTCAACCTGGCTGTGATCCCGGGTCAGTTGCTGCAGGCTGCCTTGGCGGTACAGATACAGCCGGCTGTCGCCTGCCCATAGATAGCCACAGTAGCTATCGCACGCGAACAGTGCAACGACCGTACTGCCGATCACGGATACCTGCCGCCGTGCGGCTTCATCCCTAAGCCGTTGATTGACACGCAGCAGACGTTCGCTGGCGTCCGCGAGGCAGCGGACGATGTCATCGGGCGCAGGCAAGCGGCTGAGCGCATCGACAATCAAGCTGCTCGCGAGATCGCCGACGGCATGGCCCCCCATGCCGTCGGCGACTGCCCAGCACGCCCGTTCGGGCTGCTGGAGGCAGGCGTCTTCATTGTGCTCGCGCACCCGGCCCGCATCCGAGCGGGCCGACGATACCCATCTGAATTGGCTGGCACACGTCACGACATTTACACCGCATGGTTCTTGCTGCGTTCGTCGGGGGCAACGCTGATGTTCGCATTCGTTCCGGTGTTGTTGACATCCACTGACTGGAACTGGTTGATCATCTGTCCAGCATAGAAGTTGTTGGTGATCTGGTACAGGTTGGCGACAACCGGACCCACGCCCGGAGTGGGAGGCGTATACGGCACCATCCAGCCGTACAGCCAGCCAGCGCCGTCGCCGCCGCGGATCATCGCCATTGCCTTGTGGTCAAGCGCAACGCTATCTGGAAGGTCGTGAATCGTAATGGAAGCCATGTCGAGTCTCCGGTACGGTCGCTGAGTCGCGACGGAGGGTCACGGGGTAGATGGCCGATACGGTGCAAGTAACGTGCTAGGTTTGCGACGCTTCGTGCGCTTTACGGTAAACCTTTGATTGCGCGGGAATTAATGACTCATCCCGGGTCGGGGCGGGGCACTTGGCGGGGCGGGATGTGGGAACCCCGCCAACACCGCTTGCAGTTCCTGTATTGGCGAACCAACACATCGAGCCGACGCGGTAGCATGCTTCGGGCTCCTGATGTGCCGGGCAGTCTCCGACAGTTTTGCGCGAGAGGTGTTGGCCATGCGCTGACATACCGGCACCGCCTATCTTCTAACGTTTGCGGATTCTTTAGGGAAATCAACGGGTTAAATTCGCTGGTCCGGTTGATGCAATACAGCTCGCAACAGTGTTGGACAGGTGCCCCAAGCGGCGCTTTCATGAACCCGGAACACAGAGGCGAGCGATGAACAGCAAACAACAAGAAGTCCGTATCGAACGGCAGCGCGTAATGGTTAGCGCGGCTGGCGCCCCGTCTGATATTCCGTTCACGGACGAACACGACATACCGCTCGGTGCGCATCTCGTGACGAGCCGCTCTGGCTACGAACATCACGGCATCTATGCAGGCGCAGGCAGGGTTGTTCACTATGCCGGATTCGCCGACGGGCACTGCCGCGGTCCTGTTGTCGAAGTCACGCTGGACTGCTTTGGCGCCGGTAACGCGATCGCCATCCGCCTTCATCCCTGTGCGCATTACATGGGCAACGAGGCCGTCCAGCGCGCCCGTTCGCGTCTGGGCGAAAACCGCTATCGCCTGTTGACGAACAATTGCGAGCATTTTTGCGCGTGGTGTCTGTCCGGCGAGAGTCGCAGCCGGCAGGTCGAGACGTGCCTGGCGCATCCGCATGCAGGGCTACGTGTATTGGTGCGTCTGTTCAAGGCCCTTGTTGCGGCGGAATTGAAGGGCGCGTATTCAGGCGCTCGTATCGCCTGATCGCATTCATGGAAAGTATGGCTGCGACGATGAGGCCCGAAGGCCTGAAGCTTCGAAGGAGAAGGACATGTATGCCGGGGAAAAGTCGTTGCATTGGATCGTCGACAAATGGCTCGCACCAACCCCGGCCATGCCGGCGCGCGTCACCCGCATTTGCCGGACAGGTTCGCGTCGCGGGCGGGTGGTGTGCGTCGAGACGTTGCGTCCGGGTGGCGTACTCTCGATCGTCTTTTTCCGCCATGAAGACGGTACGTGGAACGTGTTCCCCCCAGCGGCTGAGCGTCCGGCAATGAACGGCTACCGGCGGGCCGCATGACGATGTGCTGCGCGTTCGCATCGGAAATGCCCGGTGAACCACCCAGATTGAGTATTCCGCGAAATGAAGGAAATGCCTAAGGAAGGTCTGAACAAATCATTTTCAGCCTGACTGTTCGCCACATTCGAAATTGGCGGGTCTCGAAAGTCGTTTTCTTGTTGGGAACCGAATGAATACCGACCAGAAATTGATCTCGAT
>Ga0116109_1000010_pt1 | contig 66773 bp, 63 predicted proteins | sample June2015DPH_8_10_2_FD_89718 | JGI IMG/M metagenome (GOLD analysis project Ga0116109, IMG submission 89718) | Peatland microbial communities from SPRUCE experiment site at the Marcell Experimental Forest, Minnesota, USA - June2015DPH_8_10 | ecosystem: Environmental > Terrestrial > Soil > Wetlands... | reverse complement strand
TCGCCGGCGCTGAGATTGGGGCCCACAGCGGCAATGCGCGAACCTTCGACCAGAACATCGGCAACGCTGAAGTCGCCGATTGATTTGTCCAGAGTCAGGACTGTGCCGCCCTTGAACAGGGTCCGTTCGTGAGGTGTTTTCTGCATTTTGCTACCCATCCATTTTTTGATTCATCTGAAAAACGGGGTATGCGAAGGTGGCGTCTCCGCTGCATCGCTTTGGGGGGTGGCCATTCATCGCAATCCTGCGTGCAACGAATCTTAAGCATTCGGCTTTATTTACTGAAGTGCGTTTATGTCTGTACACTCTTGACCTGAAATCAGGAGTCGCGATGAGCTTTGATGGCAGGCTGTTATCGGGCGTGACCGTGCTGGCGGCCGTAGTGGAAAGCGGCAGCTTCACACGGGCGGCGGTCGTGCTGGGGATGTCTGATTCGGGCGTCGGGCGCGCGGTGGCTCGCCTCGAGACGCGCGTTGGGGTGCGCCTGCTTGACCGCACTACGCGCTCACTGGCGCTGACTGAAGAAGGACGCCGGTTTTACGAGCTGGTGGTTCCGGGGCTGGCCGATATAGAGGAAGCAGCGGCTGACCTGCTGAGTTCGCCGCAATCGGTGCGTGGCAAGCTGAGGGTGGACGTCGATCCGTTTTTCCTGCGCACGGCGCTGGCCGACGGGTTGACGGGTTTTCTCGACGCATATCCCGAGGTCGAGCTGGACCTGATGACGAGGCAATCGGTGGGCGACCTGGTGGTCGATGGCATCGATGTGGCACTGCGTTTCGGGGAGCCGTCGTTGTCGTCTACCTACGTCTCCCAGAAGCTTCTGGAGACCCGGGTGCTGACCGTTGCGGCGCCCCGTTACCTGGCGCGACGCGGACATCCTGAGCACCCGTCGGAACTGACGAACCATGACTGCATTCACTTCCATAACCCCGCAACGGATCGCGCATTTTCGTGGGAATTTCATCGTGCTGGACGGATCCTGACGGTCCCGACGACCGCGCGGCTAATGGTCAGCGATGTGACCGCGATGCTGCGCGCGTGCGGGTCGGGAGCAGGCGTGGCCCAGACCATCGAGATCGGAACCCACGATCTGGTGGACGCGGGGCAACTCGTCGAACTGTTCCCGCAATGGTCTGACGAGCGCTTCGGCCTGTACGCCTTGTACCCTGCGCGCTATGCGCCTTCACCGCGCGTACGTTGCTTTATCGATTTTGTATTGGAGGCCGTGCAATCATGAATGCACGACTTTTTCCGGGCGGGTTATGGGCTTAGATGGCCGACTGCTGACAGGCGTCAGCGTCCTTGTTGCCATTGTAGATACGGGTGGCTTTGGACGCGCCGGAGAACTGCTTGGTATCACGACATCGGGCGTGAGCCGGTCGCTCTCGCGTCTTGAAGCACGCGTTGGTGTGCGCCTGCTCGACCGGACCACGCGCTCAGTCAGTCTAACGGACGAAGGACGACGGTTTTACGAACGGGTTCGACCGAGCATGGAGAACATCGAAGAGGCCGCTTTGGTCGCTTCGGCTTCCGCTGGCGTGGTGCAAGGCCGCTTGCGCGTCAACATCGATCCCTTTGTCACGCGACTTCTGGTCAATGGCCGCATTGGCCATATCCTTGAAGCCCATCCGGGCCTAAGCCTCGAATTGATCTCGCGTGAACAGATTGGCGATCTGGTGGCGGACGGGGTGGATGTCGCGGTGCGCTTCGGCGAGCCTGCCGGTGCATCCCTGATCGCACGAAAGATTGCTGATCTGAAACTTGTCACGGTCGCGTCCCCGGCTTACCTCGAGCGCCATGGACGGCCCAAACATCCCGACGATCTCCAGTCGCACGCCTGCATCCATCTTCGCAACCCTCTGACTGGACAAGCCTTTCCGTGGGAATTTCACGGGAAGGGCACCGCGATTGCAGTCAAGACATCGAGCCGGCTTTGCGTGAGCGACGCTTCCACGATGCTCTCCGAATGCATTGCAGGGACGGGGGTCGCGCAGGTCTTTGCGGTTGTTGTCCGCGACATGATGCGCAGCGGTGAACTGGTCGACCTGTTTCCGCGATGGGGGGAAGAGACGTATCCGTTGTATGCGTCGTACCCTTCACGCAAGAATCTTCCGCTGAAGGTTCGGGCGTTCGTCGATTTTATCGTTGAGATGGTGGGGTAACTTCGTTAGTGGATCAGCGTTTATGTCGAACCGACCAGGGCTCGCAGACCTTCGACGCTACAGGCCACGGATCTTCGAATCTTGTCGGCTAGCTGATGAGACAAAAATATCTTTATCTACTGAACATCGGAACACACACTTTCCGGGCGACCGCAGCTTTGTAATACTTTTTCATCCGCCTGCGGCGGGACACCGGCGCCGCACCGAAGGAGACACACGATGAACTGGTATGCGTCGTTTAGCAAAGCGGAACGCACGACCTTGCATTCCGCCTTCACGGGATGGGTACTCGACGCTTTTGATTTTATGGTGTTCACTTTTGTCGTGACCTCGCTGATGACATTGTGGGGCGTCGGCAAGGGCGAGATCGGCATGCTAAGCACGGTCAGCCTGCTTTGTTCTGCCGTCGGGGGATGGGTCGCCGGCATCCTCGCGGATCGCTTCGGCCGCGTCAAGGTCTTGCAGTGGATCATCGTCTGGTTCTCGGTATTCACCTTCCTGATCGGCTGGTCCCAGAACGTCGGACAGCTGTTTGTCCTGCGTGCGCTGCAAGGCTTCGGTTTTGGGGGGGAGTGGGCCGTTGGCGCGGTATTGATCGGTGAAATCGTTCGGCCCGAACATCGCGGTAAAACGGTCGGGGTGGTGCAGAGCGGCTGGGCCATTGGATGGGGTCTCGCCGCCATTCTCTACACGGTGGCGTTTTCTGTCCTTCCCGAAGCCCTTGCGTGGCGCAGCATGTTCTGGGTGGGGCTCGTTCCGGCGTTGCTGGTGTTTTATATCCGCAAGCATGTGCAGGAGCCGGAGAGCTTCAACAAGGCGCAGCAGCTGATGCGATCGGCCGGCAAGCGCCCCTCGTTTCTGCGGATCTTTGCACCGGGCATCTTGCGCACAACTTTATGCTCGTCGCTGATGTGTGCCGGTCTGCAAGGGGGGTACTATGCGATCGCGACATGGATTCCTACTTTTCTGCGGATCGAAAGGCACCTGTCGGTAATCGGCACCGGCGGCTACCTTGCCGTACTCATTACGGGATCGTTTATTGGCTACGCAAGCGGCGGCTACATCTCGGACCGAATCGGCCGGCGCGGCAACATGCTGCTGTTCGCGCTGTTGTCAGCGGTGAGCACGATTGCCTATACGAAGATCAACTTCAGCAACGCGCAAATGCTCTACCTTGGATTTCCGCTTGGATTCTGTGCATCGGGAATTTTCGGCGGAGTCGGCGCGCATCTGACGGAACTCTTTCCGGCTGCGCTTCGCGCTAACGGCCAAGGCTTTTCGTACAATTTCGGACGCGGTATCGGCGCGTTGTTTCCGGCTCTCGTAGGCGTCTTGAGTGTGAAGACAGGACTCGGAAACGCGATTTGCCTTCTTGCCGTTATCGCCAACGTAACCGTGTTTGTGATGGTGTTGGCGTTACCGGAAACCCGGGGACGGCGGCTCGACGACGCCGGTCACCTCATCCCCGCTCAACAGACGGAGTCGACCTCTGCGAAGTCACTGCCCCGCGGAACATAAACATTCCGTGGCGTGCGCCCTCGCGACGCTTTTTGGGAGCCGCGCGCGTTGTGGCCGCGCGGACTGAGCAATGCAAACTCAAGGATCCCTAAATGACCCATTCCCCTGGGAGTAATGACGCGCCGCTATGCCCACCGCCCGCTGCCGTGCAGTCGGGTCCGTCCACCTTCGCCATGCCGCCCGGTGCCGTGGACACGCACGCGCACGTGATCGGAGAGCAGCCGCGCCATCCATGGATGGCCGATCGTTCGTACACACCACCGCCGGCCACAGCGGCGGCCTATCTGAAGATGCTCGACGATACGGGTTCGCAGTATGGCGTGCTTGTGCAGGTTAGCGTGCACGGCCAGGATAACACCCTGCTACTGGAAACGCTGCGCGCGAATCCGGACAGGTTGCGCGGCGTGGTGGTGCCGTCGCTCGGTCTCGGCGACGCGGCATACCAGGACATGACAGACGCAGGCGCGGTTGGGCTGCGCTTGAACCTGCTATTCGGCGGAGGCGGCATCGGCATCTCGCAACTGGCTGAGTACGACGCATTGGCGCGCGACTGGGGCTGGCATATCCAGTTTTTGCTGGACGCGCGAAGTTTGCCGGAGTTGGCGCCGCAACTCGATAAGGTGCGATCGCGGATCGTGATCGATCACATGGGCCACATGCCAACTGCAACCGGCGTGGCGTCGGCGGGATTCCAGCATCTTCTCCAACTTGTACGCGACGGCGCGTGGGTCAAGCTGTCCGGCGCGTATCGGCTGAGTACCGCAGCGCCGACGTACGCTGACACCGCCGATTACGCAAGCGCGCTGATTGCGGCGGCGCCGGACCGTTGCGTGTGGGGTTCCGACTGGCCGCACGTCGCGTTGTGGGGCGCGATGCCGACGGTCGGGCAACTGCTCGACACACTTGCCGTGTGGGCGCCGGATGAGCAGACTCGTACCGCAATTCTGGCAACGAACGCGCACCGGCTGTACGGCTTACGATAGCAGGATGTGTCGCGCCAAGGGTGCAGGAGTACTGGCTGCTAGCGTGGGCGAACCTTCGCACCGTTGAGTTCTTCGACGACCTCGAACAGCCGTGGAACGTACTTTTCCCCATGCCCGAGGTTGTTTGCGAGAACATAGATCTGGTGTACCGCCTCGGCGACGACCGCGACAGAGGACTGCGCCGCAGCCAGTTGTGCATAGGAGCGCATGTCTTTTGCAGCGTTGCGTATCGCAAATTGCTGGCCGCTATCGTCTCCGGCGAGAAGAAACGGGATCATACGGTCGAAGCTCTTGCTGTGCGCCCCGCTCAGGCGACACACGCTGGCGAATTCGGGCAGATCGAGTCCTGCTGCAGCCGCTGTGCCGAAGGCCTCCGCCAAAACTGCGGCGTTGGCCTGTGAGATGAAGTTATGAATCAACTTTGCACGGTAGCCGGACCCCGATGCTCCAAGATGATGGACTGACTCGGAGTACGTGGCGAACAGCGGACGGACAATGTTCAGCACTTCGGCGTCGCCGCCTACTAGCACGTTCAACTGACCTTCGGCCGCCTCCTTGGGCGTTCTGTTGACCGGGGCGTCGAGAAATTTTGCGCCTTTATCCGCGAGAGCCGTGGTCGCCTCGAGCGCAAAGTCATGATCGGAGGTTGAACTGTCGATGACGATTAATCCCGTGTGAGCACCTGCAAGGAGCCCGTCGTCGCGAAACAGCACATCCCGTACCTGCGGCGTTCCTGTCACGCAGATGATGACGACATCGGCGTTTCGAGCCAGATCGGCAGCTGAAGTGGCTTCCGCGGCTCCCCTCGAAACCAGGTCCGTCAGTCTTTCTCTATTTCGATGTCCCAGCACTGTGAGGGGAAAGCCGTGCCTCAGGATGTTCGTCGCAATCGCGTGCCCCATCAGTCCCAGTCCTACCATGCCGACTCGCAGCAGGCTGCCAGATACAAGTACATCGCTCGTTTTGTTAGTCATGGAATTCCAGTTCGTGATGGGTGGACGGGCTGTCTTTCATTCGCTGTTCATGCCGAGTGGGTCGAGGAAGCGGCGATCCCATATGACGGACATATTGTTCATTGAGGTCAGCAATGTCGCGACAACCCAGAAGTCCTAGAACGCGGTCGATCTCAGTCTTCAGGATTTGAATGGCGCGCGCTACGCCGGCCTCGCCGCCGGCAGCGAGGCCATACGTGGTCGCGCGCCCCAACAAGACGGCGTCAGCGCCCAACGCGACGGCCTTCGCAATATCCGAGCCACGACGAAACCCTCCGTCAAGCATGACGGTAAGACGTCCTCCTACTTCGGCGACCACGTCCGCAAGTACGTCCATGGCTGAGACAGCGCCGTCAAGCTGCCGTCCGCCGTGGTTCGACAGAACAATACCGTCTGCACCAACCGAGACGGCGCGAGCCGCATCTTCGGCACCAAGCAAACCCTTGATGATCAACTTGTTCGGCCAAAGATCGCGTAACCGTCGAATGTCTTCCCAGGACAGCGATGGGTCCAGCTGTTGAGCGAGCGCAGATGCCGCGCCCCGCACGCTGTTCTGTCCGGGAGGCAGTAAGTCGCCGAGATTTGCAAAGCGTGGCATGCCGTGCGGAAACAGCACGTCGATCATCCAGCGAGGATGAAGCATGACATCGAACGTGTTCTTCAAGTCCAGCTTAAGCGGTCTCGCATAGTTGCGCAGATCCCATTCCCTCTTGCCGTAAATCGCGCTGTCGGTGGTGACCACCGGCGCCTCGATTTGCGCAAGTCGCGCGCGCTCGGCCAGTTTGGCGACAAAATCTCGGGTCCGGTACATGTACACCTGCATCCACACCCGTCCGCCGGACCGCCGGACAACGTCTTCGAGCGAGATGGTCGATGCATTGCTCAGAACGAAGGGAATTTGCGCCGCAGCGGCCGCGCTTGCCAGCGCGACGTCCCCTTCGCGAGCGAGCAATCCACTGAACCCCGTCGGTCCGATTACGAACGGGGCGGCACTGGGCTTGCCAAATAGATTGATGCCGATATGCCGTTTCGATACATCCACCAGCGTGCGCGGCAGGAAAGCAATCTCGTCGGAGACGGTCCGATTGCGCTGTAACGTTATTTCGTTTTCAGCGCCACCTTCGACGTATTCGAAACAGAAGTTCGGTACCCGCCTTCGAGCCATGGCCCGAAGATCTTCGATGCTATGGGCCCGCGCCAGTTCAGAGCCGGAATAGAGGCGACGTTGCAATTTAAATTCTCCTGTCCTGAACGTCTGTCGCTGGTATAGAAACCGGCTAAACGGGCAGTTTCTTTTGATAGTTGATCGTCAACGCGCAGAGAATCTGAAAAGCTGCGACTGCGACAAAGAACATCAGCGCGAGGAAATAAGAGCCTGTCTTTTGAACGATGAAGCCGATGAAGATGGGCACGAAAATCCCGGCGATGTTACCGACGAAGTTCATGATCCCCGTCAGAGCTCCTGCCCGCGCACGGGTCGCCAGGAGAGACGGTGTCGCCCAGTTGCATCCGCCGCACCATCTGATGAAGAACAGCGCTATGCAAAGCAGGGCGACTACCAGAAACGGAGCGCTGGCATATGCCACAGCCAACATCGCGAGCGCGACAGCGACAGCGCCGATCACCATCATGGACCGATAGACAAGATTAGAGCCTGCGCCCGACATCTTCCAGCGGTCCGCGACCTGACCAGCCAATATCTCGCCAACAAAGCCGAAGAAGAAGATGATGAACGTGGCGCCGCCAAGCGTCTTGATGTCGAAACCGTGGACCTTGTAGAGATACGTCGGAAGCCAGGTCATCAAGCCGAAGAAGATCAGATTGGTGCACGTGTGACTCATGCACAAGGCCCATACGGATCGGTAGCTGAAGAAACGCATCATCGATACGCCGGAGGCGACTTTCGGCCCATTCGCATCTTCGAGTGCGAGACCACGTTCGATATGCGCTACCTCCGCGTCGCTGATGTACGGGTGTTCGCGAGGAGCGTTCCGGATGTACCACCACGCCCACACTCCGCAAAGGACGGTGCCCACGCCAGCAATGACAAAAGCACCTCGCCACGACCCGAGAAGCGAGATGAGTGCAGCGACGACGAACGCACCGATTCCCGAGCCGAGCGCGCATCCGCTGTCGAGCAGCGATGCGCCCCGTGTCCGCTCGTTCTTAGTAAGCCATAATGCGTTCAGCTTGCTGCCGGCCGGATATATTGGCCCCTCGGCAATTCCTAGTCCGAGCCGCGTGAGCAACAAGGTGAACCATCCGGTCGTGAGCGCGGAGAGACCTTGAAAGAAACCCCAGCCGATGGTCGCCGCAGCGATGATGACGCGGGGCTTGAAACGATCGGCCAGCATACCGGCCGGCATCTGCATAAACAGATATGTCCAGAAGAAAGAGCTAAGAATCAATCCCTGCCGCTCGGGTGTGAGTTGAAACTCTTGCGAAATCATCGGCATCGCGACCGACAGTGCCGCCCGGTCTATATAGTTGACCGAGACCAGCGTCAGCAGAAGAAAAAAGATCTTCCAACGGACGCCAGTCATTCTTATGGTTTGGGCATTTGTTGTACTCATTGCGTGTTTGTCTCCTTTATGAAATCGGCTGATGCAAACGTAGGCGCGTGACTTGTGGCGCCGCATTTGTCGCTACTTGATGCGGTCTTATCGCGCCGGAACTCTCCGCAGGAGGGGATCCGACCGGTTCGGATGCGAACCTCTTCCGATTTCAGGCCAATTCCTCAAAACTGCTGATGCGTTGTCTTTGTATTTTGGGTTACTAAAATATTAGTACGAGCGCGCTTGCCTTCGATACGCGCGCCGGGAAGACCGCTCTCGATCACGCATCGCGGGCCGCCACATGTTCGAGGATTGTGTTTTGTACAGCGCTCCGCTGGCTGTCGGACAATACGAACTGTTCGGAGAAGTTCGCGAGAATGCAGATGCCATGGGACCTTGCATCGATCATGAAGTCGATCGCACGCTTCTGTCCTGCCAGATCAAGGTAACCCGTTTCGTCGAACATGGTGGGGACGACCAGAAATTCGCCGCGGTAGGGGCTGTTAGCCATTCAAATATTTCCTCTTGCGCGAATCTGTTGCCGTCCATATCTCATGGAAGCGCTGACTATACGGTTCACAAACCTTGGCTGTATAGTGAAACGTTTCCATCACCTGATCGCTTTCGCGACTTACCTTGACACGCAAAACGAAGAAAGCCTTTGGCATCCATTCTGTCGCGTTTACGAATGAAGCATTTGTAATTGCTGATTACGCTCGACGACTGCAAATGGCTGCACAAGGCATCCAGTGCAATGTCGATGACACGACTCGAGTTCCACCATTGGTTTGCCGGCGGCGGACTCTATAGAGACGCTCAGATGCTGCCGCTCTCCTGACGCCCACACGCCAACGAGAGGCGAAATATGGGTATCTTTTTCCTGGTTATAAGGAGGGGCGCCCGTTGTCGAACATGGCAATGTTGACTCTTCTGAAGCGCGTGTCGCGGCGGGGGATCACCGTACATGGTTTCCGTTCGACGTTCCGCGACTGGGTGGCCGAATGCACCGAGTACCCGGCCTCTCGCTGGCGACAAAGAGCACGGAAAGAATGTGTCGATGGCTTCGGCTATACCGCAAGCCCTAGCTGCATAGCTGCCGTTCGAGCTTGCGTAAAGGCAACCATTCGAGTGGGTTTCTACCACCTGTACTTCCTCGCCATTTCCGCACAAAGTTGCGCATCGAAAATTGTCTGCGACGACCATCGTCATCAGTTTCCCGAATCTCACAAGGCTTACTGGCGCATCTTGTAGTGGTCAAGTTATTTCGGACAGGCAGATAGATTCTTTTACTGTCGGTTTCGCCTCGTAGGCAGCGGGTGACAGATAGCCCAAAGTCGAATGCAAGCGTACAGCGTTGTAGAAACCGACGATGTACTGGTTGATGTCGCGCCGTGCTTCTTCGTGGTTGGCATAACGACGCAGCCACACGCGCTCCATCTTCAGGTTCAGGAAGAACCGCTGCATCACCGAATTATCCCAACAGTTTCCCTTGCGGCTCATGCTGCAAACCACGTGATGCTGCCTGAGCAGGGCCTGGTATTCCTCGCTTGCATACTGGCTGCCCCGGTCCGAATGCAGAATCAGTCCCGGTGCTGGCCGACGCTGTTGCAGCGCCATGGTCAGCGCCGACATGACCGGTCCGGCCGGCATGGTAGGCGCCATGGACCAGCCGACCACCTTGCGTGAGTACAGGTCCAGTACGACCGCCAGATACAGCCAGCCCTGCGCCGTGCGGATATACGTGATGTCTGAAACCCACGCGCGATTGGGCTCTGCCACATCAAACTGCCGGTCGAGCACGTTCTCCGCTACAGGTAGCGTATGCCTGCTATCGGTCGTCGAGACGAACTTGCGCTTCCAGCTCGTGCGCAGGCCCGCCTGGCGCATCAGCCTACGCACCCGGTAACGACCAATACCCAACCCTTGCTCCCGCAGCGCATGCATCACGCGCCGGCTACCATAGCTCGCGCCGCTCGCAGCAAATGCTGCCTTGACGTGAGTCTGTTCCTGCAGGCTCCTTACGCTCGGCCTGGCACGCCGGTGCGCGTAGTAGCCAGAGCGGCCCACCTGCAAAACCCGGCAGGCGTGACTGACCGATATGGCCTCCTGTTGCAAGTGAGTTACCACGCGGTAAGTCACTTCAGTTCCCTGGCAAAGAAGGCCGACGCTTTTTTTAACAGCGTGTTGTCCTCGCGCAATTGCCGATTCTCTGCTTCGAGTTGCCGGATGCGCTGCTGTTCCGCCGTCAGCGGCTTGCCCTCGCCGGGACCGCCAGCACGTTCCGCATCGTACTGGGCTACCCAGCGCCGCACGGCTGTATCAACAAGGTCCATCGACCGGCAGACTTCGCCGACCGATAAGCCTTGGTCTCGAACCATCCGTACCACTTCCAGCTTGAAGCTGGCGTCAAATTGTCGGCGCCTTCTTGTCATCTATCGTTTTTCCTCGTCGATTCAGGATTGTCCTCCTATCGACCTGTCCGAGGAAATTAGACCATCACAGCCGTCAAGCAGCGACCGTCCAAGGTGAGTCGATGACGAACTGCGATCGAACGGCAGGAAGCCGTTTGACTACGGTCGCTAGTCGGCCGGAGCCGCCGGATGATGGGGAGCGATTCACGCGGCGTCACCGAGCGCCCTATTGCGTTGCCTCGCGTCAAGCTCATATATCGCCGTAGAATTCAACGGCCGCGAGGTCGTTCGGGGGTACCATTCGCCACTGCTCTTCTCCTGTCAAGGATTTACCGTCGATAACAGCCTTAAAAATTGCTGATATGAATCTTGAGATATTGAAACAGGCGATTCTCGACTCGCGCGATGGCATAACGATCTCAGACAACAGCCGGGACGATCAGCCGTTGATTTTCGTCAACCCTGCATTTGAGCGTTTGACTGGTTACACGTCGGAGGAGATCATTAACCGTAATTGCCGGTTTCTCCAAAATGATGATCGGGACCAGCCTGAGTTGCAGGCTGTGCAACAGGCGATACGTGACGGCGAGTACTGTCTGGCTACGTTGCGTAACTATCGCAAGGACGGCTCGATGTTTTGGAACGAGCTGAGTATCTCGCCCATCTATGATATTGAAGGCTCCGTCACCCACTTTATCGGCATCCAGAAGGACGTAACGGCGCGGGTGCTCCTACAACAACAGTTGCGAGACAAAAATCAGTCGCTTGAGGAAATGAGGAGCCATCTCGAGCGGCTCGCCATGACAGATAGCCTGACGGGCATTTACAACAGACGTTTTTTTGACTCGCAACTTGACGTCCAATCGAGGATTTCTCGCCGCACTGGGCAAGCGCTAACGCTGATGATGGTCGATGTGATCATTTCAAGTCGTTCAATGACATCTATGGGCATCCTGCCGGAGACGTCGCTTTGCAGCGTATAGGCGGCAGTCTTGACCAATCCTTTCTTCGAGCATCCGACTTTGTCGCCCGCTACGGCGGGGAAGAGTTTGTCTTGCTTTCGACCGGCATGACGCAAGAGCAGGCAGCATATTGGGCCGGTATGCTCTGTAAGAGGGCAGAGAGCTTGCAAATACCGCACGCCGCTTCGGCTACCGGATACTTGACGATTAGCATCGGCTTTTCAGTTAAGGTCATTGCAGCCGACGAGGGTGCGGGTGCGTTGGTCAGCGCCGCCGATCAAGCGTTGTATACCGCAAAGCAGAATGGGAGGAATCGGTCATTCTCCTTCGTGACATGATGTTTTGCTGGCTGCGAGCATATTGCCACGTCGTTTAAGTCGTCAATTTGCGATTCATTTTATGCGCGGCATTATTATTTTGGGGACGTGAAAGCGTCGGCTGACGGTCTGCCTACAGCGCCGCAACGGACTTACATCAATTCCGTCCGAACGGCAGAAGTGGGTGGCGGATTCAACCGGTCGATGGCAGACATCCGACAAAAGCGCGACTAGCTATTGGGCTACTGATGAGACGTGCCAACTCAAGTTGAAGCGTGCAATGGCTGCCGTCGGTTGTGTCAAACTTTTTGGTCGCAAGACTCATGCTGCGGAGCGGTCCGTCGCGTGGTGGGCTGCGACCTTACGACTTTAATCTTACTCAACAGAAACGTTCTCGTGGACGGTCGACGGGGTTAGCCGAAGCGTCGAACGGGTGCGGCGTTTTCTCGATAGTCAACGCGAGTTGCGTTCGGCATACATGGGGACGAAATATGAAGCGGATCGGTCGGTCACTGCGCTTCCTTCGATTGATTGGAATGGGGCCGATCGTTATCGCAGTATCGTTGTCACCGCGTCTTCGGCGGCGCGATGCGGATGGAGGGGAATGGCGTGAGGTTAACCGGCCGTGCTGCTGCGCGCGTCGATCTGGCGCAGGTCCGGTTTGAGTGCGTCCGCCAGCGGCGCGGCGCTGCCCGCATGGGTCAACTGCCATTTCGGAAAGACGCCCGATGAATCTACGCTCCACGATTGGCCTGCGCCGTCCGCGACAATCGCGCGCGCGCCGCGCAGTTTGGAGGCGGGCGGCCGGTGTGTGCCGACAGGCGCTTCGCGCTCGAATGACAGGCTACCTTGCTCATTGAAGACGACGGCAAGCGGGCGCTCCGCCTGCCCGGACGCGCCGAGTGTCACGACCGAGGGCCCGGAGGGCGCGCGTAGCACCGCGTTGGCAGGCTCGCGGCCGGCGAGGATCGCTGCGAGCAGCGCAGACGGGCCGGGCGGACCGGCTTGCGGATCGGACTTGCTGGCGGTATCTGCGGCGTCGACCGTGTCGGTGGACACTGCGTCATCGGACGCCTCGCCGATGCGATTGCGCACGAGAGGCGCCGGCGAGTCGAGTGCGACCGGTGCGGCCATGCCATCGGCCTGCACGACGAGCATCACGTGCCAGTCGTCGGGCGTATTGTTGTAGCGCGGCGCGAGCGAGACGAGGCGCAATTGCGACGCGTCGAAGCCCGCTTCGCGCAGCAGGAGGTACTTGGCGACCGCAAAGTCCTTGCAGACGCCGCTCTCGGCGAAGAAGCGCGCGGGCGGATAGTAGCTGCCGTCGGTGCCGTCGCGATAGCGGATTTCATTGATCAAGGCGTTGGCCAGCGTCAGCGCGGTGTAATCGCCCGCGTTCGCGCGCGCATCGCGTACCTGCGTCACGAGCCGGTTCCAGCCTGCGGGCTTGAGTAACCGATGCGCGTGCATCGCGTCGCGCAGACGCTGCACGCGCGACGCGCCTTCGGCGGATTGTCGAGTTTCACCTTCGAACAACGTCGCAACGAACATCAGGTCGCCGACCTGCGCAAGCTGAGGCCGCAGCTTGTGGTTCGCTTCCCACCACGTCGCGCTGCGCAGCCGTTCGATGCTGGGATCAAACGCGTCCTGCGCCGCTTCGGAGGCGTTTTCCCGGCCGGGTCCCGGTTGCGCGGCAGCCGGAATGACCGCTGCCGCGGATGGTGCGGACTCGACGGCCGCTACGACGGGACGAACAATCGCGCCGCCCTGAATCGTCAGCGAAGACGGCTCGCTGCGCGAAGGGCAGACGCTGTCGATCACCGCGATCGCAACCGCGAGCGCAACGATGCTGCACAGTAATCGACGATGCAATCGCGCGGACATACGATCCCCACAATTCGGGCGAGTATGGAACGTGCCGAGCCGCGTCAAGGTTGCCCGGGTTGCTCCGTACGGCCACCGCCGGGCGTCGCCCGGAACGCTGCACATGACGTGCCAATCGGCAGCGTGAACGTGCAGAAAACTGACGGACAGGCGGTGCGCGGCGCGCACGCCGATTGTGCAGAGTTGTGATGTGGGCCGTCAGGGTGCTGGATGGTGGCTCAAGGCCAACAGGTTGTAGCGTAATGTCGTTCGGGACGCGACGTGTGTTCGGCGGCGTACGGTGAGAAGAGATGGGGGGAGGAGGGCGTTGCGGACGAGCGCGAAATAAAGTCCGCTGAACCGGAAAGCGGCTGCTCGCCGGCACGGATTTTCCATTCCCGCTGACCGTCTGTTTTGGCCGACCACTTACCGGACGACGCGAGCCGTACCTTTAACGGTCGTTGTAACCTGGAAGCTGCCGTTGAGGCCGCGATGGCTTGCAGGGCGGGACTGGGTTGCGTGCGGCCGATCGCGACCGTGCGTAATTCGGGCGGCCCATGCTGTTTGCATGGGGCAGTACCCGGCCCATGAACCGCCGTTCGGCGGCCTCTGCTTAGCGCCGTTAGAACGGCAGATCCGCTGTCGGTAACGGACATACAGGCTCGGAGTCCGTCCACGTTTTTGATGAAATTCACGCGATCGCATGGACTACGGTAAACTACCTGGTAGTCCGGGTTGGAATTCGCCCATACGAGTCTACATCGACTTCGTTTCATAGTGTCCCCAAGCAGCTTTCCGAGAACCTCCTAACCGTTCATAACGGCTTCCCATGGGAGGTTCTTGGGCATGGGTGCGTTCGCTTGTTCGATATTCAAACAACGCGATTCATCTTTCGATTTTTACCGACGCTACGCTTTTGAAGCGGTGTGCTGTCATCTTGTCGCACTTTGAGCCCAACGGCTTCCAGTCGACATATGCAGCACCTCGCGTCGTTCACAGGCGCAGTGTGCTTTTTATCTGACCGCGAACACAATTAATGAAGATTCAATCACTCCGAGAGCAGTGGCCATCGAACATTCCTGGTAACGTGCTTGCGGGCCTCACCTCGTCGTTTGCCCTCGTCCCCGAATGCATCGCCTTTGCGTTGGTCGCGCAAGTGAGTCCTCTTATGGGGCTTTACGGCGCGTTCATCATTTGTACACTGACCGCCATCTTTGGTGGCAGGCCTGGAATGATCTCGGGCGCCGCGGGCTCGATGGCTGTCGTTATCGTCGCGCTTGTCGTGCAGCACGGCGTCCAATACCTTCTAGCCACCGTCGTCCTGAGCGGTGCGCTGATGATACTTTTCGGGCTATTGCGTCTGGGTAAGCTGATTCGAATGGTGCCCCATCCAGTGATGATCGGATTTGTGAACGGCTTGGCCATTGTCATCGCCACGGCGCAACTGGAGCATTTCAAGCGCGATACTCCCCAAGGTGAGGTATGGCTGCAGGGGACATCGTTGGTGGTTATGTGTGCATTGGTTGCACTGACGATGCTGATTGCCTACCTCCTACCTCGAATCACCAAGGCCGTACCGGCGGCCCTTGTCGCCATCGTGAGCGTCGGATTGCTCAGCCAGGTCATGCATTTGCCCACGCGGACATTGGGCGACATGGCACATATTGCAGGCGCCGTCCCGAGCTTTCGTCTGCCTCAGATATCGGTTGACTTCGAGACTTTTCGGATTGTCTTTCCCTACGCGCTGCTCATGGCGATAGTGGGTTTGCTGGAAACACTGCTCACTTTCAATCTCACCGATGAGATCACCGAGACCCGTGGACGGCCAAATCGCGAGTGTCTCGCACTCGGCGTTTCAAATGTCGTTTCGGGCCTGTTCGGCGGCATGGGTGGTTGCGCGATGATCGGTCAAACCATGATCAACCTGAGTTCGGGAGGGCGCAGCCGCCTGTCAGGAGCGACGAGCGGCATCATGATCCTTCTATTCATCCTCTTCTTATCCCCGCTCATCGAGCGGATCCCCTTGGCCGCACTGGTCGGGGTGATGTTGGTTGTCGCACAACAGACCTTTGCATGGGGATCGCTTCGGGTGCTGGGTAAGGTTCCCCGCAACGACGCGCTGGTGATCTTGGCCGTGACGGTCATTACCGTTTTTACCGACCTGGCAATTGCCGTATTGTGTGGCATCGTCATAGCCGCATTGAACTTCGCCTGGCAGCATGCGCGCGAAATACGCGCTGAAGTGAAAAACAGCAATGATGGAACGCGGACATATATCTTGCACGGCACATTGTTCTTCGCGTCTACCGCAAATTTTCAAGAACTTTTCCATCCCCAAACCGATGCAGAAGAAGTCATAGTTGATTGCCAGCATTTGCACGTGGCTGACCACTCCGCGATAGTTGCGTTCGAAACGTTGAAGGACCGTTATCAGAGGGCCGGAAGGCGCTTGCGATTTGCGAACCTATCGACGCGCAATCAACATATTCTCAAACGCGCTGGTGTTTCCCTTATAAACGGCTGAGGCCCGTTGAATCGCAAACCTGCGTGGCCGTTGTGCTTCGAAAGCGGGCATTCCGAAGTTGGCATGTCGAACGGCTATAGTGTGTGGCGACCCGAGTCAGTCACCATCGGGCCCAGTACGGCCATTTACGGCTGTTGACTCGCACTTTCGTGCGGACATTTGAACACCGGCATAGCAGCAGATACCTGACATTCAGGTACAGACTCGATCCGTCATCGGCGGCCGTAGCTGCGATTCGCTTCTGGCATCAAGTGGCCGGCCGCGTGTGCGCAGCGCATTGTACGGGACCCGATCGCTACGATTTTTTTCCCGCTGATGGCCGTATTTTTGCGTGAGATTTATATCGAGGCGCCTATGCTGAAACTCTTCAAAAACGAGGGCGGCTACGCCCGCATGGCATGGCTTTAGCATACCCGCTCGATGTCCATGACGCGATCCCGCGTACTGCCGATTTGCGCTAAATACATGAGCCGCCTTGTCGTTGTTTCAAATCGTACTGCTGATCCCCGCAACGCTGCTGCCGGCGGACTCGCCGTCGCGATAAGAGAAAGCTTGCAGCAGACCGGAGGCATCTGGTTTGGCTGGAGCGGCAAATTCGCGGAAGAAGGGGACGGTGGAACCGCTCGCACGAGCGAACCGCAGGTGCAAACGGTCGGCAACGTGACTCTGGCCACACTCGATCTGAGCCGGGAAGACCACGAAACCTACTATCTCGGTTACGCCAACGCTGTACTGTGGCCGGTGTTTCATTATCGGCTCGACCTGGCGACCTTCGACACGCGGTTCGCAGCAGGTTACCGGCGAGTTAATCAGTTGTTCGCACGCAAGCTGATGGCGCTCTTGAAGCCGGACGATGTTATCTGGGTGCACGACTACCACCTGATCCCGCTTGCTGCCGAGTTGCGAGCCATGGGGTGCGGCAATCGCATCGGCTTCTTTCTGCATATTCCGATGCCGCCCCCGTTGATCATGGCGGCGATTCCCGAGCACGAATGGTTGACGCGCTGTCTTTTCGCCTATGACCTGGTCGGCTTTCAGAGCAAGGCTGACATGGCGCATTTTTCCCACTACGTCGAATCCGAAGCGCGGGGGAAGAAGCTGGGGCGCAACCGTCTGCGGGCGTTCGAGCGAACGCTACAGGTGGGCGCCTACCCGATCGGCATCGACGTCGACGATTTCGCTCGCCTCGCTGAGGCGAACGAAGGACGCCAGATGTTTGCGGGGATGCGCGAGGAATACTCGCGCCGCCGCTTGCTGCTGGGAGTCGACCGGCTCGACTATTCGAAGGGGCTGCCGCAACGCATTCACGCTTTCCGGGAATTGCTCGCTCGCTACCCGGAAAACCGCAATAGCGCGACACTCATCCAGATCGCGGCACCCAGCCGCGAAGATGTCGGCGCCTATGACGAGCTGCGCCGTCAAATGGACAGTCTGTGCGGCGAGATCAACGGCGACTACGGCGAACTGGACTGGATGCCCGTACGTTACATCCACCGCAACGTCGTTCGAAAGCGTTTGCCGGGCCTGTATCGCGCAAGTCACGTGGCACTGGTCACACCGCTGCGCGACGGCATGAACCTGGTTGCCAAGGAGTTTATTGCTGCCCAGGACCGCGCCGACCCTGGCATGTTGGTGCTTTCGCGTTTTGCCGGAGCCGCGGAACAACTGAAAGAAGCCCTGTTGGTCAATCCGTATGACACGCAGGGCACCGCGCAAGCGATCCAGCGCGCGCTGAGGATGCCGCTTGACGAGCGGATCAATCGGCATCAAACGCTCCTGAATCGAATTCGCAAATTCGATATCCGCTGGTGGTGCTCGAGCTTTTTACTAGCACTGAAACAGGCGGAGCACGACGACCTTGATCTGCTATATCCGGAGACTGGTGAGGTTGCCTGTTCGAACGTCTAGTCTTGTACCGGCAAGAGGCAACTTCGGGCCGACAGCACCCGCTTGCAGTGCGAAAAACAAACGTTGCCGAACGACCAAGGGCGACTGCGCCACCGCGCCCCGCGTCGAAACTCCGGTCTCGAGCCTGTGCCAGGACGCGGGGCGTGCGGAAACAGAAGTTGACCTGACCTCGCCGCCGCAGCAACCGTACATTGCGATAGCGCCGCCCCGCTCATTCGTAGGCAAAGACGCTGCCGAATTTGTCCAGACGTTCGAGCGCCATGCCCGAGCCGCGCACGACACAGGTCAGCGGGTCTTCGGCAACGAACACCGGCAGACCGGTCTCCTCGGCGAGCAGTCGATCGAGGTCGCGTAGCAGTGCTCCGCCGCCCGCCAGCATGATGCCGCGCTCAGCGATATCGGCACCGAGCTCTGGCGGCGTTTGCTCGAGTGCGATCTTGACCGCCGATACGATCTGGTTCAGCGGATCGGTGAGGGCTTCGAGGATCTCATTGCTGGAGACCGTGAAGCTGCGTGGGATGCCTTCTGACATGTTCCGGCCCTTCACCTCCATTTCCTTCACTTCCGAACCCGGGAAAGCTGAGCCGATTCCCTTCTTGATAGCTTCGGCGGTCTGTTCGCCGATCAGCATTCCATAGTTGCGGCGGATATAGTTGACGATTGCTTCGTCAAACTTGTCGCCGCCGACGCGCACGGAACCTTTGTACACGATGCCGCCGAGCGAAATGACGCCCACTTCAGTCGTGCCACCGCCGATATCGACAACCATTGAGCCGGTCGGCTCAGACACGGGCAGTCCAGCGCCGGTTGCGGCGGCCATCGGCTCTTCGATCAGGTAGACCTGCGACGCGCCCGCACTGTGCGCAGCTTCCTTGATTGCACGTCGTTCGACCTGGGTAGACCCGCACGGCACGCAGACAATGATGCGCGGCGACGGCGCAAATACGCGCGGTGCGTGAACCATACGGATAAACTGTTTGATCATCTGCTGGGTGATGTTGAAGTCGGCGATCACGCCGTCCTTCATCGGGCGGATGGCTTCAATGTTGCCCGGCACTTTGCCAAGCATCTCCTTGGCTTCCTTGCCAACTGCCAGAATAGTCTTTTTGCCATTCGGGCCGCCTTCCTGACGAAGCGACACGACCGACGGTTCGTCGAGGACAATGCCCTTGCCCCGCATGTAGATCAGCGTGTTTGAGGTGCCAAGATCAATCGCCAGGTCGTTGGAAAAGTAGCTGCGTATAAAACCGAACATTCGAAATCCTGTGTTGCTTGAGGTCAGGCGCTTGGCCGACCACGTACGACCATGCTGCAGTCGGGAGAGGAAAGAATAACAGGTGCAGAGACCCGGAGACGCCGCGTCGCATGCGCGGGGCTAGCGAAAGGGAGGCACACCGCCTGGACCTGACGGCAGGGCTGGGTCAAATTCGGCGACCGATGACGGTCCTTGTGTTTCGCGACAGACAGCAAGCGCGGCTTGACCGGTTCGGGGCGAGCGGGGCAGCTTGCCGTTCCAATTTGTCGCCATATCGATCGATGAAATCGAGCTTTAGGGCTGAGTATGGCTTGTATATATTCGCTAACTCCATCCCCGATCCTGACTATTGATTCATGCGCATCGCCTTCCGCTTTTGCATTTCGTACTACCTTTTCGCCTGCGCGATATTGACGTTTGGCACGCTGCCCACAGCGGCGCAGGCGCGCGAAACGATCTCCATCAGCTACCAGCGTTCTTCGACGCTCTTCATCATCCTCAAGCGCACGGGAGAGCTCGATAAAAGGCTCAACGCACAGGGCTACGACGTCAGATGGGACGAGTTTTCGGACAACCTGCTGGAGTCGCTCAATGCAGGCAGCGTGGACCTGAATTCCGATGTCGCCGATGCGTACGCGCTTTTCACGCAGGCCGCCAATGCGCCGCTCACGTACTACGCCGAGGAAACCTCCGCACCGTCGGCGCAGGCGATCATTGTGCCGCCCGGTTCACCGATCCATGCGGTATCGGACTTGAAGGGCAAGCGCGTTGCCGTATCAAAGGGATCGGGCTCCAACTTCCTGCTGCTTGCCGCGCTCAAGAAAGCGGGGCTCACGATCAACGACATCCAGGTGCGTTACCTCGAAGCACCCGATGCGCTCGCCGCATTTCGCGGCGGTAATGTCGATGCATGGGTGATCTGGGATCCGTTCCTCGCCGCCGAACAGCTCGACGACCACGTGCGGGTCGTCGCCGATGGCTCGGGTGGCCTCGCGCAATACAACCGCTTTTACACCGCGGCGACCGCATTCGCCAAAACGCATCCCGATGTGCTAAATGTCGTGTTCGACGAATTGAAGGCGACCGGCAAGTGGGTCAAGGCCCATCCCGACGAAGCCGCGCAGATCCTTGGCCCGCTCTGGGGCAACCTTCCCGCGCCGACCGTCAAGCTGGCGAACAGCCGCCGCAGCTATGACATCGAGCCGGTCAGGCCCGAACAGTTGGGCGAACAGCAGCGAATTGCCGATACGTATCACGCAGCGGGAATGATCCCCGCAGCTTTGAACGCAGGCGATATCCGGATCTGGACGCCACCCGCGAAATGATCCTGAAAGCGGCGGTTGAACGTAAGGAACAAACCGACTCTTTTCTGCGGTGGTACGAAACTTCACAACGACGGATGGCGCAAGTGCCAATCCGTTTCCCGCTGGAAGGAGTGGCCCGCCCTGATCAATAGCGCTTCATTCCATTCAGCTGCGACGAGTTGAAACCCGACCGGCGCTCCGTCACCGGTAAATCCGCCATTGAGTCTGAGCGTTGGCTGCCCAGTTCCGTTGAATGGGAAGGTGTAGCGTGCCAGGCGTTCGGCCAGCGTCGGCTCTTCAATGAAGCGCGCGAGCGCGGCATGCATGGGAGTACGTCTCGTCTATCCCCCAGCTCTTGCCAACCGGCCGCCCATGCCGAATTGAGCCCCAAACCTCCCCAACGAGCGCGGAATCGGTGTTTCCCCGCGGTAGGGGTGAATCCCGTTGACGTAGTTAAATCAATTGATTTAATGTGAACTCGTCTGAAAACGCGGACAGATCCGATGCTGCGCTGAGATTACACGTGCGCGCGAATCGGGCGCATCCAGCATTGGCGACTCACGCCGTCGATCAGGCTGGTTATCGCCGGGTCATTGACGGCACGGGCGCTACGCCGTCAGGGCGACGCGGTCGGACATCGGTATAGGTTCAGGTAACGCCTGCGCCGCAAACTACCTTAAAAAACGGAGACATTCGATGACCCGACTTTCGACCCAACTCATCGGCGCCAGCGCGCTAACCCTGAGCTTGTTAGGCGGCACGGCGGCCATCGCGGCGCCGAACGGCACCGTCGCCTTCCTGATGCCCGACGAGGGCTCGACACGCTACGAACAGCATGATTTCCCCGGCTTCAAGGCCGAAATGGGAAAGCTCTGCCCGGACTGCAAGGTGGTCTACCAGAACGCCAACGGTGACGTCGCGCAGCAGCAGCAACAGTTCAACTCCGTGATGTCGCAGGGAGCGAAGGTGATCGTGCTCGACCCGGTGGATTCGGCAGCGGCTGCATCGCTGGTCCACATGGCGCAAAGCCAGGGCGTCAAGGTGATTGCGTATGACCGGCCCATCCCCTCGACGCCGGCCAACTACTACGTGTCGTTCGACAACGAGGACATCGGCAGGTCCATCGCACGCTCGCTCGTGCAGCGCCTGAAAGAGATGGGCGTGTCGACCAGCACGGGCGGCCTGCTCGAAGTCAACGGCTCGCCAGTGGACGCGGCAGCAGGGCTGATCAAGAAAGGTAGCCACGAAGGGATAGAGGGCAGCGGCTACAAGACGCTGGCCGAATATGACACGCCGGACTGGGCGCCGCCGAAGGCGCAGCAGTGGGTCGGCGGCCAGATCACGCGCTTTGGCTCGCAGATTGTCGGTGTGGTGGCCGCCAACGACGGCACGGCGGGCGGCGCGATTGCGGCCTTCAAGGCAGCCGGCGTGAATCCGGTGCCGCCCGTGACAGGCAATGACGCGACGATTGCCGGGCTGCAGCTGATCATCTCGGGCGACCAGTACAACACGATCCTCAAGCCGAGCGAGATCGTCGCGGCCGCGGCGGCAAAGGTGGCGGTTGGGTTCCTGAATGGCCAGACGCCTAAGGGTCAAACGACGCTTTTCAACACACCGTCGCAGCTTTTCAAGCCGGCCGTGATTACGGCGAAGAACCTGAAGGCGGAGGTGGTCGACAAGGGCTTCGAGAACGCGAAAGATCTATGCACCGATCGCTATGCGGACGGGTGCAAGAAACTTGGCATCACGAACTGATATCGCTTGATGCCGGACGGGATTCGGCTCGTGCCGGATCCCGACTCGTCGAATCAGGAGTCCGTGGCTGCGATTACCGGCGCCACGGAGAACGCGGTGTAGCGTCGCGCAGGGCGGCGCCGGGCTAGCAGGGCGCCGAGTTAAAGGAGCGATCGTGAGTAACGACATGAAAGGCGCCCCGCACGAATCGCCAGACGCGCAGCATCCGTCCACATTGCTCGACCGCAGCGATGTGCGCGTGAAGCATGCCACCGGCATGGGTGGCACGGTATCGGCGTTCATCGACCGGGTGCGTACGGGCGATCTGGGATCGCTGCCGGTCATCGCGGGTCTGATCATCATCTGGACCGTGTTTACCGCCCTGAACCCGGTGTTTCTCTCTGCCAACAACATGGTGAACCTGCTGTTCGATTGCTCGACGGTCGGGGTGATTTCACTCGGCATCGTCTGCGTGCTGATGGTCGGGCAGATCGATTTGTCAGTGGGCTCGATGAGTGGCTTTGCTTCGGCCCTCGTCGGTACGCTCTGGGTCAATCATGGCTGGCCGGTACTGCTGACGATCGTCGTAGCCGTCGCTGTTGGCGCGATCGTCGGTCTGCTGTATGCGCTGTTGCTCAACCGGTTCGGCATGCCGAGCTTTGTCGCGACACTGGCCGGGCTGCTCGCGATTCTCGGATTACAGCTTTACGTCCTCGGCGCCAGCGGCTCGATCAACCTGCCCTATGAATCGGCGATGGTGAACCTCGGGCAACTCATCGTCATTCCCGCTGTCGTTTCGTATCTCATCGCGCTGGTACCTGGTGCCGTACTACTGGCGCTTGGGCTGCGCACGCGTGAGCGTCGGCGGGCGTCGAATCTCTCGGCACCCTCGGTAGGCAACCTCCTGGTGCGCAGCGTCGCCATTACCTTGCTGCTGGAGATCGTGGTGGCCTACCTTAACCAGGGACGAGGCGTGCCGCTGATGTTCGGACTTTTCGTCGGGATTGCGGTCGCGACGGACTATGCGCTGAAGCGGACTCGCTGGGGTAGGTCGATGCATGCGGTCGGCGGTAATCGTGAGGCGGCGAGGCGGGCAGGGATCAATGTGGGGGGTATCTATACCAGCGCCTTTGTATTGTGCGCGAGTCTCGCCGCGCTTGGCGGCGTGCTGACCGCCGCGCGGCTCGCATCGGCAAGCACGCAGGCCGGTACCGGCGACGTGAACCTGAACGCCATTGCAGCCGCCGTGATCGGTGGTACGAGTCTTTTTGGTGGACGCGGCAGCGCATATTCTGCAGTACTGGGGATTATCGTGATCCAGTCGATCGCTAGCGGCCTGACGTTGCTGAACCTGTCGTCGTCACTGCGCTTCATGATCACCGGTGCGGTGCTGGCGATTGCGGTGATCGTCGACTCGCTTGCCCGGCAGTCGCGCGTTTCGCATGGCCGCGCGTAATTCCATCACCAGGAGAGCAGTAAATGAATGAATCCATCAAGGGAAAAGTGGCCGCCATCACGGGCGCGGCATCGGGAATCGGCCTCGAGTGCGCACGGACGCTGATCGCGGAGGGCGCGAAGGTCGTGCTGGTGGACCGCGCGAAGGAGCGGCTCGAGAAACTTTGTGCAGAGCTTGGGCCGAACGCATTTCCGCTGGTGGTGGATCTGCTGCAACCGGCGCAGGTTTCGGGGATGTTGCCGAAAATTCTGGATCTTGCCGGTGACCTCGACATCTTCCATGCGAACGCCGGCGCTTATGTCGGCGGCGAAGTGGTGGACGGCAATCCGGACGAGTGGGATCGCATGTTGAACCTGAACATCAACGCGGCGTTCCGCTCGGTGCATGCTGTCTTGTCGCATATGGTCGCGCGGACGTCGGGCGACATCCTCTTCACCAGTTCTGTCGCGGGCGTTGTGCCGGTCGTGTGGGAGCCGATCTATACCGCGTCCAAATTCGCGGTGCAGGCGTTCGTCCACACGACGCGGCGCCAGGTCGCCAAACATGGTGTGCGCGTCGGCGCGGTGTTGCCAGGGCCGGTCGTCACGGCGCTGCTCGATGACTGGCCGAAGGCGAAGATGGACGAGGCGCTTGCCTCGGGCAGCCTGATGCAACCGAAGGAGGTCGCCGATGCCGTGCTCTTCATGCTGACACGGCCGCGTAACGTGACCATCCGCGACCTTGTGATTCTTCCAAACAGCGTTGATATCTGACCGCCCGGCAGGCGGGAAAAGGCGTGTACGAACCCGGCGCCGAAGGGCGTTGTCGGGTAGTCGATCTTCCAACCACTTCACGAGACTCATTATGACCCTTGAAAAATTCCGCCTCGACGGCAAGCTCGCGCTGATCACCGGCGGCACGCGCGGCATCGGCCTTGCCATCGCGCACGCCTTCGGCGAAGCAGGAGCGCGTCTCGTCATCAGCAGCCGCAGCCCGGTGCCCGAAGTAGAACGCAGCCTGCGCGACGCTGGCTACGAGGTCGACTTCATCGCGGCGGACCTGGAGCAGGAACAGGCGCCGCAGCAACTGGTCGACGAGGTGCTCAAGCGCCATGGGCGCATCGACGTGCTGGTTAATAACGCCGGCGTGGCGATTCACGGCGACAGCGGCGACTTCGACGAAGCGCGCTGGCGTCGCATCATGAGCCTGAACGTCGACGCGGTGTTCCGCGGTTGCCGGGCCGTGCTCGCGCCGATGCGCGCGCAAGGCGGCGGCGTGATTCTCAACGTAGGCTCTATCTCCGGCATCATCTCCAACATTCCGCAGAACCAGGTTGCCTACAACAGTTCAAAGGCGGCCGTCCACATGATGACCAAGAGTCTCGCCAGCGAACTGGCGACCGAGAATATCCGGGTCAATGCGGTGGCGCCCGGTTACATCGATACCGACATGTCGCGCGGCGGTATTGCGAATGACGAATGGTTCCCTATCTGGCGCAACATGACTCCCATGGCGCGGGTCGGCCAGCCTGAAGAAGTCGCAACCGCCGCGCTATTCCTGTGCTCGCCGGCCGCCAGTTATGTGACCGGCGAAGTGCTGGTTGTTGACGGTGGGTATACGACGCGCTGAAATCTGCCGCCCTCATGTAGTGAGACGGCAGAGAGTTCAATTGCAACGGAGCATATTCGCGTGCCGAACAAGCATTCCCGACATCAGCATGGATTGAACGGGCCTCGCGTGCGCGATCTCAATCGGGCACTCGTGCTCGAAGCCATCCGGCAGGACCCGGGTATCGGGCGCGCTGAGATCGCGGCGTCCACACGCCTGACCGCTGCGACGATCACCAATATTGTCGCGGCGTTGATCGGAGAAGGCGCCGTCGAAGAGTCGGCTGAGCGCGAGACACGAACCACGGGTCAGCCGGTGCGCAGTCTGCGCATCATCCCGGACTATGCGGCCACGATCGGCCTGCACTTCGATCATGAGTTCGCGACCGGCGTGCTGGTCGATGTGGCCGGCAACGTGATCCATGAAGCGCGCAAACAGTTGTCGATAGAGGACCCCGCCAGTGCGGTCCGAGTGCTTGCACGGTTGTACGACGCCCTGCGCGACCATCCGCAACGGGCCGGTAAACTGCTTGGCGTGGGGGTGTCGGTGATGGGCGCAATCGACAACGTGCGCGGCCTAGTCTGCCAGTCGGCCGAATACCCCGCCTGGCGTGATTTCGGTTTTCGTGAAGCGTTGTCCCAGCACGTGGACCATGAAATCCATATCGAGAACAACGGGACGGCTGCGGGCCTGGGCGAGTACTGGTTCGGCGATGGCCGACGATTTGGCAGCTACCTCCACGTGTTTGTCGGCAACGGCCTGGGTGGGGCATTGCTGATGAATCGCCGGGCGGTTCGCGGCCTCACCGGCAACGGCTGCGAGATCGGCCACGTCAATGCTTACAAGGATGGCAAGCCTTGCTTCTGTGGTGCGCGCGGCTGCCTCGAAACCGTCGTGTCGCTGCGCGGGCTGGCTCATGCTCTCGGGCATGACCATGTCGCGGAACTCGATCTCACCGCGCTCCATACATCGCACAGCGATGCTCTCGATCAGTGGATCGAGTATGCCGGCACTGACCTGGGCCGGGTGCTCGCCGGCGTATCGAATGTGGTGGACGTGTCCGACATCATCATCAACGGACTGCTGCCCCCTGAGTTACTGCAGCGTCTGATCGAGCGCACGCGCGAAGCGGCAGCCGGGTATGAGATGAACGGTCGCCCAAGGCGCCTTGCTTTCCACCAGGGGCGCGCGAATAGCGAGGTCTCGGCTGCGCTCGGAGCGGCTACCGTGCCGCTCTACGGTAATCTGTTCTAGTACCACCAATATGTGGATCCATTTTTATCAACTCATCCTGAAGGGCGCCGTGATTCCCGTCGCGGGCTGTATCGATGTTACACGCAGTCAGCAGCGTTGCGCTGGCACCTCATCAAATCAACGTAAATGGCATTGCACCGGGCGTAATTGACACGCCGATGTGGAAGGACGTCGACGCGCTCTTTGCTCGCTACGAAAACTGTCCGAATGCATCAATGCGAGCGTGATTGCTCGATCAAGCGCTCAAGCAGACGCTTCAATTGCTTTGAGTTACGGGGTCCCAGCGCGTCTTCAATCGCGCCGTGGTGTGCATCCACGCTGCGCTTAAGGCGTGCGACCATCTCCAGCCCGCGATCGCTGATGTAGACGAGGACCTTCCGGCTGTCGTGCGCATCCTGCGCGCGCTGCACGAGCCCGCGGCTCACAAGTTTATCGACATTTTTCGTCAAGGCGGGACCGTTCAGCAACACCTGTTCGGCGAGCTCACCCATAGAGTGTCCCTGCTCGTCCGACACCACCTGCAAGATGCGCCAGTGTTCTTCATTGACTTCTTCGTCGGCAATAGACTGAGCAATGCCCATCTTCATCTGGCGATGCGCCGATGCAAGCAGCCAGGCGAGGTACTGCGAAAGATCGTGTTCGGGCATGGTAGATGCATTGTGACAAACGATGCCATCGATCTTACGCAAGTTCACTTTCCTTGGAAAGTATCGGTGCACAACTGGCTGAAAATGTGCCATGCTGGCGCTCGCCCGCCTCTTCCTGGTGCATCGTCCGCGTCTGGCTTCGTGCCTTTTCGGGGTCGGCATTGAGGACAGCCATTGCTTACGTGTTCGACCTATCGGCCCCATTCGCCTATCGATGAGTCAGCGTACCCGTACCCGAAGCAGCGCGCCGCAGTTGAATATTGCCTTGTGTGTGCCGCTTGGAGGCGCCGCCGGCATCTGGGGGCCCTCTGCACTTGCTTCAGCCCGGCTTGCCGTGGCCGAACTCAACAGTGCATCCGGCATTGCTGGGCGCCCCTGCCGCCTGATCACGCTCAACGCGGGTGACGATGCGCACGAGCTCGAAGACAGCCTGGCCGATCTTGTGCATGAGGGCGCCGTCGACGCACTGGTCGGCATGCATACGAGCGCGGTGCGGCATGATCTCCTCAAGGCGATTGGCGGGCGCATACCTTTCGTGTACACACCGCTCTACGAGGGCGGCGAGCGCACGCCGGGAGTATTCGCCATCGGCGAAACGGTTTCGAAGCAACTGCAGCCGTCGATCCGCTGGCTGAGCGAACATCACCGTCCGCGGCGCTGGATGTTTATTGGCAACGACTACGTCTGGCCGCGTGCGGCGCATCATTTTGCGCGTCGCTTCGTGTCGGAGTCGAGTGGCGAAGTGGTCGGAGAACTCTATCTTCCGTTCGGCGGCGGCGACTATGACTACGCGCTGGACCAAATCCGCCGTCAGCGTGCCGATGCGGTTCTGCTCTCGCTGATCGGGCAGGACGCTATCGATTTCAATCGCGCTTTCGGTCACGCTGGCCTATCCAGTCGCGTCGTGCGTCTTTCATGCGCGCTCGGCGAGAATGAGCTGCTCGGCATCGGAGCGACGAACACAGATAACCTGTACGTCGCCTCCGGTTATTTCGCCTCACTCGACACGGACGCCAATCTCTCCTTCAAGGAACGCTATCACAGCCATTTCGGCGCGCGTGCGCCGACACTCGACACATTCGGGCAGTCCACCTACGAAGGTATCCATTTTCTCGCGGCGCTGCTCAACGATGCGCTGCAACGCAACACGGATACCGCGGGTCTTTCGCGACTCGGAACGGCGCCGTTTTTGTATCGTAGCGCGCGTGATGCCGTGTACGCCGGCGGCCGTGTCAACCGCGTGCCAATCTACCTGGCACGGGTCGAGGGATACGCGTTTCGGGTACTAACAAGCCTCTGATTTCCGTCGCCTCGCCGGTAACGACATTTTATTTTCCATGGAAAATAAAATGATTGACTCGGAAAATAGTTGTCCATACCATTGCTCGCAAGTCCGATATCCACTCATGATCCTGACCGGCCGGATTTGCGTCGTTGCATGTCCGGCTGCAGTGCGATCACGGCCGGTCTGTCCGGAACTTACCTTGACGGAGCAATCATGGCAGTCAAACGTCCCACGCTGAACCAGCTTGAAGATGTTGCGCTGAGTCTTGGCATCCATCTTTCCCAAGCGCAACTGGCAACTTACAACACGTTATTGCAACCCAACTTCGACGCCTACGACATCGTCGATGCGTTGCCCGATTACTTGCCGCGCGTGACTTATCCGCGAACACCGGGCTACCGTCCAGGTGGGGAGGAGAACAAGTACGGCGCGTGGTATGTCAAAACCGAAGTGAAAGGTGCGCCGGGCGGCAAGCTGGCCGGCAAGACGGTGGCACTCAAGGACAACGTCTGTCTCGCGGGCGTGCCGATGATGAACGGCGCCTCGACGCTGGAAGGCTATGTGCCCGACGTCGACGCGACTATCGTGACGCGGCTGCTCGATGCGGGCGCAACCATCGTCGGCAAGGCTACGTGCGAATATTTCTGCTTCTCCGGGGGCTCGCACACGAGTTCGCCGATGCCGGTCCACAATCCGCACCGCGCGGGCTACTCGGCGGGCGGTTCGTCGTCGGGAAGTGCCGCGCTCGTGGCAGCGGGTGAAGTCGATCTGGCCATTGGCGGCGATCAGGGCGGCTCCATCCGGATGCCCGCATCGTATTGCGGTGTCTATGGGATGAAGGCCACGCACGGTCTCGTGCCATACACCGGCGTCATGCCGATCGAGTTGACCATCGACCACACCGGCCCGCTGACCGCCAACGTCACGGACAACGCGCTGGTACTCGAAGTCCTGGCCGGCCCGGACGGGCTCGATCCGCGTCAATACGCGGGCCAGACCGCCAAGCCGTATAGCGACCTGATGAAGGAAGGCATCAAGGGCCTGAAGATCGGCATCGTGCGGGAAGGGTTTGCATGGCCGCAATCGCAAACCGCCTCCGATGCCAAAGTGCGCGAAGCGGCAGCACGTTTTAGCGACCTGGGCGCAAAGGTCAGCGAAGTCTCCATCCCCATGCATCTGCTTGGGCCCGCAATCTGGCTGCCCATCGCCGCCGAAGGTGCCACGCAGCAGATGATGAAAGACAACGGCCATGGCTTTAACTGGAAGGGGCTTTACGTGACCGGTATGGTGGACTTTCACGCGGGTTGGAGAGAGCGAGCCGACGAACTCTCGGAAACGTTGAAGATCACCATGGTGCTCGGCGAATACTTCATCAAGCACTATCGTGGCCACTACTACGCGAAGGCGCAAAATCTTTCGCGGCAACTAAAGCTTGCTTACGACACGGCGCTATCCGACTACGATCTGCTTCTGATGCCCACACTGCCTCTGACCGCAACACCGTTGCCGCCGGCAGGCGCACCAGTCGAGGAGATCGTCCAGCGCGCGTTCGAGATGCTGCCCAACACCTGCCCCTTCGATGTAACCGGGCACCCCGCGATGAGCGTGCCCTGCGGCATGGTGGAAGGTCTCCCCGTGGGCATGATGCTGATCGGCAAACACTGGGACGAAGCAACCATCTATCGCGCCGCTTTCGCATTCGAGCAGTCGGCAGACTGGAAGACACTTTAGGTCTTGCCTGCAGTTGCTGTCGGGGGCGCGAACCTGGCGCCCGTTCAGTTGTTTTCTACTTCGGGAATCCTTCTATGGATCGCCGGTCCTTCATCAAGACGTCTGCTCTCTCCCTTGCCACGACAGCGGCTTATGGCCTGCCGCTTGCCGCGTCCGCCGCGGACGATGAAATTCTGGTCGGCGGCATTACCGATCTGTCCGGCGGACTGGACATCTACGGCAAGCCGATGGCTGATTGCCTGACACTAGCCGTCGAGGAATGGAATGCACAAGGCGGTTTGCTGGGCAAGAAACTCAAGCTGCTCACCTACGATCCGCAGTCGAGCATGCAGCTCTATACGCAATTTGCACAGCAGGCTGCACTGAAAGACAAGGTGGCGGTGGTGCACGGCGGAATTACGTCCGCTTCACGCGAAGTGATGCGCCCCGTACTCGACCGTTACCGTACCCTGTATTTCTATAACACTCAGTATGAAGGCGGCGTGTGCGACCGTAATACGTTTTGCACTGGCGTGACACCGGCCCAGACCGTCGCAAAGCTCGTGCCCTATGCGATGAAGAAGTGGGGCAAGAAGGTCTATGTGGTCGCGGCGGACTATAACTACGGGCAAATCACGTCGCAGTGGGTCAAGAAATTCGTGCAGGCGAACGGCGGCACTGTAGCGTCGATCGACTTTTTCCCTCTGGATGTGACGAATTTCGGGCCTGCGATCTCCAAGATCGAGGCCGCCAAACCCGATATGGTCGTGTCGGCGCTCGTCGGCGGCGCACACATGTCATTTTACCGTCAGTGGGCTGCTGCGGGATTGCACACGAAGATTCCGATCGCCTCAACCACGTTTGCCGTTGGCAACGAGCAGATCGTGTTATCACCCGTAGAGTGCGATGGCTTCCTTGTTTCGTACAACTACTTCGAAGGCATCGACAATCCGGTCAACACGGCTTTCAAGGACCGCTTTCACAAGCGCTTTGGTGCCGACTACCCGAACATCACTGAACTGGCGATGGGCACCTATCAGGGTTTCTACCTGTGGGCACAGGGTGTGAAAAAGGCGGGAACGCTGGATCGGATGAAGGTCATTGAAGCACTCGAATCAGGCATCAGCATCGACGCGCCCAGCGGCAAGGTTTCGATCGACGCAGCCACCCACCACTGCGTACTCAACGTTAGCATTGCCGAGGTCCGTAACAAGAAGCTCGATATCGTCGAGACGTTCCGGGCGCAACCGCCTAGCGACACCAGCGCAGTTTGCAACCTGATCAAGAACCCGCGCGACAACCAGCAATACGTCATCAAGCTGTGAGGTTCACCCTAACCGGTTTAGCGCCGCACGAAGGAGCTGCTGATGGATCTGGCCGCCGTTATTCTGATTCAGGTCCTGTATGCGATTGCCAGTCTGATTGTGATCTCGTCGGGACTCGCGGTCATCTTTGGGATGATGAAAGTCATCAATCTCGCCCACGGCGAATTCATGATGCTGGGCGCGTATGCCACCATTGAAGCAATCAGGGTCGGGATCAATCCGTGGGTAGCGATCTTTGTCGTTTCACCGCTGGCGGTGGGGGTGATAGGTGTTCTGCTGGAGCGGGTTATTATCCGCCGTCTATACGGGCGCATGATCGATACGATGCTGGCCACCTGGGGGCTGTCGTTGCTGCTGATCGGCATTGTGACCTCGATTGCCGGCAACACGACCGCGGGCGTGTCCGCGCCGCTCGGCAACTTTACGATCGGCGCGTATTCGGTAAGTAGCTATACGCTCGTGATCATCGGTGTGAGCGTCATTCTCGCGTTTGCGTTGCGCTGGATCCTGCTGCATACGTCGCTTGGCCTGATCGCGCGCGGCACCATGCAAAACCCGCAGATGGCCGACGCGCTTGGCATCAATCCGAGTGTTGTCTACTCCGCGACGTTTGCTGCCGGCGCAGCGTTGTCCGGGCTCGCGGGCGGCCTCCTAGCACCCTTGACGGGCGTCGTGCCGACGATGGGCGGGGCCTTCATCGCCAAGGCATTCATCACGGTCATTGGCGGCGGTCCGGCGATTGTCATGGGTCTCGTCAGTGCGTCAACGTTGTTTGGCGCAATCAACCAGATTGCCACCTTTGCCTCGACGCCCGTGTTTGGTGAAGTCGCGCTGCTGGCAGGCGCAATCATCATGTTGCGTCTGCTACCGCAAGGCATCACCGGTCGCTTCTTCAAGGGGTCACTGTGAATACACCGGAGCAACCCGACCAGACAGTGCCCGGACCGGATGCGTTGCAGCGGTTTGCCCGCTCCTGGGCAAGCGCGGTCCTCACGCTGGCGCTGGGTGTGGTGCTGCTGATACTGCTGCCGCGCGTGCTCGACGACTTTGCGCTCGTGCAGGCGACGGTCTACGTTGTGATGTCGATCCTCGCAGTCAGCCTCGGTTTTATCTGGGGATTTGGCGGCATTCTCTGTTTTGGTCAGTCGGCGTTCTTCGGCCTCGGTGCCTATGCCTATGCAATCGCCGTCACGAATCTTGGCGACAGCACCTTGCCGTTCCTGCTGGCGATCGTGTTACCCGCTGCATTTGCGGGTGTCCTCGGCTACCTCATCTTCTACGGCCGCCTTTCGGATGTGTACATGGGTGTTATCACGCTTACGGTGACCCTCATCCTGTTCAACCTGATCAACTCCACCGCCGGTCCCGAGTGGAAAATCGGCGTGGCGCCGCTGGGTGGTTTCAACGGCATCCCAGGCATCGCACCGCTCAATATGCCAGGCAACGTGGACGACGTGATTGGACCACGCGGCCTTTTCGAGCTATCGCTTGGTGCGCTGTTACTGGTTTATCTGTTGTTGCGGACGCTGCTTGCAGCGAAGCCGGGCCGGGTGATCGTGGCCAGCAAGGAAAACGAACAGCGCCTGCTTTTGCTTGGCTACGACGCGCGTGCTTATAAGCTGTCTGCGTTCGTACTCGGTGCCGCAATCGCCGGATTAGCGGGTTGCCTTTTCGCGAACTGGGGCGCGTTTACGAGTCCCACGGTGTTCAGTCTCGCGCAATCGGCGCAGATCATCATCTGGGTAATTGTGGGTGGTCTGGGCACGCTGGTTGGGCCGGTGGTGGGTTGTGTTGCGATTCAGTGGCTGACTTCTCAAATCGGTACGCAGCAAACCATCAATTCCAATCTTGTGCTGGGCGCGATTCTGGTGGTTTTCGTGCTGATGGTACCTAGAGGGATCGTGCCGAGTATCGGCTCGATCTGTGCCTTGCTTACCCGACGTTCGCGTCGCAAAGCTTACGCGCGCTCGAACATCAATGCGGAGGTTAGCAGTCGCGCCGCGCAGGACGAGCACGACACACCTGACGACAAGGCGAAAGTCGATCCGCATGGAGAAACCGTGCGATGACGCCACTGCTTGAAACCCGCAATCTGAATGTACGCTTCGGTGGCGTGCATGCAACGCGCGACGTAAATTTCACGCTCGCCGAGGCCGAACTACGTTGCGTGATTGGACCGAATGGCGCCGGCAAGAGTACCTTTTTCAAGCTCCTGACGGGTCAGGTCAAGCCAACCTCTGGACAGATCCTGTTTCGTGGCCAGGATATCTCGAACATGCAGTCGCATCAACCGGGTAGGCTCGGCATTGGTATCAAGACGCAAGTGCCAAGTCTCTTCAACGGACTGAGCGTGTGGGAAAACGTCTGGCTCGCCGCGCGCCGGGTCAACACGCCGCAGCAGACCGAGCGCGTCACGCGAATGACGCTCGAGCGCGTCGGCATGCTTGCGTACCGCGATGCGACCGTTGGATTGCTTGCGCATGGTCAACGCCAATGGGTCGAACTTGCAGTGGTGATTGCACCTGATCCACCGCTAATCCTCCTGGATGAACCTGCGGCTGGAATGAGCGACGCCGAAGTGACGCGTACCGCCGAGCTGATTCTCGATATAAACCGGCAGCATGCGCTCGTTGTGGTCGAGCACGACATGAGCTTCATCCGGAAGATTGCGCGCACGGTTACCGTGCTGCATCAAGGTGCGATCATCAAGGAAGACACGCCGGATCGCATCATGAGCGATCCATTGATTCAGCAAATTTATCTCGGCAAGAAGCCGCAATGAGCGGAGACGCATGATGCTCGAGGTTGTCGATCTGTGTGCCGGCTACGGTTCAATGCCGGTACTTTACGATGTGTCAATGTCCATTGCGAGCGGCGAATCGCTTGGCATCCTGGGGCACAACGGCATGGGCAAGACAACATTGTTGCGCACGCTGATTGGCGCGTTGCCCGCCACGTCCGGCTCGATTCTTTTCGACGGTGACGACGTCACGCGCAGCGCGCCGCACACACGGGCGAGGCGCGGCATGGCCTACGTGCCTCAGGGCCGCGAGATCTTTCCTTCCTTGAGCACCCTCGACAACCTCCGGCTGGGACTTTTGAAGACCGGACAGCGTCCAGTTGACGCACTCGAACGCCTGCTGAGCGATTTCCCCCGCCTCAAACCACTGCTTGACCGGCCCGGCGGCTCGCTGTCCGGCGGCGAACAGCAATTGCTGGCCCTCGCCCGCGCCTTGGCGGGTAATCCCGCGCTGCTCTTGCTCGACGAACCGACGGAAGGCATCCAGCCGTCGATCATCGAAGAAATCACCGAGACGCTCGTTTTGCTACGCGAGCGCCGCAAACTCGCGATCGTGCTAGTCGAGCAAAACCTGGATTTCATTGCTGCGGTGTCACAAAGGGTTCTGGTCATCAGGCGTGGCCAGATCGGCGACGAAATTCCGCGCGAACACCTTGGCGACATCGACATCATGAGCCAGTACGCGGGCGTTCACGTGTAAACCACATATGAGCTCGTAGAAAGGCGCTCGACGACACGGTTACCTACAGCGTCGCCTGGGTCTCCGTCCGAGCCGTTGATGCGTATGACGTGGACGACACCACCTGAGACCAATTGCCGCTGCGACATATTGCCACTATTGAAATTTTGTATTCCGTTAAAACCCCTTGTGTATCCGGTTATAAGGAATAGGATGAGCGAAGTTTTTTAGTCTTCAATTTCATATAACAACCCTCGACTAGACCACAACGATTCGCTTGGCTCAAAGTAGCATTCCCCAACAAACAGGGGGCCTTCTAGCCATCGAATCTGGCAATTACAATGAAAAAAATAACTGTTCTGATAACGCTACTAACGGGCATCTTTGCAACCGCGGCGCACGCTCAAAGCAGCGTAACGTTGTACGGCCTTATCGATGCGGGGCTAACGTATGTGTCGAACCAGAAGGAAACGGGGTCAACCGCAGGCCACAGTAAATTCGGGATGACAGATGCCAGCATCAACCCGGACCGTTTTGGTCTGCGTGGATCGGAAGATCTGGGTGGCGGTCTCAAGGCTATCTTCACGCTGGAAAATGGCTTCACCCTCACCAACGGCGCCCTTGGCCAGCACGGCCTGCTGTTCGGTCGGCAGGCGTTCGCCGGTCTGTCGAGCAATCAGTTCGGTACGGTGACACTTGGCCGTCAATACGATGCGATGGTCGACTACCTTGCGCCGCTAACGGGCGCCGGAGCCGCCAAGGGCGGCGTGTTCTTCGGCCACCCGTACGATAACGACAATCTGCAGAACACGATGCGGATTAACAACGCGGTCAAGTATGCGAGTCCGAACTACGGCGGCTGGCGGTTCGGCAGCCTCTACGGCTTTTCGAACGCGGCCGGCGGCTTTTCCAACAACCGCGCCTATAGCTTCGGTAGTTCGTATAACAGCGGTCCATTGCGTTTCGCGGCGTCGTACCTGCAGTTGAACAATGGCGGCACTGCCGCCAATCTGGCCGGCGCGACAGACTCCATCGTCAATTCGGACGGCCAGTTGACCGGCAGCGACTCAACGTTTAGCGCCGGGCAGCAACGTACGTTTGGCGCGGGTTTTGACTACGCGTTTGGTCCGGCGAAGGTCGGCTTTACGTTCACTGAAACAAAACTGGAAAACGCAACGGGAATCAACAACACCAGTTCCTCGCCGATCCCCCTCGGTAACTCCAGCCTGCGTTTCGACAACTATGAAGTTAACGCAATCTACAACGTAACGTCGACAATCAATGTCATCGGTTCGTACACGTTCACGGACGGCAGTTCCAGCCTCGCGGGCGCGTCAAGCCCGAAATGGAACCAGGTCAACCTGCTGCTGGACTACGCGCTGAGCACGCGGACCGACGTGTATGTCGAAGGTCAGTTCCAGCACGTAAGCGGCGGCGGCACCGTATTTACGGCTGACATCAACGGTTTATCACCGTCGGCCACCAGCAGCCAGGTCGCTGTCACCGCAGGCTTGCGTACCCGCTTCTAGGCTTCATCGAACCCGGGTCAAAAAAGCACCGTTCGCGTGCGAGGCAGATTCGTTGCTGTCCGCCCGGGCACACCCTCGCACAGGAATATGACCCTCCGTATTCGCGCATCACGCGCGAATACGGGATCGTATGGGAAAGCGGCACTGACACCGGCAGCGCGACCGACGACACTTTCTGCAGCACCAGTCGACGCCGCGCTTCATGGAGACCGACTGCGCGGAAGCGGTCAAGCGGACTCGCAACAATCTCGGGCAACAACCGACCAAAAGAGAAATAATAATCGTTCTCATTGCGTCCGTGATCGAGTAGAGGTAGCATGCGAACTTGTGCGGTTGAATAGGGCGGGGCGCCCACCCGAAAGTACCTCAATTGCGTTTTCTCATTCGCGTCGGTAGTCATTGCTACCAACGCGCCCTCAAATCTGAGTTGCACCGCATGCGGCCTGCTCGGTCAGTTCTGCCGGAGCTGGCGACTGCCTCTGGACGAGTTGCGGTTGAGTAGTCGCCTCAAGGTTTGTAACGCGTCAGCACAGAAATTCACTAGATGCCTGGTCTTTCCTTATTCGGCGACCCCTGGTTCTACGCTGCGAGCATACCGGCACTCCTGCTGACAAGCATCTCAAAGGGTAGTCTCGGGCTTGGCCTCGGCGTCGTGGCCGTTCCACTCATCGCACTGCACTTGCCAGTGCCCGTTGTGGTGACACTTCTTTTGCCCATCCTTTGCCTGACTGATCTGGTCACGCTCTGGCAATATCGCGGCGAATGGAGTTGGCCACTGCTGCGTATCGTGATCCCCGCCGCACTCGTTGGCATTGGGCTCGGTGCACTGGCGATACACCATCTTTCGGAAGCATGGCTAAGACTCGGCGTCGGTGTGATCTCAATCGACTTTGCCCGGCGGCGCTGGTTGGAGTCTCGTCGCCCTGCACGGCAAGAGCGCCATCGTTTGCGCCCGGCCTCAAGCATCTTCTGGGGGGCCACCTCGGGCTTCACAAGTTTCATGGCCAACGCGGGTGAACCGGCGCTGGCCATCTATCTGTTGCCGTACAAACTAACCAAGCGCTGCTTTGCCGGCACCACGGCTGCATTTTTCGCGGTCATCAATCTAGCGAAACTAGTCAGCTTTTCCATGCTTGGGCTGTTCACCCGCACAACTCTGCTTGCCAGCCTCGTTCTCACGCCTATTGCGATATTCGGCATCTGTGCAGGTGTTTGGCTAAACGGCCGGTTAAACGTCACGCATTTCTATAAATTTGCGTACATCATCCTGTTTGTAATCGGTGTGCGACTCATCTACACCAGCCTTAAGGTCATTCTCTAGTCACAGTTGCATCTGGACGCGCAATTTGTCTGCGACGCTGGTGCTGCATACGTGGTTCCTCCCTCGAGGCTTGTTCAAGGCCTGCCAGCATGCGTCGTCGTGCCCTCGTAATGCCCTCGTAATGCGGCAGACAAGGGCAGGCGTAGAACACTCCTTAACGGCCTCGGCCAGTTACTTGCCTCGGGAGACGATCGTCCCTGCAGTGACGCACGACTGCGTTTGCGTCGGGTCCACAAGTTTTCCTGTGTTGCGATATTCTTCAAGCTCATTCTCTGCTGGCCGATGCGCGTCCCGAATCGCGGTGTCGCTCATCGCGTCCGCCCTCACCGAGGACTACCATGGCGATCGACTCTTCCGCTTCTCCCGTCTGGTTCATTACTGGTTGTTCGACCGGCTTCGGTCGGGAAATCGCACAGGCTGTACTCGCGCGTGGCTGGCGTGCTGTCGTCACTGCGCGCGATCCTGGTGCTGTCGCCGACCTGGCGAGCGCGCACCCCGAACACGCACTGTCACTCAAACTTGATGTGACCTCGCCCGAGGCCGTGGTCGCGGCCGTCGCGCAGGCGAAGGCTGCGTTTGGCCGCATCGACGTGTTGGTCAATAACGCAGGGTACGGTTATCTGTCCGCTATTGAAGAAGGCGAAGATGACGAAGTACGCGCCATGTTCGAGGTCAATTTCTTTGGCGCGGTCAGCACGATCAATGCCGTATTGCCTTTGATGCGGGAGCAGCGAGCGGGGCATATCGTCAATATCACCTCCGTTGGGGGCTTGGTGGGTAATCCGGGCAGCGGTTATTACGCCGCAACCAAGTTCGCGCTGGAGGGTCTTGGAGAAGCCCTCGCGCGTGAGACTGCCGAGTTGGGCATCAAGGTGACGATGGTCGAGCCAGGGCCGTTCCGGACGGACTGGGCGGGTCGATCACTCAAGCAGACGCGTCGGTCGATCGACGCATACGCATCCATCGCTGGGAAGCGCCGCGCGCAAGTGGCGGCGGATAGCGGGCGGCAACCCGGAGATCCGGCACGCGCTGCACAGGCGATCATCGCCGCCGTCGAAGCAAAGGTGCCGCCATCGAATCTCGTATTGGGCAAGCCCGGGCTGGAAGCGGTCCGAACGAAGCTGACCAGGCTTCAGAACGATTTGAATAACTGGGAGGCGACGACAGTCGGCGCAGATTTTCCTGACTGATACCGCGCACGGTATCGACAGTTCCAGCCGCTCGAGATCGATGCCGGGATCGTCGGCAATCAAGCTATCCTCAGATAGCCACGATTACTTCCCGTTGTCGATCGCCGATGGCGTCGTGATACAGCAAAGCGGCCCACGACAGGCGCTCACACACTCGGTTCGGCGTCCCATCGAATCAAAGCTCGAAGTTGTCATGGTCGTGGCTGTCACGCCGAGTGCCCGGTTAAAGGCATCGGATACGCTTTCGGTTGGCGTTGACTTGTTGCCGTACACGAAGATGGCATTCGGATGCTGACGCGCGAACTCGATGCGCTGCTGCAAATCCTTCTCGGCTGCTGTTTGGTCTGCCTGAGCTTGTGCGCGTTGCGCCTGATCGCGCGCCGTAGCGGGATCGAGCAGTTGGTGTTCAGGCGCAAAGGACCGGGACGGTGTATTACAACTGAGTACTACCGACAAACATTGTGGTTGCGCGGGAACCTCGGAAGCGATAATCGGGGAGGCAACTTCAACATCTGCGGGCGCAGTATCGTCAGTCTGGGCAAAACACGACCCGGCTGCGCCGAGCATCATCGCGGCGCCGAGGCAGGCCACCGCAGCATGGATTTTAATCTGCCTTTCTGAAAGCGCCATCCACATGTCCTATAGGGTGTTTATACAATTCCGACAAGCGCAAATCTCGGAAGTTCGCGAATATGAAGCACGAACGATAGTGAAGCTTGTTTTGTCGAAGCTGCGCGCCGCAGAGTAACAAAACGTTCATCTGTTTCATTGCAGTTCGATACGTCGCGCAGCCCAACATTGCATCATCACAACCTGCGCAAGGAACTGACGACATGAAACCCTTCTGGAGCAAATCCACAGTGGCGCTTTGCGTACTACTGGCAAGCGGCGTGGCGTCGGCAGCCAGCAAGCTGACGCCGACCGAATGCAACGACTACCCTTTCCAGCCGTTGAGCAAACCGGTCACGCATGCTCAACTGATGCAAGAACTCGGCGAACTGGAATCGGTCGGCTACGATCCGTCGGCCGGCGACGAGAGCTACTATCCATCGGACGTCCAGGTTGCGGAAGCGCGGCTTAGGTTGAAATACCGTGCCGATTGTCTCGGAGAGAACGTGAAGGTGCCCACGGCACGGATTGAGTCGAGCAGTGACCTGGTAGCGCCGATGTAAAAAAGTTCGGTATCGTCGACGATTCGCCGGCATCGGGCGTCCTTTCATTCAGCTTTCCGTGCGCCAATGCCCAAACACTCAGTTCGTGGGATACATCAAGATATCCAGACGTATAAGTGCGCTATGCCCACAGAGCACTGCAGTCACCGTTCGCATAATGGTTTTCTTTAGCGCGTGCGTCTATCTTGATTCCATGGACCTTGCGGAAGATGGCCGCGATCATCATCGCGGTCGCCATCGCAGATCAACACGAGAGGTGCAGACATGAACGCGCTTGAACAGTGGCACCGCCGAACGATGCAGGTCCGTGTCCTGGATCGCTGCGATGAATGCGGCGAGTTGAAGGAAGATGTTCAAAAACGCGTGAACTATTGGCCACGTATTGCCGCCGTCTGCTGTGCGAATTGCTTCACGGAAATGACCAGCGGACGCAGCGGCTTTGAAGCCTGCTAGTTTTGTTCGTTATCGGGACATTCTCTGATTTACCGATAACCCGTTAAATACGCGGAGAATCGCACACCCGGATTTCACGCCGTCTCATCGTCCATGCCGACCACCTTCTGAGGATTTTATGAATCTGACTATTAGCGGCCATCATCTCGACGTCACTCCTGCATTGCACAACTATATCGTTTCGAAGCTGGAAAGGGTGGTGCGGCACTTCGATCAGGTGGTGAACGCAGCAGTAATTTTTGGTCGTCGACCCGCATACGGAAAAGGAAACGCGTCAGAAAGCCGAAATTAGCCTGCATCTGAAAGGAAAAGTTATTTTCGTCGCGTGCGCGAGCAGCAGCCTATACGCAGCCGTGGACGCGCTTGTCGACAAACTTGATCGACAGGTCCTGCGCTATAAGGAACGTGCGGTGTCCACGTATGGCGCCCGGGCGCACGTGCTCGCCAATCTCGATGCCGCCGATGCCACCGATACCGGAGATTACGTCGCCTAGCATGCCGACGTGCCCCTGCAGTGCTTGCCTCACGCCGCGGCGACAAAACTCATCTGGAACCGAGCTTGTCCCGCCGGCTTTCTGAAAACCTGAACTTCCGTGACCGACTCACCGCGGCCCTTTAGCTTTCTCCCCAACGGACGGTCAGCCTCGGAATAAAAGAGGTACATTCCGGCAAATTTGTAATGTTCGTGCCCGTTTCGCGTTAACTACTACCTGATATCCTCGACGCGGTTCCCGCAATTGCATCACGACAGGGATAGATTCGTAGACCATCCGGCGTCGTGTTCTTTCTTCGTATGAGCCTGAATTTCTTCAAGCATTGGTTAAGAGCCCCTGCAACCGTAGGCGCCGTGGCTCCCTCATCACGTTGTCTCGCGGACGCCATGGCGGACGGCGTCGAATCGTTCGAGGCGATCGTCGAGGTGGGTGCCGGCACCGGAGTCGTGACGGATTCTCTCGTGCGCCGGCACCCGTCAGCGCGACTGATCGTATTCGAGCTCGGGGATCAATTGGCCACCGAACTGAGAGGGCGGTTTCCTCAGGCGCTTGTGGTCGGCGGTGCGTTTCATAAGAACGTTTCGGTCCTGCAAGACCTGCCAGCGAAGACGATTATTGTCTCCGGACTGCCGTTTCGTTCGCTTTCGTCTGGTGTCGTCGAACCAACGGTGGCGGCCTTCGCCGAACTCCTCTACGCGGACCGGGCCCGACGTCTTGTGCAGTTCACATATCAACCGCGCGTCCCATTCGCCGCCCCTATAGGCTTAGGTTGGCACCGCATCAAAACAGTGTGGCTGAATGCGCCGCCAGCGAACGTCTGGCATCTCAGCAGCAAGGCCAACTGGTGAGGTTAGCGCGATGTGCACGATGCCGGTCTCTGCAACAGGAATTGGCTTCCGCTGTACATGCGGAACGTGGGCGCAGTGAAGTGGCGGAGTGCTGATGGGACAAGACCCAGGCCGGCCTAGCGAGGCAGTTCGTGCGTCGCCGCCGCGAGTTCGGTGTGGCCGGGTTTGGCTGCGTCCGCTACGGTGGTTTGCGCTTGCCGGCTCGGTACCAGCAACACCGGCAGGTTGGCACTTCGCACGACGCGTTCGGCCACGCTGCCTAGAAACAGACGCTTGAAACCCCGTCGCCCGTGCGTGCCGAGCACCAGCAGGTCCGCATTGAATTCGTTAGCTGAGGTGCGGATCCGCTCCGAGATGTCCTCGCCGATTGGCGCGACGTCGACGATCCGCGGCGCGCCGGCCACGCTCTCGTGCTTCATGCGCGCCAGTGCATCTGCCAGTAGCCGTTGGCCTTCCTCAACGAAGGCATCGCGCAGGATCGTCGGGTCGTAGCCGGACGCGTCGTACGCCATCAACGGGTTGTCGACGACGTAGAGCGGCTGCAACTGCGCGTCGTTATCGCCTGCGAGCCGCAGCGCGGTGTCGAACGCATGTTCGGACGTCTCGCTGCCGTCAATCGCTACCAGAATGCGTTTGTACATGGCGGCCTCGAAGAATTCGTTCGGACGGTGGCTGCCGTCCCGAGATTGGATTGCAGGCGCTCACAGCACCGTGGCCTGGACCTTGCCGTCAATAATGTCCTTGCCAAACTGCATGGCAAGGTTGATCGCATCGTCGAAACTGGCCGGGCTTAGCGCGTCGAAGACGGTCGCGTAGCGGCGTGCGTCTGCCTCGTTCGATGGAATGGTGTCAATCCGTACCACTGAAGAAAATCGCCGTGCACCTCTGGCGTACGGATCGCCGAAAGGCGGGAATTGCTGGTGGGCATAGGCACGTAACTCGTGCCCGTTGTATGTCGTGGTGGGGATGATCATGATGGGGCTCCCTGTCGAACGGTTTGTTCCGCTGAGCTCGGCCCGGATATCGACGGCGTAACAGCCGATCGGAAACAGCGCAGTGAATGCCCCACCTTGCGCTCAATAACGGCGTAATGCAATGAACAGATTGCTCGAAACAGCTTTTTTCACGCGAGCCAGCTGATACCCATCGCCACGACGGTGGCACGGCTGGGGTTATCCACGTGGTCCGGTCCATGCTGGCTGATGCAGATCTGCTCATGGCTGTCGACGGGTTCCCCGATCTCGCCTCACTGCGAGCCGCCGGCGTGTGTCGTACGCCTCCGTAGAGATACACGCTTACAGGTCACGTATGCTGTCCCGGTCGTGCACGATAATGTCGAGAGTGGTGGTTTTGCTTGCCTCCGTGCCGGTAAGAAGGTCGTCGAGTCTCTCTACGACGTGTCGCGCCAGTTGCGCGAGTGAGGGCGAGACCGTTGTCAGCGGGGGGCTGCTGAATTCAGCTTGTCTGGTGTCAATGTAGCTAATGATCGAGAGGTCCGCAGGAACTCGCAGACCCCGCTGCCAGGCCGCCTGGAACACCCCGAACGCGAACTGCGGTCCAAAAGTCAGAATGGCCGATGGCAAGTTTCCTTTGCAAAGCATTGCCAGCACCTTGTCCCGTGCATCGTGAAAGGCATACGATGTTTCCACAATCCAGCGGGGTAGGAGTGTGATGTCATGGCTTTGTGCAAAGCGCCAGACTCCCGCCATGAGTTCCTGCCCACGTGGAAGATCAAGCGGACCGGTGACCAGTCCAATGTCGCGATGGCCATGCTCGTGGAGAATCTCCATTGCGCGGTAACTGCCTTCAGCCAGGTGATCTTCAAGCCCTTGACTGCCAAACCCGGACAAGACGTCCCAGTTCAACGCGACCAGCGGAAAACCTGCTGAAAGTGTATCGAGGTCGCTGATCCATTCTTCCTGGTGACCCAACACGATTACGCCTGCTGCCCGTTTGAGCATCGCGGACATGTCGTTACCCTTGAGCATCTTTTCCAGCGTCCTGATTTTCACGCGCAACGCGCTCCATCCCTTCACTTCGCATTCTTCCTCAATCGCGTCCGCGACGTCCGAAAAGAACGTCGTGTCCGCGTTGGCAATGGCAATGATGACGAGCCCCGCACGGGCCGTTTTGAACCAGGCCGCCATTGAATCCTTCTGATATCCCAGTTTGTCGATCGCGGACTGGATGCGCCGTGCGGTGACCGGACTCACAGCCTTGGTTTTGTTGAGGTAGTTCGAAACGGTTGCGTTCGAGGTTTTTGCCTCCGCCGCAACGTCATTAAGCGTGACGGTTCTCGTTGTCTTCATGTTTGGGTACCTTGTCGAGGCTGCGATCGTCTGAGGCTTCAAACCCATCGGAACTCTTTCGCAGCCGGGCGCAGCCATCTTACCGTCGGTTGATGGTGCTGCGCGGCATCAGATGCACGCTCCCCGGTCGTGACGGGGTGCGTCCTCGTCGAGCATCAGCTGAAATCTGCACTATTCATGATCGCCGCGCACAAGGATAGGGCGCCGATCTGGCCGGTCTCCTTGATATGGGGCGATGTATTGGCGTGCGCCCACGCAGCTAGGGGGATTAATGACTTGGCACGCAACGTGCTTCTACTTTTTCATGAAAGTTATACGTTTAACCATAGAGGGATGATCTCATGAAAGAAGGCCGTCGGCATCTGCTCCAGTTACTCGGCGCAGCCGCGCTGTCTACCACCTTGCCGCTCGCCAGGGCCGCCAGTCGTTCGCGGGTCGTGCTAACCGTCAACGGCAATCTCGGCGACAAATCCTTTTTCGATTTGGGCGCCGCCGGCATCAGGGAGATTCAGGCGAAAGCGGCGGCTGGAGTTGAGACAAAGGTGATCGAGATGGGAGTTGACCGTACGCGGTGGGAGCCCACGGTCGAAGACATTTCGTCTCAAGGCTGGGACATGATCATTGCGTGTACCTATGAGATGGGCGACATCATCGCGGACGTCGCCGCCGACAATCCTAAACAGACGTATGTCCTGTTCGACGGCACGGTGTCGTACGACAAGGGCGCGAATCGCAACGTCGCCTCGATCGTCTATAAGCAGAATGAGGCCTCTTACCTCGCTGGATTCCTCGTCGCGAGCCTGTTGAAGGAGGGCGCGCTGCCTGGGGCGACGAGGCCGTCGCTAGGCTTCCTTGGCGGGATGGATATTCCGGTCATCAACGACTATCTCGTCGGATATATCGCTGGCGCCCAGGCGGTCGACAAAGAAAGTAAATTCGCCATTTCGTACGCGGGTACGTTTAGCGATGCGGCAAAAGGAAAGGAGCTTGCGCTTGCCCAGTACCGGGCTGGCGTCGCGGTGGGTTTTAACTGTGCCGGGCAGACAGGACTTGGCCAGCTGGCTGCGGCCAAGGACGCGGGCCGTTACGCGATCGGCGTCAATTCGGACCAGGAGGCGATCTTTCGCGCCACGGATCCGGAGCTCGCCTCGCGCATCATCACGTCCGTGCTTAAGCGGGTCGACGTGACGACAGTCCGTGCATTCGATCAATACAGAACAAAAACGCTTCGTACGGGCGCGGTTGAAGCGGTAGGCCTGGCGGAAAATGCGGTCGGGCTGGTTGAAGGGCCCGCGTTGAACAAGGTCGCGTCGCCAGCGTTGCTACAACGCCTCGCGCAGGTCCAGTCCGACATTGTGTCCGGAAAACTGAAGGTGCCTACCGCGTTCGGAATGAGTACGCAGGCCTTGAATACGTTGCGCTCGTCGGTGCGGGCTTAAGCGTTTATGTCGACCGAAGCTCTGGTCCAGTTTCTGGACGTCCAGAAAATCTACCCGAACGGGACGGCGGCGCTTGCGGGCGTCTCGTTTTCGATTCGCGCAGGCGAAATCCACGCGATTTGCGGCGAGAACGGCGCGGGCAAGTCGACACTAATGAAGATTCTTTTCGGTCTCGAGCAACCTTCGGCCGGGGTACTCCGGATCGGTGGAAAGGAAGCATCACTGCGTTCGACCCGTGACGCCGCCATGGCGGGGATCGGTATGGTTCATCAGCATTTCTCGCTCGTTCCGTCGCTGACTGTTGCGGAGAATATCTCGTTGGGTTTCGAACCAACGGTGGGTGGGGTGTTCTTCAATCGCCGGGCGGCCCATGCTTTCGCCGAAGATCTTTCGGTTCGATATCGCTTACAGATTGACCCGCGCGCGACTGCGGCGTCGCTATCCATTGCGATGAAGCAGAAGGCCGAGATCCTGAAGGCGCTCGCACGCAACGTCCGCTTGCTTATTCTCGACGAGCCCACTGCGGTTCTGACGCCCGCGGAAGCCGGCGAACTCTTTGATCACCTGAGACAACTCAAGGCTGCGGGAGTCACCATTCTCTTCATATCGCATAAGCTTAAAGAGGTGAGGGCGATCGCGGACCACATTACTGTGCTGCGTGCCGGCAAGGTGAGCGGAAGCGCACCGCTGTGCTCATTGGCGGACGCGGAGGTGACGCGCCTCGCTATGGGAAAGCTCGTGCCTTCGGTCTCCCGGCATGCCGACCGCGCAATAGGCGCGGCTGCCTTGCAAGTGGAAGCGGTGTCGAGAGCGGCCCGTCGATCCGCGTCGAGGATCACTGACATCACGCTGGCTGTCGCGCAAGGCGAAATCGTCGGCGTCGCCGGCGTCGATGGTGCTGGGCAGGAAGGTCTGGTCGAAGTGCTAACCGGCGACGCCGTGCCCGATAAAGGGCGAGTGCTGCTTGGTGGCGAACAGATCGGTGGTTTGCCTAAAGCGCGATTAAGAGCGCTAGGTGTCTCGCATTTGCCCGCGGATCGATACAAGACTGGCGGCGCGTCCGCACTCAGTCTGACCGAGAATGCGATGGCTCTGGCTCGTCGGTCGCCACGGCTAAGCATCGGACAATACCTGAAAAGCAAAGCGTGCGAGGTGCTCGCGCGCGAGATGATCGAAGCTTACGATGTACGTTGCACCTCGCCACGGCAGCCCCTCGGATCTCTGTCAGGCGGTAATGCGCAAAAGCTCATCGCTGCGCGTGAATTCAGTGTCAAGCCGCGCCTGCTAATCGCAGAAGAGCCGACGCGCGGGATCGACGTGCTCGCTGCAAGCACCATTCATGGTCGCATGGTCGATTTGGCCAGATCCGGCACCGCGGTGCTTCTCTTCACATCAGATCTCGACGAGCTGTTAACCCTAAGCGACCGGATTGTCGTGATGCATGACGGACGCATCGTGGCCCAGTTCATTAGCAGCCCAGACCTTACCACCGAGGAGATAGGTCGCGCCATGCTCGGCCTGGAGACATCGCATGCGTAAAGCACTTTATAAGCGGGGTGCGCGCCTGTGCCTGATTCTGCTTGTCATTGCGGTTGTGTTGTGGCCGGTCGTCGCCTCCCTCGATGATCCACGTGGCGCGTTTTTCACGTTCGTGCTCGGCCCGTTCAACGATATGCGCCATTTTGGTAACGTGCTCGAAGCCACGATCCCGCTGCTATTCACGGGCCTGGCTGTCGTGATCATGTTTAAGGCCGGGGCATTCAATCTCGGTGCAGAAGGTGCATTTTTTCTGGGCGGCGTTGTCGCGACAGCGGTGCTGCTCAAGCTGCCCCTCGCGGGACCGCTGCTGCCGGTCGTGGCGATCGTGGCCGGGGGAGTCATAGGCGCGAGCGTTTGCGTGGTGCCCGCGTGGCTCAAGGCCAGTGTAGGTGCTTCGGAGCTCGTGTGTTCCCTGATGTTGAACTATGCGGCGCTGTTCATTGGCCTCTATATCGTCAACTATCACCTGCGCGATCCTAATGCTGGGGCGATGCTCTCGTACAGGATTCCGCTTGACGGGAAGCTGCCGCGGATTCTTGCCGGAACCCGAGTGCACCTGGGACTGGTGATCGGCCTTCTTGGCTGCGCGCTCGGCGCAGTCTATCTGTACAAGACCCGCTGGGGCTACGAGTCCCGGCTCGTAGGAAGCAACCCGCTTTTCGCGCGACATGTAGGTGTGCGTACCGTGCTGGTCGGGCTTATCGCGCCCTGTGTTGGTGGCTTTATCGCTGCGGCGGGAGGGGCCGTCGAAATCGAGGGCATGTACTCGAGATTCTCGTGGACGGATCTGCCTGGCCTTGGTTGGAACGGCCTCGTGGTCGCCATCCTGGCGAATAACAATCCTGCTTTCGTTCCGGTCGCGGCTGTCTTTCTCGCTTACCTTGAAGTCGGCGGCGATCTGCTAGCGCAGAATTTTGCAGTTCCCGCCGAAGTGGTCGGCGTCATCAAGGCATTGATCATCCTGTTCTCGACTATGTCGATCGCGGTGGGGAATCCGCGGATCAAGCAGCTACTCGTTCGTGTGATGCCTGGCGCGCGAAAACTAAACACGGAGGTTGAACCATGAGCTTCGCCAGTCATATTCCCGGCATCGTCGGCGTCGTGAACGCGATGCTACGGGTGGCGACACCCATTCTGCTTGCGGGCCTGGGGGCGCTTCTGTCTGAACGTGCGGGTGTGATCAATCTGGGACTGGAGGGGATGATGCTCTCCAGTGCGCTCGCGGGAGTCGTGGTCAGCGCGTACACGGGATCAGCCCTGCTGGGGCTGCTCGGTGCGATGACCGTTGGCGCGCTCCTGGGAGCCGTATTGCATGGCGCTGTGCACATCCTGAACACGGACCTCATTCTGTCAGGCGTTGCGCTGAACCTTGCGGCGTCCGCGGGCACCGTCATGTGTCTCTACTGGCTTACCGGTGAGAAAGGCATCTCGTCGTCGTTAAGTAGCAAGGTGTTACCGACGATCGCTATACCGCTTGTTAGGGACATTCCATTGATCGGGCCAGTATTGTCCGGGCGCAACGTCATGACCTATGTGGCGTTTTTCGCGGTGCCTGCTGTCTCCATGATGATGGCCAATACGACCTTCGGGCTGAGATTGAGGGCCGCTGGCCAGGATCCGGCTTCGACAGCTATTGCAGGCGTGCGGGTCGCGAGAATCCGTCTCGCTGCCCTGGTGCTGTCCGGCATGTTCGCGGGGATGGCGGGTGCGTATCTGTCGATGGGCTATGTCAGCTGGTTCGGCGCAAACATGTCGGGCGGACGCGGCTTCATCGCGATCGCCGCCGAAGTGATGGGCGGCGGGACCGCTTACGGAACCGGTGTTGCTGCACTGGTGCTAGGTGGCGCCGAAGCGCTGGCGGTGACTGTACAAAGCTATGGCGCACCAAGCGAGTTGATACAAGCCGTCCCCTATATCGTGCCCGTCGTTGCGCTTGCGCTGTACGCACGGCAGCGTCAGCGGCGCACGGCAGCACAGTAGTAGCTAGATGTGAACCCGGAGAAAAGAGTGACAAGAAAGAATGTAATTTTTGATACGGACCCTGGCGTCGACGACGCAATGGCTTTGCTTTTCCTTGTTCGGTCGCCATCGGTGCGTCTCATTGGAATTACGACATCGCATGGAAACGGCTCCATCGAAGCGACGACTCGCAACGCACTTTATCTGACTCAACGGCTGGGCATCGACGCGCAGGTATACGAGGGCGCGCGCCACCCGCTGAAAGGCGTTGCGAGTCCGCCGCCAACTTTCGTTCATGGCGAGAACGCACTCGGTGATATCGAGATTCCGGAGGTCCTCAGTCGTCAAGTTGCAGGGGTGCCGGCGCACCGATTCATTATCGAAAGCGTAAAGGCACAGCCACACGAGATTTCGATCGTCGCGGTGGGTCGGATGACGAATCTCGCGCTGGCCCTTCGTGAGGCGCCGGAAATTGCGGGTCTCGTGAAAGAAGTGGTGGTGATGGGCGGCGCGTTCGGAACTCACGGTCACGCCGGTAACGTCACGCCTCTTGCCGAGGCCAACATTATTGGGGATCCGCTCGCGGCCGATGAAGTGTTCGGTGCCCTGTGGCCGCTGACCGTGGTGGGGCTCGACGTCACCCAGCAGACAATCATGTCGCACCAGTATCTTGAGGATCTCGCGCAGACCGCTGGTACCGATGGCGAATTGATCTGGGCCATATCCCGGGGCTACGAAGCGTTTCACCGCGACACGGGTGTAGAGAGCGGCATTTACGTGCATGACTCTTCGGCAGTGGCGTACCTGCTCGACCCATCGTTGTTCGACGTCGTGACCGGAACCGTGCGTGTCGTCGAAGACGGATTTGCGAAAGGGCATACGATCCGCTCGAAGGCAGGAGCATGGGGTGATCGACCATCGGTGCGCGTATGTGTCGGAGTCGATTCCAGCCGACTTCTCACCCTTTATCGAAATACATTGACGGCCAGAACTTCGACGTCGTGACCTGACGGGCCGCCGCCACGCCGGCTTTTGGGGGGAGCGGCGGTCACCGGAAAAATGCTTCGCAAGCGGAATTTATGAGCTGGTCGTCGGTACGAGATGAAGATTGTATTTTTATAAATTAGTACAACTATTTTTATTAGACGCCTTAACTTGGAGATTGAAGATGCTTAAGAAAAACGGTCCCTGCGATTCCGCCTTACCGGGTCGATCATTGGCCTATCGCGGAGCAGTCTGGATATCGGGTTGCCTCGTCTCGGTCTCGCTATCCGCTGCCTGGTCGGTGACGGCATATGCAGACGACGTGGGCACAGCAGCCACTACCGTGGATTCCCCGGGCAATGTGGGCTTCAACCAGGTGGCCGCAGGCAATACGCCAACCGGTACGCCGGGAGGGCCGTCGGTCGGCGTCGGTGCACCGCTCTCGACGACCACTGTGCCCGCCATCGTCGACGATCAGCCGTGGCTGCATCAGACCCTTAGCATCATCAATAGCAGCTTGACGCGTTTCGGACCGTACCGGACCGGGAACACCTATCTGGAATACGAATACTATGGATTCAAAGGGCCATTTGATCTGTACGGCTACGTAGACGCGCTCAAGGTATTGGGTGCCGGCACCCAGGACACGACGGGGGTCTGGGATAAGGGTGCGCCGATATTTAGCGAACAGGAACCCCGCGTCGCGCTGGATACGCTTGCCGGGCAAGATTTCCAGGTAGGTCCCTTCAAACACATCTATCTTGCGTCCGACTGGATCTATGAACAGGGTGGTAGCCGGTCAAGCGATGAAAACACGCTTTACATGGGTTTGGGGACCGATATCGATACGCACACTCCGCTGTCGCTGTCGGCGAACCTCTACGCTAATCGGGAATGGCAGAACTATGGAGAGGCAAACGAATATTCATGGGATGGCTACCGGTTTCAGATGAATTATTTTTACCCGCTTGGCCACTACCTGGGTGGGGACATCAGCTATGCCGGCTTCTTCAATTATGATTTCGGCTCGAAGCTTCGCGAGGAAAGTGGCGGCAATACCTATAGTGACACGGAGTTTGACGAAACCAATGCACTTGTCTACTCGCACCAGCATTTGCGTCTCGTTGCCGTTGCTCGCTACTTCCATAATGGCGGGCAATGGAATGGCACCACGCTGAATTTCGGCAGCGGTAACTTTCAGAATCGTTCCACCGGCTGGGGATACTATCTGGAGGTGGGGTATCAGTGGGGGAAAATATAACCCGGCAGCGGTTCGCACGTCGAGCACAGCCTGGCGCGAACCGATAAGGCGGCGGTCGCTGAATGCTCATGCGTTGGACCTGGCGCGCTACGCAATCCACATGGAACAAAATGCATGAACGGCAGACGGGAAGCGATCGACGTCAATCTGTTGCGGGTTCTCTACACTGTGCTGACTGAGCGGAGCGTGACGCGCGCTGCGGGCAAGCTTGGGCAGTCTCAGCCAGCAATTAGCGCGGCGTTGAAGAAGTTGCGTGAAATTAGCGGTGACGTGCTGCTAGTGCGCTTGAAAGGGTGCATGGAGCCGACCCCTTACGGCAGACAGTTACTCGCGACAGCCACGCAGGCATTGCAGCAAATTGAGTTGATCATGGCGCCGCAGAGACCATTCGATCCGCTTCGCTCGACGCGTTGCTATCGGGTTGGATGCCCGGACTACTTCAACGTGTTTCTGGTTCCGGTTCTCACTGAGCATTTTCGCGATGCCGCGCCACAGGCGAGCCTCGAATTCCATGCACTTGGTCCCGCTTTCGACTACGAGGCCGCGCTCGAGGACGGGAGGTTGGACGTCGTCCTGGGCGACTGGCCTGACCCGCCGAAGCAATTGCATTGCGACGAGCTGTTTGCGGACCAGGTTGTGTGTCTCGTTTCGAAGGACCATGCTTTTGCGGGCGAAGGTGCCGCGACGATTGAGCAGTATCTTGACGCAACGCATGCGGCCGCGATTGCCTACTCACCCAGCCAGCGCGGAACGATCGATCTGATTCTTTCCCGTCTGCGCCTTAAGAGACGTGTTGCCGTGACGTTGCCATCCCTCAACGTCGCCCCGTATGTTCTGCTTCAAAGCGATCTGGTCCTCACGACAAACCGAATATTTGCCGAGTACTATTCCGAAATTTTGCCATTGGCTATCGTGTGTGCTCCCATGGAATTTCCGAAGATACAGTACTACCAGTTATGGCATGAGCGAAGTCACTATTCGCACGAAGTTCGCTGGCTTCGCGGCGTGATCTCGGGTGCTGCCCGCTCTGTGTTGGCCTCTGCCGGTGGCTCTGTGATGATCGAAAGGTCACCAGAAACCGAGTGTGCGGTTTAGGCGTTTTGTAATCACGCCCGTCCGCGCATGAGACGCATCAGGAATCTATGGCGTGCCGCTCAAACTTGTGTGGACAACGTGGCGCCGACACGGTGTGGCAGGGTGCTTTTACGAAGCGATCCGTGTGTGCAATTCCTCCACTTGCAATCGGCAATTTATACGTATAAATTATCCCCGCGTCATGCCTCGGCCATTCACGTGGCCGTGCTGATGCGACATACTTCAGTAGACGGTACCAACTTCGGGTGAGCACGCATGAACGTCAGAATTGTCGACTACAGCCACAAGGACGCAGCGTCGCTCTTCGCTCGCTCTTTGCACGAGACCGGCTTCGGCGTTCTCAAGAATCATCCCATCGACCAACGCCTTGTCGAGCAGATCTACAGCGAGTGGTTATCCTTCTTTCATTCGTCGGAGAAGACGGCCTACGCTTTCGACTCGAAATCGCAGGACGGCTTCTTCTCGACGGAAGTCTCCGAAACAGCCAAGGGAAACGATAAGCGGGATATGAAGGAGTTCTTTCATATATATCCGTGGGGGCGGTACCCTAACGAGGTATCGCAGGCGGCTCGGCAATACTATGGGCTTGCGAGTTCTCTGGCCGCTGAGTTGCTTGGCTGGATTGAAGAGCACACGCCACCGGAAGTACGGGAGCACTTTTCGATGCCGCTACCGGAGATGATCGTCGAAAGCGATTCGACACTGCTGCGGGTGTTGCACTATCCTCCGCTCACGGGAGGCGAAGTTGCTGGCGCGCTGCGCGCGGCGCCACACGAGGATATCAATCTGCTGACCATTTTGCCGGCGGCGAATGAGCCGGGTCTGCAGGTCAAGGACAAGCAAGGTGGATGGCACGACGTGCCGTGTGACTTCGGTACGTTGGTTATCAATATTGGTGACATGCTTCAGGAGGCGTCACGGGGATACTACCCGTCGACTACACACCGCGTTGCCAATCCCGTTGGGCGGGGCCGGGAGACCTCCCGGATCTCGCTCCCGTTCTTTTTCCAACCCCGTGGCGACGTGAAACTGTCAGAGCGCTATACGGCAGGGGAATATCTGGAGCAGCGGTTGGCGGAGCTACGAGGCGGATAAGCCAGGCACCCAAGGCACGCTACCTCGTGTCAAGCCGAACAGAATGTGCCAGCCGCTATTGGACGCTATTGGAGACCGGTCCGCATCCGGACCAATATAGGTTCTTGGGAATTGCCTGAAAACATTAACCGACCCCCTTCAACTGTGGCAGACTAAGTTAGCAGTTCTGACCTGCCGACGCGGATAACGCGCTTTCTCCGCTCGGCGTGGCAACCGGCTCGACGGCGGAGACCAGCAGTCGAACCTCACTTATGGGGTCGGTGCAGTCGTGGATAGCAGCTTCGAGGTCTTGGGAAAGGACGGCGATCGTGCCTTCTTCAGGACATGGCACAAAAACGTCGACGGCACGGAGACTTCCATGCTGGCCGCGTGGTCCACCGGCGAGCCTCCGACGGCTGCCAGCATGGATCGCCTGACGCACGAATATGGCTTAAAGGACCAGCTAGACAGTGCATGGGCGGTGCGGCCGCTGGAGCTCGTGCGTCAAGGCGATCGGACCGTGCTGGTATTCGAGGACCCAGGCGGCGAACCACTCGAGCGGCTGCTGGGTGCACCGTTCGAAACGGGCCGCTTCGTGCGGCTGGCGCTCAGCATTGCCGAAGCGCTCGGCGAGGTCCATCTACGCGGCCTTATCCACAAAGACCTCAAGCCGGCCCATATCCTTGTCGACGAATCAACTGGATCAGTACGGCTGACGGGGTTTGGCCTCGCTACACTGTTGCCGCGCGAGCGCCAATCGCCCACCTCGCCCGAGACCATTGCCGGCACGCTCGCCTACATGGCGCCGGAGCAGAGCGGCCGGATGAATCGCTCAATCGACGCACGCAGCGACCTTTACTCGCTCGGCATCACGTTCTACCAGATGCTTACCGGCTCGCTGCCGTTTACTGCATCTGAGCCGATGGAGTGGATCCATTGTCATATTGCGCGAAAGCCGATATCACCGAGCGAGCGGGTTGAGCACGTTCCGGTGCAGATCTCGCGCATTGTCATGAAGCTGCTCGCCAAGACGGCCGAGGAGCGCTATCAAACTGCGGTTGGCCTCCAGCATGATCTTCGCCGTTGTTTGACCGAATACGAAGCGATTCGCCAAATCAATCCGTTCCCGCTGGGCGAACGCGACGTCCCCGATCGCCTGCTGATTCCTGAAAAACTGTACGGGAGAGAGCGCGACATCGCGACCTTGCTTGCCGCGTTCGATCGGGTTGTCAACGAAGGTACTCCAGGGTTGGTATTGATCTCCGGTTATTCCGGGATCGGCAAGACCTGCGTCGTCAATGAGCTTCATAAGGTGCTCGTGCCGCCACGCGGGCTTTTCGCATCAGGCAAGTTCGACCAGTACAAACGAAATATTCCTTATGCGACGCTGGCTCAGGCGTTCCGGAGCCTTGTCTCCCAGATTCTCGGCAAGAGCAACGCGGAGATGGAACAATGGCGCGCGGCGTTACATGAGGCGCTGGGCCCGAATGGCCAACTCATGGTCACGCTCGTCCCGGAGCTGGCTCTCGTCGTCGGTGAGACGCCGCCGCCCCCGGACCTTCCGCCACAGGACCAGCAGGCTCGGTTCCAGATGGTATTCCGGCGTTTCCTCAGTGTGTTTGCTCGTCCGGACCACCCGCTCACCCTGTTCCTCGATGATCTGCAGTGGCTGGACTCGGCAACCCTTGATTTGATCGAGCATCTGATTTCGCATCCGGACATGCGCCACTTGCTGCTGGTGGGGGCCTACCGCGACAACGAGGTCGGTCCCGCGCATCTGCTGGCGCAGAGGCTGGCCAGACTGCGTGGCGCCAGCGGACGGGTGTGCAAGATCGTCCTGGCGCCCCTGCACCCGGAGGATGTGGCGCGGCTGCTTGCGGATACCCTGCATATGGAACCCGGGCGCGTACGCACGTTGGCTGAACTGGTGTTCGAGAAGACGGCTGGCAATCCGTTCTTCACCATCCAGTTCCTGCTCGCCCTGGCTGAGCAGGCACTAGTGACATTCGATCCCGGCATGGGCGAGTGGACGTGGGACCTGCCCCGCATCCGCGTCAAGGGGTTCACCGACAACGTCGCCGATCTCATGACCGCGAAGCTGAGCCGTCTGCCCAGAGCGACCCAGGAAGCTCTGGGACAACTGGCCTGCCTGGGGAATGCCGCCAAGGCGGAGACACTCGCCGCGGTGCATGCGAAGACCGAGGAAGCGACGCACACAGCGCTCTGGGACGCCGTGCGATCGGGCCTCGTCCTGCGCTCGGATGGCACCTACACATTCCTTCACGACCGTATCCGGGAGGCCGCGTATGCGCTCATCCCCGAAGGCGCGCGGGCGATGGCGCATCTTCATATCGGCCGGGTCCTCGTGGCCGGGACGCGCACGGAAGACCTCGAGGAAAACATCTTCGACATTGTTAACCAGTTCAGTCGCGGCGCGGTACTCATCAACACGCGGGAGGAGCGCGAACAGGTCGCCAGGCTCAACCTGATAGCGGGCAAACGTGCCAAGACGGCAACCGCTTATAACGCAGCACTCCAATATTTCGCCGCCGGGCGTGCGTTACTGACGGAGGCGGAATGGGAACAGTGTTACCGGCTTACCTTCGACCTCGAACTCAACTCGGCCGAGTGCGAATACCTGATCGGAGAATTGGCATCTGAAGAGCGGCTCGCCATGCTGTCGACTCGCGCACAGACCACGGTTGACGCTGCGGCTGCTACCTGCGTGCGCATCAATCTCTACACGACCTTGGACCAGAGTGGCAACGCCGTCGAGGTCGGCCTCAATTATCTGCGCCGGGTGGGCGGCCAGTGGTCACCGCACCCAACCGCGGAAGAAGTTCGCCAGACCTATGATCGATTGTGGCAAGAGCGGGAGGTGGGCTCGATCGAAGCACTGTTTGACCTGCCTCTGATGAGCGACCCTGAGCGATGCGCGACCATGGACGTGCTCACGGTGCTCACATCGCCGGCGCTGTTCACCGACCTGAATCTGTTCCGCCTTGTCGTCAGTCAGATGGCAACCCTAAGCCTCGAGCATGGCAGCAGCGACGGATCATCTCTCGCCTATGCATGGCTGGGGGGCGTCCTGGGAACGTACTTCGGCGAATACCAGGCAGGATTGCGCTTTGGCACACTTGGCCTTGATCTGGCGGAGAAGCGTGGGCTGGACCGCTTCAGGGCCCGCGTCTACCTGGTCTTCGCTGTCCACGTCGCTCACTGGACTCAGCCCTTGCAGACGTCTCGCGCCTTCCTGAGGCGCGCCTTTGAGGCGGCGCTGGAAGCTGGTGACGTGTCTTGTGCGGCCTATAGCTGCATCGACGTGATCACAAACCGTATCGCCGCCGGAGATTCGCTGAGTGACATCCAGCGCGAGGCCGAGCATGGCCTCGAATTCGCGCGAAAAGTAAGGTTCGGTCTCGTCAGCGACTGCATCATTGGGCAGCTCAGGCTCATCCGGATGCTTCGTGGACTGACCGCGGACTTCATATCCTTCAATGACGCCGAGTTCGACGAGCGCGACTTCGAACAACGTCTAAAGAACAATCCCCAACTGGCGATTGCCGAGTCCTACTATTGGATTCGCAGGCTGCAAGCGAGCATCTACGCCAACGACGAGGCATCTGCGATCGCTGCTGTATCGAAAGCCGCGCCGCTGCTTTGGACGACTCCGACCCAGTTTGAATGGGCTGAATACCATTTCTATGGAGCGCTTGCCTGGGCGTCGCATTGCGATCTGACCTCAGCTGAGCAGCGACCTCAAGATCTGGAAGCGCTGGCGGCTCATCACAAGCAGCTCACGGTCTGGGCAGAGAACTGTCCCGCAACTTTCGCAAACCGCGTGGCATTGGTAGGCGCCGAGCTTGCACGCGTCGAGGGCCGGGACCTGGACGCGATACGCCTCTATGAAGAGGCCATCAGGCTGGCGCATGCGGATGGTTTCATCCAGAACGAGGCCTTGGCCCACGAACGCGCCGCAAGGTTTTGTACGGCGCGCGGCTTTGCGACGATGGCCGACGCGTATCTGCGAAACGCCCGGTATTGCTACCTGAGCTGGGGCGCCGATGGGAAGGTGCGGCAACTCGATCAGCTCTATCCCCAACTCAGCGAAAAAGAGCCCGCACCCGGGCCGACGAGCACGATCAGGGCGCCGGTCGAACATCTGGAGCTCGCGACTGTGCTAAAGGTGTCGCAAGCCGTTTCGGGCGAGATCATGCTGGACAAGCTGCTCGACACGCTCATGCGTACGGCTATCGAGCATGCTGGGGCTGAGCGAGGCCTGTTAATTCTCTCCCGCGGGATTGAGCAGCGAATCGCGGCGGAAGCCATAACGAGTGGCGATACAATCGTCGTACGGTTGCACGACCAGCCCTTGACTGCAACATGGCTGTCCGAGGCGATCGTCCAGACCGTCCTGCGTACGCAGGAGGCCATGATTCTCGACGACGCCGCGGCCGAACCTGCATTTGCCACGGATCCTTATATCCGGCAGCGCCAGGCCCGGTCCATTTTCTGCCTACCCCTGGTCAATCAGAGCAAGCTCATCGGGGTGCTCTACCTCGAGAATAGCCTGGCTCCGGGGGTCTTCACGCCGACCCGGATCTCGGTGCTGCGGCTGGTCGCCTCCCAGGCGGCGATCGCGCTTGAGAACACCCGTTTGTACCACGACCTCGCAGAGCGCGAAGCCAAGATTCGCCGCCTGGTCGATGCCAATATCATCGGAGTTTTCTTTTGGGACCTTGAAGGTCCGATTCTTGAGGCCAATGACGCGTTTCTCCGGATCGTGGGATACGATCGGGAGGATGTGGTCGCGCGTCGCTTGCGCTGGACTGAGCTCACGCCGCCCGAATGGCGCGATCGCCATGAACGCAGGTGGACTCCAGAACTCAAGATGACTGGACGCGTGGCACCCTTTGAGAAGGAATACTTCCGGAAAGACGGCAGTCGTGTGCCCGTGCTCGTCGGCTCGACGAGCTTTGATGAAGCCCGGAATCACGGCGTCTCGTTCGTGCTGGATCTGACCGAGCGCAAGCGGGCCGAAGAGGCCCTGGGCGTAATGCAGATGCAATTGGCGCACGCGAACCGTGTCGCCACCATGGGGCAACTCACGGCCTCGATTGCCCACGAAGTGAACCAACCCATTACCGCGACGGTCTCCAACGCCGAGGCTGCGCTGCTCTGGCTCAACCATCGGCCTCCGGATCTGGATGAGGTCAGCCAGGCGCTCGCGCGCATCGTCGACGACGGGCATCGCGCGGGTGAGGTCATCAACCGCATCCGTGCCCTGATCAAAAATGAGCAGCCCCTGAAGGATCGTTTGAACATCAACGAGGTGATCCGTGAGGTCATCGAGCTCGCCCGCGGCGAAATCGTCAAAAACGATGTCTCGGTGCGGACGGACCTCGCGGACGGTTTGCCGCTCATTCACGGCGACCGTGTCCAACTGCAACAAGTGCTCCTGAATCTGATCATCAACGCCGTCGAGGCCATGAACGATGTCAGCAAGGACACGCGCGAGCTGTTGATCACAAGCACAGAGGCTGAGGCGGGCTACGTGCTCGTCGGGGTGAGGGATTCGGGTCCGGGCCTCGACCTGAAGCGTGTAGACCACCTGTTCGAGGCTTTCTACACGACGAAGCCGAGCGGGATGGGCATGGGGCTGGCGATCTCCCGTTCGATCATTGATGCACACCGCGGACGGCTGTGGGCCGGCACAAATGAACTACGAGGTGCCGTCTTTCAGTTCACCCTGCCTGTGGAAGGGGACGAGGTCGTTCGCCCCGAGCACGGTCGACCCGATGCTGTGGTATGACGTTGCGGGTCCGGGGAGCGAACCCGGTCCGTGCTCGGCGACCGTCAATGCGATTCATATGATCGCCGCTGCGGTGTATCGAGCGACCGCGGGTCGTGCCACCGCGAGCCCGACCGGGCTGAGGGGCGAGAGACTGATCTCCCAAACGATTTTCTCCGATGAACTTCCCTTCGCTGCGTGACTGGATTTTTTCGCTAAAGACCTTCCTCGCAGGGATGCTCGCGCTTTACATCGCGTTCTACTTCGACCTTCCGAGGCCGTACTGGGCGTTGGCATCGGTCTATATTGTGTCGAACCCGTTTGTCGGTGCGACCCGGTCGAAGGCGCTTTATCGGGTGATCGGCACTGTGCTTGGCGCGGTCGCCTCCATCGCCCTCGTGCCGCCTTTCGCGGAGACGCCTTATCTGCTGAGCGCGCTGATCGCGCTGTGGACAGGCGTGTTCGTCTACCTTTCCATCTCGACGCGAGCCGCGCGCAATTACGTTTTTCTGCTCGCCAGTTATTCGCTGTCCGTCATTGCACTGCCGGCATTGTCGAACCCGTTGAGCATCTTCGATGTGGCGGTGGCGCGAACCGAAGAAATCACGCTTGGCATCGTCTGCGCGAGCATCGTCGGCAGCGTTTTCTTTCCGAGCCGGCTCGCGCCGACACTGATCGAGCGAACGGACTCGTGGTTCCGCGACGCCGCTCTTTACGCGAAAGAGTCGTTGGCGGGCCGGGTCGCTGGAGCGCTTGTTTCGGGAAGCCGGCAGAAGATGGCCTCGAGTGTCCGAGGCTTCGAATTCCTGTTGAGCCAGTTGGCCTACGATCACGTCAGTCCGGCCATTCTCGCTCGCAGTGAGGAATTGCAAGGCCGGATGCAACTGATCCTGCCCATCACCGCGGCGCTCGCAGACGTGCTCGCGGCCGCGCAGAAATTGGGCCCCGACATTCCCGCGAGCTTAGGCGAACTCCTGCGCGATATCGGGCGCTGGATGGACGCGCCGCTTAGCGAGGACCCCGAGCGCGAGGCGCCGCTATTCCGAAAGCGTATTGCGCAACTGGACCCTGCGCCCAACGAACTGACGACATGGCAGGCGGCCTTGCTCACCAGCGCGCTCTGGCGCGTGCGGCAAGTGGTCGATCTATGGGTCGATTGCCGGACTTTACGCCTTACCATCGTTCACGGAAGAGGGCACTGGCGGCCGCGGTTTCGTCATTGGCGGCTCGGCGCGCAGCACGCTTTTCTCGACCAGGGTCTTGCATTGTTCTCCGCCGGCTCGGCGGCGCTGGTCATCTTCGTTTCATCCTGCATATGGATCGCTTCGGGATGGCAGGACGGTGCGGCAGCAGTGTCGTTGGGCGCTATCGGCGTCTGCTTTTTCGCCGCGCTGGACGAGCCCGTGCCCATGATGATTACGTTCCTGAAGTGCGCGACGATGGGCGTCGTCATTTCGGCGTTCTATCTGTTTGTCGTGTTGCCGAGTGGCCAGGACTTCCCTGTGCTGGTCATCTTCTTCTCGTTCGTGTTTGTTCCGCTTGGACTGTTGATGCCACGTCCGAAATGGGCGTTGATATCGACGCTCGTAGCGTTGACGACTGCGACCTTTCTCGGTATCGACAACGCCTATGATGCCAACATCCTGAACTTCCTCAATGCCAATCTCTCGGGGCTGGCCGGCGTGATTTTCGCCTCGGTGATGACGGGAGTCATGCGCCCGTTCGGAACCGATGCGGCGACGGCACGACTGACCCTGTCCAGCTGGAGGGATGTCGTGCTAAGCGGGACCGATTTATCGATCGAGGAGCAGCGCGATCTGAACGCACGCATGCTCGACCGGCTCGTGCAGCTTATTCCGCGCGTGGCGCCGAGTGACGACTACAAGCACCCGTCCATTGAAAGCCTGCGCGACATGCGCATTGCGCTCAACACACTCGACCTGCGCAGACTCTCGGGCAAGTTTTCTGGAGAGTTGCCGGTCGTATTGGATCATGTGCTCGGCGAAGTGCGATCGCACTATGAACGATGCCTCGAATCGGGCGAACGCCAAAGCGTACCGCCGACGCTTGCGGTCGGCGTCGATGCCGCCATAGGGCAGATCATGGCTGACTGCGCGGCCGACCCCGGTGCGCCTGGCTACAGGCGGCGCAAAGGTGCGCTGCATGCGCTCGTCGGACTCCGGCTGTCGCTGTTCCCTGGCGCGGCACCTGAAGGTATGCATGACCGCGCTGGTGACAACGGTGCGCAATAGGTCGCGCCGTTGCACCGACTACCCCGGAATCAGCACGCGACTGCGTGTGAGTACCTCTTTTGCAAGCTCCAGGATCGTATCCGCGCCGCCCAGACACTCTTCCTGATAGGCGACAAAGAACCCTTGCTGGGTGATGGGCCGTTCAGTCTTGAGCACGTGAATCAGCCCGGCATCAATCTCCGCGCGCATGATCGCGGGCGACAATACGGCCGCCGCATGTCCTGCTGCGACCAACCGCGACATCATTGATAGCGAATTGCATGAGCTGACGTTTTCCGGATAGCAACCCGCGCTGCGGAACCAGTTCATCACAAGCGAATGGTTCGACGACGGTTGCGAGACGGTCATGATCGGCACCGATGCAAGAGTGTGCGGCGCGACATTGCAGTTGGGCACGAGCTGCGGCGACGCAACCCAGTGGAGATCGGTGTATCCGATGGCCGTCTGAACGACGTGTGGCGCATCGGTGGAATCGTTCAGTATCGCTACGTCCAGTTCGTGCGCACCCAGCTTGCGTGCAAGTGCGACACCCACATCGATCGTGAGTTCGATTTTCATGTGCGGGTATCGCGTCTTAAGTTGCGTCAGTAGATCTGCAAGCCCTGCATGAGCGATGGACTCATTCGCGCCGAGACGTAGAAGCCCGTACATGGGGTCGGTGCGCTTCGCGATCTGCTCGAGCTTTTCGGCCAGCTTGAGAACCTGTTCCGCATTGGCGAGCGCGTCCCGGCCCGCGGGCGTGAGTTCGGGGCGGCTCCGGCTGCGCTTGAACAGTTTCACCCCGAGATGCTCTTCGAATTCCTGGATGCGTGCCGAAATGGTCGGCTGCGTGAGATGTTGATGACGCGCCGCCGCATGAAATCCGCCCAGGCGCGCGACCCAGTAAAAGGTCTCAATTTGCTGAAGAGAAATACGCATGATCGAAGGTTTCTATCAGATGGTCTCGCTAACTTTGATTATCCCCTGTCAAATTCGCATTCATATACTCGATCCACTCATTTCGCTGCCTTTTTGGGGCACCGGAACGTAGTGCACGTTCTTCGTACTGGCGGTCGTTGCGCTGCTGCATCCGGTCGGGTGGAGTGGGTTCGCGACGCACCGGAATGTCACCGGGCAGGCGTGTGAGCAAGCACCGACGGTATGATTCCGTTCAGCGGTTCGGCAGCGCCAACCCTGCCGGATAGAGGAGATTCGCCTTGAAGCAAGTGAAACAGGATCGGCCGTCGATGACGACCGACAGTCATCACCACATTTACGACGCGCGGTATCCGATCGACCCGACAGCGAAATTGCAGCCGCCAGACGCGACGGTCGCCGACTATCGTGCGCTGCAGCGCAGGCTGGGCGTCGGGCGACATGTCGTTGTTCAGCCGTCTACGTATGGAACCGACAACCGCTGCTTGCTCAATGCGTTATCGCAGTTCGGAACGAATGCGCGCGGCATCGCGACCGTACCCGCCACCGTGACGGATGCGGAGCTGGCCACCCTTCACGATGCGGGCGTGCGAGGGCTGCGCTTCAACCTTGAATACCTGGTCGGAGTCACGGTATCGATGATGGAACCGCTATCAAAGCGGATTGCACCGTACGGCTGGCACATTCAGGTCAACGCCACAGCAGCGCAGATCCTGGAGCATCGGCAATTGCTCGCGAGTCTGTCGTCGCCTCTGGTAATCGATCATATGGGGCAGATCCCGCAACCGGCGGGCGTGGAGCACGCCGCGTTCTCTGTCGTCGAGGCGCTGCTGGCCGGCGGCCGTACGTGGGTCAAATTGAGTGGCCCCTACCTCGTATCGCGAAGCGGAGCGCCGGTCTACGCCGACGCTGGCGCGGTCGCTCGCAGATTTACCGAACTTGCCGCGGACAGAATGTTGTGGGGATCGGACTGGCCTCATCCGACGCAAGCGGCGGACAACAAGCCGGACGCCGCGTGGCTACTGGACGATCTGATGCTATGGATAGAAGATGAATCGGCGAGACATCGGATCCTCGTTGAAAATCCGGCGAGGCTCTACGGCTTTTAGCAAACGCTTTTGTCTTTGAGTGCCGTCATGGCCTCGTTCGATCCACGGCCGCGTACCCGGCGAGTGCCGGATTCGCGTGGCCGTCGGCGGCCGACTAGCGCGCGGCAAGAGACGCTTCGGCGACGCCGCGCAGTTGGACCAGCATGCTCGCGTGCGTCTCCCACGGCAGACGGTCGACGCTCATGACCGGGCGCGCAGCCCTATCGACGCGGCTGTCATCCACGGCTTGCCCCACCTCGACCGCTGCAGTAAGGAACGCACGATCTTTTTCCGGCTGGAAGTCCTTGAGCAGCAACGTTGCGAGGTCAGGCTCAGCCAGTGCCATCGCCACTAGCAAGCCCCAGCCGCCCCAGTTCGATACGCCGGCGACGATCAAATGATCAGCGGGTGTGGTGGAGGCGATGAGGGGGCCGTTCGGTATGTCGTCGCGAACAATCTCTTGAGGCAATACGCTCATGCCAATCTCGTTGCCCCCGTCGCCGATACCGATTGTGATCCACGGCCGTTCCCATTCTGGGTCGTCGAATAACAGATGTAACGGCGCGGTATCGTCCGACATGTCCGCGCCATATTCGCGGTGGGGCTTGCCGTCGCTTCCGGGGGCCACACGCTCGATTGCGATCAGATGGGTGATTGGCCGGTCAGCGGTAGCAAGCCGGTTACGCAGCGCGACGACCGATGCTTTGCTAACCGAGGTGATTTCGAGCACGACCGTTTCAGGCAATTCGGTGGTGATTGCCCAGACCGCCTTGCTGCATGGCGCGTCGGAGATGACCGTTACGGGTATGCCTGCGTTGGCGAGACCAGCGGCCATATGCGCCATGCCGCCAAGGCCGTCTGTCTCCGGCGACGGCGGAGCCGCATTGCGAATAAAAAATCCGGTGACGATGCCGACGTGTGCATTGGGCGTCGCCATGATTGAACGCGCCGCGCGTTCCAGACTGCCCTGCGAAAATTTCACCATGCGGCTGATATCCCGCCGAACGGTTGTACCGATGATGTCTTCGATGGACTTGAATGCCATTGCCTACGTGTCCTGTTGAAAATAATGAGTGACGAAATTCGCCCTCAAACTGGAATCTTCCGTTCGTAGTCGATGCCGAGCGAACACACCAGGAGACCCACTCCCATCGCGGCGAAGCACATCAGCGCGAGGAAATATGAACCGGTGTATTGAACAATCGCACCAACCACGATCGGAATCACCATTCCGCCGATGTTTCCGCCGAAATTCAGCAAGCCGCCGAGCGCGCCGACCTTGTTGCGCGAGGCAAGCATGGCTGGAATCGACCAGTACAAGCCGCCCCAGCGCAGGAAGAACAACGTCGCCGACAGGAGGACGACAACCGTCCTCGGATTGGTCGCATAGGCCACGCAAAACACCGAGATTGTGGCCACCACGCCAGCGAAGCCGAATACGACGCGCATCACCAGGTTGGGCGAGGCACCGCTTGCAAGCCATTTGTCGGCGATAAAGCCGCCCACCAGTTCGCCGATGAAGCCGCACAGAAATATCACGAAGCTCGCGTTACCCATTTGCTGCAGATCGAAGCCGTGTACCTTGTGCAGATAGGTCGGCATCCAGGTCAGGAGCCCGTAGTAAAGCGTCGTGCAGCACATGAAGCCGAAAAACATCAGCCATACCGAGCGAAACCTGAAGAAATCAATCGATCGACCCGACAGGTCCTTTCCTTCCTTCGCGTGCTCCAGCGCCTGAGATCGCTCGATGTAAAGCGCTTCCGCCTCGTTGACGCCTGTATGGTCGCGCGGGTGATTCCGGATATAGCGCCATGCGGCCATGCCGCACAGAATCGTGCCGATACCGGCAATCGCGAACGCCGCGCGCCAGGAGTGCACGACGAGAATCAGCCACGCGATGAGCACCGAACCGAATGCCGCACCTAACGGCGAGCCGCCGTCCATCAGCGAAGCGCCGCGTACCCGCTCGTGTTGTGTAAGCCATGCAGCGTTGAGGGCGCCGCCGGCGGCGGCGACGGGCGCCTCCGCGAGGCCCAGGCCGATCCGCGTCATCAGGAGACCCGCCGAGCTGGTCGCAATGGCGGCCAGCGCCTGAAAGCCGCCCCAGAACAGCGTACATATCGCGAGGACGGCACGTGGTTTGAAGCGATCGACGAGCTGACCGCCCGGAATCTGCGCCAAGGTGTAAGACCAGAAGAACGAACTGAGAATAAAGCCCTGCATCACCGGCGAGAGCGAGAACTCCTTCGTCAGCAACGGCATCGCGACCGACAGCGAGGCACGGTCGATATAGTTCACTGTCACGAGCAACAGCATGATCAGAAAGATGTTCCAGCGCACTGACGTCTTCGGCCGGGCATACGCTGCCGCCGGGTCTATTGGTCTGCTCATTCCGACTCCTCGCTGTCACATGCTGCCGATCGAATGTACCGAGTCTAGAAGGCCAAAATTGATAACGGATAATCGAAAGTGAGCTCACCGTCTGATAGAAATTGCCGATCGCACCCGCTCCGGGGCGCCGCACAAGGAATCATGCGCGTGCAGACAAGTCCGCATTTTTGTCCTTCCTAGACTGCGGCTACGCGGTCGAACGCAGCGGACGAGGTGTCTGCCGGTGCCGCCTTCTGAGGAGCAATCGAATTATGAAGAGTGTCTTTGCCGTGCAGGGTCGGGGCTTGGCGCGCTTGAGCGCATTGCTTGGCGGCCTGCGTCGCAGTGTGGCTGGCGCGTGCGGCGCCGCTGTATTCGCGCTTATGTGGTGCGCCCACGCGCAGGCTGCAGTGCTGACGCCGCCTGCGGCCGAATGCTCGGCGTTACAGGCGAAATATC
>Ga0116109_1000009_pt1 | contig 67623 bp, 65 predicted proteins | sample June2015DPH_8_10_2_FD_89718 | JGI IMG/M metagenome (GOLD analysis project Ga0116109, IMG submission 89718) | Peatland microbial communities from SPRUCE experiment site at the Marcell Experimental Forest, Minnesota, USA - June2015DPH_8_10 | ecosystem: Environmental > Terrestrial > Soil > Wetlands... | reverse complement strand
GAGGCGGATCGCCTCATCACCCAACATAGGAAACCGGAGGGTTTTACCCTTCACCGACCAATAACTTTGAACGGAGCGCATACCGCGCGAGCGGTTTAGTCCCCTGCCTGGTAACGGACATCCGGCGGGCGGCCCAGACCTAGCAGGAACAGATGCTCGCGTTCAATGTTTGTGAGCATCAGAGCGCGGGCTATACGTTCCAGTACGTCCGCCGAGGGAGCACCCCCACGGCCCTGTTCGAGCCACGTGTACCAGGTTGCGCTGACGTTGGCGCGCTGGGCCACTTCCTCGCGCCGCAGTCCCGGCGTGCGCCGGCGGGTCAACTCAATGCCGAAGGCCGCAGGATCCAGTTTCGTGCGGCGGTCCTTGAGGTAGGTCCCAAGCGGATTGTCGTTCGTGGCCGGCATGCTCATCCTGTTAGTCGGTATACCCGTGTAACGTCACTACTTTACCCCGATAGATTATGCGCCGACAGTAACCTCCATTCATCGTTGATCTGGAGGATTTCATGCGTGTCTTCGTTACTGGCGCAACCGGCTTCGTCGGCTCTGCGGTCGTCAAGGAATTGATCGAGGCGGGGCATCAGGTGCTCGGTCTCGCGCGCTCCGATGCGGGGGCGGCTTCGCTTGCTGCGGCAGGGGCAGACGTGCAGCGCGGTTCGCTCGAGGAACTCGAGAGCCTGCGCCGCGGCGTACTCGCGGCGGACGGCGTGATCCATCTGGCCTTCAATCACGACTTCTCAAAGTTTGCCGAGAACTCCGCGACGGAACGGCGCGCCCTCGAGGCGATCGGCGCCGGGCTCGAAGACTCCGACCGGCCGCTGATCGTCACCTCCGGGGTCGCGCTGCTGGCGCCGGGCCGCATCTCGAATGAGGAAGATGTGCGTGCGCCCAACCCTGCGTTTCCACGTGATCCGGAAGAGGGGGCGACAGCGCTAACAGCGCGCGGCATGCGCGCCTCTGTAGTACGTCTTGCCCCATCGGTGCACGGCGTCGGCGACCACGGTTTTATTCCCAGGCTGATTGCTATCGCACGCGAGCAAGGCGTGTCGGCCTATGTGGGTGACGGACTCAACCGCTGGCCCGCCGTCCATCGGCTTGATGCCGCCGCAGTCTACCGGCTGGCGCTTGAAAAGGGTGAATCAGGCGCCCACTATCACGCGGTCGCCGAACAGGGCGTACCGTTCAAGGAGATCGCCGCTGTGATCGGCCGCCGCCTGAACCTGCCCGTGGTCAGCAAGCGCCCCGAGGAAGCGAACGAGCACTTCGGCTGGTTTTCGATGTTCGTGGGAATGGACGTCCCGGCCTCCAGCCGACGGACACAGGAACTGCTGGGCTGGCAACCGGCCGGCCCAGACCTTCTAGCCGACATCGACGAGCCTCACTACTACGCGCACGTCTGAGCGGCTATCTGTGTGGTGCGATGAGAGCCGCGCTCAAGCTGCTGCGACGACTTCGATGCGCAGCGCTTGCCCGCCGGCCACGATCGCGAGCAGGTGGTCGACATTCGGGTGGGCACCCGGACGATTGCGCGCGTCGGCCGTGTGCTCGGCGAACACCGCGAGGCCATGTTCGGCCGCCTTGGCGTCGAGCGTGCCGAAGGTTTGCCGCAGATAGTGATACACCGCAAGCGAGCCCTGCTTGCCCGGCTTGTTCTCGATGCTGGCCACCACGGCACCCTTGCCGTCGATCAGATCGATGCGCTCGATACCGTCAATGGCAGGCAGTTGGGCGAGGTTGTCCTTGAATACGTTGCTCGGTTGAATCACTGAAAATACTCCGTCGGTTCGGGAAGTTGCATGGCGGGCGGTATTTTATCCGATAGGGTCGTGCGCAGTCCCCCGACTCGCGTCAAGCGCTACCGCTTAGGTCCGCGCGATTCTCCCGCGCGCTAAATCGCGCGTGCTATATTCATCCGATCAAAAGACCGCGCGAGCTGTTACGCGCCGCTCGTCTGAGAGGGGCCGCTCTCTTTCTTGCCGCGTTGCCACCTGAGACATGTCAAACGCCGCTGACAAGACATTCCCTGCCGAATCCACCGCGTCGGCACCCGCCTGGCGCGGCATCGCTCCACGCCTGTGGCAACTCGCGTTGCTCGCCTGCGGCCTTCTGATCCTGCTCGCCTCCGTACTGGCCGGCGAACAGTACGCCACACGCGCCGTCGACGCCCGCGAGCGGTTGATAGGCAGCGAACTCGCCGCGTCGGTCGATCGCATCCTCAGCAGCGTCATATCGCGGCGCCAGGCCGAAGTGACGGCCCTCGCCGGGCGTCCGTGCGCGCAGGTGGAACGCCAACTGTCGGCACTGCAGACCTATGTGACCTACGTGCGAGCAATCACGCTCGTCGGAGACGGGCGCCTGTATTGTTCGTCCGCCCTCGGCGCGATCGACCTGCCGCTTTCGAGCTATCGATACAAAGCCGGCGCGCCCGTCAGCATCAAACTTCTCCCCGGGACGCAATTTCAGCCAGGTGTGCCTGTCCTCGCCCTGTTCCATGCCACGAGCGACCGTCTCGGTGTTCTGTACATCATCGAGGGCGAGTACATTGCCGACCTGCTCGCGCATGGTGTGAGATACGGCGCGGAACAAACCGCGTTGTCGATCGCGGGCGTTGGGCGTCTCACCGACCAGGGCAAGTTCGTGACTGCCAGCGAACCGCTACCATCCGAAACGAGCCGCGTGGCATCCAGCTCCTGGCCGTTCTCGATCGTGCTGTCCGCTTCGCCGGAGTTCGTCTCGCAGATGCGCTGGAAGTACGGGCTGCTGTTTGGCGGAATCGGCGTGCTGCTGAATGCGCTGCTCGCAGCGGTCTATCTCCTCACGTTCGCACCGCGCCGCCTGCTGCTCGCCGCAGTACGGCGCGGCTTGCGGCTGGGCGAAATGTACGTGGTCTATCAGCCGATTGTCGACATCGCAAGCCGCGCTACGGTGGGCGTCGAAGCGCTATTACGCTGGAATCATCCAAAGTGGGGGGCCATCAGCCCCGCCGTGTTCATGGTCGAAGTCGAGTCCAGCGCCCTGCTCGCCGATGTCACGGGCTTTACGCTGCGGACAGCGGCGGCGGAAATGAGCACGCTCATGCCGACGCGACCGCTGCGCATCGCGATCAATATCGCACCACGTGACCTCGAACGAAGAGGTTTCGTCGCAGAGGTGCTGGCGGTGAACGATGGACTGCCTGAGGGCGTCAGCCTGGTGCTGGAACTCACCGAGCGCTTCCTGCTGAACAAAAGTCCTCGGGTCATGGAAATCTTCGAGATACTCAAGGCGCGCGGCGTTCGTTTCGCCATCGACGACTTCGGCACACAGCACAGCAACCTGGATCTACTCAGCCGTTTCCCATTCGACTTCGTAAAGATCGACGGGCAATTTGTGGCGCAGACGGATACGGGCGGCGTCGAACTGATCAAAGGGATCGTGTCCGTCGCACGACACTTTGGGCTCCTCGTGATTGCCGAGGGCGTGGAGACGGAAGCGCAGCATCGTGCACTGCGCGACGCGGGGGTACCGTTCGGCCAAGGCTATCTGTATCAGCGTCCGCTGCGGGTCAGCGAACTGGCGGAGAAGCAGAAAGCGAGCCTCTACGCGCATTCGTAACAGCATCATACGAGACGCTGCTGACGATGACGCATCTCCACAGCGACACACTGCCACCCCTATCTACCCCTGTCTATTGCACAGTAATCGTCGCCTTCATATTCGGATGGATGCCGCAGAAAATCTTGTACACCCCTGGCTTATCGAACTTGAACTGATAGGTTTCGTTCTGATCGAGCGCCGCGGAGCGGAACAGCCCCGCGTCGTTGACCACCGTATGTGGTTCGCCATCGAGATTCTTCCACGTCACCGTCGTCCCTGCCTTGACGGTGACTGCCATCGGCGAGAACATAAAGTTCTTGATAACCATGGCATTGGCTTCCTGAGCCCGGGCAACCTGTAAGTCGGCTGACGCTACTACCAATAGCATCGCTCCGAGATTGAAGACGAACGTACGTCTCATAGCAGTACTGATCATGATGACTTTACCCTTCAATAAATTCACTGTGTCGATTCAAACGAGCGTGGTGTCGTCCAGCGTCGCCTTGAGCGGATGGTGCCTGATCTTGATGCTGGTCACGCCGAGCATCCGTGGTAGCTGATCGCTTGCCACCGTCAACGGCATGGGTCCGGGCCCGTTGCCAGCCGTCGGTTGCGGATAGGCAGTGGAACGCGCCGTATGGAAGGTGATATTGCCCTCCACCTTCGACACAATCTGATGGATATGGCCATTCAGCACCGTGACCGAACCGAAGCGCTTCAGATAGCTCATCGCCTGACCCGCATCGCCGGTCCCCCAACCCCATGGCTCGTAGATGGTCCACATGGGCATATGCGCGAACACGACGATCGGCGTGCTCGACGAGCGGCCCTTCAGATCGTTCTCGAGCCACTCAAGCTGATCCTCGCCGAGGCCACCCAAGCCGTTTGGTTTGAAATGCATGACGTTCACGAGGCCAATAAAGTGCACGCCGTTATGGTCAAAGCTGTAATAGCCTTTATTATCCGACGCCTTGCCGAAACGATTGAAGTATTCGGTGCCGGGACCGTCGGTCACATCGTGCTCGCCCGGCACTGTATGCAGTTCGGTGATATTCAGCCCCGCCAGCAACTGGGCCGCGAGATCGAACTGCTCCGGTTTCGAAAGATGCGTGATGTCGCCGGTGTGAATCGTCAGCGCAGGCTTGACCGGCATGGCATTGACAAAATCGATGGTCTGCTTGAGCGTGCCCGCCACATCCGGATTGGCTTCCTTGTTGAAGCCGATGTGGGTATCGCTGATTTGCAGGAAAAGTGGAATGCCTGAAATAGAAGAGGAATCCTCAGTGCTGGCGGCAAGCGCAAGTTCCACTGGAGTGAGAATACCGCCTGCCAGGACAAACACGGTGCCTACGCCGCCGAAGGCGAGACACTTCAACGCGCCGCGGCGCGACGGATCGGATGGAAGATCTGACGACATGGTGACCTCACGATTGAAGTTCAGGAGGTGGGCCGCCGGACCATCCGGCGGGTTTCCTGACTGGAGTCAATGAGGAGACCGCAGCGTCACCCAGTTTATTCCACGCTTCACCGGTATTTCGCCTGGCAAGCAGGAAATCCCTGCTGCACGCGTTACGAAGCCGGATGCGCCCGCAGACCCGTAATGAAACCATTGAGCTCGGTTTCACCGGCATCGGTAATAGCCCAGTAGTTCATCCCTGCGGCACTCCAGTGCGCGAGGTGATAGCCCTGCCGCTCGTAGATATGCGGCGTCGCACCCGCGTCGCTGCCCGGCCAGACATACAGGTTGATCGGATGCAGCTTGTAGCGGTAGACCATCACTGCGACTGCACGCCCGTTCAGGTAATCGAGCCGGCCGCCCACCAGCGGATACCCTTGCTGCGCGAGGTCGACCACCGGTGGTGCGAAGTCGATCTTGCCGTCGAACCACGGCTTGACCGTGTGGCGGTCCGTCGAAATCACGTCATACAGGTGATCGAACTGCAACGACCGCACATGACTGTCCACCAGTTCCTGAGTCAGGTGCGTATCGCCGGACGGCATCGAGAGGTAAAGCCCCGCGCTCCAGGTCAACGCCACGAGACTGACCACCATCGCACCCACCGACGCCCAGCCCAGCGTCCCACCGGCGCCGCTCGCATGACCCGTGCCGCCGAATCCAGCGAATCCCCCGAAGCGCTCGCTCAACCGCTGCCACAGCGAGCGCTGCACCGGGAGCGCTGCCCGGATGCGTTTCACCAGTTCCGGTGGCGCATCCATCCGCAAATCGCCTTGCCGCAGCTGCGTGCTGACTTGACGCTGCTGCTCATAAGCGCGCTTGCACTGCTCACAACCGGCCAGATGACGCTCGAATTCGAGCGACTCAGACAAACTCAGTTCCTCGTCGATATAGCCCGGTAGAAGTTCAAACGCCTGTTCGTGATCCATCACGCCTCCTGATCCGTTGGTGCGAGCAGCGCCGCAAGTTGCTGGCGGCCACGGCCGAGGCGGGACATCACCGTACCCATCGGGATACCCACAATGACGGCGATTTCCTTGTATGACAATTCCTCCAGCTCACGCAGCACCACCACCTCCCGGTATTCCAGACGCAAGCTGGAGAGCGCGTCGTGCACCCGCTTGCGGCCCTGGCTGCGAATCAGCATCGCTTCAGGGCCGTCGTCACGCCCGGCGCTAGCGGTCTCGAGGCTATGCATGTCTTCCTCGAATTCCGTGGTATCCGCTGCATGCTCCCGGTTCTGCTGATGCCAGGTGTAGAACGTGTTACGCACGATGCTAAGTAGCCAGGCGCGGGCATCCTCGCCGCGGAAGCCGCCAAAATAACGAAACGCGCGCAGATACGCCTCCTGGACGACGTCCTGAGCGTCCTGGTCGTTATGCGTCAGCCAACGTGCGACGTTGAAGGCCGAATTCATGTGCGGCAAGACAAGCGACTCAAAGCGCTTCGCGATGATTGGATCGGCCATTGTTAAATCCCTGCGGTAACACCTTTCCGTGACCGACATTGATAAGACTGCCGGCAGATTGTTTTTATTCCCGGACGGTCGAATCGACCCGTATCAGCTCGCCTGGCGAGGGTTGTCCCGCGTGTTGCGGGAGAGCGCCGGTTGCGCGTGCCGATACGGCGCCGGCCAGCTCATGCCCGAGCGCTGCCGCCACGCGCCCCAGCACGTCGGCCCAGTCACCCCGCGTGGCTTGGGTAAACAGGCGCAGGCTCGGATACCAGGGACTGTCGTCGCGGCCACGCAACCAACGCCAGCAGCCCGCGAAGCGATTCAGGAGCCATACCGGCTTGCCCATCGCGGCTGCAAGATGTGCCACCGAGGTATCCACTGAAATCACCAGATCGAGGGCACCGATCAGCGCAGCGGTATCCGCAAAGTTTTTGACCTCGTCCATCCAATCGACGAGCTGCGCGTTGCCACACGCATCGGCGAGCTTGGCCGGGTCATCCGCTTTTTGCAGGCTGACCCAACGCACCTGCGGCACGGACAGCAGCGGTGCAATCTGGGCAGGCGCAAGACTGCGCGCGCCGTCGGCGCTCCAACCCGTGTTGCCTCCGGCCCAGACAATGCCCACAGAGGGCCGCGCTGGCCCACTCAGCGCGGCCAGACGCGCGCGCCATCCGGCGGCCAGCTGCTCGTCGGCACGCAGATAGGCTCGCTCGGCAGGAAGGTTATCCAGCCGTATTCCCAATGCCATCGGCAGGGATAGCAACGGACAGTGCGCATCCCATGCACCGAAGTCTTCGGGTAGCGTGTCGAGCATCACCAAACCGGGCCAGCGCGAGCCAAACGAGTGCTCATAAAGACGCCGCAATGCAGGAGGACAAACGAAGCCGACCTGAGAGAACCTCGCAAGTACCAAGGGCAGGAAACGCACGAACTGCAGATTGTCGCCGAAGCCTTGCTCGTGCGTAACGAGCAACCGCGTCGCCGCCGTTGCGGGAGCTGAGCCAGAGCGGGCAAACACGGCGGCAGACGCCCCCTCCCAGCGCGGCAGCGGCAATCGGGATGAGACCGAAGACGGCCGAGCGCCAACCTCCATAACGCCTGCAGAACGATCCTCGAAATAAGCCCACGCCTCATCATAACGCCCCAGGGTCAACAGGGCATGACCCAGATTGCTACGGCTCTGGCGGTTCGCCGGCTCGAGGGCGACAGCGCAACGGTACTGCCGCTCTGCGCCCTCCACATCGTCCAGTGCCTTGAGGATCGTGCCCAGATTGTTGCAGGCGGCTGAGTGCTCCGGCGCGAGGGCCAGAGCCTGTCTATAGCTTCCCGCGGCCGCCTCCAGATGGCCCAGGTGTTGCAAGGCAAGCCCCTCGTTGTAGTGAAGCACGGCCATTTCAGGCTGCAAGGCAAGCCCTTGCCGGGCGCTTCGGACGGCGGCCTCGAACGCACACGAGCGGTTCTGTATTACGCACAGACTGTTGTAGTAGACCGGATGCGTCTGAACCTCCAGCGCGCGCTCGATCCAATCCTGGGCTGAGACCATATCGCCCGCCCCTAAAGCCACGAGGCCGCGCAGATGAAGGCCTTCCGCATGCGTTGTGTCGAGGGCGAAGACTTGATCGAGAGCCTCGGCGGCCGCCGCGTAATCGCCGGCCGCGTAGGCCTTACGGGCTTCGTCGAATGAGGCGGCGCAAGTGTCGGCGTTCGATACGTAGGTGGCAGGCATGATCGGCACTTAATCAGAGGTGGGAGGGACGCTTTTCGGATGAGGGCAGAGCAGCCCGGCGTGCGATGCGGCCTGGGTGCGGGCCTCTGAATGGGAGCACCTCTTGCGCCCGATACAGCGTGTGGCGCTGTCATCGGGCGTGCGCGCCTGTTCCGATGCGACCATGTTACGGCGACAGTCTTCGACTTGCCGTCGGACGAATCCCAAAAATGATGCGCTTGCGGTTCTATTAGACGGCCGATGAGTCGCAAGGCCCGCGCGGCAAGGACTTTGCGATCAGTGGTCGTTGCCGCCGCGTGCTATTCCCACGCCAGACACCCCTGCTCACAGGGGTGTCTGGCGACGACGTTAAGCCGCGGCCCAACAACGAGGCCCAGTGCGCCGTGCTATTGCGTCGCCTCGTCCTGCGGCGTGATCTGCACGGCCGCCGCCGACACGAAGACAGCGTGAACCATATCGCCCACCTTCACGTCCTTGAGATCGACGTCTGGTCCGACCTGCAAGGTCTGAGTCTGAGCCGCGCCGCGCAACGTGACGAGTCTCTTCTTGTGGTCGATTTTCTGCACAGTGGCGAGCACCTCGATCTGCCGCGCCGATTCGAAGCCCCCCGACGCCGGTGCGTAGACCTGCGTGTCGACGCGCGAACGGATGCCCTTATTGCCGCCCGACACCTTGTCGGCCTTGACGAGCAATGCGTTCTTGTAGAGGACGTCGACCCGGTCGCCCACCTTGAGTTTTTCGAATCCGGCCACTTGCTGGCTCACCATCACGGCAATCACATTGCCGGCCGGCCCTTTCAGGGTCAAGGCGCGCATGCCCGGATCGATACCGACGATCTCTGCCTCGACATGCACGGGTTCCACCGCGCTGACCACACCACGTGTCGCGTCTGCGAGCGTGTTCTGGGCCCACACGGGTTGCGCGGCCGCCGCCGCCGCCAGCAGGGCTGCGCCAATCGTCACTGCTTTCATTGATACTCTCCTTGAAATAATCCGATCCAATACCATGGCAAAGTAAATGCTGAAAGGCAGGTATAAAGGATCATTAAATAAAACCAGTCTTTCCGGACTAATACCATTCAAAGAACACCAGCGCAACGATTGTCCAAAGCACAACGAAAATTGCGAATCCGCGCATCGCGGTCTTTAAATCACCATGGCATACTCGCGATCTCGCCGGGGTTGCAGATTACCTGGTGGCGACGTCGCGGCAGCGTGATCTCGGGGCTCCGCAGCGCAGAGCAAAGCGGCGCGACGAACAGTAATATCCGCTCTGGCGCTATCCGAGACGCGATGGAAATTAAATGGATTCAGGATGTACGACGGGCGCCCTATTCCGTCCTGATTATTTACATTTATCAGCGCGCCGAGTGGAAAACACCGGGATTTTTTCACAAATCCTGGTAATGGTAGATTGTCGAATATACCGCCATGTTTGAAACGAAAAAAACCCCATTCGCCAGCGAGCGGGGCTTCAGTCCTTTACTCCAATATTGCGGCGGCTCACCCTCTCCGCTCAACGACGCGCGCGCATCGCAGTGAACAGCTATCGCTCTACGCCGTGCCGCAAACTCAAACGCGCTCGATCGCGATCGCGATGCCCTGGCCGACACCGATGCACATCGTGCACAAAGCGAAACGGCCTTGCGTCCGCTGCAGTTGATACATCGCCGTGGTCACGAGCCGCGCACCGCTCATGCCGAGCGGATGACCAAGCGCAATCGCGCCGCCATTCGGATTCACACGCGCGTCGTCATCCGCCACGCCTAATGCACGCAACACCGCCAGCCCCTGCGATGCGAACGCTTCATTCAACTCGATCACATCGAACTGATCGATGGTCATGTTCAGCCGAGCCAGCAGCTTTTGCGTGGCCGGTGCCGGGCCGATCCCCATCACGCGCGGCGCGACGCCTGCGGTGGCGATACCAAGGACGCGTGCCCGCGGCGTCAGGCCGAAGCGTTTGGCGGTCGCTTCGTTGGCAAGCAGCAGCGCAGCCGCGCCGTCGTTCACGCCCGAGGCATTGCCCGCCGTGACCGTGCCGTCCGCACGCACCACGCCCTTCAGCTTGGCCAGCGCCTCGAGACTCGTTTCACGCGGGTGTTCGTCTTGCGACACCACCAGCGGATCGCCCTTCTTTTGCGGAATCGTCACGGAGACGATCTCCTGCGCGAGTGTGCCGTCGCGCTGTGCACGTGCCGCCTTTTGCTGGCTGCGCAACGCAAACGCGTCCTGATCGGCGCGGCTCACCTTGTAGTCGGTCGCGACGTTTTCGCCGGTTTCCGGCATCGAATCGACGCCGTACAGTTGCTTCATCAGCGGATTGACGAAACGCCAGCCAATCGTCGTATCGAAGATATCAGCCTGGCGCGAAAACGCGCTGGTCGCCTTGCCCATCACGAAAGGCGCACGGCTCATGCTTTCGACGCCGCCCGCCAGCATCAACGCCGCCTCGCCCGATTTGATCGCGCGCGCGGCAATACCCACCGCATCCATGCCCGAACCGCACAGACGATTGACCGTCGAGCCCGGCACGCCCTGCGGCACGCCCGCAAGCAGCAGCGACATGCGCGCAACATTGCGGTTGTCCTCGCCGGCCTGGTTGGCGCAGCCGTAAATCACGTCGTCGATGGCGCTCCAGTCGACCTCCTTGTTACGCTCCATCAGCGCCTTGAGCGGCACCGCGCCCAGATCGTCGGCTCGCACTGACGACAACGAACCCGCATAGCGGCCGATCGGCGTGCGAATCGCGTCGCACAGGAAAGCTTCAGTCATGTGATGTCTCCAGTTGGATGCTGCGCCGCTTGCGCGTTACATGAACCGGCGCGCGGCCACCGCGTCGCGCAGCACAGCCGCCTTGGCCGGTCACGCCGTCACGGCGAGTGGAAGGGGTATCTGGAGTCCATGCCACGGCCAAACGCAGACTCCGTGCAGCCCATAGCAGAATAACAGCGAATGGGTGCCGGCTGGCTCCAGATTGTTCGATATACGAACAATGGATCGTATATCGAACATTAGCCATGATGATAGGCGTCGCCCGGAAAGCGTGTCAAGCGCGCCTCGCCGCCGTGAGGGAAATACCTGGAGAGGAAATGGCGGCTGGAAGCCTGGAGGTGGGGGTGGTGGCGGCGCGCGCCTGGTCGAAGCCCACGCTCAATCGCGCGGGCTCGGCAAACTTGGGGAAACATCTGAAGAATACTTGCCCGCCCCAGTCAGACGGGCCGAATATGCTCGTCCTCGATGTAGCTACGGATCACGTCCGCGAAACTCTTTTCGCCCGTCAGACCCAGTTGCTCCGCGCGTGTGGTGTCCCAACGGCCCGGCCAACTGCCGACGATTTTCTCGATGCGCGGCTCGGGTTGCCATCCGATGCGTTTAACCACCGCCTCGCCCGCGACTTCGTGCAGCGCGGCAACCATCTCGTCGACGCTCACCGAAATACCCGGAAGATTGAGCACACGCTGGTTGCCGAGCACGGCGGCATCGATTTCGAGCCCGGCGATCAGGCAAGCGATCGCCTTGCGCGGCGACAACAGCCACAAACGTGTGCTGCCCGCCACCGGACAAACCGTCGTCTCACCGTTCAGCGGCTCGCGGATGATGCCGCTTGCAAACGACGAAGCCGCCGCATTCGGCTTACCGGGGCGTACGCTAATGGTCGGCAATCGTAACACCCGGCCATCGACGAAGCCGCGTCGCGCATAGTCGTTCAGCAGCAGTTCCGCAATCGCCTTTTGCGTGCCGTAGGACGACTGCGGATTCAATGCCGTATCGTTGCGCACCACGTCCGGCATGTCGCCGCCGTACACCGCAACCGAACTCGTGAACACGACCCGCGGCTTGTGCCCACGCAGCCGGCACGTTTCGAGCAGCAGGCGCGATGCATCGAGATTGATCCGCATGCCGAGATCGAAATCCGCTTCCGCCTGGCCACTGACAATCGCAGCCAGATGGAAGATGGCCGAAGTCCGCTCGTCGATCAGACGCTCGAGCACGCTGCGCTCGGCGATATCGCCCACTTCGGCGCGAACCCGGCTGTCGTTGAAACCGCTCGCCGCGACGACGTCCAGCAACACGAGCTCGGTGATCGGCTGCGGCTGGCCATCCGGTCCCTTCAGTTCGCCGCGCGCCAGCAGTTCACGTGCGAGACGCTGGCCAAGAAACCCTGCGCCGCCGGTAATCAGTACTTTCATGGTGTTCGTTGTCCTTAACCGTTGCTAATCGTTGTGTACTTAGCGGTGTCTGAGCGTGACTGATACCCTGAGTGTCTCAGGACACCTTAACGCACCTCGATTCAGGCGTTGTTCTGCAAGTACGGCTTGAGCCAACCCAATCCCGCCGACGTCCCCGCCCGCGGGCGGTATTCGCAGCCGATCCAGCCGTCGTAACCGAGCGTGTCGATCAGATCGAACAGGTACGGGTAGTTCAGTTCGCCGAGATCCGGCTCGTGCCGCTCAGGGACACCCGCAACCTGAATATGGCCGATGCCCGCTATGTCGCGTTTTAGCTTCACCGCCAGATCACCCTCGACGATCTGGCAGTGATAGCAGTCGAACTGCACTTTCAGATTCGACGCGCCCACTTCCGCGCAGATCGACTGCGCATCGTCCTGGCGATTGAGAAAGAAGCCCGGCATGTCGCGCGTATTGATCGGCTCGATCACCACCGTGATCCCGTCGGCCTGCGCGGTTTGGGCAGCGTACGCCAGGTTGCGCAGATACACCTCGCGATGCCGCTCGCGCGGTTGGTCGGCCGCGATCAGGCCGGCCATCACATGCAGTTTGCGATTGCCGAGTTGGCGCGTGTAGTCGAGCGCGGTATCGACGCTGCGGCGGAACTCCTCTTCGCGGCCCGGCAGCGAGGCGATGCCACGCTCGCCCGCCGCCCAGTCGCCCGGCGGCGCATTGAAGAGCACCTGGGTCAGGCCATGCTCGGCGAGGCGGCCCTTGATCTCCGCGGCCGGAAAATCGTAAGGGAACAGAAACTCCACGGCTTTGAAGCCGTCTTGCGCCGCAGCGGCAAAACGCTCGAGAAAGCCGTGCTCGTTGTACATCATGGTCAGGTTGGCAGCGAAGCGGGGCATTGCAGTAACTCCTTTTACTATTGAACCGCCAGGCGCCCTGTGCGCGCTGGCGGAGAGGCCAAAACGGCCCGGACCAATATGGCCCGGATCGTTATGGCCCAATCTATCGGTTGACCAGTTTGGCCGGGGTGAACCACACGGCGACTGCACCGATCACCAGCATGCCAGCCAGCACGTACATGCCAGACTGGGTGCTGTGGGTCAGGTCTTTCAGATAGCCGATCATGTACGGGCTCGCGAAACCGGCGAGGTTGCCGATCGAATTGATGATAGCGATACCGGCCGCCGCTGTGGCGCCGGACATGAACGCCGTCGGCAACGACCAGAACAGCGGCGCACAGGTCAGCACGCCCCCCGCCGCCAGCGAAAGAAACACGATCGACACCACCGTATTGTGTGCAAACGAGGCGGCAACCGTAAAACCGATCGCTCCGCACAGCGCCGGCCCGATCAGATGCCAGCGACGTTCGCGCTGCCGGTCCGAGTTGTGGCCCAGGATGTTCATCACGACAATCGCAAACAGGAAGGGGATCGCGCTCAGCAGCCCGATGTCGAACGAGCCCGTCACGCCGGTCGACTTCACGAGCGTAGGCATCCAGAACGTCAAGCCATACTGCCCCGTAACGAAAGCGAAGTAGATCAGCGACATCCACCACGTGCGCGGGTCGCGAAAGACCGCGCCAACCGAATGCGTGCGGGTCTTCTCCTGCTGTTGTGCGGCGATGCCGTCGGTCAGCAGGCGCTTCTCGCGCTCGCTGAGCCATTTAGCGTTGGCAATGCCATTGTCGAGGTACAGGATCGTCGCAATGCCGATCGCGATAGCGGGAATCGCTTCGATCAGGAACATCCATTGCCAGCCTGCCAAACCCTGGTTGCTGTGAAACGATTGCATGATCCAGCCCGAGAGCGGATTGCCGAAAATGCCCGAGACAGGAATCGCCGACATGAACACTGCGATGATCTTCGCGCGCCGATGCGACGGAAACCAGTAGGTCAGGTACAGGATCACGCCGGGATAAAAGCCGGCTTCGGCCAGACCGAGTAAGAAGCGCAGAATGTAGAACTGCGCAGGAGTCTTAACGAAGACGAACACCGCCGAAAGAAGTCCCCAGGTGATCATGATCCGCGCAATCCAGATGCGCGCGCCGAGCTTGTGCATCAGGATGTTGCTCGGCAACTCGAACAGAAAATAGCCGATGAAGAACACGCCGGCACCGAGCCCGAATACCGTCTCGCTAAACGCGAGATCCGTCGACATTTGCAGCTTGGCGAAACCGACGTTGACCCGATCGAGATACGCCACCACGTAGCAGAGCATCAGGAACGGCACGATACGCCAGAACACCTTCTTGTAGGTGCGTTCGACTTCAGCCGTGCCGGGTAGTCCGGCCGCTGGTACAGCCGGTGCAGCGAGGCCGTCGGGACGGGTAGAAGCCGCCTGGTAAGAACTCATGCCTTGTCTCCTTTGATGATGGGCCAGCGACGATATGCCTGTAGCAGCCGTCGAGCGTTATGGGTATCAGTCGTGCCGCGGCGCGTGGGTTCAAGAACTGCGGCGCCGCCCTTCTCCAGAGTCAGCCAACGTGAGCCAGCGTGACGCAGGCGTTACCAGCGCGCGCCAAACACATTGCGCAACTCATCCAGCGCCGCGGCCTCGAGCGGTGCCGGACGCGGGTTCGTCATCAGCCACAGGCGCGCGGTCTCCTCCAGTTCCTCTAGCGCATACGACGCCTGCGCCACTGAGCGCTCCCAAACCACGGGGCCGAGCCGCTCCAGCAGCACGCCGCGCACGGTGTCGGCCAGCGCCGCGATCTGCTCCGCGACCTGCGGGTCGCCCGGGCGCCGGTAGCGGATTAGCGGAATGTGGCCGACTTTCATCACGTAGTACGGTGTGATCGGCGGCAGCACGTCGGTCTCGCTCCATACTCCGGACAGCGTCAAGGCAACCAGATGCGTCGAATGGGTATGCACGATGCCGCGGGTTTGCGCGTTGCGGGCGTAGATGCCCCGATGCAACGCCAGCGTCTTCGATGGCTTGCCGCCCGATACCGCATTGCCCGCCAGATCAACCTTGGCGATATCAGCCGGATCGAGACGGCCGAGGCAGGCGTCGGTTGGGGTGATCAGCCAGCCGTCGTCGAGGCGCGCGCTGATATTGCCCGCGCTTCCCACCGTATAACCGCGTTGGTACAAACCCGCACCTGTAATGCAAATCTCCTCGCGGACCCTGGCTTCGTCAGTGATATGGATGCCTAAGCTCATGATGCCGTCCCATCGAGATGCTGCAGCGCCTTGGCAAAGAAATCGGTCGCTCCGAAGTTGCCGGACTTGAGCGCGAGCGCAAGCGGAACGTCGCCAGTGGTCACGGTAGCCGGCACGCCCGGGTCGATCTGCGCGCCGATGCGCAGCGTATGCACATCGAGCGCCTGCACCACTGCGCCTGAAGTTTCGCCACCGGCCACCACGAACTTGCGCACACCCAGTTCGCGCAGGCCGCGCGCGATTGCCGCGAGCGTTTCTTCGACCAGATGCCCCGCCTGTTCGACGCCGAGTTCGCGCTGCACCGCCTTGACTTCGTCGGGCGTCGCGGTCGCGTAGATCAGCACCGGTTGTTTGTTGGTGAAGTGCTCATGCGCGAACGCGAGCGCCTGCTCGACCACCGGCTCGCCGCGCGCGGCCGCCAGCGGATCGATCCGGAACGCGGGCCGACTCTCGCGCCAGGCCGCCACCTGCGCGTTGGTCGCTTTCGAGGCGCTGCCCGCGAGGACGACCGAGAGGCCCTCGACCGGCGGCAACTGACCCGCGTCCACCGTGCCGGATAGCAACCCGGCGCGGCGAAAGTTCGCGGGCAAGCCGATTGCGACGCCGGAGCCGCCCGTAATCAGCTTGAGATCTTCACAGGCCTCACCAAGCGTGTGCAGATCGGCGTCGGAAAGCGCGTCGGCAATTGCCATGCGCACGCCGTCGCGCCGCAAGGCGTCGAACTTCGCGCGCACCGCCGCCGCCCCCTGCGCCAAGCTGTCATAACGCACGAGCCCCACTTTCGATGCGGTCTGCCGCTGCAAGACGCGCACGAGATTGGCGTCCTGCATCGGCGTGAGCGGATGGTTCTCCATGCCCGACTCGTTGAGCAACACGTCGCCGACGAACAGATGTCCGCGATAGATCGTGCGGCCGTTCTCGGGGAATGCCGGACAGGCGATCGTAAAGGCTTCGGGGCTGACATCAGGCTGGCCGGCAGCGCCCGACGCAGAAGACGCAGTAGAGTTCGAGCCAAAGTCGAAGCCCGAAAGCGCATCGAGCAGCGCATCCGCAACCGGGCCGATGTTGCCCGCGTCCGTCGAATCGAAGGTCGAGCAGTACTTGAAGAAGAATTGACGGCATCCTTGCGCGCGCAACCAGTTGAGCGCGGCGAGCGATTGCGCCACTGCGTCAGCAGCCGGGATGGTGCGCGATTTCAGCGCCACCACCAGCGCATCGGCCTCTACCGGCTCATCAGAAGCAGGCACACCGATGGTCTGGACCGTGCGCATACCGCCGCGCACCAGCATGTTGGCCAGATCCGTGGCACCGGTGAAATCATCGGCAATGCAGCCCAGCAACGGGCGCGGAGATGGAGTCGTCATGGCGGCGCTCCTGCTACGACTTCGCCGCCGGCACCTCGATGCCGGGGAAAATCTTGATGACCGCTGAATCGTCTTCACCGCCATGCCCTGCCGATGACGCCATCATGAACATCTGATGCGCGGCGGCGGAGAGCGGCAACGGGAATTTCGAACTGCGGGCGGTATCGAGCACGAGGCCGAGGTCTTTGACGAAGATATCGACTGCCGACAGCGGCGTGTAATCGCCCTTGAGGATGTGCGGCACACGGTTTTCGAACATCCACGAATTGCCGGCACTATGCGTGATCACGTCGTACAGGGATTCCGCGTCGACGCCCTCGCGCAGGCCGAGCGCCATCGCTTCCGCGGCGGCTGCGATATGCACGCCCGCGAGCAACTGGTTGATGATCTTCACTTTCGAACCGATGCCATGCGCGGCGCCCAGCCGGTAGACCTTGCCGGCCATTCCAGCGAGCACGTCCTCGCAGGCGGCGTAGGCCGCAACCGGACCTGAGGTCATCATGGTCATCTCGCCGGATGCGGCTCGCGCCGCGCCGCCGGAGACGGGCGCGTCGAGCATCTGCAGACCGGCCACCTCGATGCGTTGGCCAAGGTCGATGGCGAAATCAGGCGACACGGTGGCGCTCGCAATCACCACACTACCCGGCTTCATGCTGGCGACCGCGCCCTGCGCTCCGAACAGCACCGCTTCGGTCTGTGCCGCATTGACCACCAGCGTGACAACAACCTCGCATTGCGCGCCCAATTCCGCCGGGTTGGCACAAGCGATACCACCATCCGCGGCAAAACTCTCCAGCACGGCGCTGCGCAGATCGCACGCGTGCACCCGAAAACCAGCGCGCAGCAACGAGCGGGCCACGCCCAACCCCATTGCACCGAGGCCGATGACTCCAACATTTCTGGACATGCTCTACTCCCGATGAGATTCGTAGGGTTCGACGTCGTCGCGCTGCCGCAGGCGAAGCATGACGGCGCAGCCCTGGCTTCAACGTCTCACAAATTCAGCAAATGCCGGCTTCCGCCAGACGGCGCGCGGCGTTGTACATGTGCGTGCGGGCGGCGTTGCGTGCTGCCATCGGATCGCCCGCGCGGATCGCGGCGAGAATCGCCGCATGTTCCTCGCGCACCTGGCGCGAAAAGTCCTCGCGCAGTGCCTCGTTGCGACGCGTGACGACGGTCCCCGCTTCGAGGTACTGATTCAGGAACGCCAGTGTCTTGAGGAAATACGGATTGCCCGCGGCCACGGCGATCGCGCGATGAAACGCCACGTCCTCGGCGACTCCATCGTGGCCAACGGCCACCGCCTCGTCGATCCTGGCGAGTGCGGCGTCGATCGATACCATGTCGGCATCGCTGCGCCGCATCGCGGCCTCGGAGGCCACCTCGGCCTCAATCGCCCGGCGCAGCGCGAGGATCTGCAGCACCGAACCGGCTTCGACCGCTTCCGCGTAGTCGATGCGCAGCGGCCGGATCGCGCCGTGCCCCGCGATGAACACCCCGCTGCCCTGGCGCGCCTCCACTACGCCCTCGTTCTTCAGGCGCGAAATCGCCTCGCGGATCACCGTGCGGCTCACACCGAACTGCTCGGCCAACACGGCCTCGGTTGGCAGCTTGCCGCCGCTCGCAAAGGTGCCCTTGTCGATCTGCTTGAGCAATTGCTGCGCGACCGTGTCGCTGAGTGCACGGGCGGGAATTTTCTCGAACATGCTGCTCTCAATTGATCAAGTTATCGGGTCATCATACAAATTATGGCGACGTTCGGCATCCACGAAAACCCTGGTTTTGCTGCCCACGTGCTCGTCTCTCGCCAAGTGGACCACCGAGGCCGATCTACCGTCAGAGACCGCGTCCAGCCGAGGCTCCAGGCAGGACACAAAATCGGCGAGGTTGGCGAAACGCAGGGCATAAGCTATCTTCACGGCTTTCTGCGCCTAAGCGTAGGCTGGGCTGGCGCATTGGCCACCCTGACGCCCGGCGCAACCAGGTAGCCCGCGCTGGCGGCACGCCACGTTACCCCCACGCATCCTGAAGAGGCCCATGAGCAAAGCCCCCCAAGCGTCTGCTGCCGATCCGGCCAGCGCTCCCGACGCCACGGACGCTCCGGACAAACCGGGCGATTCCTACGTGCAGTCGTTTGCACGCGGTCTCGCGGTGATCCGTGCGTTCAATGCGGAGCGTCCTGAACAGACGCTCACCGACGTCGCCGCCGCCACCGGTCTCACGCGGGCGGGGGCGCGGCGCATTCTGCTGACCTTGCAGACGCTCGGTTATGTCGAGACGGAGGGGCGCCTGTTCCGCCTGACGCCAAAGATTCTCGATCTCGGCTTCGCCTACCTGACCTCGATGCCGTTCTGGAATCTCGCCGAACCGGTGATGGAAGAACTCTCGGCGCGCGTCCACGAGAGCGTTTCGGCGGCCGTGCTCGATCGCACCGAGATCGTTTATGTGCTGCGCGTGCCGACCCACAAGATCATGACCATCAACCTGTCGATCGGCAGTCGCCTGCCAGCGTATTGCACCTCGATGGGCCGCGTGCTGCTGGCCGCGCTCGACGACGAGGCGCTCGAGGCCACGCTCGGCTCGACACCGTTATATGCCCACACGCCACGCACGGTCACCGACAAGGAAGAGCTGAAGAAAGTGATCGCCCTGGTGCGTCGCCAAGGGTGGGCGATCGTCGATCAGGAACTGGAAGGCGGGCTGATTTCCCTGTCCGCGCCCATCCGCAACCGCCAGGGGCGTGTGATTGCCGCAATGAATATCAGCGGCAATGCGCAGCGTAATTCGGCCAGGCAAATGGTGAAGGCGTTTCTGGAGCCGTTGCAGGCGGCGGCGCAGAACGTGTCGGATCTGGTGGCACGGCGCGGGTAGAGGCGGGGACCGCATCAATTACCGCCTCATTTACCATCCCGTTGCCAATTCAATCAATCGCCTTGTCCGCGGTCTCACGCAGCTTCGACACCGCGATCAGCGAAACGATGACGCACGCCGCCACATAGCCCGCCGGCGCGAGCTTGCTGCCAGTCGCCCGGACTAGCCACGTCGCCACCAGTTGTGCCGTGCCGCCGAATACGCAGACGCTCACCGCATACGCAATCGAAATGCCCGTGGCCCGCACATGTCGCGGAAACGATTCGCACATCAGCGCAAACTCGGACGCTGAGCCCATCGAGTAAAACACCAGCATCAGCGCGGTCAGCGGCATGATTGCCGAGAGCGTCGGATGACGGTTCATCAGCATGAACGCTGGAAACAGCAGCAGGACCAGCATGCCGCGCCCGATCAGGATAGGCAGCTTGCGGCTCCTGATGCGATCGGATAGCAGTCCGAACAATGGGCACATGCCCAGCACCACGCAACCCGAGGCGACACCCACCAGCATCGACAGCGACATCGGCAGACCGAGCGAGTGGATTGCATACGTCGGCATATAAAACGTCAGGATGTACGTCGACACGGTACCCCCCATCACCGCCATGGTGATTAACAGCAGCGTACGCGCATGCCCCGCGAACAACTCGCGCAGCACCCCGCGCTGCAGTCCGTGATGATGCGAGCCCGGCGCATCGTCGGTGAGACGGCGGCGCAGATACAGGCCTACGGGTGCAATCAGTACGCCGATTACGAACGGCACGCGCCAGCCCCAGCTTTCGAGCGACTCCTTCGGCAACGCTCCGGACAACGCCGCCGCAATCCCCGAGCCCATCAGCGCCGCTCCGCCCTGGGTGGCAAGCTGCCAACTGGCCCGGAAACCGCGCCGCTTGACGTCGCCCCGTTCCATCAAGGTCGAAGTCGCGGCGCCGAACTCGCCGCCTTGGGAGAAGCCCTGCACGAGCCGCGCGAGCACGATCAGCAACGGTGCCGCGAGACCGATCTGCGCATAAGTCGGCGCAATCGCAATCATGCCGGTGCCGAGCGCCATCAGCATGATTGTCAGGGTAAGCGCCGCCTTGCGACCCTTGCGGTCGGCGTACACGCCGAGCACCACGCTGCCGAGCGGCCGGGTGATGAAGCCCACAGCAAAGGTCGCCACCGAAAGCAACAGTGAGGTGGTCGAATCCGTCGACGGGAAATACAGCTTGCCGATGATCACGGCAAAAAAGCCGTACACGGTGAAGTCGAAGAACTCGAGCCAGTTGCCGATCACGGCCGCGGCGATAGCGCCACGGTTAGCGGGCCGGTTTGCATCGACTGCATGGGTCATGCTGCTCATCATGCGCCTTCCTGATAGTCAGTTGCGTGCGCAACCACCGGCCCTCCTGCTGCGTCACTGTCCCAGATAGCGCTCGACGAGCCGCGTCCAGTACGCCGCGCCGACGGTCAGATTGCGGTCGTTGAAATCGTAGTGCGGGTTATGCACCATGCAGGCATCCTCACCTACGCCGTTACCGATGCGCAGAAACGTGCCCGGCCGCTTTTGCAGCATGAACGCGAAGTCTTCGCTACCCATCAGGATGTCGGTTTGCGCGACCACCTTGTCGTCGCCCACCAGCTCGCGGGCGACTTCGATCGCGAACTCCGTTTCCGCATCCGAGTTGACCACCACCGGGTAACCTTCGATGTACTCGACAAGCGCCTTGGCGCCATAACTCTGCGCCTGGCTCTCAGCCAGCTCGATGACGCGCTTTTTCAGCAGCGCGCGGATCTCCGGACTAAACGAACGTATGCTCAATTCGAGCCTGGCGGTGCTGGAAATCACGTTGTTCACGGTGCCCGCGTGCATCGAGCCAACCGTCACGACCGCCGGTTGCGACGGATCGACATTGCGCGCCACGATGGTCTGCAAAGCCATCACGATGTTCGCCGCCACCACGACCGGATCGATCGTCAGTTGCGGACGCGCCGCATGCCCGCCGACGCCTTCGATGGTGATGATCGCCTTGTCTCCCGCCGACATGAACGGCCCCTTGCGGAACAGCAACACACCCGGCTCCGCACCCGGATGGTTGTGCACGCCGAACACGGCGTCGCAGGGAAACCGCTCGAACAGACCGTCTTCGATCATTTTCTTCGCACCGCTGTCGACCCCGCTTTCTTCAGCCGGCTGGAAATACAGATGCACAGTGCCCGAGAACCGGCGCGTCTTCGCCAGATGTTCCGCCGCGCCGAGCAGCATGGTGGTGTGGCCATCGTGGCCACATGCGTGCATCTTGCCGTGGGTACCGCTTGCATACGGCAGGCCGGTCTGTTCGATAATCGGCAGCGCGTCCATGTCCGCGCGAATCCCGATGCTGCGCGTGCCGTCGTCCACCTTGAGCGTGCCCACCACGCCGGTACGGCCCACGCCGCGCGTCACCTGCCATCCCCATTGCTCGAGCTTGTCCGCGACCAGCGCCGCGGTCGCGACCTCTTCGTAGGCCAGCTCCGGGTGATGGTGAATGTGGTGGCGGATTTCGCGCAGGTGCTCGGCGGCGGGCGCCAGATGCTCGATCTCGGTGAAATGGCCAACGGGATGGGATGCTTCGCTCATCTTGGACTCCGAATCGGTAACGCCGCGGCCAATGCCGCGAACAGGAGAACACTATAGCAATACCATCACGGCCTGCGGAATGCGGCGAGCAAGCCGTCGCTATAGCTGGATCGTCAAAGCCCGAAGGCAACCGCGCCGCGTACCACCGCGACGAATGCGCGGCCAGCGTCTTCGAGTGCGCCGGAATTGTCGATGGTGGTAAGGCGAACTCCGTCGGGCAACGAGAACGGTGCGCACCGCGCGAGGCGTGCCGCCACCTGTTCCGCACTCTCGCGGGCGCGCGCACCGAGCCGCGCCTCGAGCACGTGAGGGGCCGCGTCGATATGGACCACCTCGACCGCGGGATAGCGTTTGAGCGTCTGCGCCAGATGCTGGCGCGAACCGTTGATGACCACGGTACAGCCACGCTCGAGCCACGCGTCGAGCTCAATGCCGATGCCGTAACGCAGCCCATGGCTCGACCATTCGAGCGCAAAGAGGCCGAGCGCGGAGCGCACCTCGAACTCCTCGATGGTTAGCTCGACGTGCGCTTCGCCATTGCCGCTTGCCCGGGTAATGTAACGATGCGCAAACAGGATGGGTTCAGCCTCGAGCCGGCTGCGCGCGAAACCCAGCAGGGAATCCTTGCCCGCGCCGGACGGACCCATCACATAGATCAAACGGCCATTCATTGTTGCTCCACTCCCCCAATCTGAAACGGCAGACGCTGCCACAGCACGAAGGGCTCGCCCGGCGCCGGCTCGACAAACAGCGCCGCGCTGTCGACCACCAGCGGGCCGAGTCCGGCAATCCTTTCGTGCCACCACGCGACCAGCGCGGCGCGCTCATCCGCGGCCTCGAGCGAGCTCGATAGCGTCATGTGAAAACGGAATTCGTCGAAGACGTACGGATAGCCCCATTCGATCAGAAAGGTCCGCTGACGCTCCGTCAGCGGCGCAGCCAGACGGCGCGCCAGATCGGCGGCGGACGGCTTGGCCCGTAACCCACCGAGCGTGCGCAGCGCGCTGGACGCGAGCTCGCGCATGGCGGCTTCGCCTGCGGGTGCGGCCGGCCGCAGCGCGACGAAATCACCGAGCGTCGCGGCTTCCACCGGCAAATCAAAAGGCTTTTGCTGCTGCGCCCAGCCGCGCGCGTCATCCAGCACGCCAAGCGGGGTCACGCCGTCAACGAGTCGAAAGGGAGCGACCAGCGTGCCGTGCCAGCCATAACGGCGTGGCGCTTTCGTGAGTTCGCTCACTGCGCGAACCAGCGTTGCCGGTTGCAGCGGCGTGTACGGGACGCCGCTCTCCACGTCCCCGCCAAACCATTCGGAGCCCGCTTGCCACCAGGCGGAGTCGCGTGACGGCGCGTAATACACCGCGAAACGCGCCTCCGCGGACCATGAGAGCGCTTCGTTCACCACCCCGGCTGCCTGGCTCATACGTCGTTTTCCACCATCAGTTGCACGCGATCCGCGGCGAAGTGCGTGATGCCGTATTTGACCGGCACGCCTTCCAGATCGACGTCGACATTCTCAACCCACAACACCGGTTGCTGCCGGTTGATATTCAGGCGCCGCGCCACTTCGGGCTCGGGCAGCACGCTGCCGATACGGCTCCACTTGCGCAGATAGTCGGGCACGCCCAACTCGGCCATCGCCCTGGTGATGCCGCCGGTGCGCTCCAGCACCTCAGGCAAGTCCGGAAAACGCGCGGCCGGATACCAGTTGCGCGCAAAGGTCAGCGGCACGCCATCGGACTCGTGCAGCGACTCGATCCGGAAGACGGGCGCCCCGGCACGCAGGCCGAGCGCCCTGGCGACGTTCGGTTCTGCCTTCACGCGCGCGGCCGACAGCATGGCGCCGCCCGCCGCATGATGGTGCTGGCGCAGATTCTCGGTAAAGCGCGTGCGGCGGCCGATCGAATAGTCGATTGCGCCGGGCTGCACGAACGTGCCTCGCCCCTGCTCCACACTCACGAGGCCCAGCGCGGCCAGTCCAAGCATGGCGCGCCGCACAGTGTGACGGTTGACGTCGAAGCGCTTGGCCAGTTCGCCTTCGCTCGGCAGGCGTCCTTCTGCGCCGAAGCCGCTCGCCGCAATTTCAGCGGCGAGGATCTGCTCGATTTGCCGCCACACGGCAACGCCCGCGCCCCGTTCAAGCTGTGTGCCTGGCGTAGCGGTGTCGTTCGATGTCATGGTGCTGTCATTCCCTTCAGTTCAAATATTCGTTGTGACGTGCATTGTAGTGCGCGAGCCGTGATGGAAATATGAAAACACGCACGCGCTGCAGGCACAACCACTTTACCTCTAAACGTCTAGACGTTTAGATGAATAGATGCTCAAATGACGACTCGCTGGAACAACAGGAACCCCGATGAGTGCCTCTCCCGCCTCGCCTTCCTCCGCCATGCGGCGCGCATGGATGGCCGTACTGGCGCACACGCCGCGCGCCGAACTCGAAGCCGCACTGAGCCAGGCGCTGGAGGGTGTCAGCCCGCCTGAATTCGACTGGCTGCGGCCGCCCGAAACCGGTCTCGCGATGGTGCGCGGCCGCATCGGCGGTAGCGGCGACGCCTTCAATCTCGGCGAAGCCACCGTTACCCGCGCCACGCTTCGCTTGCGTAGCCCGGCTGAGCACGCGCCGGTCGGCGTTGCCTGTCACCTGGGTCGCGACCGCCTCCGCGCCGAACTGGCCGCGCTCGCCGATGCGCTGCTGCAATTACCCGAGCAGCATGCTCACCTCCACGGTCAATTGATCGAACCGCTCGCTGCCCAGCTTGCGGCGCAGCGCGCATCACGCCGGCAAGAAGCCGCTTCGACACGCGTCGAATTCTTTACGATGGTGCGGGGCGACTGATGGACAACCTGACGAAAACCGCGATGAACCCCTCACAGATTGCCCTTTCCACGCTCGCACCGGGGTTTACTGATCCGGTCCACGACACTCAGGCGGTGTTCCGCACGCTGCTCGATGCGCTATCGCGGCCGGGCACGGTCGGTGTGGTGGAAAACGTTCTGCCCGCGGCGCAGGCAACGGGTACGCACCGCTCGCGCGCCGATCTGGCTGCGCTGGCGGCACTGCTGACGTTGTGCGACTACTCGACACCCGTGTGGCTCGCGCAGCCCGACGCGGCATTGGCCTCAGCGCTACGTTTTCATACCGGTGCACCCCTTGTCGACGACGCGCATGACGCTGCGTTTGCTTATATCCATGACGCCGCGTTGTTGCCGGAACTCGAGCACTTCTCGCTCGGCGCGGCGGAAACGCCGGAACAGTCGGTGACCTTGCTGATCCGCGTCGATGCATTGAGCGGTGGACCACAGATCGTACTGAGTGGCCCTGGCATCGAGCACACCGCGACTATTTCGCCAGTCGGTCTGCCTGAACATTTCTGGCGCGAGCGCGCCAGCCTTGCGCCGCTGTTTCCTTGCGGTATCGATTGCTATCTCGTCTGCGGCAGCACGCTGATCGGCCTGCCGCGCACAACTCAAGCGAAGGTGAACTGATGTACGTTGCCGTCAAGGGTGGGGAGCGCGCGATCGAAGCATCGTGGCGTCTGCTCGACAAGTCGCGCCGCGGCGATACGCGGCTTACTGAGTTGAGCGTGGGGCAGATTCGCGAGCAGTTGCGCCTCTCGGTGGCTCGCGTAATGACCGAAGGTTCGGTGTACGACGAAGATCTCGCGGCGCTCGCGATCAAACAGGCCGCCGGCGATCTGGTAGAAGCGATCTTCCTGCTGCGCGCCTATCGCACGACATTGCCGCGTTTCGGCTACACGCAGCCGCTCGATAGCGAAGCCATGGTGGTCGAGCGCCGCATTTCTGCCACGTTCAAGGATCTGCCGGGTGGACAGTTACTCGGCGCGACTTACGATTACACGCAGCGTCTGCTGGATTTCAAGCTGATGGCTGAAGCGCAGACCGACGGCGGCGACTCGAGCGCTCAAGTCGCACAACAGCATGCTGCGCTTCAAGAGGCCCCTGAATCCATGCCGCGTGTGGTCACGCTGCTCAACAAGGAAGGCCTGATCGAACAGGAAACGCCGCTGTCCGACGCTTCCGAACCCCGCGACCTGACGCGCGAGCCGCTTGCGTTTCCGGCGAGCCGTGCGACGCGTTTGCAGAATCTGGCCCGCGGCGATGAGGGTTTCCTGCTGGCGATGGGCTATGCGACGCAGCGCGGCTACGCTCACTCGCACCCATTTGCGGGCGAGATCCGTTTCGGCTCAGTGACGGTCGAGATGGAACTCGACGAACTCGGCGAAGCGGTGGAAATCGGTGAGATCGACATTACCGAATGCCAGATGATCAACCAGTTCGCCGGCAGCACCGAAGTGCCGCCCACCTTCACGCAAGGCTATGGCCTCGCCTTCGGCCATTCGGAACGCAAGGCAATGGCAATGGCACTGGTAGACCGCGCGCTGCGTGCTGAAGAACTCGGCGAAACGCTGGCATCGCCGACTCAGGATATCGAATTCATGCTGTCGCATAGCGATAACGTCGAAGCGTCCGGCTTCGTCCAGCATCTGAAACTGCCCCACTACGTCGACTTTCAGGCCGAGCTCGACCTCGTGCGGCGCTTGCGTGCGGAACATGCTGCGCAAACGGCACAGACCGCACAAACGCCACACACGTCCGAAGCGGCGCAAACCTCGCAACCGGACACCGGCCACGATCAAGAGGAGCAAGCGGCATGAACGCGCCCGAAACTCAACTGGCCAGCGCGACGTACGACAGCGCGGCTGAAGGCTACAACTTCGCCTATCTCGACGAACAGACCAAGCGGATGATCCGCCGCTCGTTGTTGAAAGCGGTCGCGGTACCGGGTTATCAGGTGCCGTTTGCCTCGCGCGAAATGCCGTTGCCGTTCGGCTGGGGCACAGGCGGTATCCAGGTGACCGCGGCAATCATTGGCCGCAGCGATACGTTGAAGGTGATCGACCAAGGCTCGGACGAAACCACCAACGCGGTCAATATCCGCCGCTTCTTTGCGCGCACCACCGGCGTGACGACGACGCGCCGTACGTCTGAAGCGACGATCGTGCAGACCCGTCACCGGATTCCCGAAACGCCGCTCACCGACAAGCAGATCCTTGTTTATCAGGTGCCGATGCCCGAGCCGTTATACCGGCTCGAACCGCGCGTCGCCGAATGCAAAAAGCTGCATGCGTTAGCCGATTACGGCCTGATCAGCGTGAAGCTGTACGAAGACATCGTGCATCACGGCAGCATTGCCACGACTTACGACTATCCGGTGATCGTCAACGAGCGCTACCTGACGTCGCCCTCGCCGATTCCGAAGTTCGACAATCCGAAGATGCATATGAACGCCGCGCTACAGTTGTTCGGCGCCGGACGCGAGCGGCGCATCCATGCGATTCCGCCGTACACGCGAGTGCGCAGCCTCGACTTTGACGACCACCCGTTTGAAGTCCAGCGGTGGGAACACGCCTGCGCGCTGTGCGGATCGAAGGAAAGCTTCCTTGACGAAATGATCGTCGACGATGCAGGCAAGCGCATGTTCGTGTGCTCGGATAGCGACTACTGCCACGACCGGCGCGAACAGCAGGCAGAGCAGACCGGTGCAATCGCCGAAGGAGAGTCAGTATGACAGTGCGCATGACCCCGCTTCTGAGCGCCCGCGCCGTCACGAAGCAATTCGGCGGCCGTAACGGCTGCAGAAACGTGAGCTTCGACCTGTATCCGGGCGAGGTGCTGTGCATCGTCGGCGAATCGGGTTCGGGCAAGACGACGTTGCTGAACACGCTCGCGCTGCGTGCCGAAGCCGATAGCGGCACCCTGCACTACCACGCCACGCACGGCGACATGCTCGATCTTCGGGCATTGTCCGAGCCACGCCGCCGCTTGCTGACGCGCACCGAATGGGGGTTCGTGCAGCAGAATCCGCGCGACGGCCTGCGCAGCGGCGTCTCCGCCGGCGCCAATATCGGCGAGCCGCTGATGGCCGTCGGTGCACGCCACTACGGCCAGATTCGCCATACCGCGACGCAATGGATGGAGCGGGTCGAACTGGATGCCACGCGTATCGATGAATATCCTGCCGCGTTTTCCGGCGGTATGCAGCAGCGTTTGCAGATCGCCCGCAATCTCGTCACCGGACCGCGACTCGTGTTCATGGATGAGCCGACTGCCGGTCTCGATGTGTCCGTGCAGGCGCGTTTGCTCGATCTGTTGCGCACGCTGACCAGCACGCTACATCTCTCGGTGCTGATCGTGACGCACGATATTGGCGTGGCACGCCTGCTCGCGCATCGTTTGATGGTCATGCAAGGTGGCGAGGTTGTCGAATCGGGATTGACCGATCAGGTGCTCGACGATCCGCAACACCCCTACACGCAAACGCTGGTTTCTTCCGTCCTGCCGGTTTGAGGTCCACGATGTCATCCATCGAATCACGCGCGTCCGAACGCGCTTTTATCGACAACGCAGCGCTGATGCTGCGTGCCGTCAACATCGGCAAGAGCTTCACGCTGCATGCCCAGGGCGGCGTGCAAATCGACGCGCTTTCGGGAGTCTCGCTCGACGTCGAACAGGGCGAATGCGTCGTACTGGTCGGTCCCTCGGGCGCGGGCAAAAGCACACTGTTACGCTGTCTGTACGGCAACTATCTGGCGAGTTCCGGTTCCATCGCCATCCGCTCGGATGCGCACGACGCGCAGCACGTCGCCATTACCGGCGCCGAGCCGCATGATGTGCTGCGCCTGCGGCGCAATGTGGTGGGCTATGTGAGCCAGTTTCTGCGGGTGATTCCGCGTGTGACGACGCTCACGCTGGTTGCCGAGCCGCTCGTGTCGCGCGGCGTTGCCGAAGACGAAGCACGCGAGCGCGCCGCCGCGCTGCTGGCGCGCCTGAATGTGCCCGAGCGGCTGTGGTCGCTTGCACCTGCAACGTTTTCCGGTGGCGAGCAGCAGCGTGTGAACATTGCGCGCGGTTTGATCGCCGGCCATCCGCTTCTTCTGCTCGACGAGCCCACCGCTTCGCTCGACGCTGAGAATCGTGACGTAGTCGCCGACCTGATCATCGAAGCACGCGAGCGCGGTGCGGCGATTGTCGGTATCTTCCACGATGAAGATACGCGCACCAAAGTGGCCACACGCCGCCTTGAACTCCAGCCGCCGCTGCGTCGTCAAGCGGCGCTACACTGACATATAAGACTGACTACGGAGCATGTCGATGTTGATCAGGAACGCTCGCATCGTGACGCGAGACGAAGTATTTACCGGCGTGATGCGCATCGAAGACGGCAGGATTCACGACGTCGAACGCGGCACGACATCCGCACGCGAAGCCGAAGACTGGGACGGTGATTATTTGCTGCCGGGTCTGATCGAACTGCACACGGATAACCTCGAAAAGCATCTGGCGCCGCGTCCCGGCGTGCAGTGGAATACGGATGCCGCTTTCGTGATCCACGATGCGCAGGTCGCAGCGGCCGGCATCACAACCGTGTTCGACGCGCTTGCCATCGGCTCGCGCTCGAATGTCGGTCTGCGTGGCCGCGACCTGCAGACGCAATGTGCACACGCCCTCACCCGCTTCTCCGAGCGGCGCTTGCTGCGTGCCGAACATTTTCTGCATCTGCGCTGCGAGATCGCCACCGCCGACGTGGTGGAAGTGTTCGACTCGCTATGCAACCATCCACTGCTGCGCCTCGCCTCGGTGATGGATCACACGCCGGGCCAGCGCCAATGGCATGACCGCGAGCAATGGCGCCGCTTCCAGGAACGCAACGGCAAGCTGACCGACGAGCACGTCACGACGGCGCTGGCCGAACTGGCCGTTGAACAGGAGCGCTATGCCGACGCACACCGGCGCGAGATCGTCGCGCGCTGCAAGACGCTCGGTTTGCCCGTGGCGAGCCACGACGACACGCTGGTCGAGCACGTCGAACAGGCCGCCGCGGAGGGCATCGTGCTGGCCGAATTTCCGACCACCCGCATCGCGGCCGAAGCGGCGCGCGAGCATCGCATCTCCACGATCATGGGCGCACCGAATATCGTGCGTGGCGGTTCGCATTCGGGCAACGTGTCCGCGCTCGAACTCGCCAAAGCGGATCTGCTCGACATCCTGTCGTCGGATTACGTGCCGTCGAGCCTGCTCACCGCCGTATTCGAACTGGTGGAGAAGGCGGGCTGGACGCTGCCGCGTGCCATGGCGACGGTGTCGGCCGAACCGGCGCGCACAGCTGGCCTGCATGATCGCGGCGCGATCGCGCCGGGTCTGCGGGCCGACTTCGTGCGGGTGACGATGCTCGATACGCTGCCGGTACCGCGCGCCACCTATCGCGAAGGCGCGCGGATCGTTTAAGCGCACTACGTAGCGCACTCGCCGTGTATGGGGCCTGAGCGGCCCCGAAAAGCAAACTTGCTCGTTTGCGTCACATATTTGCGTCTTCTGTCTTTCCAGCTCTTCGCGCTCACCTAGGCCGTGCGCAGTTTCATCAGCGCATCGGTCGAGGCGAGCGTGCCATCACAAGCAACATCAGAGCCAATCGCCGCCCCTGCGCACAAACCTGATCACAGGTCGAATGTCGTTGATTTAATTACGAAATCCGTGGAATCCGGCGCGTGCAACCGGCGTATTTCATGCACGACGCATGATGATGGATGAACCCGTCAGGCAGTGTGGTCAGGCGACCAGAATAAGCGCATGCGAGGCAAATTTAACAGTGTGCCGCATGCAAGCTCCGACGCCCCTGTCAAGGCGCCATCCGGTGTTCTACTGAGTACGTAAACTTTTTGACCTGATAAGCTTTGCCCGCGCTGCAGGCCGCCCGGGTCCGCAGCCGTTCACCCTGCCCGGTTGTGAGTCGCGCCGGGCACTGTCTCGCAGCGGCACAGCCGCATGCGGGAGTACTACGAACTACCACCGAGGAGTAAAACAGTGAAAAAACTGCTAGCGGCTTTGACGGTTGCTCTGCTTGCCACCGTCTCGATTGGCGCACACGCGAAAGACTGGACCACTATCCGTTTCGGCGTTGACGCCAGCTATCCCCCGTTCGAATCGAAGGGTTCGGACGGCAAGCTCGTCGGTTTCGATATCGACCTCGGCAATGAAATCTGCAAGCGTCTGAATGCGAAATGCGTCTGGGTCGAAAACGACTTCGACGGCATGATCCCTGCACTGAAGGCCAAGAAATTCGACGGCGTGCTGTCGTCGATGTCGATGACGCCGCAACGTGCGGAACAGATCGCCTTCTCGTCGAAGCTGTTCAACACGCCGACGCGCCTCGTCACCAAGAAGGGCTCGGGTCTCCAGCCGACGCCGGAATCGCTGGCAGGCAAGTCGGTGGGCGTCGAACAGGGCACGATCCAGGAAACGTACGCGAAGACCTATTGGGAGCCGAAGGGCGCCAAGGTTGTGTCGTACCAGAACCAGGACCAAGTCTACACCGACCTGCTGTCGGGTCGTCTGGATGCATCGCTGCAAGATGCCGTGGAAGCTGATATTGGCTTCCTGAAGACCCCGCGCGGCGCTGGCTACGAGTTTGCCGGCAAGGACATCATCGACGAGAAGGTTCTCGGCAACGGTGCAGGCATCGGCATGCGCAAGGAAGACACCGACCTGAAGGTCAAGGTCGACAAGGCGATTGCCGACATGATCAAGGACGGCACGTACAAGAAGCTCGAGAACAAGTATTTCACGTTCGACGTGTACGGCAGCTGATCGTGGCTGGCTCGGCTTGCCGCGCCGCTTCGTTGTACAAACGGGCTCCGCAATACGCGGAGCCCGTTTCGTTTGGCGCTACGCATCAATCCACATCCAGACCGCATATCGGCTAAGATCGAACCATTACGCTGCGCAGCGCGAGCCAAACTCGCGCTGCCACAAGCCGCCCAGAAAATCGATTTTTCAAACTGAATTCAACGACTTAGCGCGACTCCTCGCGAGGCCGCCGCGCTTCAGACATCATGCAAACCCAAACCCATCCGCTGATTTCCCCGACACTCGGCACCGCACGCAACCTGACGAGTTTTCACTATGGTTCCGGCGGCGGGCAAAAAATCTATATCCAGTCCTCGCTGCACGCCGACGAGCTGCCCGGCATGCTGGTGTCCTGGGCGCTGCGCAACAAGCTGGCTGCGCTCGAGGCCGCGGGCAAGATCAAGGGCGAGGTCGTCGTCGTGCCGGTGGCGAACCCGATCGGTCTGAACCAGCATTTTCTCGGCCACCACACGGGCCGCTTCGAGACCAACACGGCACAGAATTTCAACCGCAACTTCCACGATCTGTCCGCCCTTGTGCAGCCGGTGATCGAAGCGCGTCTGACCGACAACATCGAGCAGAACCGCAAAGCCATCCGCACAGCAATGCGCGAAGCACTCAATGCGATCAAACCGGAAACAGAACTGGAATCGCAACGCCTCGCGCTGCAGAAGCTCTCGTACGACGCCGATGTCGTGCTCGACCTGCACTGCGACTGGGAAGCGGCGATGCATCTCTACACCAACCCGGACCTGTGGCCGGAAGTCGAACCGCTCGCGCGCTATCTGGAAGCCAAGGCCTCGCTGCTGGCGCTGAATTCCGTCGGCAACCCGTTCGACGAAATCCACAGTTTCTGCTGGTCGGATCTGCGGGGCCGCTACGGCGAGCGTTTTCCGATTCCGAACGGCTCAGTCTCGGTGACGATCGAACTGCGCGGCCAACGCAACGTCTCGTACGAATTCGCCGAGCACGACGCGCAGGGCATCATCGAGTATCTGACGCATCGTGGCGTCATCGAAGGCACTGCGGCGCCGATGCCGGCGCTCGAATTCGCCGCGACGCCGCTCGCCGGCGCCGAGCCGATCGTTGCGCCCATCAGCGGCGTGCTGGTGTACCGCACCGAAGTCGGCACCTGGGTCGACGCCGGTCACGAGATCGCCGATATCGTCGATCCGCTGTCCGATCGCGTGGTGACGCTCAAGAGCACCGTCGCCGGCGTGCTGTATGCGCGGCACCTGACGCGCTTCGCGACCGCAGGGTTGGAATTCGCCCGCATCGCCGGCGCGAAGGCATTCCGCTCGGGATCGTTGTTGTCCAACTGATTGATGCGTTGACGGTGGCGGCAACGATGCCGCTGCCGGTTTGGCTGTCCTGTCATCCGCGACAATCTCCGCCAGCACAGCCCACCGGCCTTGCGCACCACATTCCGTAGAGCCGCCATTCAAACGTCGTATTCGTACGACAGATTCTCCCAAATAATCTAGCTGTCACATTCCTTTCGCTCCGGTCCCTTAAATTGGCGGCCATCGCGTGACCTGCCAACAGAGCCAGGCTCGCGATCGCCTCTTATAAATCGGAGAATCTCTTGAAAAAGACAGTTTTTGCCACCGCTATCCTCGCGACATTCGCCGGCACCGCTCACGCGCAAAGCAGCGTCACGCTGTATGGGTTGATCGATGCGGGTATCACGTATGTGAACCACGCCAATGCCAAGGCCCAAGACCTCGTCCAGTACGGTGACGGCGTCTCCCAGGGCAGCCGTTGGGGCCTGCGCGGTTCCGAAGACCTGGGTGGCGGTCTGAAGGCCATCTTCACGTTGGAAAACGGCTTTAACTCGGGCAACGGCACGCTGGGTCAAGGTGGCGCGTTGTTCGGCCGTCAGGCGTACGTCGGCCTGACGCAAGACGGCGTCGGCTCGCTCACGCTCGGCCGTCAATATTCGTTCTCGACCGACTATCTGGGTGGCTCCTATGCCACCGGCGGCCAGACGGTCGCGGGTAACTACGGCTATCACATCAACGATGTCGACCAGCTCACGTCGAGCCGTATCAACAACGCGATCAAGTTCAACAGCGCGAACTTCTACGGTCTGACGTTCGGCGCGATGTACGGCTTCTCGAACCAGGCTGGCGCGTTTGCGGGCGCACCTGGCACCTCCGGTTCGTCGTCTGCGTACAGCTTCGGCCTGAACTACGTGAACGGCGCGTTCGGTATCGGCGCAGCGTACACGGACATCCGCTTCCCGGGTTCGGCATCGCCGACCTTCTCGACAACGCTGGCCAATGCATCGGCCCTCACGGGCACGAGCGTGGCGAAGGACCTCGCTACGGCCGGCGTCGGCACCAAGTACTCGATCGGAGCGGCGACACTGTGGGCGTTGTGGACGCACACGGACATCGAGCAGCTCACCGGCCACATGACGACGTTCAATGCGTATGAAGCAGGCGGCAAGTATGCCTTCACGCCGGCACTGACGGGCGCGCTGGGCTACACGTACATGCAGGCCAAGGATCAGACCAACGGTCACTGGAATCAGGTTGATGCCAGCGTCGACTACGCACTGAGCAAGCGCACCGACGTGTACCTGCTCGGCGTGTATCAGGACGCCAAGGGCAAGACCGCGAGCGGCGCCCCCCTGCAATCGCAGATCGGTGTGAGCACGAGCAGCTACCTGCCGGTTGCGGGCGCAGACTCGCAGCTCGCGGTTCGCGTCGGCATCCGCGTCAAGTTCTAAGCGGGATCCGCGCTCCAGGGGCTGCAGGCCTCCTGGAGCGCGGTGAGTGAACTGGAATTGGATCACGCGAACAGGCGCGGATCTGCGAGACAGGTATTGACGGCGTCCACCGCCTACCCGCGGCATGGCTTACTCCACCGGACAGGCCGTCGTGCGATACTTGCGAGACTCGTCCCTGCCCACCTGTCAATGATGGTGATGACCGCCTTTTCCAAGTCCATTGGTTTTAACTTCAACCCGCTCGACCGTCGCTCCGACCAGCGGGAAGACCACGCCTTCATCGAGCAGCTACGCGATGACCCCGCCGCGCGCTTTCTCGTCTTCGACGGCGACGTGCCCCTGCTCAAGCGCGGCAGCGAGCGCGACCCGTGGTTCCTCGCGAGCGAAACGACTGCCTTCGGCCAGCCGCTACATCACGTCTTCCTCGGGGTGGAAAGCCACGGCGGCGGACGCTTCGCGCTCGGCTTCACGTTGAGCCCCGCGCCAGAGGACTCATCGCCAGGCGCGCTCCACGATCGCATCGACCTTCGCTCGATCGCACTGCAGGGTCTTGTTGCTCCCGGCGTGCTCGGCATGCTGGGCGAGGCGAAGTCGATGCTCGACTGGCACCGCCGCCACTCCTTCTGTGCAAACTGCGGCGCCCAAAGCCGCGTCGCGGCGGCCGGCTGGCAACGCCTCTGCGATGTTTGCGACGCACGCCATTTCCCGCGAGTGGATCCCGTCGTGATCATGCTGGTGATCGATGGCGAACGGTGTCTGCTGGGACGCCAGCGTCATTTCGCCCCGGGAATGTACTCAGCGCTGGCTGGTTTCGTTGAACCGGGCGAGACCGTGGAGGACGCCGTGCGGCGCGAAGTGATGGAGGAGGCGCACGTGACGTGTGCAGACGTTGTTTACTTCGCTTCACAGCCGTGGCCGTTTCCTTCATCCCTGATGATCGGCTGCTTTGCGCAGGCGAGCGATACTGACATCGTCGTCGATACAGCGGAACTCGAAGACGCCCGCTGGTTCTCGCGCGCGGAAGTTGCGGCCATGCTCACGGAAACGCATGCGAGCGGGCTGTCGGCGCCCAAGCCGTTCGCCATTGCCCATCATTTGCTGCACGCGTACGCCGCTCAGGGAGCCTCGGTATTAGGGAGTCGGCCCTGAACAACCCGAAGGACGCGGAGCCCCCTCGTTCATGCGCCCCCTGTGAACGCTCTCGGCTCCGTAAAGGTATGCCGGAAATACTCGCGCACCGCATGCATCGCCGGGCTCAGCTCGGCGTTTCTGCGCCACGCGAGGCCCACGCTCATCGGCGGCACCGCATCACGCAACTGCATTGTGTCGATTCGTCGGCCCTCCAGCGACCACGGGCGATAGACCATGTCCGACAGGATCGCTACGCCGCTGCCGTTCGCCACCATGCTTCGCACGGCCTCGACGGACGAGGTGCGCAGCTTGACGTTCGGCCGGTAAGGCGTTTCGTTCCAGTAGCGCAACGCGGTATAGGCCGCCTCGTCAACCGTTAGCATGACGAATGGTTCTGCGGCGACGTCGGCGAGGGTGACGCTCTCGCGCTTTAGCAGCGGATGTTGGGCGCAGAGCCACAAGCGCCGCACTGAGTGAATGACCGGTTCCAGCATCAACTCCGGATTCGCGACGTTTGACGTGAGCAGCACCGCCATGTCATAGCGCCCTGCGATCAAGCCCTCCTCGATCGACTCGCGATTCAGCTCGCTCAACTGGATCGTGAGCCGCGGATACAGCGTATTCAGGCGCTGCAGATGATGGGGCAAAAAATAGCCGAGCACGGTATAGCTCGCGGCGATCGCCAAGGTTCCGGTAAGCGTGCTCTCAAGGTTCGGAATGCGCATCGCCTCGTCCACCGACGACAGGATCGTGTACGCCTGGTTCAGGAAGCGCCGGCCGGTATTGGTTAACGTCACGCCCGCGGCAGTGCGCATGAATAATTGCGTGCCGAGGCTGTCTTCGAGTTCCTTGATCGCATTGGTGACAGCCGACTGCGAAATCGTGAGCTGAATGGCCGCTTGCGAGATCTGGCCGAGCTCCGCGGTGGCGACAAAATACTTGAGCTGGCGTAGGGTCAAGGCCACGGCGTCCCCCTGAAAAAACGATATTGTATCGAGCGGTATCTTATCTCCGCAAAAAATCGATTGAATCCCCACCTGCCGGGTTTTCCCTCGGTGCCCGAAATTTCAGGGTTTACGCGCCTCCTCACGGAACCCGTGTCATCTGAAAAACAGATAACGTGCCATATAAAAATAGAACTATTTTGGCGAATCGGAGGCAGTTAATGTCTATCCCAACCGGCTTGATGCGCCGCCTTCAGACGCACTTGGGCCGCTGATCCAGGGAGACATCCAGCATGAAGAAGCACAGCGTCGACTTGAATTCCGACATGGGCGAAGGCTTTGGCGCATGGCAGATTGGTGACGGCGTCGATGAGGAGATCATGCCGCTCATCAGTTCGGCCAACATCGCAACCGGCTTCCACGCGGGCGACCCCAACATCATGGCGCGTACGGTACAACTCGCGAAGCAGGCAGGTGTTGGGATCGGCGCGCATCCGGGGTTTCGCGATCTGGTGGGGTTTGGGCGCCGCACGATCACCGAGGCGCCGCAGGCGCTCGTCAACGACATTGTCTTTCAGCTCGGAGCGCTGCGCGAATTTGCCCGGCTCCACAACGTCAGCGTGCAGCACGTGAAGCCGCATGGCGCTCTCTACATGCTCGCCGCGCGCGACGAAGATCTTTCGCGGCTGTTGATCGAAACGCTGCAGACGCTCGATCCGAAGCTGCTGCTGTACTGCATGGAAGCGTCGGTCACCTGCAGGATCGCTCGCGAACTCGGCCAGCCGGTGATCCGCGAGTTCTACGCCGACCGCGATTACGACCGCACCGGCTCGATTGTCTTTACGCGGCGGGTCGGGCGGCTCGATCCGGACCAGGTGGCGGCGAAGGTGCTGCGCGCCTGCGTCGAAGGGCGCGTGGCGACCGTCGACGGCCCTGACATCGAGATCGATTTCGATTCGGTCTGCATCCATAGCGATACACCCGGCGCGCTCAAGCTGGTCGAGGCCACGCGCGCCCTGCTGACGCGCCATGACATTCGCATCGCCGCGCCGGTACCCGCGTTCGCCCGCTGATACCCATCATCATCTGAATCGAATCAGACTTGAGGAGCACCCAGATGGCACAACACGACGTTGTCAGTCCCCTACCAGGCACGTTTTATCGGCGCGCGTCGCCGGATGCGCCGCCCTATGTCGAAGTCGGCGCGTCGATCGAAGACGGCACGGTGGTCGGACTGGTGGAGGTGATGAAGCAGTTCAGCGACGTCGAAACGACAGTGGCAGGGAAAGTCACCGAGATTCTCGTCGACGACGGTGAACCGGTGGACGCCGGACAGATCCTGATGCGAATCGAGGCCTGAACGCGATGAACGCAACCAACCTGACCGATCAGAACGGGCCCACGACGGCGTTCTATCAGCCGCAGCGCATTCGCACGGTGCTGGTGGCGAATCGCGGCGAGATCGCGGTGCGCGTGATTCGCGCCGCGCACGAACTGGGGATGCGCGCAGTCGCCGCCGTCAGCGATGCCGATCGCGACAGCCTGGCGGCCCGCATGGCCGACGAAGCAGTGCATATTGGGTCGGCACATGCCGCAAAGAGCTATCTGAACCCGGCGGCGATTCTAGCCGCGGCACAACAATGCGGAGCGGATGCGATCCATCCTGGCTACGGCTTTCTATCGGAAAACTCGGCCTTTGCAGCGCAGGTCGAAGCAGCGGGACTGATTTTTGTCGGACCGTCGTCAACGGTGATCGCGACCATGGGCGACAAGGCCCGCGCCCGCGAAACGGCGCAACGTGCCGATGTGCCGACGGTGCCGGGCAGCAACGGCATTGTGCTCTCGCTCGGTGAAGCGCGCGAAATCGCCGCTCGTATCGGCTATCCAGTGATGATCAAGGCAGCGGCAGGCGGCGGCGGGCGCGGCATTCGGGTCGCCCACGACGCGCTGCAACTCGATGCTGAGCTGCCGCGTGCGCAACGCGAAGCACAGGCCGCGTTCGGCGATGGCGCCGTGTATCTCGAACGCTTCATTGCCCGCGCAAGGCACATCGAAGTCCAGGTGCTCGGCGATGGCAAGGACGTCGTTCACCTGTTCGAGCGCGAATGCTCGCTGCAGCGGCGCCGCCAGAAGATTTTCGAGGAAGCGCCCTCGCCTTCGCTCACGCCCGCATTGCGCGAGACGTTGTGCGCATCCGCCACGCGGCTCGCGCGCCAGGTCGGCTATCGCGGTGCGGGAACCCTGGAATACCTGTTCGACGACACGCGCGGCGAGTTCTACTTCATCGAAATGAACACGCGCATTCAGGTCGAGCATCCGGTCACCGAGGCGATCACGGGCGTCGACCTGGTGCGAGAAACGCTGCGCATCGCCGATGGCGAGCCGCTGAGGTTTCGCCAGAACGACATCGTGATGCGCGGTGCCGCGCTCGAATGTCGGATCAACGCGGAAGATCCCTTGCAGGATTTCCGCCCAAACCCAGGTCGCATCGACGAGCTGGTGTGGCCGACCGGCCCTGGCGTGCGCATCGATTCGATGCTGTATCAGGGTTACATCGTGCCGCCGTTTTACGATTCGCTGCTCGCCAAGCTGATCGTGTCAGACGAAAGCAGGCCCGCGGCACTGGCGCGGCTGGAGCGGGCGTTGCGCGAGTTGCAGATAGGCGGCGTGAAGACGACCGCGCTGCTGCATCGCGCGCTGCTTGAGGACGAGGACGTGCGCGCCGGCCGCTACCACACCAACTTTCTGGAAGCGTGGATAACCGGGTGGCGCGCGCAACGATCGGCGGAGGCGGCATGACGATTCGATACACGTTCGGCGGCGATGAATTCATCTTCGTCGAGATCAGCGAGGACATGTCGCTCGATGCGTTCTTCAAGGGCACGGCTATCACGCGTGAACTGCAGCGCCGCAAGGTGGCGGGCGTCACCGAGATCTGCCCGGCGAACGCGTCGTATCAGGTGCGCTACGATCCGGACGTCATCGCGCCGGACACACTTGTTGCGCTGCTGCAGGAGATCGCGGCCGAGGTCGGCGATGCAGAACTGGATATCGCGACGCGTATCGTCGAAGTACCGGTGCTCTACAACGACCCGTGGACCCACGAAACCCTGATGCGCTTTCGCGAGCGCCACCAGGATCCGGACTCGACGGATCTGCAGTACGCCGCACGCATCAACGGATACGCGGACGTCGATGCTTTTATCGCCGCACACGCCGGTTCCCCATGGTTCGTCTCGATGGTCGGCTTCGTGGCCGGTCTGCCGTTCATGTTCCAGATGGTCGAACGCGCGCGGCAGCTGCAGGTGCCCAAATACCTGCGGCCGCGCACCGATACCCCGAAGCTGACAGTCGGCCACGGCGGCTGCTTCGGCTGCATCTACTCGGTTCGTGGGGCGGGCGGCTATCAGATGTTCGGTGTGACACCCGCGCCTATCTTCGAGCCGGCGCAGCGTCTCGACTATCTGCGCGATTTCATGGTGTTCTTCCGGCCCGGCGATATCGTGAAGTTCAAGCCGATCGACCGCAATGCCTACGACAAGGCAGTCGCTGAAGTCGAAGCCGGCACGTTTTCGCTGCGCGTGCGTCCAGTGAATTTCTCGTTAGGCGCTTTCATGCGCGATCCCGACGCGTACAACCGTTCACTGGTGGAGGTGCTCAATGCCGACTGATCCGCTCAAGGCCATCGAAGTGATCAAGCCCGGCCTGTCCACTTCGGTACAGGATACCGGCCGCCTGGGGTATTACCACGTCGGCATTCCACCTTCCGGCGCGCTCGATCAATACGCATTGCGCGCGGCCAACCTGCTGGTCGGCAATCCTGAGGAAGCGGCGACGCTGGAGTTCACGCTGCTCGGCCCGCAGTTGCTATTCAACGAGGATACGCTGATCGCGGTGACCGGCGCCGAGATGACGCCGAAGATCGATGGCGCGGCACAGGCCTGCAACGTCGCGTTGCGCATCAAGGCGGGCAACACGCTGACATTCGACTACGTGAAAGGCGGCGCGCGTGCGTACCTTGCGGTGGCGGGCGGGATCGATGTACCAGTCGTGCTCGGCAGCCGCTCCACGTACGCGCTGGGTGCGATTGGGGGTCATGAGGGCCGGCGCCTGCAGAAAGGCGACAGCCTGAGCATCGGCCGTGTAGGAGGTCCGGCTCGCGAAGGCACGACACTTCCCGATACGTTGCGCGCGCCGCTGACACGCGAGGTGGAATTGCGGGTGCTGCCGGGGCTCTATCACCATCGTCTGACCGACGAGTCGGCCAGCACATTCTTCGAAGACACATGGGCGGTTGCGCCCGAGGCGGACCGCATTGGTTACCGCTACAAGCAGGGGCGTCCGCTCAAATTCCGCGAACGCGAGCAACCGTTCGGCGCCGGCGCCGATCCGTCGAACATTGTCGACGCTTGCTATCCGATCGGCTCGATTCAGGTGCCGGCCGGGCTCGAGCCGATCATCCTGCATCGGGATGCGGTGTCGGGTGGCGGCTACGCGACTATCGGCACGGTGATCAGCGCAGACATGGATTTGATCGGGCAAATGCAACCGAATCATCTGGCCCACTTCGTGCCGGTCACGATGGCACAGGCGCTCGCCGCACGGCGGGATGCGCAATTACGGCTCGCGCGCTTGCGCGAGGCGCTGTTGCGCTAGCGCGCAAGCCATGCGTTCAACGGCCGCCTGAGTGCCGGTTGAACGCGCCATTCCGGATCGGTATAAACCCCAATATCCACAACATTTTCGTTGACGCGTAATCCATCAACGGATTTTGTTGACGACATACGTTTTGTGCCGCCAAGTGTGCAAGCGATGCGGCCCCAGCACCACGACGACGCGCCGCTCGCTATGGCGAGTGCCATTTCGGTGTTGTCCGCATGACCCTCGCTTCCCTTCCCCGTTCCAAATCCTTTGAGGAGTAACACATGGCCAAGGAAATCCTGATTGCGTTCGGTATCGATGTCGACGCGGTCGCTGGCTGGCTCGGCTCGTATGGTGGCGAGGATTCGCCGGACGATATCTCGCGTGGGCTGTTTGCCGGTGAAGTCGGTTCGCCGCGCCTGTTGAAACTGTTCGAGCGCGAGCAGATCAAGACGACGTGGTTTATCCCTGGCCACTCGGTCGAGACCTTCCCTGAGCAGATGAAGGCCGTCGCCGCCGCTGGCCATGAAATTGGCATTCACGGCTATAGCCATGAAAACCCGATCGCGATGACGCCGGAACAGGAGGAAGCGGTACTCGACCGCAGTATTGAACTCATCACCGCGCTCGCCGGGCGCCGCCCGACAGGCTATGTCGCACCCTGGTGGGAGTTCAGCCCGGTAAGCAACGAGCTACTGGTCAAGAAGGGCATCAAGTACGACCACAGCCTGATGCACAACGATTTCCATCCGTACTACGTGCGTGTCGGCGACAGCTGGACCCGGATCGACTACAGCAAGCACCCGAGCGCCTGGATGAAGCCGCTGCAACGGGGCCGCGAGACGGGTCTCGTCGAAGTTCCGGCCAACTGGTACCTCGACGACCTGCCGCCGATGATGTTCATCAAGAAGTCACCGAACAGCCATGGCTTCGTCAATCCGCGTGATATCGAACAGATGTGGCGCGACCAGTTCGACTGGGTCTATCGGGAACACGACTATGCCGTGTTCCCGATCACGATTCATCCCGATGTCTCCGGTCGGCCGCAAGTCCTGCTGATGCTCGAGCGTCTGATTGCGTACTTCCGCGAGCACGACGGCATCCGCTTCTGCACATGCGATGAGATCGCTGACGATTTCATCCGTCGCAACCCCCGCAACTGAAAAGAAGAGCACTTACCCAGCGACCATTCTCTACGAACTCACGAAGGAGTTTCACAATGAATACGGCTTCAACGACGGCGGCTTTGCCGCCAGCCGAGAACGGTGGCGTATTGTCTCATTGGGCGCCGCCAGAGGTCAGCCGCCAACAAGTCAATTACGCGACCGCCGTATGCTTCTTCGCGTGGGTTTTTGCGGTCTATGATTTCATTTTGTTCGGTACATTGCTGCCCCGCATAGGAGAGCACTTTCATTGGGCTGCGGGCACACAGACCAGCATCAATACATGGGTCACGCTCGGCACGGCAATCGTTGCGTTCGGAATCGGGCCCATCGTCGATAGATTGGGACGACGTAAGGGCATCATCATCGCTGTTGCCGGGGCCGCGATCTGCTCGGGTCTGACGGCGGTAGCCGGCTGGGTGATCGGGGTCGCTGCTGGCGCAGGCATCGTCCTGTTGGTTCTGGTTCGTTCACTAGCCGGTCTTGGTTACAGTGAACAGGCCATCAACGCGGTGTATCTGAGCGAGTTGTTCGCCGTCGCGCATGTCGATGAGAAATCGGCAAAGCGTCGCGGCTTTATTTATTCGCTGGTTCAGGGCGGCTGGCCAATCGGCGCTGTGCTGACCGCCGCGCTCGTGACATTGCTTTACCCGCTGGGTGAGCGGCTGTTCGGCGCGGGTGGTGGTTGGGCGACGTCCTTCATATTCGCCATGTTCCCTGCAGTCGTCATTGCGATACTGGGTCGCAAGTTAATAGAAACACCGCAATTTCTCATAGGCCAAAAAATTCGGCAGGCACGTGAGACAGGGAGCCCGACTGAAGCAGACACACTTGCGCGCCGATGGGGTATCGACCCGGAGCATCACCAGAAGGCAGGAATCGGCGCGATCTTCCGCGGCGACTCTTTGCGCTCCACCCTTGCTCTGTCTCTCGGCACGTTCCTGAACTGGTTTGCGATTGTGATTTTCGCCGTGCTTGGCACATCAGTGCTCGCGGGGTCCGGCGGTACAGCAGGCAAGCATGTGGAATTTTCGAGCGCGCTTGAGGTTCTGATTATCTCCAACCTTGCGGGCTTCCTGGGCTACATGTTCCACGGCTGGTTAGGCGACAAAATAGGTCGACGGAATACCGTATCGCTTGGCTGGATCATCGGCGGGATTGCTTTCTATCTGATGCTGCAGGCGCCCAACGGCGATTTCTGGAAAATCGTTCCGCTCTATTCGCTCGGTCTTTTCTTTCTGATCGGCCCGTATTCGGCCAATCTGTTTTTGATCGGGGAAAGCTTTCCGAGCCATATTCGTGCAACGGCCGGAGCATTCGTCAACGCCTGTGGCCAACTCGGTGCAATCGTTGCCGGCTTCGGCATCACGCACACATTGGTCAGCGGCGCAGATTGGGTACAAGCTGCAATTTACTGGGGCGCCATTCCTTGTAGCGTTTCGGGTATCTGCATGCTGCTCGCACGACATGTTGATCCCCAGTCTGTGAAATGATGGAAGCGCAATGAACTGTCAGCGAACTTCCAGAACGTCAAACCCGGAGAACATCAATTGAGCGACTCACGAGTAGCAATCATCACGGGCGCGGCCAGCGGAATCGGTCAGGCTCTGGCCGTCGCGTATGCCCAGATCGGCGTCGCCGTCGTCGGCGGCTACTTTAGCGGCGATCCATACGACCCTGCCGAAACGCAACGTGCCGTCGCAGAGGCCGGCGGCCGCTGCGTGATGACGCCAGTCGACGTTCGCTCCGCCGACGACACCGACGCGCTCGCAGCCTGCGCGATCGAGCGGTTCGGGCGGCTCGACTTTGCGGTCGCCAATGCGGGGTTGCTACGCCAGGCACCCCTTACCGAAATGAGCGATCAACAATGGTACGAGATGATCGATGTCGACCTGACCGGCGTCATGCGAACATTGCGCGCGGCTGCCCGGCATATTGAAGCGAATGGCGCGATGGTCGCAATTTCATCGATTGCCGGCGGTGTCTACGGGTGGCCCGAGCATGCGCACTATGCGGCGGCCAAGGCCGGTGTTCCCGGCCTATGCCGCGCGATCGCAATGGAACTCGCGCCTCGCGGCGTACGGTGCAACGCCGTGATTCCGGGCCTGATCGAAACGCCTCAGTCGCTCGACGCGAAGAACTCGCTCGGACCCGAAGGGCTCGTGCAGGCTGCGAGAAGTATTCCACTGCGGCGAGTCGGCCGGCCAAGCGAGATCGCGACCCTGGTGCGCTTCCTGACCAGTGACGATGCGTCGTATATCACCGGGCAAACGATCGTTGCCGACGGCGGCATGACTGTGTCCTGGCCAACCTGACAAGGCTCCGATGACTCAGCCTTCCATGACCGCTCCCTCGTCTTCGCCCGCCTCGCTGGGCTTCACGCTCGAAGGCCGGCGTGCGATCGTCACCGGCGCGGCCAGCGGCATTGGCGCGGCGATTGCGCTGACGTATGCGCGAGCCGGCGCCCAACTCGTGCTTGCGGATCGCGACGCGACCCGGCTGGCCGACCAGGCCCACGCGTGCCGCGCATTCGGCGGCGATGTTGAAACCGTGCAGGCCGATGTCGGCGAAGAATCCGATGCCAATCGCATTGTCGATCACTGTATCGCCGCATTTGGCGGCGTTGATATCCTCGTCAACAATGCGGGGATGCTCACGCAGGCGCGTTGCACCGAACTGACCACGACAATGTGGGACGAGATGCTTCGCGTCGATTTGCGCAGCGTGTTCCTTTGTACACGTCGCGCGCTGCCTTCGATGATTGCGCAGCGCTGGGGTCGGGTGATCAATATCGCGTCGCAACTCGGTATCAAGGGCGGTGCCGAGTTATGCCACTACTCGGCGGCGAAAGCGGGCGTGATCGGCTTTACGAAGTCGTTGGCGCTGGAAGTCGCGCCCGACAATGTCCTCGTCAACGCGATCGCGCCAGGTCCGATTGAAACGCCGCTGGTCGACGGGATCAGTGCAAAATGGAAAGCGGCGAAATCCGCCGAATTACCGCTGCGCCGTTTCGGGCGCGTCGAAGAGGTCGCACCGGCGGCACTCCTGCTCGCCAGCGATCCAGGTGGCAACCTGTTCGTTGGCCAGACACTCGGCCCGAATTCGGGCGATGTCATGCCTTGAGTCGTTGGCTGGATGCGACGCTGCGACACTGGAGATTGATGATGTGTGGAATGTGTGGCCTGCTGGGTGGCGGCAACCACTGGTCAAACGCGACGTTACCGGTCGAGGGTGCGAATGCGCGGCGCCAGCGCCTGCTTCAGGCCGCCGTTGCCAACCGCTTGCTCAGCTTGTTCCGCCTGCAGCTCGATGATTTTCATGGGCAGTCATTTGTGTTGTCGTCGCCGACTGGCGCACGCCAGATAGTCGACGACTTCTCGCAGGTCTGGCAAGCGGCCGAGGCGATGCTCGGACGTCCACTCGATCCGCTGGAGCTGTTCGTCGAATGAATGCCGCGTTCGATATCCTGCCGGTTACGCTGCTCACGGGATTCCTCGGCAGCGGCAAATCGACTGTGCTTGCCGATGTTCTACAGGGCGAACACGCGCAGGACACGGCCGTGCTGGTCAACGAATTCGGCGATGTTGGACTCGATCATCTGCTGATCCGGGAAGTCGACGCTCGCACCGTGTTGCTTGACAATGGTTGCGTTTGCTGTTCGATCCGGGGCGAGTTGAAGGAAGCCCTCGCGACACTGTTCTCGCAGCGCATCCGTGGCGAAGTCCCGCCGTTTTCGCGAGTGATCGTCGAAACCACAGGACTGGCGATGCCGGCGCCCATCATCGCCACCCTGCTCGCCGACCCGGCGATCCGTAACCACTACACGCTGCACACCGTCGTCACCGTCGTCGATGCGGTCAATGCGTTCGAGCAGCAGCGCCAATATCCCGAGTGGCTCGCGCAGGTCACGGCGGCCGACCATCTGCTGCTCACCAAGAGCGATCTGGTCGAAGCGGATCGCGTCCCGGCGCTCTTTGACACGCTTCGCATGCTCAATCCGGCCGCGCCGGTGTCGATACGCGCGCCAGACGATCACGATGCGTTGCGCACCACGCTGTTTACGGCCGGACATGCCGAGACCCTGCTGCAAAGAATCGGCAGCACGCATAAAGCGCGATTGTCCGCGGGCTATGCGGGCTATGCGGGCTATGCGGGCTATGCGGGCTATGCGGGCTCAGACAGGCTTGCACATCGCGCTGCGCTGCGCGCGGATCAACCGGCCAATGCCACACCCGCCATTAAAGCATTCTGCATCGAAATCGCTGCTCCAATCGACTGGCAGATTTTCACGATCTGGTTCACGCTACTGTTGAACCGGCACGGTGATAAAATCCTGCGTGTCAAAGGCGTGCTGTCGATCGCCGGTGCATCGAAGCCGGTCGTCCTGCATGGCGTGCGGCACCTGGTTCATCCGGTCCTGCATCTTGATCGATGGCCCGATCCACGCCGCGACTCGCGGATTGTCTTTATCACCGAAGATATTGAGCAGGCCGAGATCGAAGCATCCTATCGGCGCTTCTGTGAGCACCTCGAAGAACAGACGCAGTGAAGTCAACCCGTTCCAGAGCAACCGAAACCTCCTCCACTCCCCGCGCACCCGCTGTGCATGCGGGCAAGGTCGAACTGCGTGTGCTTGGCACATCGGTGACGTTGCAGGAGCATATCCGTAAGCGGGCTGAACAGGATCTCGGCATCCGTCTGCGCTATATCGTCGACGACGGATCTGCGGTGCAGCGGGCAGGTGTGATGCATCCTGACCGCTACGACGTCTACGACCAGTGGTTCCACAGCATCGACTGCCTGTGGCCAGCCCAGGCGCTGCAACCGATCGAGCTGTCCCGCATCGGACGATGGGACGAAGTCAACTCGCTCGCAAAGACTGGCCGGTTCGCTGATCTTCACGCGGCAGGCGCGGGTAGCCGACCGGTCGACCGCCTTTATGTGCAGCCCGACGGCTCGCTCGGTCGCGAACCGTCTGCGCAGATCAGTATGCTGCCCCTGACCCACAACGCCGACAGCTTCGTCTACCTGCGGGACGCTCTGCCCCCCACACTGGCGAACCAGCCTGAAAGCTGGGCGTGGCTGCTCACTCCCGAGATGGCCGGTCGCGTCGCGTTGCAGGCCGACGCCGCTATCGGCGCGATCGACGCTGCGCTCGCGGTGCAGGCCAGTGGGCTTGCCCATTTCAACGATATCGGCAACCTGAGCATCGAAGAGATCGACACCTTGATCGCGACGCTGATCGCGTTTAAACAGCGCGGTCATTTCGCCGGGTTCTGGTCGAGCATCGCCGAGGCGGCCGAACTGATGATCGCGAACAAGGTTGCCATTCAGAGCATCTGGTCACCCGCCACGGTCGAACTCGAGCGCGCCGGCCTGTCGTTCCGGTTCGCGAGTCCGCGCGAAGGCTATCGCGCGTGGTTCGGTGGCCTCTCGCTGTCGCGCCTCGCACAGGGACGTGTCCTCGACGCGGCCTACGACTACCTGAACTGGTGGCTCGACGGCTGGGCCGGTGCAACGATGGCTCGCCAGGGCTTCTATATCTCGAACCCAAGCCGCTCCCAGCCGAACATGAGCGATGCCGAGTGGGCATACTGGTACGACGGTGAACCCGCGAGCGCTGAACTGCCCGGGCCAACGCGCAAGCACCTGGTGACCGCCGGCGAACAGCGCGCCGGCGGCAGCTACGTCGCGCGGATGAGCCGCATTGCCGTCTGGGATTCGGTGATGGATGAGCACAACTATCTGGTGCGTCGCTGGAACGATTTCATGAAAGCGTGACAGTGCCCGATACGGTTATTCAATGAAGAAGACTCACGCGAAAAACCCAGTCGCAATGCCGCCATCGACGGCGACCGGGACCGGGAACACGGCCGAAGCGGATAGCCGGCTGCGCTACCAGGTCATCCACGACCACCTGGAGAGCGCGATCGCGCTAGGCCGGATCGCGCCGGGGCTCGTGCTGCTCGAAGGGCCCGTTGCGAGGATCTTCGGCACAAGCCGCGTGCCGGTCCGCAAGGCCTTCGAGATGCTTTACGAAGGCGGCCTGCTGCACACCTTCGAAGGACGTGGGTATCTCGTCGCGGATTCTGCCGGCGAGGTGCCCGAGCCCGTGCGCGCACCGTTGTCCGAAGCGACGCTGGGCTTCGACCAGCAGCCTGCGCCACTCGATATCCGCTCGACAAGCCAGCGGATTTATCACGCGCTTGAAGGCGCAGTATCGATCGGTATTGCATTCGGCCATTTCCGCATCGATGAGAGCGTCGCGGCCGAAACGTTCGGCGTCAGCCGCGGGACGGTGCGAGAGGCACTCAACCGGCTACGCGATCTCGGTCTCGTGGAAAAGTCAGCGTATTCGCATTGGCTCGCCGGTCCGCTGACCGCGCGTGCGGTCAAGCAGGACTACGAGATGCGCGCACTGCTAGAGCCAGCAGCGTTGTTGGCCAGTGCGGCGTCGCTGGATCGTCACGAACTGGAGCAGGCCTATGCCGATATCGAGCGCGCACTCGCCGATCCAGGCGGGGTCAATGCCGACCGCCTGCAGGAACTCGAAGACACCTTGCATGTCCGCTGTCTGCGGCACGCAGGGAACAGGAAAATGCTCCAGACCATCGCACATTGCCATCTGCCGCTGACCGTCGATCTGGCATTCCACAACGCATTCAATCTACCTCCCCAAACCCCGACGCTCGAAGAGCATCGGGTCGTGCTCGATCACCTGTTGGCGGGCAATGCGATTGCGGCGAGCGAGGCGCTGGCCGATCACCTGCGCGCTACGCAAAAGCGCACGCTACAGCACCTGAAAGTACTGGCTGTATTACCCGAGCCCGAGTTGCCCGCGTATATGCAGCGCATTATCTGAATTGATACTTCCCACACACTCGAAAGGAACGCTTCGATGGACTATCCCAGCATCGCTGTAGGGGCCTTGGGCGGCACGATATGCATGACCGCCGACGACGCGGACGCGGACGCGGGCGCGTTGCCCCGCCTCTCCGCGCAGCAATTGGTGACCGCGGTCCCCGGCCTGGCTAAGATCGCGCAGATTCATGCCGAGACGCTGCTGCAATTACCCAGCCCTTCGCTGAACTTTGCGCACGTGCTGGATAGTCTGGCGTGGGCAGAGCGCATGGTAGCTGACGGCGCCGACGGCATCGTCCTGACTCAAGGGACCGACACGCTCGAAGAAACCTCCTTCCTGCTTGACCTTCTGTGGACCCATCCGCAACCGCTGGTGGTCACAGGCGCAATGCGCACCCCACTGACCGCGGGTGCGGACGGCCCCGCCAACATTCTTGCCGCGGTGGCCTGCGCGGCGTATGGCGCCAGTCGCGGGCGCGGTGTAGCCGTGGTCATGAACGATACGATCCATGAGGCACGCTGGGTGCGTAAAGCAAATTCGATGTCGGTCGAAACCTTCGAGTCGCCGGTCATGGGGCCAGCTGGCATGGTGCTCGAGGGCGTGCCCCAGTATTTCCGTCCACCGTCCAGGCGCTATTCCCAGCGCTTTGGAAAGCCCGACCTGGCGGTCCGGGTGGCACTCGTCGAAACATGTCTGGGCGAAACGGGTGCGATGCTCGATGCGGTCGCCCAAGCCGGATATCAAGGGATCGTGATCGCGGCATACGGTGCAGGACATGTTTCCGATGACGAAGCACAGTGTCTCGAGAGGCTGGCGCCGCGGCTGCCGATCGTCGTCGCCAGCCGCACGGGATCGGGATCGACGGCAGCGCGCACGTATGGCTTTTCCGGTTCCGAAATCGACCTCGCCCGCCGCGGCGCCTTGTTCTCAGGATGGCTCGGCGCGCGCAAGGCACGCATCCTTCTCTGGGTGCTGCTTGCGACGGGCGCGCCGCGCGACGCATGCGCCACCGCGTTCGAATTCTGGAAGCGCCTCGACGATACGAACTAGACGCGCGGACCAATTGCCATTGCGCGCTGCAGTGCGCCGTCCGCATCGACGTGCAACGGCGTTTAACGTGAGGTTCAGCCGCGCGACGCTGTCACCGCCGGAACACCGGAATCGTGCTATCCGATAATGGCTCAGACTGCGGACAAATCGCTGAGGGGGGGCGTGCGCTGACGGATACCGGGACGAACCATCAACATCGCGCTCATCCCGACGGCAGTGGCGATGGCGGCTGCGATGAACATTGCGGAATAGCCGTATCGCATCGTCAGGTAGCCTGTGAGCGTCGGTGCAATGAACGAGGCGGTATTCGCAATGAAATGGGTCAGTCCGCTATAGGTACCTGCACGGTTCGCAGGCGCACTGTCGATGATGACGGCCCAATACACGGCATTTGGCAACGAATTGAATGCATTAGCCACGGTCATCAGCAAAATCACTCCCACCACCGTATGGGCTTGTGAAACCAGTGCGAATGAGATCGTCGTCAGCAACAGGCAACTGGCTGCAAGCCAGCTACGTGCGATTACCGGCTTGCCGGTGCGCCGCAACAGCCAATCGGACAGACGGCCGCCCAATAATACGGTGAAGCACGCGCCGCTCCACGGAATCATGCCCATATACCAGAGCGACGACAGGTTGTAATGGAACTGGTCTTGCAGGTACTTCGGAGTCCAGCTAAGCAACAGAAACGTGACATAGATAAACGCGAAATAGCCGATCGAGTTGAGCACAAGATTCTTGTTCTGAAAGAAGCTGTACCACGGCAAGCGATGCTGTGCGTCGTCTGTCGAGACGGCCGTCTGGGCGCGCTCCTGCCGCAGGAATTCTTTTTCTGCCTCGGAGACGAACTGGTTTTGCGCGGGATGATCAGTGAACCTGCGCATAAAGTAGAGCAGCAACAGGAAGCTTGCGGCGCCCAGGATTACGAACATGCTGCGCCAGTTGCCGGTCAGCTGTTGCAAGCCGACCGCGACAGGCGCCGTCAGCAGCGCACCGAGCGGCGTGCTGAGCAGACCCAGAGAGATCACGAAGCCGCGCTCCTTCGGCGTCGCCCAGTTGGCGACGCTCTTGTTGATCGCGGAGTAAGCCGGACCTTCGGCAAACCCGAACATAACGCGGATAGTCGCGAACCCCGCCATCGCCGATCCGCCCAGCAGCACGATTCCGATGTCTCCGGCGAATGCCGTTGCAATCTCGAAGACGGCCCACGCAGCGCCTGCAACGAACCAGACCCGCCTGGGTCCGAAGCGATCCGACAGGATGCCGCCGCAAAGCGCACCGAAAATATAGCCATAGCCGAAGTAGCCCAGCACGGCACCCCATGCGCCTTTGTCGAATCCATATTCGTGGGTGATGCTCGAGGCGGCATACGAGATCGCGCCGCGGTCGACGTAGTTAAGCAGCGCCATCAACATGACCAGCACGAAGATGAAATAGCGGTAACGCGGGACAGGAGGCGGATTCATCGGTACTCTTCGCTAAAGAATGGAATCGGACAAGCACATGGCCGCGGTGCAGACAGAGACCGCCGCGTGACCAGATTGGCCCGCATGGAATTGCGACTATTGATGATATATGATACAACACGAATCCGATTTTCCTGGCACTTCCCGATGGGCAGCAAGCCACCATCGGTCAACCGGTAGGATGGCTACGGAAAACGGTATTTGAGGGGCCCTGGCGTCGCGTCGACTTTACCTTGCAGTCGCTAAAAGCCGAACCCTTTCGCTGTCTTCGCCCTATAGCAGCGAGACTACCAACGAGGGCCAACGAGATGCTCGACATGCTGCAAGATAAACTCCAGCACCAGAACCTGAATGACCGCACCTATGCACTCTTGAAGGGCGGCTTGATATCAGGCAGTTTCCATCCCGGTCAGGTTTTCATTATTCGCTCGCTCGCGGAGCGCTATGGAATTTCCACGACGCCAGTGCGTGAAGCGCTCCAACGCCTTGTCGCTGAACGTCTGCTTGTCATGCTGCCGAACCGCTCTATTGTCGTTCCAACCCTTTCCCCGGCAGCTTTCGGCGAGATTTATCGAATCCGATACGAGCTTGAGGGGTTGGCAGCGCAAATGGCCACGCGATCCTTCAAGGCTTCGGACATTGCGCGCCTCAAAAAATCGCTCCTCGCCATGGATGCGGCTATTGAACGCGGCGACAAAACAGCATACCGCCAGATTAACGAGAAATTTCACTTCGCTATCTATGAGAAGGCCCACTCACCGCGTCTGCTTGAGATGATTCAAGGCTTGTGGGGGCAGGTCGGGCCGGTCTTCTACGGTCTGCTCGAAGACCCCGACTATGGCGGAGAGCACGCCAACCTTCACCACCGCGAACTGGTCGAAGCAATCGAATCCGGGGACGCTGACGTCGTGAGAAAGAAGCTTGTAGAGGACCTGGTCGCAGCCGAAGATGCGCTGATGCCCCGGCTTCAGACGCTTGTTGCTGAGGGTGTCGAGGCGCGCTTGCCTTTGCAAGGCGAAAATGAACTGGAAGCACCTGCCCGGAGGCCCGCTGTCGCGTCGGCCGGTCAGCCACCAAAGTCCCTTACGCCTCGTAGGGTAGCGCGCAAGTAAATATGCGCGCATTGTCATGCAGCTCAGCCGTTATCGCGTAAGGGGGTAGCGTCGCGCTCCCCTTTTTTGTCTTACTGCCGCGCACTCTCTTCCCGAAGCGTGTCCTCCATTGCGCTCAGAAAATCTCCTGCGTTCTGGAGAGAGAACGGCAGAGGCGGCCGGATCTTGAGTACATGCCCTTCTGGCCCGGATGCGCCGATCAGAATGAAGCGCTTGCGCAGGCCGTTCACAAGCCGGATGGCAAAATCCGCGTCCGGCTCACGGCTTTCCTGGTCCTTGACCAGGTCAACTCCGATGAAGAAACCGGCGCCGCGCACCTGACCGATAGACTTGTACTGACGCGCCAGTTCCGCAAGACCCTGCTTCATATAACTGCCCACGGATTTGGCGTTCTGCATCAACTGCTCTTTCTCCAGGACTTCCAGTACGGCAAGACCTGCGGCACAACACACAGGGTTGCCACCAAACGTGTTGAAGTAGCGCGCGCGAAGCGCAAAATCCTGCAACACCTCAGGTTTCGCAATCAGGCCGGCAATAGGCAGTCCGTTGCCCATTGGCTTGCCCATGATGACCAGGTCCGCCACGACGCCGTGCCGCTGGAAGCCCCACATTGCATCACCGGTACGACCGAATCCCGGCTGCACTTCATCCGCTATGAAGACTCCGCCCGCCCGACGGATTGCCTCAACGGCCGGAGCGAGAAAGCCTGCGGGGTCGGCGTACACGCCGTCGCTGGAAAAAATGGTGTCGACGATAAGCGCGGCGACCTTCACTCCATGCCGCTTCAGGTCGTCGATGGCGGCCTGCACATTCCTTGCGAAGGTCTCACCGACATCTGCGCCTTCGCCGCGCAGAGAGTCCGGCGCGGGAACGGTGCGCACGTGCTGCCCCAGCGGTACGTGCTCGCCCAGAGACGGGGAGATTTCCGAAACGGCGGTGGTAATGCCGTGATAAGCCGTCTCAGTCACGATGATGCCCGTGCCGCCCGTAAAATTGCGCGCGACGCGTAGCGCAAGGTCAGAGGTTTCGCTTCCAGTGCACGTGAACATCACGTTAGACAGTTCCGGCGGGAATGTGCCAATCAGCTTTTCCGCGTACGTCAGAATCAGTTCGTGGAGGTAGCGCGTGTGCGTGTTGAGCGTGGCGACCTGCTTTGTGATTGCTTCGACCACGTGCGGATGGCAATGCCCGACCGACGGCACGTTGTTATAGACGTCCAGATATCGATTCCCCTGCGCATCGAACATATAGACGCCCTCTGCGCGAACCAGGTGAACAGGTTCCTCGTAGAAGAGTTTGTACGAAGGGCCGAGGACTTTTTGTCTGCGGGCGAGGAGCGCGCGCAGTCCCGCATCCAGATTTTCCGCATTCGCAGGGTTGAAAGCGTTGACCATCAACGGCTTAACCATAACTCGCTACTCCATGTTGCACGCGACCCGGAGCCTACGCTGCGCTACGTCACGTTTAAGGGTTGAGAGGTGTGCCAGGCCCTGCCAGGCGCTGGCGTTGTTCTTGAGGATGTAGGCGCTGTTTTGCGGATAGCGTTCGGCACGCCAGCCGGTAATCGCCACGGTGACCACGAAGCGGGCGGCAATCAGGTAATAAAGCAGGTCTACTTCTTCACGCTCGAGCGGCAACACAGAGTGATAGGCGGACACAAAGTCTCCTACCGCGTCCCACGGGTCGTCTGTTGTGTTCATGTGATACGACGCTCCGACGGCTACGTCGACGACAAGCGGGCTGAGAACCATGTCGCCAAAATCGAGGATGCCCGCTAGCCGGTCATGGTCGCCTGGGTCGACCAGCACGTTGTAGAAGTTCAGGTCGTTATGAATGACCTGCGCCCGGACTTCGGACAGTACCGGCTTCGCATGGGTCTCAAACGCAACCAGGAAATCCTCCGCCAGCTGGCGTCGGGCGAGATCCGGAATGTGTGCAATCAAAGGGCGTATGCCGGACGCGTGCTGGATGTCCCAGGCGAGCTCATGACCGCCAGCGGGATGAGAAAAATTCCTCAGCGCCAGGTCTAGCTTTGCCAGATGCGTTCCGAGCTCGCTCCGGTGCGCCGCTGTCCGCTGCACCGTATTGAGCGGCACACCGGGTAGATAGGACAGGAGTCGAACGGCACGCAGGCGGCCTTGCTCAAATGGCAGGCGAAGATGGGGCTGCCCATTCAACGCACAAAAAACGCGTTGCACCGGAATGCGCGAGTCGACCTGTGCAATGTGTAGCAGGGCCGATACCTGGAAGTCGTTGATAGCAGGATCCTCCGCGTGGTTACTAATCCGGAGCGCGTATTCCCTTCCATCCCCCGCGACGATTTTGAAGTTCTGGTCGCGCTCGCTCGTCAGGCGTGATGCGACACCATCGATCCCGAAATGGCGTGACACCAGCTCCTCCGCTTCAGCAAGCGAAATCTCTTCCGCAGCCACGCTCAGAATGCTGCTCCCGAGCTTGTCTGTCTGATCTTCCGGGTTGGTTTGTACATCGACCATGGTATCTCCAAACACAGTAAAGTGCGCGTTTCAATTGCCGAGACATGATATATGATGCAACACGTAGATGCGTGATTTTTGCGAACCTTCGCGATGTTCGGAGCGGTGAAATGGCAATGAAATCGGCTGAAAACCCTTATCAGACTTGATTTTGATAAATTTCGAGAGATCGCCTCGTCATGGACCGCAGGGGGTTTTCGAGGAAAAAGTTCGTCAAGAAAGTCGCCGATTTTTTTATTTTTTTCCCAGCGAACGCGATATATCATATCTCGCATGGCCGGCTCGGATTGGTGACTCAGGTGAACGGCAAAGGTGCGGTCCCCGCCGGCTCGCTCCGGTGGCATGGAGTACGTCGCGCAGCGACGCATTGTGAGCACTGACGGCCTCCCGTCAAAAGGACATTCGATGAAAGGTCTTACCATCAACTGTGACATGGGCGAGGCGTTCGGCATCTACCATCTGGGCGACGACGCCGCGGTAATGCCTTACGTTACGCACGCAAACGTCGCATGTGGTTTTCATGCTTCTGACCCAAACGTCATGTGGCGGACGGTCCGCGCTGCAAAGCAGCATAACGTCAAGGTCGGCTCCCACCCCGGTCTGCCCGACCGGGAGGGATTCGGACGTCGAGAAATGAAGTTCTCGCGCAGTGAGACGGCAGCGCTCGTGTTGTACCAGACCGGAGCGCTGAGAGGATTTCTCGATGCGGAGCAAATGACGCTTTCGCATATCAAGCCCCACGGCGCGTTGATGGGCATGGCAATGAAGTACAACGCCGTGGCGGAAGGCATTGCTGACGCTGCGCTGGCACTCAAGCTCCCCGTTATCGCATGCACGGACAGTGAAATGACGCGCGTATTCGACCAGCGTGGCATCGATTACTCGTGCGAGTTCTATGCAGACCTCGACTACGACGACGAAGGTCGTCAAATCATCACAATGATTCACGAGGCGGTTGCGCCAGAAGACGCAGTTGCCAAGGTCATGCGTGCGCTGCGCGAGAAGACCGCCAGCTCCATCAATGGTGTATCTGTGCCCGTAGCTATCGATTCAATCTGCGTTCATAGCGACACTCCCGGTGCCCTGCCTCTCGCGAAGGCAGTTTATGAAGCGGTCGCGGACCGTCTCTAGATCGATACGGAATCGCGACCATGCAAGCCGTGAGCACCTCGACAATCGTTGTGGGAGCGAAAGCGCGCGGTTTTGTACTGCGTGCCCTCTCCATGGGGGCGCGTGCAATCGGCTCGTCGCTCGGCCCATACGGTCGAGGTCTTCTGTATGACGGCGGCTCGGGTGGTCCGCAACACAGTTCATCGGGGCTTGATATTGCGCGCCGCGTGACGGAAGAGTCAGGTGCTGGCACAGTCGCGCTCCGTATCCTGAGGGATGCCCTGTGGGAGGTTCAACGTGATCTCGAAGACGGAACCGCCCGTACTGCATGTATCGCAGTAGCCCTCTACGCGGAGGCGGCGAAACACGTTGCACACGGGACTCCGCCAGCGTTGCTCTGCAAGGAAATCCAGCAGCTACAGAGTGAGATACCTGCTCTCGTCGAAGCACAGCGATGCGAAGCGGCTGACGGTTTTGACGTAGCGCGTAGCGCTTGCGCCGACGAAGACATCGCGCGGGCCCTCAGTGACACCTACTCCGCATCATCGGAGAAAGGCGCTATTGATATCCAGCAAGGAACGGGATCCGACACCAAGCTTGAGCGTTATGCCGGCTACTGCCTCGATGTGCTACCCGAAGCCGCGGGCCTTTCGACAGAAGAACAAGGCCTGCGTATCGAGATGGACTCGGTGCACGTGTTGGTCGTCAACGAAATTGTCAGGGAGTTTGGCCCGCTCGCCCGAATTCTCGAGCAGTTTGCATTGCACTCCAAATCTCTGGCCATCGTCGCACGAGGTTTCGAGGATGCAGCGCGCAGCACGCTGACGGCTAACCGCGCCGCGCTTCGAATGCATGTCCTCGGATTGATTCCGTCCGAGGTGGGCGAGCAGGCCATGCATCTGCTCGACGACCTTTGCGCGGCCACGGGTGCCACAGTGATAAGCGAAGAGACCGGCACGTCGATGGCACATGTTCGCCCATCAATGCTGGGACGCACTTCGCGGCTGATTCTGGAGCGCGGTCGCGCCATATTTTCTGAACCCAACGGCGATGTGAATGCCATTCATGCGCGACGCGCATTGTTGTCTTCGCAGGCTGCGTCCCAGCGGTACCTAGCGTTAGACCGGGAAAAACTTCAAAGACGCGCTGCAAGACTTGCGGGCAGCTGGGGCATTCTGCGGATAGGCGGTCGTACGCATTGGGAGGCGGAGCAACGGGTCGGAAGCGCTCGCGCTGCGCTCGCGGCGCTGGCCGCTTCGAGAGCCTCCGGTGTCGTCGAGGGAGGCGGTCAGGCACTTCTCTCAGTGGCCGCATCACTCATGAAGTTGAAGGTGAGCAGCGATGGCGACGTACGCCGTGCGGCACTCGACTGCATCGCCGCGGGCTGTCGTGCAGTGGCCGCACAATTGACCGCTAATGCGGGTGGCAGCGTCGTGGAATCTGAATTCAAGTATCGGTCGGTCGACCCTCTGTCGACCACCGTTGCCATCTTGCAGCGCGCGATTTCGGTTGCTGCAACCATGCTGACTGTCGAGGTTTTGATATGTTAAGAGTGAGCAGCGAAAAAGCCGGGTACGCTCAGACTCTGGTTTCTTCTATGGGTATGTCAGCCAACGTGAGACAAGATGCCCGCGAGGTCCCCGAACGTGCCAAAGGACAGGACGATTACATCCTTCGGGCGGTTGACCTGGTTCATCAGTATGGTGCGGTAACAGCGCTTGACCATGTATCTCTCGAGGTCAGGCGCGGCGAGTTTCTGACGATTCTCGGGGAGAGTGGCTCGGGAAAAACGACCATGTTGCGTGTGATATCGGGCCTCGAGAAAGTGTCGCACGCGGCGCAACTCACGCTTGATGGCGTTGATGTCCGCGACGTGCCCGCTGCGAAGCGCAACTGCACGACGGTGTTCCAGAGCTATGCACTCTTTCCCCACATGTCAGTAGAGGAAAACGTCGGCTATGGCTTGAAACTGCGCGGCGTAGGCAAGGATGAATGCAGGCGTCAGGCGAACGACGCACTGTCCATGGTTCGTCTGGCTGGAAAGAGTACCCGGCGCATCGGCCAGCTTTCCGGTGGCGAGCGCCAGCGTGTCGCACTGGCTAGAGCCATTGTGACGCGACCGGCCATCCTGCTTCTTGACGAACCTCTCGGCGCATTGGACGAAAAACTGCGATACGACATGCAGGCCGAACTGGTCGACATACATCGCGCGCTCGGCATGACCTTCATCTACATTACCCACAGTCAGGAAGAAGCTTTGACAATGAGCGACCGCATCATTCTGATGCGCCGTGGGCGCATCGAACAACGTGGTACTCCTGAGAATCTTTTCGACCGTCCGTCAAGCCGTTTTGCGGCGGAGTTCATGGGCTTCGACAATCTTCTGCCCTGTACCGTTCAGGCGGTCGCAGAAAACGGTGAAGCGACGGTCAATTTCAACGGTACAGAGTTGCGCGGTGTATGCGCGTCCGGGGCCGGCTTCGGACAAGGCGACACCGCATTGCTCGCAGTTCGGGCAGAACGCCTGACGCCAGTCACGGAAGGTTGGGTTGTCGGCGATACCAATCTGATTGCGTGCTCACCCATTGAGCATGTCTATCGCGGCAAGTATACAGACCAGACGGCCCAAACCTCCGACTCAACGCGACTGAAAATTCGCAGCTGGGATCAAAGTGCAACGCCAGGCGCATTCAATGCAGTGACCTGCCGCGTGCAGGACTGCGTGCTTCTTCCTAACTAACGTATCCGGTAGTCAAAAGAGAGGTTTGAACATGAAAGACCGCCACTCCATCACTTCGCAACTCACCCTGACCCGGCGAGACATGTTGAAGAGCCTCGCCGCAACCGGTGCATTCGCGTTGACAGGTTCGTTGGGCTTTAGCGGCGTCGCTGCGGCCGCAGACTCGCAAACCGTGCGCGCGTATGGCGTGACAACAGCGCAGTTGAAGGACTGGTCGGCTCTGACGAAATCGACGGGTCTGAAGATGGAGTTCATCGGCTCCAACAATGATGTCGGCGTGTACATGCGCGATATTCTGGCCTCCCAGATGGGCAACAAGGCCGATATCTTCATCTTCGAGGGAGGCACGCAAAACATCTTGGGGCCGCAGGGTGCGTACCTCGTTATAGATGAGAAGAATCCGAATCTCAAACTATGGCAACGTACGCCCGACGTCTGGAAGCGCTCACAGGTCGTGGTTGGGAAGGACGGAAAACAGTACGGTGTCCCCGTCATTGGCAACGCTGACAGCTTTGGTTACTTCCCGGACAAGCTTGGCGTGAAGCCGGACGGTACATCGGACCTTTCATGGAAAGTGATCTTTGAAGACGACCGCACGCGGGGACGCGTCGGCTACGACAACGAGTGGAATTACTCGATTGGCGTCGCCGCGCTGTATCTCAAGTCGTCCGGAAAAGCGAAAGTCGACAATCCGGCTGACCTGACTCCCGAGGAAGCCAAGACTGTCGTGGACTTCCTGGTAGCGCGAAAGAAGGCCGGTCAGTTTCGTACGCTGGTGAGTTCTTACGAGCAGCAGATTCAGCTACTCACCAACCACGAGGTCGACGTGCTGAACTGCTGGGAGCCGGCGGTCCGTGAATCGAACCTCAAGCTCGGCGACGGCAAGACGCGATATGCGTACACCGAAGAGGGATACTACAAATGGGGGCACGGGGCCTATATAGCCTCCCAGGTGAAAAGCCGGGGCAACGAAGACACCGTCTACAAGATGCTCAATTACTTCCTCGACGGAGAGTACCGCGCGTTGCAAGCACGAGACCGTGGCTATGCCGGTCCCAACATGGACCTCGCCGTCCAGTACGCAACCGCACATAACTGGTCGGCCGACCAGATCCAGAGTCTCAAGGAAACCCAGGAGAAGGTTGACAGAAAGTTTTCCAAACCGTTTGTCAGCACCACCACTCCTTCGCATTCGGATGCAATTGAAGAAGAGTGGCAGCGGTTTCTTAATGCGTAAGCAACAGAGGAGCGACGGACGACATCATGGCCATCCTGACTCAAAAACTATCCAGGCGCGCGGGAATGCGAACGCCGCTTGACCGTTCACCGTGGCTGCTTCGCAGTTTTCTCTGCGTGTGGCTGTTTGTCGTCATCGCTCCGCTGGTAGTGCTGCTTGTGTATAGCTTTTTCGACAGCAGCAACTTCATGATGATTTACAAGCCGTCGCTCAAAACGTGGGAAGGCATTTTCACCTCGGGCCGCTTCGAGGTAACCGTGCGAACTCTTCGGATTGCATTGACGGTCACGCTCATCGAGTTGGTGCTCGCGTTTCCTTCCGCGCTGTGGCTGGCCAAGGGCAATTGCACAAAGGCCACGCGTGCCATTGTTCTGGCGCTGCTGACGATCCCGTTCTTCCTCGACCAGTCGTCGCGAATTATCGTGTGGCGCGGAATCCTGGACGAGAACGGGCTTATTAACCATGTCCTGATGGCGTTGCATGTCGTCCAGTCTCCCATCAAAGGGATGCTTTACACGGAAACGGCGGTCCACTTCGGCATGGTGGTGTCGTATTTCCCGATGATGATTCTGCCGATCTACATGGCAATCAGTGTCATCGACGACACATTGATTTCGGCTGCCGCAGACCTTGGCGCCACTCCCGCACGCATCGTTTTCGACATCATCCTTCCGCTTTCGCTGCCCGGAGTGCTGGCAGGTGTCGTCTTTACGCTTGGACCTGCGCTGGCTTCGTGGGTAGAGCCGAATCTGCTGGGTGGCGGATTCGTCAACATGCTGAGTAATTCGGTGGACAGTGCGTACGGTGCGTTGCGCTATCCAACTGTGGCTGCACTCTCGAGCTTCGTCGTTCTGATGATTGGCGTCATCTTCGCAGTTTTGATGTTCGTGACCCGACGGTTCGCCGACCTTTCCATGTCCTTCCGGAGTCTGCAAAGTTGAACCAGTCAGCCATTGAAATGCCGGCTGCGAAGCTGAACCGGCCGACCCAGGGCGGGGCATGGAGTTACTGGGCGGGATGGCCCCGGGTCGCGAAGTTTATCGTGTTCGGTGCGCTGGGAATCATTTACTTCCCGTTGCTTTGGCTTGCGCTCATGTCGATCAGTGCGCAACCACTCTCCGGCCTTCCGCTGCCGTTTTCCGGGGCGAACTACGTCGCCCTGTTTCAGTCCGGGGACTGGCTCGCTCCCTTCGGCATCAGCGTGCTGATTGCGCTTGGGGTGGGTGCCGTTACTGCAGTGACGGCCACGCTTGTCGGGCGTGTGCTACCGCATTCGAAGCGTGCCGGAACGCTCGTGTTGCTTGCGGTATTGCCTTTGTTCATACCGGGCATGTCGATGGGCGCGGCCCAGTTCATCTTCCTTCGCCCCATGCTGGGACTGACGCTCGGCTACTGGTCGATTTTCCTGGGGCATGTGGTCTGGGCCTTTCCGTTCTCATTGCTGATTGTGCTCGTGCTTACCACGCGGTTCGACAGCCGGCTCGTGGAGGCGGCAGCCGACCTCGGCGCGTCTGGCTGGCGCACCTTCTGGGACATCGAGATGCCCATTCTGCGACCGGGCATTATTGGCGCAGGCACGTTCGGGTTTCTGATTTCGTTCAATGAGGTGCAGCGCTCGATTTTCCTGCGTGGCACAGCGGAGACCATGCCCATCTGGAACTGGATGATGGCGTCGTCGCAGCAGTCACAGGTACCGGTGATCTTTTGTCTTGAGACGATTGTGCTCGCAGTTGTGCTGCCGTCGCTGGCGGCGCTGTTCTGGGTGCTGTTCGTCCGCATGGACAAGAACTGACACCGTCCAATCATCATTCGAGGCGACCATGCATCATCCAGAGCCGCGATTCAGTCCGGCGGGCGACTCATTTATTGAGGTCGAGCTTGGTAACGAAATGAGCTTTGACCTGAACGTCAAGGTCCAGGCTCTCGCCCACTCCATCCGCGAAGCCGACATAGAAGGTGTCATCGAGCTGGTGCCAGAATTGGCATCACTGCTTGTCTCGTACGACCCCGACCGTATCTCCTATGACGACGTCGTGATGGAGATACAGAGCATTTTTGCCCAGCAGTCGGGAGACGGTGTGACGGAGATGCCTAGCCGGCTCTTCTACGTCCCGCTCTACTACTTCGACCCGTGGACCGAAGAATGTATCGCGGATTACCGCAAAACGTACCCCGACAAGGTGCCGGACCCGGAGCTGCTCTGTCAGGCGAACGGGCTGGCCGATCGGGCGGCTTTGCAACGTATGCACTCCGGCACGGAATACTGGGTGGCCGCACTGGGTTTCTGGCCTGGGCTCTGCTCGCTCATGCCGCTCGACCCTCGCGCGAGGCTCACGGCGCCCAAGTACAACCCGCCGCGCGGCTGGACGCCGAAGGGAACAATCGGGGTAGGCGGTGGATTGACATCCATGTATCCGGACCGCACGCCGGGTGGCTACCAGATATTCGCGCGCACGCCGATGCCAATCTGGGACAAAGACCAGCGGCTTGCGGCATTCAAGGACAGTCTTGCCCTGTTCCGTCCTGGCGATCGAGTCCGCTTTACTCCAATCGGAAGAGAGGAATACGACTACATCGAGGCCAAGGTGAACGATGGAACGTATCAGCATCCGATGATTGATTATCAGATTTTCTCGGTCGCCCGATATCGGGACTGGCTGCGCGACCTTGTCAAGGAGTAAGGCGATGCTCGAAGTAGTCAAGCATGGGCTCGAGACCACGGTACAGGAGTTGCCCGGCCGCATCGGGCACTGGGAACAGGGGTTTCCTCCGTCCGGTCCCGCAGACGCATGGTCCTTTCGGCTCGCCAATTTACTGGTCGGAAACCACCGGGACAGCGCTGCGCTGGAGTGGCAGTTCATTGGACCGACGCTGCGTTTTCATCGCGACTGTGCCATCGCGCTGACTGGAGCCGACGTGGTCGCAAAGCTGGACGACGGAGTCGTCCCGTTGTGGCAGACCATTCACGTGCGTGCCGGTCAGGTGCTCACGTGCGCAGCAGCAAGGACCGGTGCAAGGGGTTATATCGCGGTTTCCGGAGGCATCGCAACGGCTAGTGTGCTTGGCTCAAGGGCGACTTTCCATATGGCTGGCATTGGCGGCATCAGCGGTGGTTCGCTCAAAGCCGGCGAGCAAGTGCCTATCGGAGAAGCCACGCCCGGGCGCAAGCTGTTGACCGTCGTCGACAGTGCGCGGCCGCCCATTGATCCGTCGGCATCAGCCGGGTCATCAGACTCGCGCATCGCCGCGATGCTCGGACCGAACAACACGTGGCTCGAAGACGATTCGATCATGATGTTCTTCGATAGCGAATGGACGGTGAGTACAAACAGCAATCGAACGGGCATGCGCCTGTCTGGTCCGCAATTTACCTTTTCCCCTCAGGCGTATACGAAACCTGCTGAACACGGTAGCGAGCCCTCGAACATCCTGGACCATGGATACCCGATTTGGGGGTATCAGCATTGCAGGGCAGACGCCCATTGTCTTCATTAACGACTCGCCAAGCGCGGGTGGTTTTTTTGTGCCTTTCACGGTTCCGCGCTTCGACCTGTGGCGTCTCGGACAGGCAAGGCCGCACGCAAAATTACGCTTTCGACGCGTCACCATGGCCGACGCAAATGAAGGACGACGCCGGCTGGACAAGCTTTGTAGCGGTCAATCGCTCGTCGAAGTTGGCAGCGTCAAGGCCTAACAAAGGGAACACACATGTCAGATGTCGATGTCAAAAGCCCGATTCCGGGCACCTTCTATCGAAGCCCCGCTCCCGGCGAACCACCGTTTGTCAGCGAAGGACAAACGGTCAGCGCGGAAACAGTGATTGGCAGCATCGAGCTGATGAAACAGTTTAACGAGGTGTATGCGGGTGTCGAGGGAACCCTGACCTCGTTCGTCATTGGAGACGGCGAAGATGTAGATTTCGATGCTGTGCTCGCTATCGTTTCCACGAGCTGAGGAACGAAATGCCACAACGCATCAGGAAGGTGTTTGTCGCGAACCGGGGTGAGATTGCAGTGCGCATCATTCGTGCGGCACGCGAGCTTGGCATGCAGACGGTACTCGGCTGCAGCGCGGCCGACGTTGACAGTCTTGCTGCGCGTATGGCCGACGAGGTGGTTACTATTGGACCAGCCCCAGCAGCGAAGAGCTATCTCGACATCGCGGCAGTAGTGGCTGCGGCGAAAGGAGCCGGCGCCGATGCCGTACATCCGGGCTATGGCTTCCTGTCAGAAAACGCAGGATTCGCGCAGGCGGTGGTCGACGCCGGTCTGATTTTTGCCGGACCGTCGCCACGAGCAATCACGCTGATGGGTGACAAGGCACAGGCGCGAGCCTGCGCGATGAAGGCAGGCGTACCGACAGTTCCCGGCAGCGAAGGCGTAGTCGAAAATCTCGCCGCCGCTCTCGTCAATGCGGACCAGGTCGGCTACCCGGTCATGCTTAAGGCTGCAGCCGGCGGGGGAGGACGAGGCATTCGAGTTGCAGCGGACGCGAAAGAGCTGGAGGCTCAATACGCCATCGCAACTCGTGAAGCCCAAAGCGCATTCGGCTACGGTGGCCTCTATCTCGAGCGATTCGTCGGATTGGCGCGTCACGTGGAAGTGCAGATTCTAGCGGACGGCGAGCGCGCGATACATCTTTTCGAGCGCGAGTGCTCGCTGCAGCGGCGCAGACAGAAGCTGGTCGAAGAAGCTCCGTCTCCCTCGCTGGACAGCCACGTGCGTCAGAAAATGTGTTTGTCGGCGGTTGCACTTGCAGAGTCTGTCGGTTATCGCGGTGTCGGCACCGTCGAGTATCTGTACGACCCGAAGACCTCGGAATTCTTCTTCATCGAGATGAACACCCGCGTCCAGGTGGAGCATCCCATTACAGAGATGATTACGGGCATCGACATTGTGCGGGAGTCTCTGCGACTTGCGATGGGAGAACCCTTGCAACATACCCAGGCGGAAATTGTGATCCGTGGTGCCGCGATTGAATGTCGCATCAACGCGGAAGACCCGCAAAAGAACTTCATGCCGGCGCCAGGTACACTTACTGCGCTGCGATTGCCGGCAGGACCCGGCGTACGGGTCGATACCCATCTATACGAAGGCTACGCAGTGCCCCCGTACTATGACTCCCTTCTTGCGAAGGTCGTCGTCTGGGATTGCGCCAGACCTGAAGCAATTGAACGCATGAGGCGTGCACTTAACGAATTCGACGTCGAAGGCCTGAAGACTACGAAGCCACTTCATCTTGCGTTGCTCGATGACGAAGGTGTCCGTGCGGGCGACTATCACACCGGATATCTGGAAGAAAACCTCTTCAGAATCGTGAGCGGTATCGTCCATTAGAGGCGGGAAATCGATCTCCTGGGGCGGCGACGTCGGGAATAACCGGCCTCGTCGCTTTTTTGCATCAGTGCGCTAGCCCTTTTCTGCCTTGCGTGCCTGTTCGTCGAGCTCGCGTAAATGCTCAAGCTTGTCGGCAATCCGGGTTTCGAGACCCCGTGGCACTGGCTGATACCACCGCTGCTCAGGAATATCTTCCGGGAAGTAGTTCTCCCCCGCCGCGTACGCGTCCGGTTCGTCATGCGCGTAGCGGTAGTCCTTCTTGTAGCCAAGCTCCTTCATGAGCTGGGTTGGCGCATTACGCAGGTGCAGCGGCACCGGGCGCGTGCGGTCGCTGCGCACGAATGACAACGCCTGATGCCACGCCACGCTGACGGCGTTCGACTTCGGCGCAACCGCGATGTACACAAGGGCCTGCGCCAGCGCAAGTTCGCCTTCGGGTGAGCCAAGCCGCTCATAGGCCTCAGCCGCGTTCACCGCAACCTGCAACGCTCTTGGGTCTGCGTTACCGACCTCCTCGCTTGCCAGTACGATGATGCGGCGCGCGAGATAACGAACGTCGACGCCTCCGTCAATCATCCGGGCCATCCAATACAGGGCCGCATCTGGGTCCGAGCCGCGAGCAGATTTGATGAGCGCCGAAATCTGGTCGTAGAACGCCTCGCCACCTTTGTCGAAACGCCGGGTGGTTGCTGCGGACGCGCCAATGACGAAACTATTGTCGATGCGCGTTACCCCCGCCGCCGCTGCAGCATTGGCGAGCTGCTCAAGCAGGTTCAGAAACTTTCGACCGTCGCCATCGGCAAACCCGATGACAGCTTCCAGGGCGGGCTCTTCAAACGCCAGATCCTGCAGCAGACCACAGGCACGCGTATAGAGCTGCCGCAGCTCCCCGTCGGACAGCGGCTTGAGCACATACACCTGCGCACGAGACAGCAGAGCGCTGTTGACCTCAAAACTGGGATTTTCCGTAGTAGCACCGATGAGGGTCAACCGGCCAACCTCAACGTGTGGCAGCAACGCGTCCTGCTGGCTCTTGTTGAGACGATGAATTTCGTCGAGGAACAGGACGGTTGAGCGGCCATGTTGGTCTAGCACCTGCTGGGCACGTGTGGCGGCCTCCCTAAGTTCCTTGACGCCGGCGGCGACGGCGGACTCAGCAATGAACTCATAGTCGAACGCCTTCGCGGCAAGCCGCGCAATCGTCGTCTTTCCGACGCCCGGTGGTCCCCAGAGGATGAAGGAGTGCAGCCTTCTGGAGTCGAGCGCGAGCCGCAGGGGCTTGCCCGGGCCGAGCAGATGAGACTGCCCCACGACATCGTTGAGCGAGTCGGGTCGAAGCTGCTCGGCAAGCGGCGCGCGAGGTTTGGTCGTAAAGAGGTCGTTCATGTCGGATATGGCGTGCGGCTCTTGCACCGGAGGTATTCAGGTTCTCGGGGTCTGCTCGCCGACAGGAGACTCCCCGGCATGTGCAGGGGAGTGGGAATCAGTAATCTGGGCCAGTTG